>Ga0181516_10002185_pt1 | contig 14165 bp, 7 predicted proteins | sample PEATcosm2014_Bin_25_FD_121104 | JGI IMG/M metagenome (GOLD analysis project Ga0181516, IMG submission 121104) | Peatland microbial communities from MTU Mesocosm Facility, Houghton, MI, USA - PEATcosm2014_Bin01_10_metaG | ecosystem: Environmental > Terrestrial > Soil > Wetlands > Peat | place... | reverse complement strand
ACGGTCGATATGGAAACCGGCGAACGCGGTTATCTGCTCACGGGCGAAGAAGCGTTTCTCAAGCCGTATCGTGATGCCTCGACAATTCTGGATTCCGAATACCAGACGTTGTACAGCCTGGTTGCAGACAACCCCCAACAGCAGAAACGATTGGAAGGGCTGCACGAAAGTCTTCATCACTGGCAAGGCTATGCCGAACAGATGATCGTCTTGCGCCGCAAAGGCGGGGACTACGCCAACCTCAAAATGAATCTGGCCGGGAAGACAGAAGTGGATGAGATCCGGAACGAGATCGCCGGATTTCAGAGCGTCGAGGAGCTCCTCCTCGATCAGCGGAATCGCACGGCGCATCGCGATTGGCGCCTTGTAGAGACCATCTGCATTCTTCTCGGCCTGGGAATCGGTTCGGGGCTCATGATCTTCACCTTCCGGCGCATGGAGATCATTGCCGCCACCTTCGAAGAATCGGGCCGGGCGTTGGCCGAAAGCGAGCGGCGGTGGGCGACAACGCTGACCAGCATTGGCGATGCCGTGATGGCCACCGACAATCAAGGCCGGGTCACCTTCCTCAATCCGGCTGCCGCCGCCCTCACCGGCTGGCAATCCGAGGAGGCCCTGGGCCAACCGGTCCAGAACGTCTTCCAGACCATCAACGAGCAGACCCGGCTTCCGGCGGAGGATATCGTGAGCCGCGTGCTGACGGAGGGGCGCGTTGTCGAATTGGCCAATCATACGGCGTTGCTGCGAAGAGATGGCCGGGAAATTCCCATCGCGGACAGTGCGGCGCCCATTCAAGACAGCGAAGGCAAGATCTCCGGCGTGGTGCTCGTCTTCCACGATGTCACCGAGCGCAGGCAGGCAGAGACTGTCCTGCGCGCCACGCTGCAGCGCTTCTATACGATTCTCTCCAATCTTTCCTCGGGCATTTTGCTGGTGACGAATGAGGGCCGGATCGAATTCGTCAATCAGGCATTCTGCGACCTCTTCCGATTGACGGAGACTCCCGCCGATCTGATTGCAAACTTCGACTCCGAGAAGGTGATCGCGAAGATCGACACTGCTTACGAAAACCCCGAGCAGGCCACTCTTCGCGTCCGGGAGATTGTCAAACAGGGACAACTTGTATTGAGCGAAGAACTGCCCATTCAGAACGGGTGCTTGTTCATACGGGATTTTGTCCCGTTGACCGTCGATGGGAAACTTTACGGCCGGATGTGGGTGCACACGGACATCACCGAGGTCAAGCGGAAAGAAGAGGCTCTGCGAGAGAGCAGGGCGAAGCTTGAGGCGGCGCTGGCCGCCATGGCTGACTCGGTGATTATTACCGACGCCGAGGGCCGGTTTGTGGAATTCAATGAAGCTTATGCCAAGTTCTACAGGTTCAAAAGCAAGGCAGAGTGCGCCAGGAGCTTTACCGAATTTGCCGGCAACTTCGATGTGTTCCTGCCGAGCGGCGAGCCGTTGCCACGCGAAAAGTGGGCGAGCCAGCGGGCGCTGCGGGGCGAGACTGCGGTAGGCGCCGAATACACATTACTGCGCAAAGACACCGGCGAGTCCTGGATCGGCAGCCTTTCCTTCAGCCCAATCCGCGACAGCGACGGCACGATCATCGGGTCGGTGGTGACCTCTCGCGACATCACGGAGGCTAAACGGGCCGAGGAAGAGCGCCAGATTGCAATCGACTTCCTCGGAATGGTGAATCAAAGTCGTGGTTCCAGGGATCTGCTTGAGAGGGCCGCGGCCTTCTTCCAGAAGCGATCCGGTTGCGAGGCGGTCGGCATCCGGATGCGCGATGGGGACGATTATCCTTACTTTGAAGCGAGGGGTTTTTCCAGGGAGTTTGTCCGCCTGGAGACCAAACTCTGCGTCCGGGAGGCTTCCGGCGGAGTCAAGCGGGACAGTGCGGGCAAACCGGTCCTCGAGTGCCTGTGCGGCAATGTGATCCGCGGACAAGTTGAATCCTCGAAGCCGTTCTACACAACGCAGGGGAGTTTCTGGACCGGCAGCACCGGGGATCTGGTTGCCAGCGCCAAAGAGGGCGATCTGCCTTTGAGTGCGCGCAACCGGTGCAGTCGAGCGGGCTACGAATCGGTGGCGCTGCTTCCAATCTATGTCGGCGAAGAGCGGTTTGGGCTAGTTCAGCTGAATGATCGTCGCAAGGGTCGATTCTCGGCCCAGTCCATTCTCTTGTGGGAGAGGCTGGCCGGGCATCTGGCCACAGCGGTTTCAAAATTTCAGGCCGAGGAGGCTCTGCGCGAGAGCGAGGTCAAGTACCGGGGCTTGTTCGAAGGCATCCAGGAGATGGTCACGCTTTATGAGGTGGAACGCGACGATCGCGGCCGGGTCTCGGGACGGCGATTGATCGACGCGAATCCGGCATTCCTGCGCACGGTGGGAGCGGCGTCCATGGACGAACTGCGCGGGAAGGCATTCAATGAGTTCTTCGGTGCAACCTGGGAGGCCGAGCATCGGGATGCCGTTCAGGAGGCCATGGACAGTGGCAAGACACTGACCCGTGAGGTTCATAGCCCCGAGAACGGCCGCGACTATATCGCCACTTTCGTCCCGCTTGACGCGAATACCTATCTTGGCACCGCGCGCGACATCACCGAGCGCAAGCGCGCTGAAGAGGATAGCAAAAACTCCTTCGTCACCTTGTCTAACTTTGTGCCGCAGATGGTATGGATATGCATGCCTGATGGCTTGAATACTTACTTCAATCAGAGATGGGTGGATTACACCGGGCTGACTCTGGAAGAAAGCTATGGAAGAGGCTGGAACACGCCTTTCCACCCAGACGACAAGCAGCCCGCATGGGAGGCCTGGAATAAAGCCGTCGAAACCGGCGGAGAATATAGCATCGAGAGCCGTTTGCGGGCGGCAGACGGCAGCTACCGCCGGTTTCTGATTCGCGGGGAGCCCATGCGCGATGCTTCGGGATGCGTCCTCCGATGGTTCGGCACCTGCACCGATATCGAGGACATGAAGCAGGAAAGCGAGGGACGATTCCGCTCCGTTGTGGAGAGTATGTCTGAAGGACTGATGCTCTTCGACCCGAAGGGGAACGCGATCTATCAAAACCCGGCCTCGCTTCGTATCCACGCGTTGGAGGCGAAATCGGGCGAGCCGCTCGAAGCTGAACTGCTGAAAGCCGCGTGGAAAGGGTGGGACGAACAGGGCCGGCCTCTTTCGCCCGACGAATGGCCAATGTCGCGTGTTTTCCAGGAAGGCCGCCTCGAAAACCAGGTCCTGCACGCTCAGCGGATCGATACGGGGCACGAGTTCGACGCAAGCTACAACGGGTGTCTTCTCCGCAATTCCTCAGGGAACGTGACCGGCGGGTTCATCACCATCCACGACATTACCGAGCGCAAGCGATCCGAAGAAGCGCTGCGAAGCAGCCAGAAGCAGCTTCAGGCGATTATCGACGGAGCGCCGGATACGATTGTGTTTCTGAAGGATCTTGACGGGCGTTTTATAACCGTTAACTCCCGGTTTGAGCAGATGCTGGGCATCACGCGGGACGAAGTGCGAGGAAAGACCGACTTCGACATCCTAACCAGGGAGCGGGCCGAAACTTATCGCGAACACGACCGGCAGGTTCTAACGACAGGCAAGCCAATACAGATGGAAGAGGTGGCATTGCTGGCCGACGGTATTGAGCACACATTCCTGGCCAGCAAGTTCCCGCTGGTCGATGCCAGCGGCAAGCCGTATGCGGTCTGCGCCATATCGGTCGACATTACCGAGCGTAAGCGGATGGAAGGGGCTCTGCAAGAGAGCGAAAAGCGCTACCGCAACCTCTTCAACTCAATGAATGAGGGTTTCTGCGTCATCGAGGTTCTTTTTGACGCGGACGGGAAGCCCGAGGACTACCGCTTCCTGGAGGCAAACGCCGCCTTTGAGAATCAAACCGGCCTGCATGACGCCGTGGGGAAGCGGATGCGCGACCTTGCCCCGGAGCATGAGGAGCATTGGTTCGAAATCTACGGGCGAATCGCATTAACCGGCGAAGCTCAGCATTTCATGAACGAAGCCAAAGCGCTCAATCGCGTTTACGACGTTCACGCCTATCGCGTGGGAGAGCCGGAACAGCGGCGTGTGGCGATCGTCTTCAACGATTTCAGCGACTACAAGCGGGCCCAGGACGCGCTGCGCGCAAGCGAGGCGCAGTTCCGCAATCTCGCCAATGCGATTCCCCAATTGTGCTGGATGGCCAACGCCGATGGAGGGCTCTTCTGGTACAACGAGCGCTGGTATCAATATACCGGTACCACTTCGGAACAGATGGAAGGCTGGGGCTGGCAGTCCGTTCACGACCCGGATGTTCTGCCGCAGGTCATGGAACGCTGGAAGCTCTCGATCGAAACGGGGGATCTATTCGACATGGTCTTTCCCCTTCGCGGTGCCGACGGCGCCTTTCGCCCCTTCCTGACAAGGGTGATGCCCGTCAAGGATCTTAACGGCAAAGTGATTCGGTGGTTCGGAACGAACACCGACATCAGCGAGCGTCTGCAAGCCGAGGATCAGCTCAAAAAGCTCAACCGCACGCTGAATGCGCGCAGCAACAGCGACCAGGCGATCTTGCACGCCACCGATGAGCCGGCATTTCTCGAAGAGGTCTGCCGCATTATCACAACTGATTGCGGCCACGCAATGGTTTGGATCGGCGTTGCCGAGGACGACGATGAGAAGACTGTCCGTCCGGTCGCATACTCGGGTTTTGAAGAAGGGTACTTGGAGACGCTTAGAATCACATGGGACGAGAGCGAGTGTGGCCGCGGTCCCACGGGCACGGCCATCCGCACAGGCCAGCCATCGATGTGCCGGAATATGCTGACCGATCCAGCATTTGCACCCTGGCGCGTGGATGCCATCAAGCGCGGCTATGCCTCCTCGCTGGTGATTCCTCTCATGGATCGGGACAAGGCCTGGGGCGCGTTGACCATCTACTCACGTGAACCGGATGCCTTTTCAGAGGGCGAGGTCGAGCTGCTCAAGGAACTGGCGGGAGACCTTGAGTTTGGCATTCAAACGCTCCGCCTGCGAGCCGCCCACGCCAAGGCCGAGGAAGTGTTGCGGGAGAGTGAAGAACTGCTAGGCCTCTTTGCCGAGCACGCTCCGGCCGCGCTGGCAATGTTCGACCACGAAATGCGCTATCTGCATGCAAGCCGCCGCTGGAGAGCGGACTACAATCTCGGCGATCGCGACCTTAGTGGCGTCTCGCACTATGATGTCTTCCCGGAGATCCCCGAGCAATGGAAGGATGCTCACCGCCGCGGACTGGCCGGTGAAGTGCTGACCGGGGATGACGACCGCTTTGAGAGAGCCGACGGCTCGGCGCAATGGATCCGATGGGAGATTCGGCCATGGAGCCACGCCGATGGCCAGGTTGGCGGCATCGTGATCTTCAGCGAAGACACGACCAGGCGCAAAGAGGCTGAGGCGGCGCTGCTAAGAAACGAGAAGCTGGCTCTGCAACGCGAACAACTGCAAGCCCTGGCAAAACGTCTGCAGCAGGCTCGCGAAGAGGAACGCAAGATGGTTGCCCGCGACCTACACGACCAGATCGGGCAGATTCTGACCGCCATCAAGATGGATATGGCATGGGCGGTACGCCATCTGCCCAACACCCAGAAAGAGGTTCACGACCGGCTGAAGGGGTCGATCGAACTGGTCAACGACGGTGTCCGGTCGGTGCGTGCGATCTGCAGCGGCTTGCGGCCGGGAATCCTCGACGACCTGGGCCTGGCCGCGGCTATCGAGTGGCAGGCACACGAGTTTGCTTCTCGAACCGGAATCGCCTGCAAGGTCTCTATCCCCCCTGCTGAATTGCATCTGGACGGCGACCTGTCCACCGCAATCTTCCGGATCTTCCAGGAGTGCCTGACCAACGTTGCCCGGCATGCCGAAGCACAATCGGTCAGCGCTTCATTAAGTACGCAGGATGAAGATCTCCTGCTGGTCGTCCGCGACGCTGGAAAGGGCTTCCATGAATCCGAAGCTGCGGCTTCGCTGGGAGTCCTGGGAATGAAGGAACGAGCCAAGGCTTGCGGCGGCGACGTGCAGGTATCGAGTTCTCCCGGCAAGGGAACCACGGTGACAGTTCGCGTGCCCATGCGCGCCCCAAGCGACAATCGGGAGGATCATGCACATTCTGATAGCAGATGACCACGCCGTTGTGCGTCGCGGGCTCAAGGAGATTCTCGCTGAGGCAATTCCCGCTGCGCGCTTCTCCGAGGCCGCCAGCGGGGATGAGGCGCTAAGCCGCCTGGCTTCGTCCCCGGCCAGCGTGCTTGTGCTCGACATCAATATGCCGGGGCGAAGCGGGCTGGACGTATTGCGCGACGTAAAGCGCGATTATCCGCGTGTGCCCGTGATCATCCTGAGCGTGCAGCCGGAGGATCAGTACGCAGTGCGCTGCCTGCGGGCCGGCGCGGCCGCCTACATCAACAAAGATAGCGCTCCGGAAGAGCTTGCGCAGGCAATTAAGAAGATCCTGAGCGGGGGCCGCTACGTTAGTCCGCGTTTTGCCGAGAGACTGGTTGCCCAGCTCGATGAGCCTGCCGAGAAGCCCCTGCATGAGCTGCTCTCGGACCGGGAGTATGAGGTGATGAAGATGATCGCCTCCGGCGTGCCGCTGACGGAGATTGCCGTGCAGCTCCACGTCAGCGTGAAGACGGTGAGCACTTACCGGACCCGCATTATGGAAAAGATGCAAATGAAGAGCAACGCAGAAGTCACCCGCTACGCGATGAAATACCAACTGATCGACTAAGCGGCTTCAAGCTGTAGGAAAAACCCTACAATTGATTTACAGAAAAGCCTACAGCCCAAACAGCCTTTACTGACTTGAACTCTCCTATGACTTCTGTATGATGACTTCATAAACAGCACAACAATTGCTGGTATTCCTACACTTGGCAAGAAGATCGGCGCAGCGAGTGCCATTGGTCTCTCGATGGCGAGTTTAGATCTGTGGAGAGCTGTATGTCCGAAAAGTGGCTTCATGCCTTGTTAGCATCTCCGACTCATCCTTCCTCAGTCTTCGCTGTCCGCGCCGATACGGTGACAAAAGAATCGCCGAATCGGCGCGCCAATTCTTCCTCGATTACTCACCTGCAAAGTCTGCGTGAGCGTGAGCAATCATGAGGATCCTGATTGCCGACGATCACGATGCCGTGCGCCACGGCCTGAGAGAGATTCTGGCCGATGCGCTTCCCGATGCACAGTTTTCAGAGGCCGGCGACGGGGATGAGGCGCTTGGGCATCTGGCCAAATCAGAGGTTGACCTCCTGCTGCTGGACATCAATATGCCTGGGCGCAACGGAATGGAAGTGCTGCAAGATGTCAAGTGCGATTACCCTGGAACCCCGGTGATTATCGTGAGCGTCCAACCGGAAGACCAGTACGCAATACGCTGCTTGCGCGCCGGTGCGGCCGCCTATGTCAACAAGGATAAGGCCACTGAAGAACTCGTGCGGGTAGTAAGGAAGACACTGGCCGACTGCGGCTGCCAAACCCCTCGCGGTTAAGGCCTGCTTTCTTGTCAGCCGTACGCAGCTCAGGCCGTAGGAATACCCCTACAGGTCAGACGCGGGAAAACTTACACAAAATCCAGCATTCGCCTATGGCAACGCAGTTCTGCCTCCATTACTTTCAATCCAGAAACACCAAAGCAATTGACGGTACCGCACCGCCACCGGGCGTCCTGGCGGGCATTCCACAAAAGACAGAGCCAGAGGCAAGCGTAAGCACCATTGAGCGAATGGAACCCAAAGGCAATCGAATCCTCTAACGCCTTACGTTCCTTTTGCGCAATAGAGTCGGGATCAATCAATGCAGATCGAACCAGATGCAAGGGGGAATTATGGCGACAGCAATTCTGCAGACGATGCGGCAAGCTCCCGCAACGACAGTCTTAACGGCATCCAACCTCGCGGAGCGCGTCCACCTGATTCGCACCTCCCCGCTCTTCTCGGATCTTTCGGTAGAGCAATGCGAGGATATTGCCCGGCAAGCACGGCCAAGAGTTTTCGCTCGCGATGAAATGCTCTTCATGCAAGGCCAGCCAGTCCGCGACCTGGCATTGATCCGCACGGGAAGCGTAAAGATCATGCAACTCAGTCCGAATGGCAATGAGGTCATTCTCTGGATGCACGGCGTCGGGAATGTCGTGGGCGGCCTCTCAGAACCCATCTCGAGTTTCCATAGCTGCACCGCGCGCGCCATGGAGCAAAGCACGGCATTGGTTTGGGAGTACTCGGTTCTTCAAAACCTCATGCTGAAGTACCCGCAGATCAGAAGGAATATCAGCCAAATTCTCTTCTCTCGGCTCAATGAGCTGGAAGAGCGTTTTCGCGAAGTCGCAACGGAAAAGGTTGCCAAACGCGTAGCTCTCGCACTGCTGAGGCTGCTCAAGCATATTGGCAAGAAGGTGCATGGAGGCGTCGAGATCTCGCTCTCTCGCGAAGAACTGGCCCAGATGACCGGCACAACCTTGTTTACAACGAGCCGATTGCTTTCCAAATGGGGCGAGATGGGATTCCTTCTGCCACGCAGAGAGTCGGTCCTTGTGCGCGATCCCGATCGATTGGAACTCGTGAGTGACGATCTCTAGCAGCGGCACCTAAATCTAGCGATGAGGGCAGATGTAAATGAGGCACGGCTCTGTCGTCAACCGGCCGGCACAAGAAGCTCTCTATGCCGCATTTACCTCGACTGTCAGGCGAAGATTGGAAAGACGATCCATGTTGATGAATCTGATAGCAACGCAAAACGAAGTCACTGTCAAGAACCTCCTGACAGCATTCGAAAGTGAATCGAATGCTCACGCCAAGTACATGGCATACGCGGCAAAAGCGGATTCCGAAGGGTTGCGCGAAACTGCCGGACTGCTTCGTTCCATCGCGCGCTCTGAGCAGATCCACGCCAACAATCATGCCCGTGTGATTCGGCAATTGGGCGGCGAGCCGGATGCCAACCTGCAATCAATCGACGTGAAGACGACCATGGAAAACCTGGCGGCAGCTCTGGGGGATGAGATCTACGAAATCGAATCGATGTATCCGCGGTTTCTGATGGAGAACCGGAGATCCGATAACTCCGCCGCACGCACACTTGCGTGGGCCCGAGATGCGGAAAGAACGCATGCGCGTTTTCTCGCTGAAGAGATCAGACGGATAGAAACCGGAAAGGCGAACTCATCGGTGGACGTAAAGACCGATTTTTACGTTCGTTCTGTCTGCGGCTGCGTCTCAAAGACTCGCGAGCCGGAGCGGTGCTGGGCCTGTGATCGCTTTTGTGCATCATTCGAGACTGTTCGGTAGCGGTTCTTACTCGGAGAATCAACAGACGTCTCTAGCCGCTCGCCTGCCGAATCTGCTCTTCGATAACGCGTCTAAGATCTGCCGGTGAGTAGGTCGGGGCTTTGATTACTTTGCCGTCCGTACGCTTGTGGATCTTCAGCATTGGACTCCACTGGCCATTGTGAGCGTTAGCGTCATCGGGATGAACCAACTCCACGCCGCTGCCCAGCACCAGAACAGCATCGCAAACGCCGCAATGCGGCCATGCCTTGCTCATGTTGCTGCGCTGCACCTCATCCCAGGCAGACTCGACCCCTACGCCGGCGGCGTTGAGCGCACCGTAAGTGACAACAAGCTGGTCGACGCAGCCGTCCACGTATTCGACGAGGTCGGGCTTCCCGTCGGGATCGAGTACGACGCCGATTGCATCGATGACCGCGGTCTCCTTTTCGCCGTCCGATCCAGCGACGGTCATCGTCACGGTGCAACCGCAGCCCTTGACGAATTCGAGAGCCTCTTCAAAGACCAGCCGCGCGCGAAGTAGCCGGGTCTCCGGGTCAGGCATCTCCGGCGAATCCTTCACCTGCTGGCTGAACTGCTTCATCAACGTCACGATGTCTTCCTGCGGACGATAGGGCTTTTCTGTCATTCAATCCTCGATTCATTGTGCCCGCTGAAGGCCAGCGGCTCTCGCTGCCCAACGATAAAGTCGACCTCTCATTAAACCTGCACTTACGGAAGGGATTTCAGCTTCTCCCGAATATCCGGAGCACTCTTGGAATTCGGAGAGAGTTCGAGGAACTTTTCAAAGGCGCTCTTTGCCTCATCCTTCTTCTGCAAACCGAGGTAGGCATCTCCGAGGTTCAAGTAGGCGACTGCACGTTTGGGATCGAGAGCGACGGTCAGCTGATACCACTTCACGGCCTCGTTGTATTCTCCCAGGCGAAAGAATGCGAAGCCCGCGTTGTTGGCGTAGAGAGCGCTGGCCGGCTGCAACTTGGTGGCCTCGATGAACTTCGCGGCGGCATCAACGTATTGCTTTTCTTTATAAAGGCGCATGCCCTCGTCGTTGGCGGCGGCGGCAGTGTCGGAGGGCGTTTTGACCGTGGCCGCGGGAGGAGCGCTTGTACCGGCCGCTGCCGTGGCGCCGCCCGTTGTTCGCGTCGCAGCGCCGGCCGCAGTGGTTTGCTTCAACTGCGCTTGCGCGGTCGCCAGTTGCTTGCGAAGCTCTTCGTTCTTCAGCTCTTCGTCGTGCATCTGGCTGCGAAGCTTTTCCAGTTCGCCATTCACCTTGATCGCCTGGTCGTCCAGTTGTGCCGAATCTTGATTTAGGAACTCGGTCTCATGTTTCAAGTTGAAGATGAAGTCTCCGCCCTCCGTGCCGGGCAGGTTGCCGAATTCCGGCGTCTGATGCGACAGCGCGGAGACGGCGGGAGCAACGTATGCCGCAAGCTCCGATGCTGTGATGACGCCGTCGCCATTCAAATCGGCGCGGCCATCCAGTCCCTGGAGCAATGTCCAAGTAAAGACAGAGTGCCCGTTAGGACCATTGTCGGCAACCTGCTGATCGGCTCCGCCGGCGGTGAACATCTGGCGTGCCTCACGGCGGGAGATCTCGTTGAGATAGTTTTGCGAGGGCAGCGAACCGCCGCCGCGGGTGAGGGCCAGCCCGCTGTAGCAGGAGTCCATCACGAAGAGCACATGCTTGGCGGGAATGGCCTCGGAGATGTCCTGGAAATTGGTCATCGAGATCGCGGTGCCTTCGAAGTCCGTCAGGTCCGCGTCAACCGGGATAATGTAGCCGAGTTCGCGGCCGGAGGCGAGCTGGCGCGTAGCGCCATGTCCCGCGAAGAAGACGAAGACGCGATCCTCATGCTGCACCATCGTCGGATCGCCAAACTTATCGCCCAGTAGCGAGAGTATATTCTGGCGTGTGGCCTGGCCGTCGAGCAGCATAAAGACATGGTCAGGCTTGAAATTGTAATTCTGGATCAACAGATCCTTTACGCCCTGGGCATCGTGGCTTGCATACTGTAGCTTCTGCCAGTTGACGTAGTCGTCGATGCCGATGATCGCCGCCCAACTCTCGCGATAAGGCTGAGCCGCCGGCGGCGGCGCAACCGCCTCGGGCTGATCGCCGCGCGTTCCAGCGGTACCGAAATTTGTGCCATTCCACGAGACGAACTTGTAACCATCGGCCTGAAGGGTTTCAATCACAACCGGAAGCGCGTCGAGACCGACTTTGTGAATGTCATGGAAGAGAATAATGCCCCGTTTCTGCTTCTCGACCTCGGTGATCACGCGCTGCGCGACGGAGTTTGGCACCGGGTCTGCCCAGTCCTCTGAATCGACGTTCCAGATCACGGTCTTCATCTTGTCGGCCTGAATCTCGGAAAGAATGTTTACGTTCGCGGCGCCGTAGGGAGGCCGAAAAAGAACAGGCGGAGTCTTCAAGACTTCAGTCAAAATTGCGCTGGTGTAATCAATTTCTTTGGTCAGATCAGCCTGGTCGAGCTTGGGAAGAACCGGGTGCGTGTAAGTATGGTTGCCGATGAACGAACCGGATTCCAGGATTCGATTGCTGATGGCAGCCCCGGCGCCCAGTTTCACTACGTTCTGGTCGTTAACTGTTCCCACATTCTTGCCGATCTCAAAGAAGACCGCGTGTAGACCATACTTCTTCAGGATTGCCAGAACTTGGTCGCTGTAGCGGGGATGCGGACCGTCGTCGAAGGTGAGGGCAACCGTCTTTGGTGGAAATTCGGTTCCGGAGATCTCCAGCTTGCTCTTGGCTGCCGCGCCGCCGCGCGATTCGGCTGGAGGAAGCCGCGTCTCAAACTCGCGAAGGATTTTCTCGCGGTCGTATCGTGTCTTCAGAAAGGCTACGTAATGCCCCCAGGCCTCGCGGTGAACGGTCATGCCGCGCGCCTGAAGCCCGGAGAATACCTGAGAGATCTCCTTTTGATAGAGGGTCTGGATTTGCTCCATGGCAGCGGTATCGGATGCAATGCGCTTGCGCAATGAGTCGCCGGACGATTGCTGTGCGGGAATGCCGGCGAGTCCGTCCAGAACGTCGCGGAAGGCAAGCTTGTCGGCATCGCGAAGATCGGCATCGCTCTCCAGGCGTGTCAGAAACGCTGTCGCAAGCGGAGCCTCCGGTTTGGCAAGATCCACACGAAGATCCTCTTCCAATTTGTTAAGGCGCTCTTCATTTGCCTCGAAGAGAATCCAGGCCGCGGTGCGAACCCGCTCGCGGTTCCCCTCATCGAGAGCGGCAGAGTCATCCATGAGCACAATGACCTTGCGGTAACCGGCCACGATTTCGTCCATGGCTGCGGCGACCGAGGCAGGGGCGCTGGAGGCTGAGACAGGTTGCGTTGCGGCTAGGGCTTGCGCTACGCAAGAAGAACCACAGATCGACAGAACAACCAGAGCGGCTAGAGTTAGCAGACAGTGTCTACGCATGCGAGCACCATGAAACGAGGATTTAACTATAAGCGTACTCCAAACGCCGCCTTTGTCCAGAAGACAATTGGTCCAATGAGCACAATCTGCATCCTGACAATTCGTTATCGCATTCTCAACTCTGGCGCCCGCGCTCTTCCTCGACCCCGGTCGCAGACGCTTCAAGCTTCTCGATGCCCTGCCATCCTTGCTCAAACGCAAAAACAAAGACAAACTTGTGATCTACGCTTGACCCACAGTGTGTTCGGATTGAATATCATTGATCACTAAGTCAACGCCTGATTGGCGGTCTTGAATTGAAACAGAAAGTCCATGAAGCCCGCAATCGGAGTTGCCGAGAGAATCATGATATGGCAAAGACGAGGCAAATCGGACGGCGCTACATGATCGGCCATGGCGCCTTGATGCTCTTCCTTGGGATGGCGGTCTGTGCTCTGGCTTCCGTGATCGCGAGTCTCGGCTCTTCCTCGGTTGCGTACACGGTTGCCGTGGTGCTATCGGCCTTAGGCCTCATATTTACGGCGGTCTACTTTACTGCCGTGGCCATTCGTGAACGTTCCCGCAGCTTGCTGACCCTTTACCTCGCAGTGATGCTCCTTTCGATTGTCGGTTGGGCGCTGTTTTGGCTCATGCGCTCTGCTCCGGTGGACTTGCGCCTGTTGAGATTGCTTGCTGGCGCGCAGGGTGTGGTTTGGAGCATGTGGTACGTCAGACTGGCTTTCCACCTCAAAGCCTATCCAAGGAAGGCGGCCTTCCTTTGCATTCTGGCTGCAACCACTTCATTTCTCGGAACGGTTCTCGCGACCCAGCCCCAGCCCTCTCAACTTAGCGCCGTAGCCACGTTATCTTACTACTCCATGTTGATAGGTATGCAGATTCTCCTTACCGCAACGTATCTTCATCGCGAACTCGAGACGACAGAGGAGTCGCTCTATCTTGGCGCCTTAGACAATCGCGGCTCCCTTGTCGCCAGGGAGCACCATATGCCAATAAGTCAGGGCATCTCCATCCAGCCTGATGCGCAGTAAGGATCCCTTTGAACGACGGTTGACCGATTTATTGCTGCACAACTGCATCCTCGGCCGCCGAAATGATCATCTTTCCCGAGATAGTTGAACAGGAAGACTCTCTGGCACCCTACTCCATCTGGCTGTAGCATCGCTCCGCCGGTCTGGCGTCACGTTATCGATCGGCACTCATGATGGACGTGACTGTCAAGACTAACTTGTGCCGGCGAGAGTGAGGAACGAAGCAGATTGTTGGCAGACCCTAGAACCTATCTCATAAACATTCTGCGGTCTGATTTGAGCGAAACTGGGGGTGCTCAAGGCATCTCCGCAAGTACGCGATGGCAGGCCGCTGGGAACTGACTGATGAACAGTGGGCATTGGT
>Ga0181516_10002184_pt1 | contig 14166 bp, 10 predicted proteins | sample PEATcosm2014_Bin_25_FD_121104 | JGI IMG/M metagenome (GOLD analysis project Ga0181516, IMG submission 121104) | Peatland microbial communities from MTU Mesocosm Facility, Houghton, MI, USA - PEATcosm2014_Bin01_10_metaG | ecosystem: Environmental > Terrestrial > Soil > Wetlands > Peat | place... | reverse complement strand
CCCAACCAGTTCGTCACCCTGGTGGACCGCTCCAACGACACCCACACCGCCCTGGGCCGGTTCTACGCCGCCGACGGCCGCATCCATCCCTTGAAGCGGGTCGAGATGCCGCCCTGGGGGGTGAAGCCCCGCAACCGCGAGCAGCAGTTCGCCCTGGAGCTCCTGCTGGACGACTCGGTGCAGGTGGTGACCCTGCTGGGCAAGGCCGGCACCGGCAAGACCCTGCTGGCCATCGCCGCGGGCCTGCAGCAGGTGGTGGACGAGGAGCGCTTCAACAAGCTCCTGGTGAGCCGGCCGGTGATGCCCATGGGCCGCGACCTGGGCTTCCTGCCCGGGGACGTCTCGGAAAAGCTCCGCCCGTACATGCAGCCCATCTACGACAACCTCGACTTCATCGTGGCCGCCAACATGGAGCAGCGGCGGCGCTCGTCCATGACCCCGGCCCAGCTGGAGGAGGGCGGCTACATGAGCGTCGAGCCGCTCACCTACATCCGCGGGCGCAGCATCCCCAATCAGTACATCATCGTGGACGAAGCCCAGAACCTCACGCCGCACGAAGTGAAGACCATCCTCACCCGGGCCGGGGACGGCACCAAGATCGTCCTCACCGGCGACGCCTTCCAGATCGACAACCCGTACGTGGACGCCTCCACCAACGGCCTCAGCTACCTGGCCGAGCACTTCAAGCACCTGGACATCGCCGGCCACGTCACCCTGGTCAAGGGCGAGCGGAGCAAGATGGCCGAGCTGGCGGGCAACCTGCTGTAGGGACTCGGGGAACGACTGAAGTCCGGGGATTCGCGGCCTGACGGGAAAATCCCGCGCGGAACGCTGGATGTATGGCCGCGTTTACGCCAAGATGCTGGTATGGCCAACGCTTCTCCCATGGATGCCCTCGATCTGCTCTTGAAGGGCACGGTCACATGTCACACCAAGGAACTGCTGCTGTCCCGCCTCGGCGCGGGCCGGCCGCTGCGGGTCAAGGCGGGGTTCGACCCCACCGCCCCCGACCTGCACCTGGGACATGGGGTGCTGATTCGGAAAATGGCCCAGTTCCAGCAATTGGGCCATACGGTCATCTTCCTCATCGGCGATTTCACCGGGCTCATCGGCGATCCCACCGGCAAGAAGGCCACCCGCCCGGCCCTCAGCCGGGAGCAGATCCTGGCCAATGCCGAAACCTACAAGGCCCAGGTGTTCAAGATCCTGGACCCGGAACGGACCGAGATCCGGTTCAACAGCGAATGGATGGGCAACCTGCGCGGCGAGGACTGGATCCGCCTGACCAGCCGCTTCACCCTGGCCCAGATGTTGGAGCGGAACGACTTCAGCAAGCGGCTCGGGGCCGGCGAACCCATTGCCGTGCATGAACTGCTTTATCCCATGGTCCAGGCCTACGATTCCGTCGCCCTCAAGGCCGACGTGGAACTGGGGGGCAACGACCAGCTGTTCAATCTCATGCGCGGCCGGGATCTGCAGGATGCCATGGGGCAGGGGCCCCAGGTGGTGCTCACGGTGCCCCTCCTGCTCGGGCTGGACGGCCAGGAGAAGATGTCCAAGTCCCTGGGCAACTATATCGGATTCATGGAGTCGGCCGATGACCAGTTCGGCAAGGCCATGAGCGCGTCCGATGACCTCATGTGGGACTGGTGGCTGCTGCTCACCGACCGGTTGCCCCGGGAGATCGAGGTCATGAAGCAGGGCCATCCCATGGCCGCCAAGAAGGACCTGGCCCGGGAGATCGTCGGCCAGTTCCACGGGGCCCAGGAGGCCCGGGCCGCGGAGGAGCGCTGGGTGAAGCGGTTCTCGGAGCGGTCCCAGGACGCCGCCGAGGCAGTGGCGGTGCCCGCCACCGCCGGCAGCCAGCCCCTGGCCCGGCTCCTGGTGGAGCGGGGCATGGCCGGCTCCCGGAAGGAGGCCGAACGGCTCATCCAGCAGGGGGCGGTCAGCCTGGACGGCGCCAAGGTGGAGGATCCGCGCTTCGCCCTGGAGCTGCGCCCGGGCTCGGCGGTGCTGGTCCGGGCCGGCAAACTGAAACTTCAGCGCTGGGTGGTGCCATGAGCCTGCTTGCCCTCCAGGACCTGTTCCGGCTGTATCGCGAGAAGGCCACGGGGGTCTGGACGCTGGGCAAGGATCCAGGCAGGACCATCTATATCGACTACGGCGACACCGTGTTCGCCCAGAGCACGCATGTCCAGGACCGGCTCACCTACATCCTGGTGGAGCGGGGCAAGCTCACCCAGGCCCAGATGGACTACGCCCTGGCCAACCTGAAGCCCGGGCTCAGCATCGGCAAGAACCTCATCGAGATGGGCTTCATCACCCAGCGGGACCTGCTGGAGGTGGCCAAGGCCCAGGTGGAGCGGATCGTCCGGGCGGCCCTCACCGCGCCGGACCAGGCGCCGTCCTTCGAGGCCCGGGAGCTGGACGCCAACGTGGTCCGGCTGCCCATGAACACCCCCCAGCTGTTCCTGGCGGGCACCCTGTCGCTCCAGGACCGGGAAGGGCTGCTGGAACTGCTGGGCCCCCTGAACCAGGTGGTGGTGCTCCAGGGCCGCAACCTCATGGACCTGACCCTTCCGGCGGACCTGGCCAAGCTGCCGCCCCTCCTGGACGGCACCCACACCCTGCTGGAACTGAGCCGGGAATCCATGGCCGAACCGCTCCGCCTGGGCGCCTTCGCGCTGTTCCTCCGGGAGATGGGCTGGGCCAGGCTGCACGAGATGCCGCCCCTGGACCGCCACGCCCTGGACCTGGCCCTGGCGCCCGATCCGGAACCCCTCTCCCCGCCCCTGGCCGAGGCCTTCCCGGAGACGGTGCCCTCCCTGTTCTCCACCATCCAGGAGGCGGCCCTCCCCACCACCAACCTGGAACACCTGTCCCGGGCCCTGGACGAGGAGCCCGCGGCCGCGGAAGCGCAGGGCGCGACCGTGGCCCGGTACGTTCCCGAAGCCCTCGGCCTGGCCGACCCCTTCCCCGAGCCCGGGACGCCACCGGTGCCCCAGGTGCCTCAGGCGCCCCATGCGCCCCATGCGCCCGCCGGCCCGCGGGACGAGACCGTTGCCGTGGCGCGGGCGTTCCAGGAGATGCCGCCCGTGCCCCTGGCGCCGGAGCACGACTATCCGCCCACCCCCGCCATGGAGATCCAGCAGCTGCCCGGGGAAGGCGAGGACCCTCCCGTGCCGCTGCGGGTCCCGCTGGAACTGCCCGGCGAGTGGGCCCCCGGCCAGGGTGCGCCGGCGTTGCCCCCGCCCCCCGTCCCCCGCCAGGGCAAGGGCCTGCGCCGGACCCTCGTGGTGCTGCTCCTCCTGGCCTGCGGCGGCGGAGGCTACCTCTGGTTCGCCCGCCCCCATGGCCATGGCTGGGCGCTGCCCTGGGGGGCTCCGCCCAGGCATACCGCCCATGTTCCCGCGCCGGCTCCACCGGTCGCCGCGCCCACCGTCCCCGTGCCCGCCCCCGCCGCCGTTCCCGCCCCCGGCATCGCCGTGCCGTCCGCGGTCCGGCAGGCGCCCCTGGCCGTGCCGCCGCCCGCTCCCTCCGCCCCGCCGGCCGCCAAGGCCCCCGCCGCCCCGCCCGCTCCTGCGCCGGTCAAGGCCCCGGCACCCGCCGCCGAGCCCGCCAAGGCGGTTGACGCCGCGCTGCCGGCCCGCCTGAAGGCCCTGGAACAGGGCGATCTGGAGCTGGCCGTGCGCCAGGGCCAGCGCCTGACCCGGGAAACCCCCGCCAGCGACTGGACCCTGCGCCTGGAGATCGCCTGCCAGGGCGAAACCATCCGGCGGCTGGTGGACCTCTTCAAGGGCCGGCAGCCCGACCTGTTCCTCCGGCCCATCGCCTTCCGGGACGGGCGGACGTGCTACCAGGTGTTCCTGGGCCGGTTTCCCACCCAGGCGGCCGCCGGAAAAGAGCTGAAACAGCTTCCCCCCTCCTTCCGGGCCGACCGGAACCGCCCCAAACTGTTCCGTTTTTCCGAGCTGCCCAAGGCGCAATAAAAACGCGTTTAATCCAGTATGCGGCATAACATAATAGCCTAGACTTGCCGATGGGGCTTTCCCTTGCGACCGCGCGGGTTAGGGTCCAATTTACAAATCAGCGGATTGAGTTAAACTGGGGGATCGGGGATATATGGAGCCCCAGATCTTTCTCGGAGAACCATGGATTTCAATGTGCTGTCTACCCAGAATTGGAGCCGGATGTTCAACGTTTGGATCGAGGACATCCAGGTTATCGGTTTACCGGCAGTCATAGCCCCTTTTGAAATTCAACAAAGCATTCTGCCGAAGGTGCGGACGTTCGCCCGCCACGCCTCGCTGATCGTGGTCCTGCTGTTCGCCCTGCACTGCACCAGTCCGCACGCGTCCCTGGAACCGCCCAAGCCGCTGGGGGGCACCCCCGGGGAGAACCCGCCCGACGAGGCGCCGGTGGCGCAGGTGTACACCGAACGGGGCCAGGCCAGCTGGTACGGGGGCGATGACGACGGCTTCGCCGGCGGCATCACCGCCAACGGCGAGGTCTACGATCCTGCCGCCATGACCTGCGCCCACCGGACCCTGCCGTTCGGCACCCTGGTGGAGGTGGAGAACGTGGCCAACGGCAAGCACCGGGTGCTGCGGGTCAACGACCGGGGGCCCTTCGTCCGCGGCCGGATCCTGGACATGTCCCAGCGGGCCGCCCAGGACCTGGGCCTGCTGCACCCCGGGGTCGCCACCGTGCGCCTGCGCACGGTGGACGCCCAGGGCCGGCCGGTGCCGGTGCCGGCCGCCGTGCTCCAGGGGAACCCCTTCACCATCCAGGTGGCTTCCCTCACCAAGCCCGGCAACATCGAGCGGCTCACCCAGGAACTGCAGACCTCCTTCGGCCCGGTCACCTACCAGGTGGCCCAGGGACCGGGCGGTGTCCTGGTCAAGCGGGTCCGGGTGGGCACCTATCCGAGGCTGGAGCAGGCCGAGAAGGCGTCCGAACAGATTGCCAAGTTCTGCAAGGATCGCGGCCTTGAACCTTTCATTATCCGTCAATACTGAACCCGCCTACCTGGTCATCGCCGCCGGCGGGCGGGGCCAGCGCATGGGCGGCGGCGTGCCCAAGCAGTTCCGGGACTGGGGCGGAGAGCCCCTGCTCGCGGCGACGGTGCGGGCTTTCCTGGCCCCGGGCATGCCCGCCCTGGCCGGGATCTGCCTGGCGGTGCCCGAGGACCGGCTGGACCAGGTCCGGGACTGGCGTTTCACCCTCCCCCTCACCGCCGTGTGCGGCGGCGCCAGCCGCCAGGAATCCGTGGCCCTGGCCCTGGCCGCCCTGCCGGACCGGCCCGGGGCGCCGGTGCTGATCCACGACGCCGTGCGGCCGTTCCCGCCGGCCGGGCCGGTGCGGGAAGCCCTGGAGGCCCTGGCCGACTGGGACGGCGCGGTGCTGGGCGAGCCCTCCACCGATACCCTCAAGCGGGTGGGCGCCGGCGGGCTGGTCCTGGGCACCGAAGCGCGGGAAGGCATCTTCCGGGCCCAGACCCCCCAGGTGGCCAGGCTCGGCGTGTGGCGCGAGGCCTTCGCCTGGGCCCGGACCGCCGGCTTCCAGGGCACCGACGATGTCTCGCTGCTGGAGGCCCTGGGCCGCAGGGTGAAACTCATTCCCGCGCCGCCCTCCAACCTGAAGCTCACCACCCCGGAGGACTGGGCCCGCGCCTGCCCGGTCGCCTCGCCCCGTTGAACACGGAGTGTGGTGGTTTGGACCACATCCGGCCCTCGTAATTTCCTACTAAATAATTGTAAATAGGCCATTTGCATTAGGCATGGGTTTTGCTTCAAAGAGCGCGAGGCCCCCTATGCCCCGCATGCGCCACGCCCAGACCCTAGCCCACCCCGTCACCCTGAGCGGCAACGGGCTGCATGGGGACCGTCCCTGCACGGTGGTGCTGCTGCCGGCGGAGCAGGCGGGCGGCATCGTCTTCCGGCACCTCCCGTCCGGGGTGGAGATCCCCGCCCGGGCCGAGTTCGTGGGCGACTGCAGCCTCGCCACCACCCTGACCCGCAACGGGATCCGGCTGCAGACCGTGGAGCACCTGCTCTCCGCCCTCATGGGGCTGGAGATCGACCACCTCACCGTGGAACTCACCGGCGAGGAACTGCCCATCCTGGACGGCAGCGCGGGCCCCTGGGTCCGGGCCATCCAGGAGGCCGGCATCCGGCCCATGGACGCGCCCCTGCGCTCCCGGCGCATCCTGCGCCCGGTGGAAGTGCGGCACGGGGACAAGTGGATGCGGGTGAGCCCCTATCCCGGCCTGCGGGTCAGCTACACCATCGACTTCGACCATCCGGCCATCGGCCGGCAGACCCGGGAGCTGACCATCACCCCGGAGAAATACGTCCGGGACCTGGGTCCGGCCCGCACCTTCTGCATGGAGCGGGACATCGAGTTCATGCGCTCCCGCGGCCTGGCCAAGGGCGGCAGCCTGGACAACGCGGTGGTGTTCAGCCCCGAGGGGCCCCTCAACGATTCGCTGCGCTACGAGGACGAGGCGGTGCGGCACAAGATCCTGGACCTGCTGGGGGACCTCAAGCTCCTGGGCGCGCCCCTGGACGGCTTCGTGGAGGCCAACTGCGCCGGCCACGCCCTGCACGTGGAACTGGCCCGGGCCATCCTGGCCGCGCCCGGCGCCTGGACCTGGGAAGCCGCGGAACTGCTGGCGCCCGGCCGCCCGGTGTTCGCCCACGGCCTCGCCGCGCCCCAGCCGTTCCCCGCGTAGGTATTGGCCTTACGTCCCTGGGGTGAACGGGATATGCTGGGCTTGTGAACTTGCCAAGCAAATGCGATCAGGAGAACCGGCCTGGGCTGGAAGCCGCGGCCGTGGGCCCTTGTCCGGGCGCGCCGGTGCAGGCTCTGCTGGCACACTTCGACGCGGGCGGCCCCCCATGATCACGTTCATCCAGTACGGCGGCGCAAGCCTGAGCACCCTGGAAGGCGCCATGCGCCGCATGGGCTTCGAACACTGCCGGGCCGGCACGCCGGACCAGGCCGCCCCGGAAGGGCCCATCGTCCTGGTGGGCGCGGGTCCGCTGGACCCGGCCTGCGCCGCGCTCAAGGCCTCGGGGTGGTGGCGGGAGCTGCCGCAGCTGGCCGCCGACGGCCGGCCGGTGCTGGGCATCAACCTGGGCCTGCACATCCTGGCGGAAGGGAGCGAGGAATCGCCCCGGGGCGCCGGCCTGGGCCTGATCCCGGGGATCGTCCGCCGCCTGGGCCCCCGGGTCAAGGTGCCCCACTGGGGCTGGTCGCCGGTGCGGCAGCTGCGCGATCATCCCCTGCTGCCGGAGATCCGGGGCGGCTGGCTGTTCTTCGCCCACTGCCATGCGCTGGAGCCCGGCAGCGAGACCCTCAGCATCGCCGTCCACGGCCGGCCCTTCTCGGTCATGGAGTGCCGCGGGCGCACCGTGGGCGTGCAGGCCCACCTGGAGAAGTCCGGCTGCTTCGGCCTGGCGCTGCTGGAGAAGACCCTGGGGGTGCTGGGCGAAAAGCCCAGGTCCGCGCCCGCGGCGGACTGCAACTGACGGGGGGCACCATGGACGCCAAGCGCATCATTCCGGTCCTGCAGGTCGCCGGCGGCCTGGTCCCGATGCCGGGATCCGCTCCCGGGCATCCCGCGGACTGGGCCTGCCGGCTGGCCCTGGAGGGGGCCGACGGGATCGTCTTCCGGGAAGTTCCCGGCGGCGGCCGCCCCGGCCGGGAGCTGCGCACGGAGTGGCTCCGGGAGGTGGCCGGGTCCCTGTTCATCCCCATCGCCCTGGAGGCGCCCTGCACCTGCCTGGCCGAGCTGGAGGAGGCGCTGGAGGCCGGCGCGGACAAGGTGATCCTGGATGCGGCCCTGGCCGCGACCCCCACCCTGGCCGCCGCGGTCCAGAGGTTCGGCCGGTGCCATGTGTCGGTGGCGGTGGATGCCGTGGCCGAGGCCGCCCCGGACGGATCCGGTTCCCGCTGGGCCGTGGCCGGCCGGCCCGGGGCGGAGGCCCTGGCCTGGATGGCCGAACTGGAGCAGCTGGGCGCCGGGGAGATCCTGCTGCGAGTGGCCCCCGAGGCGCCGGCCGGAGCCTTGTTCCAGAAAGCGGCCCGCCTGGCCCTCTCCGTGGTGTTCCGCTGCGACGGCGATCCCGCCCCGGCGGCCGAGGCCCTGCTCCACGGCGCCGACGGCCTGGCCTTCCCTGCCATGGGCCGCACCTCCGCCGACTGGAAGTCCCTCCTCTCCCCCCAGGGGCTCGCTTTGAGGCAGTAAATTACCGGGCGTGCGGGTCCCGGCAGTGATTCGCTGCTGGGCCGGCATGCCTGGGACGTGGCCTTGCAAAAAGTTGCACGGGCGGATATGAACCGCCCTTCATGCCAGTGGGACATCGTCCCCGCAAACCCCTTCGCTACGCCTTCGCGAAGAGGTGAACGCATGCGCGCCTCTTCGCGAAAGCGACCAGGGCCCATCTCCGGGACACGGACAACTAGAAGATCGGATCCCCGGGCTTGCGGCGCCAGGCTTCGGCGCGGCCCTTGGCGGTCTCGGCCTTGGGCTTGGCTTCCTTGGCGTTGGCCAGGCTCTCCAGCAGGCTGCCGCCGACCCGGGTCGCCGCCGCCCGGGTGAGGGACGGGGTGTGCCGGACCGCTGGGGCGACGCCGGACTCGGCGCTCACCTTCGCCTGCTCGGCCTGCTCGGCCTGCTCTTTCAGACGCTTCTCGTACCAGAGCTTCCGCTTCGGGTCGATGACCCGCATCTGTTTCGCGGCTCCGCCCTTGCGGGCAAGGACCGGCTTGGGTTTGTTCTCTTTCCGGTCTTCCCGGAGGGAGGATTCAGGATTGGAGGCTTCCTCCAGGATCTTGGCGAGGTCTGCCAGGCTTCCAAGGCCGCGCTGCTTGCTCATGTGATGACGGAACTCCTCTGGGGCCTCCACGCAGGCCCAACCCACTCAGCCTACCTGCTTCGGGGGGAACGGCCAAGGCCAAAAAACTTGCAATTACGTAGACTGGGCCGCCTGGAAGGGCGGCCGGCCCCGGAGCCCCGCCGTGGCTGCGGGGGGATTGGAAAGAACAAGGGGCCCCGCGGCGGATTTCGTGCCAGGATTCTTGACGGTCCCCCGGTTATCCCCTAGCTTTTCCCGGTCCGCCCCAGCCGCCCATGCCCGCACCCGCCGCCCAGATCCCTGCCCCCGACCCGCGGTGCGCATCCAAGGCGGGCCGGCTCCTGGAGCTGGCCATCCTGTTCGGGGGCATCCCCGCCCTGCTGGCGACCCGGTGGCTGCGGGTCCCGCTGTTGCCGCTGCTCTGGTCGGCGAGCCTCTGCTGCGGCTGGAAGGTCTACCTCCAGGGCGGGCGGAGCCTCCCGGCGCTCCGGTGGCCCCGGCCGGGGCCGGGGGAATGGCGGCGGGTGCTGGGCACCTTCGCCCTGGTGACGTCCCTGCTGCTGGCGGCGGTCTGGGCGCTGCGCCCCGGCGCGCTGTTCGCGTTCCCGCTGCACCGCCCGTGGCACTGGATCCTGCTGCTGGTGCTCTATCCGCCGCTGTCGGTTCTGCCCCAGGAAGTCATCTACCGTGCCTTTTTCTTCAATCGCTACCAGTTCCTGTTCGGGAATGGGAAATGGCTGCAGCTGGGCAGTGCCTGTGCTTTTGGAATCACCCATTTGGCGTTTCACAATTGGGTTGCTGTGGCCCTCACCCTGCCCGGCGGGTTCCTGTTCGCGCACTCCTACCGGAGGAACCGCGGCCTGCTGTTCGTCGTCTGTGAGCACGCCCTGTACGGCTGCATGGTCTTCACCATCGGCCTGGGCCAGTTCCTGGTGGAGGGGGCGGCGCATTCCCACGGCTGGGGGCCGCGTCAGCCTTGCTATATTGGAAGGATCACTGGGCCGCAATCGGGCGGCCGTTAGGTTCTTCTGGGAAACCCCGCCATGCCCGCCATCCGCCGCCTCTATGTCGAGAAGAAGCCCCCGTTCGCCGTGGAGGCCCGGAAGCTTTGGCACGATCTCCGGGACAACCTGGGACTCGCCGCCCTGGAGGGCGTGCGCCTGGTGGTGCGCTACGACGTGGAGGGACTGGAGGACGCCCCCATGGAGGCGGCCCGCTGGACGGTGTTCGCGGAGCCCCCGGTGGATGACCTGTTCGAGGAGGATCTGCCGCTGGACCCCGGGGAGACCGCCCTGGCGGTGGAATACCTGCCGGGCCAGTACGACCAGCGGGCGGACAGCGCCGCCCAGTGCCTGCAGCTGCTTTCCCACGGGGCCCGCCCGGCGGTGGCCGGCGCCCGGGTCTACGTGCTCAAGGGCGCCCTGGCCCCGGCGGACCTGCAGCGGGCCCGGGCCTACCTGGTGAACCCGGTGGACAGCCGGGAAGCCTCGCCGGCCAAGCCCGCCACCCTCCGCCCGGTGCTGCCGGCCCCGGACGAGGTGGAACTGCTGGAGGGCTTCCGCGCCGCGGCCGAAGCCGGGCTGCTGGAACTCCACGGCCGCATGGGGCTGGCCATGACCCTGGCCGACCTCCTGCACACCCAGGCCTACTTCCGGGACCAGGAGCGGCGGGATCCCAGCGAGACCGAGCTGCGGCTCCTGGACACCTACTGGTCCGACCACTGCCGGCACACCACCTTCCTCACCCACATCACCGGCGTGGCGGTGGCCGACGGTCCCATGGCCGGACCCATCCGGCGCGCCAGCGGCCAGTACCAGGCCCTGAAGCGCGAAGTGTTCGGGGACCGTCTCCCGGAACACCCGGACTGCCTCATGGACATCGCCCTGCTTCCGGCCCGGGCGCTGCGCCAGCGGGGACGGCTCGAGGACCAGGAGCAGACCAGCGAGATCAACGCCTGCTCGGTCATCGTCGACATCGACACCAGCGCGGCGCCGGGCGGGCGCGAGGCCTGGCTGCTCATGTTCAAGAACGAGACGCACAACCACCCCACCGAGATCGAGCCGTTCGGCGGGGCCGCCACCTGCCTGGGCGGGGCCATCCGCGATCCGCTCAGCGGGCGCGCCTACGTCTACCAGTCCATGCGGGTCACCGGCAGCGGCGATCCCCGGGTGCCGGTGGCCGCCACCCTCCCCGGCAAGCTGCCCCAGCGCAAGATCACCCAGGAGGCGGCCCAGGGCTTCGCCTCCTACGGCAACCAGATCGGCCTGTGCACCGGGCAGGTGACGGAGTACTACGATCCCGGCTATGTGGCCAAGCGCATGGAGATCGGCGCGGTGGTGGGCGCCGTGCCCAGGGCCCAGGTGCGCCGGGAGGAGCCCCGGCCCGGGGACGCCATCATCCTGGTGGGCGGGCGCACCGGCCGGGACGGCATCGGCGGCGCCACCGGCAGCTCCAAGGCCCACACCGAGCAGTCCATCGAGAAGTGCGGGGCCGAGGTGCAGAAGGGCGACGCCCCCATGGAGCGCAAGCTCCAGCGCCTGTTCCGCAATCCCGGGTTCTCCCGCCTGGTGAAGAAGTGCAACGACTTCGGCGCCGGCGGCGTGGCCGTGGCCATCGGCGAGCTGGCCGAGGGGATCACCGTGGACCTGGACGTGGTGCCCCGGAAGTACGAGGGGCTCAACGGCACCGAGCTGGCCATCGCCGAAAGCCAGGAGCGCATGGCGGTGGTGGTGGCCGCGGAGGACGCCGCCGAGGTGATCCGCCTGGCCGCGGAAGAGAACCTGGAGGCCACCCGGGTGGCGGAAGTGACCCAGGAGCCCCGGCTGCGCATGCGCTGGCGGGGACGGACCATCGCCGACCTGAGCCGGGCCTTCCTGGACAGCAACGGCGCGCCCCAGTTCGCCCAGGTGGAGATCGCGGCGCCGGATCCCGCCGTGCAGCCGCTGCGCGGCCCCGCGGTGGCCGCGGACGGCCTGGCGGCGGCGTGGACCGCAGCCCTGGAGGACCTGAACACCTGCAGCCAGCGCGGCCTCACCGAGAAGTTCGACTGCACCATCGGCGCCGGCTCGGTCCTGGCCCCCTACGGCGGCCGGTCGCGGCGCACTCCGGCCGAGGCCATGGTGGCCAAGTTCCCGGTGCAGGGCGGCACCACCCGCTCCGCCAGCGCCATGAGCCACGGCTTCCTGCCCGCCCTGAGCCGCTGGAGCCCCTTCCACGGCGCGGTCTGGGCCCACGTCCAGGCCGCCGCGCGGCTGGCGGCGGTGGGCGGCGACCACCGCCGGCTCCGCTTCACCCTCCAGGAGTACTTCGGCAAGCCCGGCGTCGACCCCCGGCGCTGGGGCCTGCCCTACGCCGCCCTGCTGGGCGCCCTGCACGCGGAAATGGCCATGGGCACCCCCGCCATCGGCGGCAAGGATTCCATGTCCGGCTCCTTCAAGGACCTGGATGTGCCGCCCACCCTGGTGGCGTTCGCCGTGGACGTGCTCCGGGCCGACCAGGTGACCAGTCCCGAATTCAAGGGGCCCGGGCATCCGGTGGTCCTGGTGGAACTGGCCCGCACCGCCGAGGCGCTGCCCGACTGGCCGGCCCTGGACCTGGCCTACGCCCGGGTCGGCCAGCTGGTGCGGGAGGGCAGGGCCCTGGCGGCCCGGTCCCTGGGCCTGGACGGCATGGCGCCGGCCCTGGCCATCATGGGCTTCGGCAACGGGGTGGGGCTGGAACTGGAGGCCCGGGAGCCCGGGGACTGGTTCGCGCCGCGCCCGGGCTCCTTCCTGCTGGAGCTGGACGGCGACCCCGGGCAGCTCCTGGCCGGGCTGCCCTGGACCCGCCTGGGCGCCACCATCGCCGCCCCGGAGCTCCGGGTTTCCGGCCTCAGGCTGGACCTGGACGCGCTCCGGCGGGCCTGGGAAGCCCCGCTGGAGGCGGTCTTCCCCACCCGCACCGAGGAGCCGGCCGCGGCCCTGCCGCCGTTTACCCCCGTGCCCGCCGGCAACCGCGCCGCCCCGGCCATCGGCACCGCCCGGCCGCGGGTCGTGCTCACGGTCTTCCCCGGCACCAACTGCGAGTACGACACCGCCCAGGCCTTCGAACGGGCCGGTGCGGTCACCGAGACGGTGGTGTTCCGCAACCTGGACCCCCAGGCGGTGGAAGACTCCCTGGACGCCATGGCCCGGGCCATCGCCCGGTCGCAGATCGTGGTGATTCCCGGCGGTTTCTCCGCCGGGGACGAGCCCGAGGGCAGCGGCAAGTTCATCGCCGCCGCCTACCGGAACCCGAGGGTGCGGGACGCGGTGCACCAGCTGCTGAAGCGCCGGGACGGCCTCATGCTGGGCATCTGCAACGGCTTCCAGGCCCTCATCAAGCTGGGCCTGGTGCCCGGGGGCGAGATCGGCGAGCTGGGTCCGGACAGCCCCACCCTCACCTTCAACAACCTGCGCTACACCAGCCGGTTCGCCTGGACCCGGGTGGTCTCCAACCGCAGCCCCTGGCTGGCCGGGCTGGAGCCCGGGGCCCTGCACAACGTCGCCATCGCCCACGGCGAAGGCCGGATCGTCGGGCCCGACGCGCGGCTCCGGGAGCTGCTGGCCCAGGGCCAGGTGGCCACCCAGTACGTGGACGAGGCCGGCAACCCGACCCTGGACCTGGAGTACAACCCCAACGGCAGCACCCTGGCCATCGAAGGCCTCACCAGCCCCGACGGCCGGGTCCTGGGCAAGATGGCCCACCCCGAGCGCTACACCCCGGACGTCTGGTTCAACGTCCCCGGCGACAAGGACATGGGCATCTTCCGGGCGGGCGTGGACTACTACCGGTAGCCGTTTCGTGCAAAATGCGGTGAATAAGCCGTGCCGGCCGAATCGATTTCCCAAAAAGACTACGGCCGGAAGGGAGGGGCCTGAACGCATACTTCAGTCGTGAGGTTTTCATGATGCGAGTCGTGAGGAGGTGCATACTGCTGGTCCTGGCTGGTGCCGCGCTGCAATTCCTCGCGGCCCGGACTCCCCCGCCGCCACTATCCAAGCCGGCGCAGCAGTCCACCCGGGCCCCGCGGCCCCAGCAGGACGGCCAGCCCGGCCTCGAGCAGGAGAAGCGGATCGCCTTAGTGATCGGCAATGGTGCCTACCAGGACGCCCCCCTGAAGAACCCCGTGAACGATGCGCGGTCCATGGCCCTGGTCCTGCAGACCTGCGGATTCCAGGTCATCGCGCTGGAGAACGCTTCCCTGCAGACAATGCGGGAAGGTCTCCGGACGTTCGGCGGGCGCATCGCCCAGGGTGGGGTGGGCCTGGTCTACTTCGCGGGCCAT
>Ga0181516_10002183_pt1 | contig 14169 bp, 6 predicted proteins | sample PEATcosm2014_Bin_25_FD_121104 | JGI IMG/M metagenome (GOLD analysis project Ga0181516, IMG submission 121104) | Peatland microbial communities from MTU Mesocosm Facility, Houghton, MI, USA - PEATcosm2014_Bin01_10_metaG | ecosystem: Environmental > Terrestrial > Soil > Wetlands > Peat | place... | reverse complement strand
GACTGAAGCAACGACAGGCAACCACAAAGGCCGGAGTTCAGCGGCGTTTACGGAGCGGATGGAACTTGGGTTTCCGTTGTTTCTGGCGCTCGTCAAGAAGCGCTATCGCCTGTTTCTGTCCTGTGTTGTGCTTGGACTATTGCTGGGAGCTGTTGCGGCGCTGCTTCCGCGGACGTATGAGACGACGGGCAGGATGCAAGTCCGCCCCGGGTCGGCGAACATGTACAAGTTCGACAAGCCGAGCTTGCTGGGCGATGACGAGAACGCCAAACTTGAATCCGAGGTTGCGGTGCTCCAGAGCGATACGCTTCTGTTGCAGGTGGCGGCGGAACTGAACCTTGCGAACAATCCGGATTTTATGTACCGCAGCCCGAAGGGACAACTGAGGCTGGACGATCCGGAGACGAGCGAGCTGGTGCTGAAGCGCTTCTCGCGCAGCCTTTCGGCACAACTGCTGCCGCGCACTGAGATCATTACGGTGACCTGCACGACGCGCTCTGCGGCGCTCTCCGCACGGATCGTAAACACGCTGATCAACGACTACATCGAGCGGCTGTTCAAGACGCGCTATGCCTCGACGCAACGCGTGGCCGGGTGGCTCTCCAGCCAACTCTCCGACCTGAACAAGGAAGTTGAATCCGAGCAGGAACAGTTGGTGGAGTTGCAGAAGAAGCTCGGAGTGGTTGGCATCGACAAGAACCACAGCATTGTGGCAACAGGACTGGAAGGACTGACACGGGCGGCGGGAGAAGCGAAGGTTAACCGGATCATCGCCGAGGCGCGCTACCGGATCCTGAACAACAGCGATCCGAATTTGATTGAAGGCGGCGCGGGCTTATTGACGCCACCCAACACACCATCGAACGTCTCGCTGCTGGCGACGCTGCGGGCGCAGCAAGCGCAACTGGCGACGCGGTTTGCCGAGGTAAGCGCGCAGTTCGGTCCGAACTATCCTGAATATAAAGAGATCAAGGCGCAGCTGGATGAAGCGAACCGCGCCGTGAACAACGAACAGGCACGGGTGCTGTCACAGTCCAAGAACGCGTTTGACGCTGCGAAGTCGAATGAGAACATGACATCGGCGGCACTTGTGGCGCAGGAGTCTGACGCATTCCGCCAGCGCGACGACGTGGTTCGCTATGACATTCTGCAGCATCTGTATGAGTCCAACCGGCAACTGTACCAGGGGCTTGTGCAACGGCTGCGCGAGGCGAGCATTGTCTCCGGGCTGGAATCGAGCGAGGTGGACGTGATTGATCTGGCGCGCATCCACACACGCGCGGCGGGGCTGGGGCGGATTACCACGCTGGCCCTGGGATTGATGCTCGGCCTTGCGCTGGGTTTGGGCGCGGTGATTCTGTCGGAGGCGCTGAACACAAAGATCCGCACGATTGGAGAGTTGGAAGAGAACTCGGGATTGGCGCCGCTGGGCTTCATCCCTCTGTACAAGAAGCCGGAGACGGCGGGCGCGGCGAAAGGAAGAGCGGGCGTGCCGGCGACGCCGTTGCTGCCCGAGATGATGCGCTCTCCGAAGTCGCTGTTCTCGGAGTCGATCTTCGGACTGCGCAGCGCGCTGCTGCTCTCGGCCATCGACCGTCAGCCGCAGGTGATCCTGATCACGAGCGCAAAGGCGGCGGAGGGCAAGTCAACGATTGCTGAGAACCTGTCGATCGCGCTGGCGCAGCTCGATGCTCCGACGCTGCTGATTGACTGCGATCTGCGCCGCCCGACGATTCGGCAGGGCTTCGCGCTCTCCGGCAACAACGGGCTTACGTCGGTGCTGACGGCGAGGATGACACTGGAAGAGGCGGTTCAAGAGGTCGCGGGGATCAAGCAGCTTTCGGTGCTGCCCTCCGGACCACTGCCGCCGTCACCGGCCGATACGCTGGCCTCGCACCGCATGGCCGATCTGATTGCGGACGCGAAGGAGCGGTTCACATACATTATTCTGGACTGCCCGCCGGCGCTGATGGTGACGGACGCGGTGATTCTATCGAAGCTGGCCGATGCGGTGGTTCTGGTTGCGCGCCTGGGGCAGGTGGACCGATTCGGCGTAAAGCGGGTCTCGGATCTCTTCCGGCAGTCGAAGGCGCCGCTGGTGGGCTTTGTACTGAATGGCGTGACCCCGGGAGCGATGGGCTACGGGGACGACAGCTATCTCTACACATCGTATGAGAAGGATTAGCCAGGCGGGGAAGTTTACAGAAGTGGTTCGCTGAGCGGACGAAGGCACATTATGAAAGAGTCACTCCGAAAACTTGCACTAGCTATTCTCTGTACGCAACTGTTTGCCGCAGGCGCACTGGCTCAGTTTGTGAGCCCCGCGCCGACAACTCCGGGCATTGGCAACTCGACGGTAAGTGCGCCGGCTTTGATCCAGCGGCTGCGAAGCGAGCACCCCGAGCTGCGCTTTGTGCCCGATGACATCATCTCCGTGCAGGTGTACAAGGTGAAGGAGTTTGGCATTCGCGCACGGGTGGACCAAGCGGGCTTCATCCAGTTGCCGCTGGTAGGCAACGTAAAGGTTCAGGGGCTGACGAACACGGAAGCGAAGCAGAAGATTGCAGAGGTGCTGCGTTCGAGCGGCATGATCAAGGAACCGCAGGTAACACTGTTTCTTGAAGAGAGCCCGAGCCGCTACATCAGCGTTTCCGGATCGGTTGCGAAACCGGGGCGGTTCCCGGCCTTTGGCGACCAGACGCTGCTGGGCGTTCTGGCGGCCGCAGGCGGCTTGACGGCGGATGCAGGGCACATTGTTACGTTGCTGCGTCCCGGCTTTGAAGGCCCGGTCACGCTTGCAGTCAGCGCCGATTCCAAGACAGCATCCGAGATTGATGTTCCGCTCTTTGCAGGGGACACGGTAATGGTTCCGAAGAGCGGCGTGGTGTACCTGGTGGGAGCGCTGCGAAATCAGGGAGTGTTTCCGCTGAAAGGTTCGACGCCGCTGACGGTGGCACAGGCGATTGCGGTTGGAGGCGGAGCCGGTTTCGAAGCGCTGCTGAGCCAGGTTCACCTGGTGCGGACGATGCCTGGGATGCGCACGGACACGGTTGTGGATGTGAACAAGATTCGCGCGGGCCGCGTTCCCGACCCGGCGCTGCAACCGGATGACATTGTGTTTGTTCCGACAAGCCAGATGAAGGCATCGGTTAAGGGCGGAGCCGCCGCCATTGCCGCCAACCTGGCTACCGGGCTTGGATATATCATCACCCACTAGCAACTTGAGGCAATGCGGTGCTTAGCGGGCTGGCAACACTTTATGCCGCAAAACGGAGAGACTGCTTGTGATAGTTCCACTGTCCGTGAACTACTCAAGCAAAATTCGAGAACGCCTATGAACATCGTCGTAGTGTCACCTTTTCTGCTTGGCGATTCTCCTGACAGCGGAGGAGGGGTCAGCGCCTTGGGATTTCTCAAGAGTCTCGCGCCACGCCACAACCTCTACGTCATCGCTTTCGACCAGAGAATAGATCCGGACGAGTCGGAGCGTTCCATTCGAGAGATGGAGGCATGGGCTACTAGCGTCCGCGTTGTCTATCTGCCTATCACGTTTCTCAGAAAGCTTTGTGCGAAACTGCTCCAACTGCTACTGATTCCGCATGTAGCCACACTTCACTCTACTGCCACGTTCCGGCAGGCTTGCAAGGAAACCCTGGCAAAATATCAAATCGATCTTGCGATCGTCCAGTTCCCGCAGATGGCGCAGTACGTTGAAGAGTTTCAAACAATTCCGCGGATCATGGACGTGGAAGATGCATACTCGGTGTCTTCCTTTCGTAACTACGCTGCCGCAGATTTGCTTCCTCTGCCGAACAGGTTCTATGCTGCCCTGAAGTGGCTTGGCTGGGTGCGTCACGAGCGCCGTTATTACAACAAGGTCGATCACGTTTTTGTCGTCTCAGAACAGGATGATTATGGGCTTCGAGTTTTCAGTCCCAATCTAAGGACCACTGTTCTTCGTAGAATGATGCCCCCACTCTGCGATTCAATCGCTTCGACAGATCCCGTATTTGATATCGGATTCATTGGCTCGTTTGATCACGAACCGAATGTCAAGTCGCTCAACTTTCTCTTTGAGGATGTGCTACCACAACTAGTGAAACAGATGCCCGACCTGCGAGTTCTTGTGGCGGGCAAGAATCCTCCCAAGAAACTGGTTGATCGTGCGCCAGCTTTCGTCAAGTTTGTTGGATTTGTCCCTCAGGTTGAAGACTTCTATCGGCAGGTCAGAATCGTCGTGGCACCGCTGATCACGGGGGGTGGCGTTAAGATTAAAGTGATAGAGGGCCTGCGTTCAGGACGGTCAGTGGTGACGACCAGCATTGGGGCTGAGGGACTCGGCGTAACGAATGGCGTCAACGCGCTTATTGCTGACGGTCCGCTCGACTTCGTGGCGGCCATCGTCAAGCTCAGTAACAATGAAGATTATCGGGCGGCAATCGGGTCCGCGGGACAGAAGCATGCATTGACCCTGACTCCCGCTGCATTGCATTCGGAAATGGTAGACGAGGTTTTCAAGTCCGTGTACAGAACATCTTGAGCACTGCGCCAAAATCCTTTCGCATCGCATTCGGGTGGTCGCTGGTTCAGCACTGGGGCGCCCGCGCTATTTCTTTTCTCGTGTTCTTCGTCCTAGCGCGACTGCTTTCCCCGTCTGACTTCGGTCTTGTTGCCCTTTCTTCCATTGTTATCGGCTTCACCGAAATATTCATCGACCAGGGTTTTAGCGACGCCGTCGTTCAGAGTCACGATGATAGTGAGCAATATCTGTCAACCGCATTCTGGGTGAACATATTCACGGCGCTGGCACTGATGTTGGTTGTCCTGTTTGGGGCGAACTCCATTGCCTCGGTCTTCAAAGAACCCCGACTCGTGCTGATCACGCGCGTACTTTCCATTACTTTTCTGTTTACTGCCTTGTCCTCGGTCCAGATTGCGTTGTTGCGGCGAAAATTGGACTATCGGTCACTCGCCATCCGAACAACACTTGCCAACCTGATTTCCGGAACTGTCGCCATAACCATGGCATTGGTTGGCTTTGGTGTCTGGAGCCTTGTTGTTCAGCAGATCGTCTTTGGTGCGGTCTCAATGATTGTGGTGTGGCGAGTGGGAGTGTTTCGTCTATCGCGCCAGGTTGACTGGGCTTCATTTCGGCAACTTATGCACTTCGGTCTGAAGGTATGCGGCGTAAGAACTGTGGACCTGCTGCATACAAAGTTAATCGACAGCCTTGTCGGAATCTACCTAGGAGCGGTCGTTCTGGGAATCTACGCCGTCGGGACTCGCCTCGGGCTTATCCTGATGCAACTACTGGGAACCTCTATTGCCGATGTTTCGCTCGCGCACTTTAGTGATCTAAGGCGCGCAGGTGGTGATATCTCTGCTGCATATCTCAAGATGCTGCGACGTCTTGCGCTTACCTCTGTCCCTCTGTTTACGTACCTCGCTCTTGAGTCACGGCCGCTCGTTCACATCCTTTTCGGGCATAAATGGGATGACTCCGCTCCGATCTTCGCGGCCTTCTGTGGCGCCGGTATTGTTCAAGTTCTGATTTACTTCAGTAATTCGGCAATCAGTGCGCTAGGGCGCCCCGGCCTCCAACTGGTAATGAGTCTGATTAAACTTGCGCTTTATGTGGGTGGGTTCTACATCTATGTATCTCATGGCATAGCTGCCATTGCATGGTCGATGACGGGCGTAACCGTTCTTGTAATTGCTCCAATCTCCTTTGCCATTGTGGGTCGCTTGCTGCGATTTCCCATGGCGGCTCTTGTTCGTCGATTATTGCTTCCATACAGTTGCGTCTCTGTAGCGGCGGCCATGGCCTACATGACAGCCCGCTACTGCCCGCCTCTAAGCGTCCTCTCTCTGATTGCTTCAACCGTTGCATTCTTCGGCACTTTTCTTGCCTGCTGCCTCGCTACCGATCCTGACGCAAGAGCTCTGGGATTTCGTTTGCTTCGGACTAAAGTATAGGATTCCAAAGCTTGCCCTGAGTGCGACCGTGGATTGAAGATTCAGGAATACTGGGTGGCCGACTTTTCTCACACTGCAAACCAGCAGCCGGAAGATTAGACTCTGCTCAGGATGTTGGTTTCCCAAGTGCCATGTATCCCCGCGGGGGATATATGGCACACATTCGACTTATATATCATCAACAGGGGTTTCTTATGTTGAGTCTTGTATGCGCATTGCTGGTTTCGGGATGTGGGAGTGCAACCAGCAGCATGGCAGCTGCGGCAATGCCCGCAGCAAAAGTTTACAACGTTTCTGACTTTGGGGCCAAAGGGGACGGAGTTGCGGACGACAGTGCCGCGATTCAACGGGCTTTGACAGCGGGTAGTACGGGCGCGCAGGTTGTTTTTCCGTGCGGAGAGTTTTCGATACAGTCCGTGACCGGCGCAGCGCCGGGCCAGAGATCGTTACTCTACGTTAAGAATGCCAGCAATGTGCAGCTGACGGGGCAAGGGTCCTGTACGCATCTATTCACGTCGGCACCACAAAAGTCGGTGCTGGAATTTGAAGACTCTAATCAAGTTGCTGTGTCCAACATGCGCATCACCGCGCTAAACGCGGTTTACGTTGAGACTTTCGGAATGGACGGAGGTTCAGCCGTTCGCTTTACGGGAGTCACATATGGAAGTATTACGAAGGTCGAGGTTGACGGCGCATCGGCCGGGGCGCTGTACTTTACCAAGGGAACGTCCAACTCCGTGGCATCGAACAACAACGTCCATGATACTTATGGCGCCGGCATCTGGGAGGACGACTGTGGGTCGGCGAACGCGCAGAACTGTTCGCCGTCGAGTCCTCCGGCAAACAACCTATACGATTCCAATACTCTAGCGAATACGTCGCTGGCAATGAGGGCTGCAATCACTCTGGATGACGGAGCGGCATCATCGCACGCGGTCGTTCAGAATAATGTTATCTCCTGGACCCGCCCCCCAGAGCCAGTGTATGAGGAGGTTCACTGCATCCAGATTGGCAACGTTGCAGATGTGAACGTGCTGAATAACACCTGCACCTCGACCCCCTATGACGGAATCATTATTACAACCGCAGGGGGAGCGGTTTCGCAACGTATAAACATCCAGGGAAATACGATCCTCTCGACGGGAAGTTCGAAGCTGGGTGGCTCAGGCATAGTTGTTTATGACGACCCGAGTGGAGGCGGCATCTCCACTTTCACGATTACGTCCAACACAATTTCAACTGCAATGACCGATGGAATCAGAGTCTTCTCAGCCTCCACGACGGGCAGCGTACACAATGGCGTCATTCAGAACAACACGATTCAGATGGTTGACAGGTTGAAACCGGGCACGAGATACGGCATCGACATCGAGCATAGCAGTTCGATTTCTGCCAGTTCTAATTCGATCAGCTGCGATGGAACGTGCATAGCGGTGGGGGTAAATGTGAGCGATTCGCCAGCAACGGTTCCAACCAGTTCATCGAACCAAGTGGTGAATATCTTCGGGGTGCCACTGTCAATTCATTAGGAGCGCTGGAGGAGCTGAAGCCGTGATCCCTGCCAGGCGTCGTTATTCAAGGGAAGGCCCTGGAGAAGCTGTTCGTAGGCCTGCAAGATGGCCTCGCGGGTAAAGAATTGCAGGTGGCGCTGGCGGCTGGCGGATCTCATCTCTTCCAGGTCCGCAGGGTTCTGCTGCACCTGATCGAAATGATCTGCGAGCTGCTGGACCGAAGAGAAGTAACGGGCGCCGGGGCCTGCGACCCAGCGATTGAAGATGTTGTCGTTGGCGATGATGGCGCTTCCGGCGGCGAGTGATTCGATGAGCGATGGATTGGTTCCGCCAACCTGGTGACCGTGCAGGTATGCAGCCGCGTAATAGCGCAGCATCTGAACCGTGGGCAGATCGTAGAGGGCTCCGAGGAACAGGACAGTTGAGTTCCCGGCAGCCTCGATCACTGCCGCGTGATAAGGATTCTCTTTTGGCAGATACTTTCCGAGAATTACAAGCGGGAACTCCCGCGGCTTTAGCGCGTAGGCCTTGACGATCTCCAGAAGGGAATTTTCCGGCTCGGGCCTTGCGACCACGAGGAAATACTTGCCGGGTTCAAGACTGAAGCGGCGGACTATCTCAGGGTCGGCCTGGGTGATGGGATCAGCGCCATAGGGAATTACTGTAATCTTTTCAGCGGGCGCAATGTGCGCGAGATGGTTCTTGATTTCAGGATGATCGGCGATCAGATGATTGGAGAGGTGAGCCCCACACCACTCGTTGGCCCAGAGCCAGACGCGCTGAACGAAGTTCCACTTGCGCCGCTTCCACTCGATTCCATCCATGTTCATCAGGTTGCGGATGCCCTTGAGCCAATAAATGATAGAGAAAATGGCAGTGTTATAGCCGAGCGTCAGGATGCAGGCATCGCGATGACGGGAGGCGACGAGGGCGCTGCGAAGGTCGAACTTAATGGTTCCGAAGGCGGTGTCTTTTTCAGCAAAGGCGACGCGGCGCACTCCGCGCCATACGTCAGTGAACTCGGATTCTCCGGGATTAATCTGGCAATAGACCGTTACGCTATGCCCATGCGAAACCAGGTAGAGAGAGAGTTGCTCGGCAAAGGTCTCAAAGCCACCGTGCATGGCTGGAATACCGCGCGTTCCCAAGATATGTAGTTCCAGTGATGTGCCCCCTGTTTCTGGCCCCTAGGTCATGTTTACGCCGGTTTTGAACAGCTTATCGCAGCCGACTCCGCAGCCACAGGAAAAAGGAGTCGGAAACCTCAGGAAGAAAAAGAGCGTCATAATTTCGACACAAGATCCAAGAAAAGCCCGAGCGTGGCTCGCACGCTCGGGCTACTGGTTGCACCTGCTACTGTACGGTGATCGCCACCGGGCCGAGCGTGGTGGTGAGTGCCGACGAGTCAGAGGCCACGGCCGAAACAGTGTGGGGGCCAGAGGTCAGCGACGAAGCGCTGATCACGAACACCCATCCCGAATTGGCCCAGGCGGGTTTATTGAAGTAGGCCGCAACATCCGGGCGTGCCAGTCCAAGAGTGGCGTAGCCAACACCCACACCATCAATCTGTATTTGCACTGAGGTTGCGGATCCATTGTCGGTGGGAGAAGCAGCCCAACCTGAAACATACAGGGGATCCGACTGCAAAACGGTTGTAGAAACCGTCACGGCATCGACGGCGATATCCAGGTTTCCGACCGGCGGCGTTTTGACGGCCGTTACGGTGATGGAAAGCGGGCCCAGGGTGGTGGAGATTCCCTGAGAGTTGGTGGCAACCACGGTGACAGCGTGCGTTCCAACTGCGAGACTCGCAACGCTGTAGGTCATGGTGAAGCCCGAATTGGCGTAGGCGGGCTTGTTGAAGTACGCAGCAACGTCAGGACGGGCAACGCCAAGCGTGGGTGCACCGATGGAGTTTCCGTCGATGTAGACCACGACATTCTTGAGCGGGGAACCATCCGTTGGATCGGCGGCCCAACCGCTGACGTAGAGCTTTCCGTTCTGCTTGATGGTCGGCTGTGACGTGACTGTGTCGACGGCCATATCAAGGAAACCAACCGGGGCAGTGGTGACCGTGATGGTTAGCGGGCCGAATGTGGTGGACACCTTGCCAGAGTTGGTGGCGACAACCGTCACCTTATGGGTTCCGCCCGTGAGGTTGGAAGCAGCATAGGTAAAGGTGTATCCCGAGTTGGCATAGGCGGGGTTGTTGAAGTAGGCGGCAACGTCGGGACGAGCAAGGCCGAGCGTGGGAGCGCCAACGGAAACTCCGTCGATGTAAACCAGGACGCTGCTAAGGGGCGAGCCATCGACCGCATCGGCAGCCCAGCCGCTGACATACAACGTTCCGCCAGCCTGCTTGATGGTCGGTTGCGCGGTGCCTGTATCCACTGCCAGTTCGAGGTTGCCGACCGGGGCTCCAGTTACGGTGACGGTCTGAGCGTTCGAGGTGGTAGTGACGTAGTTGGGATCGGTGAATACGGAGGTGATGGTGTGAACCCCCGGAGTAAGCGCAGTGGCGATGTACTGGGCCGAGTAAATGCCATATCCGCCAGAGGCGTAGGGAACGACCGTCAGCGGGAGGGGCGAACCGAGCGGTGTGGCACCGTCATAGAACTGAACGGTTCCAGTTGGCGCCACGTAGGCTACGTAGCTGGTGTTTTCCGCCACGGTGACCACGGTCTGCAGGGCAAAGGTCTTCCCTGCCTTGTCGGCGTTCTTGGTGCTCAGATTGACCGTGGGCGTCGCCTGGGCAACCGTCAGAGTGATGGGTGCCGAGGTAGAGGAGCGCACGGTAGTGCTGCCGCTAAAGAGCGCGGTCATGACGTGGGTGCCGGCATGCAAGAGAGTCTGCGTGGCGAGCGTTGCCGAGGTCTTGTTGGAGATAGATGTGGTACCCAGAACGGTGGTTCCGTCGTAGAAGTAAACGGTTCCGGTGCTGGATGCGGAGAGCGCTGCCGTGAGGGTGTTGGTGGCGGCGACCGTGGGCGTAAGCGTTGTAGAGGTGAGGGTGACCGTGGGACCAGAGGCCGTCAGGACCGTGATGGTTCCGGTGGACGTGGTCGAGGCATAGTTCGCATCACCGGAGTAAACGGCCGTGATGGTATGGGTTCCCGTGGTGGAAAGCGCCGTTGTTGAGAGCGCCGCCAGGTAGTAGGAGACATTCGCGTACAGCCCGGTGCTGATGGGAACCACGCCAAGAATGGTGCTGGTGGTGGTATCCGTAAAGGTCACCGTGCCGGTAGCGGCGACTGGCAACGAAGCCGCGAGCTGCGGAGTGAGGTTCAGCTCCAGTTGCGCGGTGCCGCCAGCGGCGATTGAAGTGGTGATGACCTTCAGCGAAGCCGTCAAGGTGGCCGGCGAAACCGTGATGGTTACCGGAGAGCCGAGGGAGACGGCGTCAAAGCTGGCGTCACCGGAGTAGCTGGCGTTGAGGACGTGAGTGCCTCCGGCAAGCGGCGGCAGATTGTTGTACGAGTATCCGTAAACGCAGGAAGTAGTGGCGATGACACCGGAAACCAATTCGGAGTCGCCTTGCGCGTTCAAGGTTACGGTGGTCAGCGGATTTCCGTTATCGGTGATTGCAACCGTACCGGTCGGCACACCCTGCAGCGAAACGCCGGTCACCTTGGTATCAAAGAAGATCAGTGATCCGTAGGGGAAGGCGGTGGTTGAAGTCATGGCGCCGGAGGTGCAATTGAGTGAATAAGGCGTCAGTGAGATGGCGCTGTTCTCAGCCGTGACGGTTACCGGTTGCGGAGCCGAGACGCTGGAGCCGTACGTCATGTCGCCGCCGTAACGGGCGTAGACATTGTAGGTTCCGGCAGGCAGAGAAGCCAGGGAGACGGTGCAGGCACCCGAAGTGAGGGTGCAGAACGCAGCCTGATTCAGGAAGAGCCCGCTGTTTTCGTCAACCGGATTGGTGATTGCGCCGCCATCGGTGTAGAAGGCGACATCGCCGGTGGGCGTACCGGAACCCGAGCCGGCCGCAACGCTGATGGTAAGAGTGGTGGCCGAACCATGGGTCAAGCCGCTGTTGGGAGCCACTGTGAGCGTGGTGACGGAGCTGTTGAAGGTTACGCTGCTCCACTGCGTTGCCAGGTTGTTGGCGTTGACCGAGCCGAGGCCGGTTGCCAGATCGTAACCGGCGGCCGCCGCCCAGCCAATCTTGTTGGCGGTGGTGCAGCTGGAGTTACGGCAGATCAGAGTGTTGCCGGTGGTGACGTCATTGAAGACGCAACCGGCGGCCGGAGGTGTAATGGAAGCGCAGTTGAGTCCGGCGGTGTTATTGGCGATGGCCAGGCTGTAATAGTGGTAGTTCGGCTGGCCCTGACGACCGCCGTTTGCCTGATCCACCAGAGCCTGAATGCCGGCCATGCTGGGCGAAGCAACCGAAGTTCCGCCGACCAGGCCGAGGTTCACCCACGATCCGGTGCTGCTGAGAGTGCAAACACCCTCGCCGCAATAGACGGTTCCATCATGGCCGCTGGCGGCGTTCAGAGCAACGTCAGGCAGGTAACGATGGGGTCCGGCAACGACCGGAGAGGCAGGGTCGGTGCCGGCGGTGCCGACGTAGGCAGGATCGGTTCCGGTGATTCCGGGGCCGCGCTGCCAGGAGGGCGTGCCGTAGTACGCGCTGATGCCGCCGGAACCGGACCAGAGGCCGCTGGCGCCGGTGGCGCCGCTGCCCTTGGCTTCGTTCCAAGGAGTTTCAGGGATGTAGGAGAGCGCACTCTCATTGGTGGGAGCGGAGGACGAAGTGGCCCAGTAGGTTCCCGACCCTTCCGAGAAGATGGTGCCGCCGACGGCCACGTTATACGGGGTGGAGGCGTCTCCGCTTACCGCGTATCCATAGGTGGAGTAAGTGCTGCTGGAAGAGTCGCACGCGGCCGGGCCGTTATCGCCCGACGATACGAAGACGGAGATACCCTGTGCGGCAGCCTGTTCGTAAAGCGCATTCTGGAAGGCGTTGTCAGCGCCGAGGCTGGCTTCGCAGAGACCGTAGCTTTCGCTGGTGATGTCAGCGATGTTGTTCTCGACGATGTACATCATCGAGAGGTCGATGCCGTCGACGGTGAGGGTTGACTTGGAGGTAACGAAGTCAATGGTTGCGTTTGGAGCCGCGGCGCCGGAGACTTCCACGTCGAGGTAGGATTCGCCGTCATCGCCAGGGGCTACGCCGGGATCGTCGCCGGCGAGGATGAAGTTAGGATCGTTGGCAGGGAGGCCGAACATCTGACGATAGACTTCAACGTCAGCCAGGTGGATATCAGTGCGGCCGACGATTCCGATGGTTACGCCCTTGCCGGTGATGCCGGCGGCAAGCAGCGGCGCGGTGTTGTAAATGACCGCGAAATCGTTGGGGCCGACGAAGTGCGAGGTTCCGTTGGTGAGCTGGGGCACGGGGCCCTTGGCCGACGGAGCCGCCGGCACGGTTGCGGTGCGGGTGGGGCCGAGGAACGGCTTCTTGAAGAAGTTGTGGACGGAAGGAATGGCGCGAACAACCGGGCTGATGGCAGCCGGAATCGAGAGATCCTTGCTGATGGAGACGTGGCTTTCGCCGTTTACGCTGTAGTTATGGAACTCGGTCTGGAAGGCGCTCTCAAAGTTGGCAACGGTTCCGTTGAACTGGATGAAACGCTTGCTCTTGGAAACCTTTTCAACCGAGAGTCCCTGCTTGGCCATCCAGGCGCTGAGGGTCGCGATGTCGGCATCGGAGACGCCGAATAGCTGGCCGGATTCCTCCGGGGTAAGCCACTGGTGGAAATTGACGGAATTCTTGTCATGCTGCTGGTCGATGAGGACGCGGAGCGCATGTTCCTGGTCCGCTGTGCCCTGCAACACCATGACGACGTGCTCGAGGCGGGTGGAGGGAGCAACCCGGCCGAGATCCTTGCCGAAGCCGTTGCGGATGGCGCTGGGGACGTGCCCGGCAAGGGTGGTCCGCTGCGCGTTATTGATCTTTGAGGTGAGCCGTACGGAGGGAGTGGCGTGGGTAGCCACTTTTGCGAATGAGACCGACACAAGCGACAGCGCTAGGGCGACTATCGTCATGAATCTGAAGACTGTGCGGGTTGCACGAGAATAACTCATCAGTTCTCCTTGAGGAGGAAGGGGGCTGCGATTAATAGAAATACGCTCGGGATTTGGCATCCGAGGGCGCGGGGGAGCTAGCACAACAGTTGAGCTGTGTCTAGTGCGTATGGGCCCATATACGGGCATACGCACCGTTACGAAAATCCAGGAACTTTGGGTTCCCGAATTAGAAACGAATGAGAAACTCCCGTCAAGAGCAAAAAGGAGCGTGCGATCAAAATTCGTCGCGCGGAAAGAGGAGAGTAGGGCAAGTCGTTGACGGTGCGGCTGAGAGGCCCGGCTGCAATCTGGCGGCGATGGAGTGGTGAAGCCGGCGGCGGGCGGGGGCATAGAAACCTCGCTTTCCAGTGTCTAACTGGACTTACCCGGGCGGTCCCCCGGAAGGCGCCCGGATTGGCAGAGTGAGTCGGCTGTGCGATACTAATTCTGCTTAGCGCGCTGACCACAGCAGCGCATTCGAGACGACCTCAGCGTTGCCCTGGAAGATCCGTAAGTGCCTAAACTTACGAAGGTTGCAATGCGAAGGCCGGGATGGCGGAACTGGCAGACGCAGCGGACTCAAAATCCGCCGACCGCAAGGTCATGG
>Ga0181516_10002182_pt1 | contig 14170 bp, 9 predicted proteins | sample PEATcosm2014_Bin_25_FD_121104 | JGI IMG/M metagenome (GOLD analysis project Ga0181516, IMG submission 121104) | Peatland microbial communities from MTU Mesocosm Facility, Houghton, MI, USA - PEATcosm2014_Bin01_10_metaG | ecosystem: Environmental > Terrestrial > Soil > Wetlands > Peat | place... | reverse complement strand
GCGCCCAGGGTAAAGCCTCGGTGTTCTATGCCAAGCTGGACAATCCGGGCAACGCGAATCTGGTGGTGGACGAAATCAAAAACATTCCCGGCATGCAAACCTATTCGGTCCGCTCGATGGCCGATTATCTCTCCATGTATACGGTCGGCAATATGCCTGGGCTCTCCAGCTTTATCAGTGTGGTGGTGGGCGTGGCCATGGTGATTGGCTTTATCGTGATCTTCCAGGCGATGTACACGGCGGTGATGGAACGCACCCGCGAAATCGGAATTTTGAAGTCGTTAGGCGCGTCGCGCATGTACATCGTAAATGTGATTCTGCGCGAGACGCTGCTGCTGGCCATCGCCGGGATCATCTTCGGAGTGGTTCTCAGCTATACAGCGCGGGCCGGGATTGTGGGTTCGATTCCGACCTTGCGCGTGATCGTGCCCCGGGTGTGGATCGTCTATGCGGCAATCATCGCCATCATTGGCGCGATGCTGGGCGCAATTTATCCGGCCGTGAAGGCGGCCCGCAAAGATCCCATCGACGCGCTAGCCTACGAATAAGATCGCGAGTCACGAGTGGAAGGAGCTTCTGGATGCCTTCCGGCTCGTGACTCGCGTCTCGTGACTTCCTATATGTGCTGTCCCATAAGTTCGTGCTAGAAATGGAAATACCGCCTCATTCCGCCCTCAGGGCCTAAAGGCCATTTTGTTGGCGTTCGGATCGGCACGGCTGAAGCCGTGCCCTGACACAACCCCAGGGCCTTATGCCACGAACTTGTGGGACGCCACACTAGCACCCGCTCACATTTGTGATGATGCCCCCCTGAATCGTGAAGGTACAGGAACCGGCCGTCTTGGTGCCGGTAAAGCCGGCGGTACCGCCAGAGTTAAAGCTGCCCGCGCCAACGGCGCCGCTGGTGCTCAGATTGCCGCGGGAATCCACGGCAAACTGATGATTGCCGCCAACCTGAATGCCACTCTGAAAGTCTTGCAATTTACTCCAGGTTTGCGCCAGATCGAGGATCGCGAAGGTGCTATTGGCGCCCGTCGGAAGCTTCTGGGTATAGCCTCCATGTTTCCATTCCGCGGCCGAGAACTGCATAAAATCGGTCTGCCCAGACATGCGGGAAAGGATGATGGAGTTTTGTGGTACGGCGCCGCCGAACAAGGTTGCGCCGGAGTCGGTCGCATCCCCGGTCAGGATCAACATAGAAGCCCCGCCGCCGTCGATAAAACGAACCTGCGGGCCGGAGTTATTGAAGAATTGCAAGTTGGTCCACTCGCCGTTCGCCGACGCCCCGTTAAACACAACTCCGGCGACGGTGGTATTGGCGATGAGCCCGGTTATGAATTGGCTTTGGGAATTGAGTTGCAGTCCGATAGGGCCGGCAAAGGTGCCGTTCGAGATGGAACTCGCTCCCGCGCCCGAATCCACCAGCATGCCCACTCCGGTCGCCGTGGTTCCGGCTATGTCGTTACCCAGAATGCCACCGCCAAGCCCCGTGCGGATGCCCCCCGAGCCATTCAGAAAGGTATTGAGATGACTGGCATGAAGCGCCGAGTAAAGCTCGAGGCCCCAGGCCGAAGCTCCCCAGATGACAACTCCTTCGGCAATCAGGTCGTTCGGGCCTTTATCGATCCAACCCGTGCCTCGGGTGCCGCCAACCATGTGAACGTTCTTTAGGTTGCATTCGAGTTCGGCGTCCTGGCTGGTGAATGCCTCCTGGCGTCCCTCCGTCCAAAGATACCCCTGCGCCGCATTCTGCAGAGTGACATTGTCGAGCCGGAAGGCTCGGCCATACAGGCGCACATCGTAACCGCTGCGGTTGTTGGCAGCGTTGCCATCGATCACACAGCCTTGGATCGAGGTTCGCCACACGCCAAAAGGGTTCGAGGTTCCGGTAAGGCCACTAAAGTTCGTCTGGGAAACGGAATCCGTATTGGCCCCGTTGGCCAGTTTCAGCGTCGCGCCATCGGGACACTGCAGGTTGCCCTGGCCGCTGGTACCGGCCGTGGAATCACTGAAGCGGATACCCACATGCGTGAACACGCCCTTTCCCCGGAAGCGGAGCGTGCCGCTGGGGGGAATCGTAATCAAGGTTGTCGCCGAGGCGCCGCCAGTGTCCACTTCCACGACGCTATGGGTGGTAAAGGCGGAATTGATGGTGGCGCCGGCGTCTCCGGTGACAGTGGTAAGAAGGGTGGTCCCGATGGAAACGGCGCCGGCCTCGATGTCGGTAAACGTTCCCGCCGGGGAGGAGGTTGAACTCTGGCCGGCGGAGCCGGCAACCGTGAACTCCGCGCTGGCGGAGCCAGGACTTGCGGCATTCTCAATTTTGCCTCCCTGCGTGAGCGGGGCGGCAATCGGAGCGAGCACCGGAGAAACTTCCGCGGCAGCCACCCGCGCCAGCGCCGCCGCCACATTGATCCGGCCATAGCCATACTTGGGAGCACCCCCGAACGCTCCCAGAGGGGCGGCGGTAGCCCGCAGGACTTGCCGAACCTGCTCGTTCGAGTAGGCAGGATGCTGGGACAGAAGCAAGGCCGCCGCGCCGGACACGTGGGCCGCGGCCATGCTGGTCCCTTGGAGCACGGTGTAGCCGTTGGCCACGGGGATTCCCAATGCCGTGCCGGAGGCCTTCAACGACAGGATGCCCACGCCGGGGGCGGCTACATCGATTTTTCCGCCCGAGTTCGAGAACGCCGCGATGGCATCCTCAGGATCGGAGGCCGCCACGGCAATCGTCTCCGCCAGGTTGGCCGGATAAAATCCCCATGCGTCTTCGCCGCTGTCTCCCGCCGCGGCTACGATCACGGCGCCCAAGCTGTACGCATACTCGACCGCGTCGGCAATGGTTTTGGAAACACCGTGATGGCCCCAGGACAAGTTGATGATGTCGGCGCCGTTCTGGACCGCGTATAGGATGGCATTCGCACAATCGGAATCGAAGCCGTTTCCCTCGTAATCCAGGCACTTAAGCGCCATGACTTTGGCGCTCCAAGCGACGCCGAGAGTTCCGTCCCCGTTAGCGTCGGCGGCAATGGTGCCGGCTACGTGCGTGCCGTGGCCGCTATCATCTCGTGGATCATTGGTGTTGTAGGCGAAATTCCAGCCACGCACGTCATCGACGTACCCATCCTGGTCATCGTCCACGCCGTTGCCGGCAACTTCTCTCGCATTCGTCCACAGGTTGGCGGCAATGTCCGGATGTTCATAATCGATGCCACTGTCCACCACCGCCACGACTACGCCCTCCCCGTTAGCCATGTTCCATGCGGTGGCCGCGCCAATTTTCTTCAGCCCCCAGAGGTCCTCGTAAGCCTGCCCCCAACTCCCGGAAGAGAGCAAGTACGGACTGGCGGGAGTATAGACGGCGGAAACGATTCGATTTTTCTCGCCGTAGTCGACCTGCGAATCAGCTTTCAGCCGGGCAAGTACCCCGGCAACGTTCGCAGGGGAATTGTCACTCAATTCGAGGAGATAAGTACGGGAGAGCTCCGGCGGTTGAAAAGTCCCCTGCATCCGGCTCGCCCGCACGGCAAAGCGCAGGCGCAACTCCTCGGAATACGCGGCGTCCGTGAGTCCGCGCAGCTTCTTCAGCCACATCAGCCGCGGATAGAGGGGCGCCAGGTTGCACACGCCGTACTTGATCATGAAGCCGCGGACGGTATCCGGCGCTTGATCGAGAGGAAGCGTCATTTGCGCCAACGGCATCGCCCGCTCCACCTGAACCGCCAGCGGCATCCGCAGTTTGACGATCAACCGCCCGGGAGTCCGGGGGGGAGCAGCCGCACGCGCTGTTTTGGATAGAGCCAAAACAATCAGAGGGAGAATCGCGGCCAAGCAGAAAACGCGAGCTACGCGCAAGCGCCGGGAATGCAGGGTCATGGCATAAGAAACTCTATGTATCCTGTATGGCCCCGAAAGGACGGCAATTCAACAGGAAAGCAGCGGCAGAGGGGCGAGAATACAAACTTCAGTTATCTTGCCATATAAGAAACGGGCCTGAACGGCCCCGGAAGGGATGCGCCGACAGCCCCGATTTCGCTGAGGAGTAGGCTAAGGATCGGCACAAAACTTTAGAGGCTAACCCCCTGGGAACGCGGGCTGCCAGCCCGCACCCCACACTCGCGGGTCACCGGCAGCCGAGCGGGCTGGCAGCCCGCGTTCCCAGGCCCTGCGGCCATTTTTCGCTGCCTTCCCGCGGGAGGAATAGGCTAAGATAGAGGCGGCGTTCGGGCTTTTGTATTTGCCATGCTCAACGGGAAGGCATCTTATCTCCGGAAAGTCGGAATCATTTCCTTTTTTTCGTAGGGCCTTTCGGAAAACTTGAATTGACAACAGCCCTAGTTCTCAACTAACCTTAGCGTTTGTGCTGTTCTGCGGTTGCCCGCCTGCAGTGTCCCTGCGCGTTATTCAAGCGTGACGGGTTAAACTCAGCGGTCTTCTTTGCGTTTTTATTATCTGGGAGAGTTTTCGATGTCAACCTATTTCCCCAAAGAGGGGGAAATTGCGCGTAAGTGGTACGTCGTGGATGCGGATGGACAAACGCTGGGCCGTCTGGCCTCGCGGGTCGCCTGTATCCTGACGGGCAAAAGCTCGCCGCGCTACACCCCATTTATCGATACTGGCGATCACGTTATTGTGATTAATGCCGCAAAGGTCCGGCTAACCGGACTCAAATCCGAAGCCAAGGTCTACCGCCACTACACCGGCTACCCGGGCGGGTTGCGCGAAGAAGATTTCCGTAAACGCTTCGCGCGCGCTCCGCATCTGGTAGTGCAGTCAGCCGTCGAGGGCATGTTGCCCAAGACCAAGCTGGGGCGCGCCATGGCTAAGAAGCTGAAAGTGTATCGCACCGATAAGCACCCGCACGAGGCCCAAAAGCCGGAATTACTGGCCGCGGGCGCTTAATGTGCAGCCCCTGGGCGCTTCGGCGCCGAGGAAATAGAGATTCTCAGGAAGAGCTGTGCCGCCGGCCGGCTCCCTCCGTACGCTTCGAGCGTGGCGGGGCGGGGTTGCTGGGGGCAAAGGACTGAAGGCATAAACGCATGGCTGATCTGGTTCAATACTATGGCACGGGCCGGCGCAAAGCGAGCACGGCACGCGTGTTCCTGCGCCCCGGCAGCGGCGAATTCCGCATCAACGGGCGCGCGTTCGACGAATATTTTGTCACCGACGCGCAACGCATTGATGCGCGTGCGCCTTTGGCGTTAACCGAGACGGAAGGCACTTTCGTTTTGTTGGCCAACGTTGGCGGTGGCGGCGTAACCGCCCAAGCCGGCGCGGTGAAGATGGGCATTGCCCGCGCTTTACTGGAGTTCAACCCGGAACTTCGCGGCAAGCTCAAAGCGGCCGGCTTCCTGTCGCGCGACGCGCGCATCAAGGAACGCAAGAAGTACGGGCAGAAGGGCGCCCGCAAGCGCTTCCAGTTCTCGAAGCGCTAACCAGTGGGGCTCCGGGATGTTGCTTCCGGAGCTTGGGCCAGGGTTGCGGATTTTGACGTCCGCGGCCGAAAGCTGGAGACTGATAGGTATTGATTGACGGGTGTCGCCGCGGTGGTTCCGAAGCGGCGAGCACCCGAGGGGTGATTCGGAACCAAATTCTTCCCGTCCCCGTACCACGGGCGGCGGGCGATGGGAATGTAATCTCGGGCATAGCCCGCGATGCAAACCACTTAGGAGGTTACTTGGCAAACATTACGATGAAGGAACTGCTCGAAGCCGGGGTTCACTTCGGGCACCAGACGAAACGTTGGAATCCCAAGATGAAGGAATTCATTTTCGGGGAACGGAACGGGATTTACATTATCGATCTGCAAAAGACGCTCAAGATGTTCAAGGAAGCGTCGAAGTACGTGCAGGATGCGGCGGTCGCCGGCAAGACTCTCCTGTTCGTCGGCACCAAGCGGCAGGCCCAGGATGCGGTCGCCGAAGAAGCCAAGCGGTGCGCCCAGTACTATATCAACCAGCGCTGGCTGGGTGGTCTGCTGACCAACTGGGTGACCGTCCAGAAATCAGTGAAGCGGCTCAAGGAACTCGACGAAATGGCCACCGACGGCCGTTATGAGCTGCTCCCCAAAAAAGAAGTGATCAAGCTCGAGCGCGAGCGCAAGCACTTGGAAGCCAACCTGGCGGGAATTAAAGACATGGCGCGTCTGCCCGACGCGATCTTCGTCATCGACTCCAACAAGGAGCAGATCGCCGTCAAGGAAGCCCGCAAATTGGGCATTCCCGTGGTTGCCGTCGTGGATACCAATTGCGACCCGAGTGAAGTGGATTATGTAATTCCCGGCAATGACGACGCGCTGCGCGCCATTCGCCTGTTCGCCTCCAAGATCGCCGACTCGGTAATTGAGGCTCTCAAGCCGCAACCGATAAGCAGATGGCGGATTTGGGCGCGGCGCAGTATGCCGCTTCGCCGGAAGGCATGGCCGAACAGAAGGCAGCGGAAACCGGCGAGGCTCCCGAAATTGCTTCCACCGAAGAAGTCAACATGGACGAAGTGTTGGGTGGTGGAGTTCGCAAGCAGCCCAATTCCGCCGACGAAGCGGAAGAAGCCGCTCAGGCACAGACGCGCTTCTAACCGGTCTTTGGTATAAGCCGGCAGAATGCGAGTATTTTTTGCCAGAAGATTTGCGATGGTGTCCCACGTCTCTCATGGGGGACGTGGGAGCGTCCGTCCCGCGTTTGCAGTGCCGCCAAGGCATGCTATCGTTTACCGGCAGGACTAAAGACGAGGCGACGGGACGCGGAGTTTTTCCGAGTAATCCAGGCTAGAGTTTCCCTATCGGCTGGAGGCCCGCCGAGTGGGGTTGCCTGAGTGGCTGGCATTGTCTGGCCAACGACCAAAGGCCAAAGACCAACGACCGAGAGGGTTATCATAATGAGCACTACTTCAACGCCCAACGTTTCCGCCGGACAGGTGCGCGAACTGCGCGATAAGACCGGCGCCCCCATGATGGATTGCAAGAATGCCCTGGTCGCCGCCAACGGCGACGTGGAAAAAGCGGTCGAGTGGTTGCGTAAGCGCGGCGTCGCGGTGGCGGAAAAGAAATCATCCCGTTCCACCAAAGAAGGCGCGGTGGAAAGCTACATCCACGCCGGCGGCAAGATCGGCGTCCTGCTGGAAGTGAATTGCGAAAGCGACTTCGTCGCCCGCACCGCCGACTTCAAGGAATTGATTCACGACGTCGCTATGCATATCGCCGCCAGCGACCCGAAGTTCATCCGCAAGGAAGACGTTAGCCCGGAAGCCTTCGAAAAGGAAAAAGACATTTATCGCGCCCAGGCCGCGGCCTCCGGTAAGCCGCCAAACGTGGTGGAAAAGATTGTCGAGGGCAAAATGGGCAAGTTCTATGAAGAGGTTTGTCTGTACGAACAGCCCTTTATCAAGGAACAGACCATGAGCGTGGCCCAGTTGATCGCCATCAAAGTGGGCAAATTGGGCGAAAACATCGCCGTGCGCCGCTTCGCGCGTTTCAAGGTGGGCGATCCCATGGTCACCATCGCCTTTACCAAGACGCAAGAACAACCCGCCGAAGAGCCGCAAGCGTAAGGCGGGAAGAAAGTTCAGTTTCCAGGGAAAGGTACGGGGAAACCCGTACCTTTTTTGCGTTGTAGGCTGTGCCCCATTACACTGAGAGAGCATCAGGCGCCAAAATCTATGAGAGGTTCAGTTCCGTCACCATTCGCGCCATAGACGCAAGGTCGCTGGCCGCAAGCCGGGAACGGCAACTGTGAACTGCCCGTGGAACCTGTATTCAAACGTATTTTGCTGAAGCTTTCCGGAGAGGCGCTGGCGGCCGGCCAGGGTTTTGGAGTGGATCCCGTTCGAGTGCACGAAATCGCGGCGGAAATCCAGGAAGTTCACGCCTTGGGTGTAGAGATTGCGATTGTGGTGGGCGGCGGCAACTTCTTTCGTGGGGTTGCCATGCAGGCGCGCAACATGGACCGCGCCGCGGCCGATTACATGGGCATGCTGGCCACCACGATCAATGCGCTGGCTCTGCAGGACGCCTTGGAAAAGCAGAATGTTTATACCCGCGTAATGTCGGCGATTGAGATGAAGGAAGTGGCGGAACCCTTTATTCGCCGCCGGGCCATACGCCATCTGGAAAAAGGGCGCATTGTCATCTTTGCCGCGGGTACCGGAAGCCCATATTTTTCCACCGATACCGCAGCTTCCCTGCGGGCCGTCGAAATCCATGCCAACGTCATCATGAAGGCCACCAAGGTGGATGGCATTTACGATGCCGACCCCATGCTGGTCAAAGACGCCAAGCGCTTCGAGCAAATCAGTTATACGGAAGTATTGCAGAAGGGGCTTAAAGTGATGGACGCCACCGCCATCAGCCTGTGCCGCGAAAACAATACCCCCATCGTGATTTTCGACCTGAACATCGCAGGCAACATCCGCCGAGTGGTGATGGGCGAACGCGTAGGCTCGCTGGTAGGGGGGGAACACACAGCAACAAGCAGCAAGCAATAAGCAACAAGCCGGACGGGTCGCACCAGCAACAAGATATTACTACCAACTCCTCGGCGCCATAACGTGAAGAACCCGCGTAACGGACACAAGAATTAACTTTCGCATCTTGCGACGGGTGCCCGTCTCCCCAAGCCTGCGGCCGGAACACCAACGGTATCGCGTGCCGCCTTTGGCTCTGGCTTATTGCCTATTGCTTGTTGCTTATTGCTTTCTGCAACATCTGTTCCGGGGACATGGCTAACACCGCGGCTCCAATGTCGGCCAACGCAGCCAGAATTGTACCGGTGGTTGGCAGGTTGCAACCGGCGGCATCGGCAATCTGCTCCAGGGTGCGGTAGCCATTGGTGGCGCGAAACACCTTGGCCAACTGCGACTCCGTCTCCCGGACGTGAACCTGACCATCCGCGGCACGCGCAAAGAGCAAGGTGACGGGCTGCCGCAATGTCTCCCCGATCTCCTGTTCCCCGTCGAGCCGCTCGATCAAGGCAGGCAGATTCCAGACAAAGTTCATGCAAACCGCACTGACGCCGCGGCGTGGCCGGTTGGTGGGCGGGCCCTCCGCGGTGGTCGCCGTCTGCAAAAACCAGCCTCGCTCATAATTCAGTAAATCCCGCCACCATGGGCCCGGCAATCGACCCCGGGATTGTCCTGGTTGTAACTCAGCCAGCTTCGGCACCGGGTCCAGATGAATGACAGCCAGTTCCCCGATGCGTCGGGCGCACTCGAAAGTGCCGGGGAGGGACTCGCGCAACACCGCGTCAAAAGGCGCCGTATCGGCAACCGCCTCGACCACGCAGCCGAATGGCTGCGAAAATAGCCGCGAGCGACGGAACGAAGTTCGTAACTCATCGCGATAAAATTCGCGCGCATCCGGGAGTGGGTTTTCAGGCAAAGCGCTCATCTGCCATATAGATGCATAGGATCACCCGTTCGCACCAACAGCGTCTCTGGCCAGAGTGCAAATCGCCACTCGCAACTGGCAACTCCGTTTGTTTATAATCGCGTATTCGTCGCGGCGCGGGCGTCTGCTCATGGAGGTCCCGCCAATTCTAACAACGAGGCAATCTATGGCGCAGATAAGCTTGGCATCCATTCCGGCCCTGAAAGAAGCTTTTGGGCAACTCCGCGGTCGTATGGACAAGGCAGTCGAGGACTTCCGCAGTGAACTTACGGTCATGCGCACCGGCCGGGCAAACGTTCATATGCTCGACGGAATCAGCGTGGATGCCTATGGCTCGCAGATGCCCCTCAGCCAAGTGGCCACGGTGCATGCCGCCGAGGCACAGTTGATCACCATCCAGCCCTGGGACGTCTCCCTGCTGAATGCCGTCGAAAAGGCCATTCGCTCCTCCGATCTCGGATTGAATCCGATGAACGATGGCAAACTGGTCCGCGTGCCGGTGCCGGCGCTGACCGAAGAGCGGCGCAAAGAAATGGTGAAGCATTTGAACAAAGTGCTGGAAGATCACCGGACCGCGATTCGCAACATCCGCCGCGATGGCTTGGAATTGGTAAAAAAGGCCACCAAGGACAAGAAGATCACCGAAGATGACGAGCGCAACGGCCTCGATTCGCTCCAGAAACTCACCGACGACGAAATCAAGAAAATGGAAGAAATGGCCAAAGCCAAGGAAAAAGAAGTTATGCAAGTCTGAAATCGGCAACAAGCAACAAGCGCCAAGCTCCAAGCCAGAACGGGTCGACCCCGGATAGGCTTGGAGCTTTTTCAATTTCAAATTTGAAATTTCAAATTTGAAATTTGCCCTCGGTCCGCTCCCGCCATTTACCATAGAGGACAATGGCTGCCCCAATCTCCCTTGCTCCCGAATTACTGCTGCATATTGCCCAAACCCTTAACCTTCCGATGCGCGGCCTGGTGGCCGTCATCGAATTGCTCGACGAGGGTGGCACTGTGCCCTTCATTGCCCGCTATCGCAAAGAAGCCACCGGCAACCTGGACGAGATGCAAGTCCGGGACATTGAAGAGAAGCTCGCCTATTTCCGCGACCTGGTCGCGCGACGCGAGACCATTTTGGCCTCCATCGCGGAGCAGGGGAAGCTGACCGGCGAACTGAAGGCACGCATCGAGGCCACCTTCGACAAGAGCGAACTGGAAGACCTCTACCTGCCCTACAAGCCTAAGCGCCGGACCAAGGCCACTATCGCCCGGGAGAAGGGTCTGGAGCCATTGGCTCTCTATCTATGGGCACAGCAGCCCGCCGCGCAGCCGCTGGAAGCACTCGCCGCCGGCCTGGTGGATGCGGAAAAGGACGTTAACAGTCCGGAGGAGGCGCTGGAAGGCGCGCGGCACATTGTCGCCGAGATGATCAGCGAAGCGGCGGATCTGCGCAAGGGCCTGCGCACCATTCTGTTCGAAGAAGGCATAATCGTCAGCCGCAAGGCCACCGGCGCTGTTGACGAACAAGAAAAGTTCAAAATGTATTACGACTACCGCGAGCCGGTGAAGACGATTCCCTCTCACCGGATGCTGGCCATCCGGCGCGGCGAAAGCGAAAACGTACTTTTCTTTCTTCTGGAACTGGACCCGCAACGGGCAATCTACTTCTTGCGCTCGAAGGTCTTACGCGAGCCCGGGGATTGGACGCCACAACTCGAACTGGCGATCGACGATTCCTGGCAGCGTTTGCTGAACTCCTCCATCCAGGGTGAGATCCGATTTGAAGTCAAACAGCGCTCCGATGCGGAGGCCATTAACGTCTTTCGCGACAACCTGCGCAATCTGCTGCTGGCGCCTCCCGCCGGACAGCTTTCCGTACTGGGCATCGATCCCGGCATGCGCACGGGATGCAAAGTAGCGGTAGTAGACGAGACCGGCAAGTTTCTCGCGCATGACGTCATCTACCTGCATCGCTCCCAGGGTGAAGTCGAAACCGCGGCCAAGAAACTGGAATCGCTGTTGCGGCAGCACAATGTCCGCGCCATCGCGATCGGCAACGGCACCGCCTCGCGCGAAACCGATGCTTTCGTAAGAAAATTCCTCGCCGATCATCAACTCGACGGTATTTTTTCCGTGACCGTGAGCGAATCCGGCGCCAGCGTGTACTCGGCCTCGGATGTCGCCCGCCAGGAGTTCCCCGAGCTGGATTTAACGGTACGCGGCGCCATCTCCATCGCCCGCAGACTGCAAGATCCGCTGTCGGAGCTGGTCAAGGTCGATCCTAAAGCGATCGGGGTGGGGCAATATCAGCACGACGTCGATCAGCGCCAACTGCAACAATCGTTGGAGAGCGTGACCGAGAGCTGCGTCAACCGCGTCGGCGTCGATCTGAATACCTCGTCGTGGACGCTGTTGCGGTATGTCGCCGGCGTGCATGAGCGGATTGCGCTGAACATCGTCAAATACCGCGATGAAAACGGACGCTTCCGCTCCCGCGTGCAACTGAAAGAGGTGCCGGGGATCGGCCCCAAGACCTTCGAGCAGGCCGCGGGATTTTTGCGCATCCGCAACGGGGACAATCCACTGGACGCCACGGCCGTTCACCCCGAGTCCTACCCCATTGTGGAGCAGATCGCGCAGAGCTTGGATCTCCCCGTCGAGGAGTTGATCAAGAACCCACAACTGCTCGAAAAACTGGATCGCAGCCGCCTTTCGGCGGGAACGTATACGTTGAACGACATCCTCGACGAGTTACGAAAGCCCGGCCGCGACCCGCGCGATAAATTTGTGGCGCCCAGCTTCGACGAACAGGTTCGCGAAATCACCGATGTACAGCCCGACATGATTTTGGAAGGTGTGGTGACGAATGTGACCAAGTTTGGCGCGTTCGTAGACATAGGTGTGCATCAGGACGGGTTGGTCCACGTCAGCGAACTTGCCAATCGCTACATCAAGGACCCTGCGGATTTCGTAAAGGCCGGCCAGATCGTAAAAGTGAAGGTGTTGAGCGTCGATGCCCGAACGAAACGCATTGCCCTCTCCATGAAGGCCCTGCAGGCCCTACCGTCCCGAACGCCACCGCAAGCTTCCACTTCCATGGACAGCAAACTCGCGTCGTTATCGGCGAAGTGGAAGGTGCGGTAGCCTGAATTATTCAACTTGCATTATTGTTTGGTACCACAGGTGGAAGCACCGGGCTTTAGCCCGGTGACTGGACGATCGTTTGCAGACGGGCCTTTAGGCCCGGTGTGTGCTGTTATCCCTACAGTTCGGCCTCCCGGGGACGGGAGGTGTATCCCGCGCCACCGGGCCTAAAGGCCCAAGTTTCAAGAGTGTTTGGTTCGCTGGGCTAAAGCCCAGCGCTTCCACCCTGGACGGTCGCGTTGTTTTCGCTTAATGCTTTTTGAATTTCCTCGATAATGGCTGGCTTATCACTGTAGAAATCAATGAACTCGTCGTGGCTGAAGAACAGATTCGCATAGCCTGCGCCGGTAATGACATACCCGCCCCAGCCATTCAACATCGACAACTGAAGGAAAGATGCCAAGTCCTCCGTTTCGTGTTCGAGAAACAAACTCGGTCAATATGCGCCCTTAGTTCGTTCATACTTTCTCAAAGACGAATGCGTGTCGATGCGCGCGGCGCGGTCCAATCCTTCGCCGTGTTGGGCGATGCCGGGAATATCGACCGGCAATCGTCCACCGATCGCAATCTCGCCAAACAAGGCTTTCACCGCGCTCACCTCGGAAACCGCGACATTGGAGAAGGTGCACAGATAGGTCTGGATCTCGGGAAAGTCGGTAGCCAGATAAGGATTGCCCATGGCCAACACAATCGTCCGTGGCCCGGCGTGATCGAGCAGCGCTCGCAGCAGCGCGGACTGGGCTACGCCCAGCGAGATGGTATTCTTCCACTCCCCGCCGACCATTACTTTTTTTCCCGCCACCGGCGCTGAATAAACGGGCACAAGCACGCGTTCCGCCCGCTCTACGGTCGCCAAGATCGCCTGGGTGGAAAACGACGCTGTATTTTCGTCCACATAAATGACGTTCGCATCCGGCACCCGCGCGCGCAGTTGCCGTTCAAAGACGCGTCCGGCATCGCTGCGCAAATCGTCGGTCAAGACCACGGCGACTACGCGGTTGCTGGTTTCCACTACCCGGGTATAAGGGCTGGCAGCGCCGTTTGAGCCCACTGGCGTGGCATGCAACGGAATGATCTTGGCCGTATCGCGCACCAGGGTTACGGCCGCATCCGCCACTTGCTGCGCCACCGCCAAGTTCTGGGGACTCCCGATCAATTTGGGCAGAGCGTCCAGATCGACGAACCGCGCCTTGTTCAGTCCCACCGCCGCCTTAGCGCGCAGGATTTTACGCACTGAGAGGTCGATCCGCTCCTCGCTCAGTTCGCCATTCCGTACCGCCTGAATCAGGCCATGGTAGGCGGCATCCAGATCGGCCGGTAACAACACAATATCGTTCCCGGCTTTGACGGCCTCGATGGCCGCCCGGGCCGAAGGATTCTCCCCCGAGGCGCTATATAAACGCAGCAAGCCATTCATATCGAGCGCATCGGTGACTACGATCCCTTTGAAACCCAGCTGCTTCTGCAAGAGCTCTTGAATGATATAAGGCGAGTTCGTGGCCACGTGGTTTGGGTCGGGATCCAGCGCCGGCACCGTGACGTGCGCCACCAACACAGCATCTACTCCGGCGGCGATCGCCGCGCGAAAGGGTGGTAGTTCCACGCGATCCAACCGCTGCCGGTCTCCTCCGACTCGGGCCAGCCCCAGAT
>Ga0181516_10002181_pt1 | contig 14178 bp, 15 predicted proteins | sample PEATcosm2014_Bin_25_FD_121104 | JGI IMG/M metagenome (GOLD analysis project Ga0181516, IMG submission 121104) | Peatland microbial communities from MTU Mesocosm Facility, Houghton, MI, USA - PEATcosm2014_Bin01_10_metaG | ecosystem: Environmental > Terrestrial > Soil > Wetlands > Peat | place... | reverse complement strand
GAATAGCCGCCCATGGTGATCATCGATTCGATGCGGCTCAGCGCCTCGCGCGGCGAGTTCGCGTGCAGCGTGCCCATCGAACCGTCGTGGCCGGTGTTCATCGCCTGCAACAGGTCGAACGCCTCCGGGCCGCGCACCTCGCCGACGATGATGCGCTCGGGACGCATGCGCAGGCAGTTCTTCACCAGGTCGCGCATCGTCACCTGACCAACCCCCTCGAGATTGGGCGGCCGCGTCTCCAGCCGCACCACGTGGGATTGCTGGAGCTGCAGTTCGGCCGCGTCTTCGCAGGTGATGACCCGCTCGTCGCCGTCGATGTAGTTGGTGAGGCAATTGAGCAGCGTCGTCTTGCCGGAGCCGGTGCCGCCGGAGATGATCACGTTGCAGCGCACGCGGCCAATGATCTTGAGGATTTCCGCGCCGGCGGGCGAAATCGAGGCGTATCGGACGAGTTGGTCGAGGGTCAGCTTGTCTTTCTTGAATTTGCGGATCGTCAGCGCCGCGCCGTCGATCGCCAGCGGCGGAGCGATGACGTTGACGCGAGAGCCGTCGAGCAGGCGCGCGTCGCAGATTGGCGACGCCTCGTCGACGCGGCGGCCGACCTGACTGACGATGCGCTGGCAGATGTTCATCAATTGGCCGGCGTCGCGAAAGCGCACGTTGGTCAACTGGATCTTTCCGCCGACTTCGATGAAGGTCCGGTTGGGGCCGTTGACCATGATGTCGGCGATGTCGTCGCGCGCCAGCAACGGTTCGAGCGGGCCGTAACCGAGCACGTCGTTGCAGATGTCGTCGAGCAGGTCCTCCTGCTCCGAGATCGACAGGACGAGGTTCTTGATCGCGACGATTTCGTGGACGATGTCGCGGATTTCTTCGCGCGCGCTTTCCGAGTCGAGTTTGGCCAACGCCGCGAGGTCGATCGCCTCGATCAGCGCGCCGAAGATCATCGACTTGGTTTGAAAATAGCCGTCGGAGCGACGATCCTGCTGGCTGTGGGCGGCAGTTTCCGGCGCAGCGGCGGCGGTCGAGATCGTCTCGACGCGCGCCGGCGGCGGCGCGGTCACGATGGCCGGCGCCGGGCTCAGGCCGGGATTGGAACGCTTGCCGAACATCTTTCTTTCCCTGCGTCAGCGTCCGCGCCGGCTGGCGCAGCGACCGGCGACGGTCAACTTTTCTTACCCATCAGCTTGGCGAGGAACGGATCGAACAGGCCGCGCTTGGCGCCGCGCGCTTCAGCGCGGCCGGCGAGCTTGGCGGCGAGTTCGCCGAATATCTCGGTCACTTTTCCCTTCGGCTCGATTTCGGCGATCATCTGGCCGTTGTTAGCGGCCGAACCAAACAGCTTGGAGTCGTGTGGAATGGCCGCCAGCGGCTCCGTCTCGATCGTCTTGGCGAAATCGGCGATCGCGATTTCCGGCCGCTTGGGCATGCCGACGCCGTTGATGACCAGACGCGGCGGGTAGTCGTTGGGCCGCGCGCCGCGGACCGTGTCGATGATGTTCTTGGCGTTGCGCAGATTGGCGAGATCGGGCGCAGCGACGACGATCACTTCGTCGGCGGCGATCAACATCCGTCGCGTCCAGCCGGTCCAGACGTGCGGCAGATCGAGCACGATCCACGGCGCCGCGGCGCGCATGGTGTCGACGACCGAATCGAACGAGGTTTCCGAGAAGTCGTAGACGCGATCGAGCGTCGCCGGCGCGGCGAGCAGGTGAAGCCGATCGCCGCACTTGGACAGCAGGCGATCGATCAGGTTGGAATCGACGCGCTCGGGGGCGAACACCGCTTCGGCGACGCCCTGGGGCGGATCCTGGTTGTAGTCGAGCCCGGCCGTGCCGAAACCGAGATCGAAATCGGCGATGATCGTCGGCGACTCCAAGTCGCCGGCGAGCGCCCAGGACAGATTGTGGGCGATGGTCGAAGCGCCGACGCCGCCCTTGGCGCCGATCACCGCGACGACCCGGCCGAGCGGCTTGGCCCCGGGAGCGCGGAAGAGGTTGGAGACGGCCTGGACGAATTCGACGGCGGTGAACGGCGCGACGAGATATTCGCTGACGCCGCGCGCCATCAAATCGCGGTAGAGGATGATGTCGTTGACCCGGCCGAGCACGATGACCTTGGTGCCGGCGTCGCAGAAGTTCGACAGTTCCTCGAGCTGCTCGATCAGGACTTCGCGGTTGGCGGTCGCCTCGAGCACGATGACGTTGGGGGTCGGCGCGCTGCGATAGGCTTCGACCGCCGCTGCGGCGCCGCCCATATTTTGCTTGACGTGGGTCTTGGCCATGCGTCGGTCGGTGATCGCGGTTTGGACGATCGCCGCGGTTTCCGGCGTTTCACAGAACGCCTGAATCGACACGCGCGGCACCGGATCGATTTGTGGAATCGCGCCCGGCCGTGGCGACGGTTCGGTGGGATCGGCTGCCTGAGCGCGCATGATCAGTCCCCCCCGACCTGGCCGATTGCCGTGATCTTGGTCTTCCATTCGGTTCCGGGGTCTGTGCCGTTGCGTACGTCGCCGATCGCCCTCAGCCGCATCGTGACGTCGCCAGGATCGCTGGCGCGGCTCTGCGCCAGATCGCGCGGGTCGGCGACCTGAGCGGCGAGCGTCGATTGGGTGGCGCAGCCGAAATTGGCGTAGGATTCGTTCTTCCAACCGTCGATCGAGCCGCCCGAGGCGAGATCGGACGGCCAAATTCCGCATTGTCCCTGCACCGTCGCTTTCAGGCCTTGGAACACCAGCCTGACCGGCGAAGCGCGGTTTGCGCCGGCGTCGGGATAGGCGCTGACCGAGACGTAGCCGCGCAGGCCGGCGTTGGCCAGCGTGCGGCGAATCTGGTCGATCGCCCGCGCATCGCGGCCGCGCTCGCCGGCCGGAGCGAGAATGGCGATCCGCCCGTCGCCGAACTCGCGATAGCGTTGAGCGAAGGCGCGGATGTTGTCGGTCGACTGCTGATCGAGCGCCCCGCCGGTCGGGTAGACGTCGAGCGTTGTCGGCGCCTCCGCAACGACGATCGGATAGCGCGTGTGATAGTCGCCGGGCGGAACCGAATCGTTGGAGGCGTAATTGGCGCCGCAGCCGGCGAGCGAACTCGTCGCCGCGACGATGAACGCCGCGACGTTCAGCGGCCGGACGAGCAAGCGACGGGGAAGCTGCGGCGACATCGGGAGGCTTTCCTTGGCGATGGACGGCATGGGCTTCGTGTCCGCGTCAGTCGGTGATGAAACCGACCCGGCCGGAATAGCCGGGCATCGGTTGCAGGGCGCCGGAGGTCGAATAGATGCGGTTGACGCGTCCGAGCAGCCACGCCTGAGGATCGCTGGCTTCTTTGAAATTGGCGTCAGGCCGCACCGCGTCCTTCGGATCGATCGCATGCACGATGAAGGGAGTGACCACAACCAACAGCTCCGTTTCATTGCGCTGGTAGTCGCGCGAGCGGAACAGCGAACCGAGGATCGGCAGATCCATCAGCCCCGGCACGCCGTTGATCGCCTGCTGCGACTGCGTCGAAATGAGGCCGGCGGTGGCGAGCGACCCGCCCGAGGGCAACTCGACCGTGGTCTCGCTCCGACGAGTGCGGAAGCCGGGGACCGACGCGCCGAAAACGGCGATTTCGTAAGTCGGGTCGACGTCGGTGACTTCCGTGCCGATGTGCAGCTGAATGCGCCCCTGCGAAAGCACGACCGGGGTGAAGTTCAGCGTCACGCCATAGGGTTGCTGGACGATGGTCGGCACGCAGGAGGAGGCGCCGGTAGTGCCGCAGGTGTAACCGTTGAGAATCGGGATCGTGCCGCCGGCGAGGAACTTGGCGCTTTCGCCGGACACCGCCGTCACCGTCGGTTCGGCGAGCGTGTGCACGACGCCCTGTCGTTCCAAGGCTTCGAGCGTCGCCGTGAAAGCGGCGGCGCCGACGTTCCAGCCGATGGCGCCGTCCAATGCGCTGATGTTGCCGTTGATTGAAAACGGATTGGTGATCGAGAGTTTGTTCGTGCTTCCCTCGGAGCCCGTCATGTTGACGCCGAGCTGCTTGACGATGTCGCGGCGGATTTCGCTGATGGTCACCCGGATGCTGACCTGGTCGAGGCCGCGGATGGTGAGCGAATTGATCACCTTGCCGGTCAGCGGGGTGCCCGACGGCGAGACGCTGACCTGCATCGTCGCGCCGCCGCCGGCGGCCGGAGCCGCCTGGCCGGCGTTCGCAGCGCCGCCCAGCACCGAAGTGCCGACGAAGCCGCTGGCGATGTCGAGCGCTTTCTGCGCTTCGCCCGCCGATGCGACCGAGCCCATCAGGATGATCGAATCGGCGACGGTCTTGACCGTGATCTCGTTGCCCGGCAGCGCGGCGTTGAGCAGCTCCTGAAGCTCGCCGATGTCGCGGCCGACCGTCACTTCGATCGCCGCGATCTTGCTGCCGTCGGCGGCGAGGGCGAAGATCGTCGTCTGACCGTTGGCGACCGCGGCGACATAGAGGCGCCGCGCCGAGCGGACCACGGCGTTGGCGACCTTCGGATCGCCGACGAAGATTTCGCTGGCGTCCTGGGGCAGGTCGACGATGACCGAGCGGCCGACGCCGAGCTGCAGCGACTTCCTCGTTTCGCCTGCCGCGACGATAAAGGAATTGGGCGCGGCGCCTTCGCCCGCCGGCGCGATCTGCGGCGTGAAAACGGCGAGCGCCGCCGCGAGGGCGACCGACGGCGCGATCAGGCGCGCGAAGCGGTGCGTATCCATTCGTCGTGTCCCCGTCATGTCGAAGGCCATCGCCGCCCCATCGTCACTGCGCCGCCGTCTGCGGCGCGCCGAACCGCACGATCGTCAAGCCGGATCCGTTGGCGTCCTGGCTGTCGCCGATCGTCTGGGCCGGGCCAGCACTGTCGACGAGACTGCGCAGGGCGAGATGCAGATTGGCGTTGCCGGCCCGCTCGGCGAGAATCACCTGCTCAGCCTGCTGTGGATCGAGCTCCAGCGTCGCGTTGCCGCCGACGACGACCTTCTTGCCGTTCTCCTCCTGCACGTTCTGACCGATCGCCAAGACCTTGACGTTGGCGAGAATGGTCTGGGCGCCGAGCACTTCGACGCCGCGCGCTTTGGTCGCCTCGTCGTCGCGGTAAATCTTGATCACGTCGACGCGGTCGTTGGGCAGGATGAAGCCGCCGGCGTAGTCGTCGCCGGAATTGTCGATCTTGATCGCGACTGCGCGCAGGCCGGAGGGCAGGATCGCCGACATGAAGCCGCCGCCGCCGGCCTTGACCAGCTTGTCGCGGCGCATCGGTTCGCCGCGGATGAACGCGTCGCGGGTGAGCGAGCCCTTGACGTCCTCCATCGCATTGGGACCGGATGACTTGACGATCATGAGTTCGGAGATCGCCGCCTTGGGCCACATCTGCCAGGCGACCGAGGCCTCGCTGATCGCGGTTCCCATCGGCAGGTCCTGAGCGGCGACGAGGACTTCGTCGGTGGCGAGCTTAGGCGCCTCGGCGACATGCTGCGGCGCAGGCGCGGGCGCGCTGTTGAAAAGAACATAAGCGCCGCCGAATGCGACGAGCGTCGCGCCGAGCACGGCGATTTGCACTTTGTTCATGAAATCAGGCCCTTCCGCGCCTCAGACGCTACGCAAGGGCAATATGGCCCGCCAATCGTCAAATTACGGTTAATCAGGCGTATCCAACTGGTTAGCAAATTCTGAAGACTGCGACGCAACCTTACAGGCTGGCCGCGGCGCGCCAGATTTCGGTGTGCGGATAGAACATCATGCCGGCCGCGGCGAGCGCCACCCCGTAGGGGACGCCGGTCTTTGAATCGTGAAGGCGGGCGATCCAGGCGTGGCGCGACAACCACAACGGCAGGACCTGTCGGCGGCCAAGCAGAATGATGATGGTCAGCGCGCCGCCGTAGATGGCCGCCGAGAGACTGTAGTCGAGCAGCGCGCCCCAACCGAGCCACAGCGCGATCGCCGCCGCCAGCTTGGCGTCGCCGCCGCCAATCCAGCCGAAGGCGAACATGGCGAACATCATCGCCAATACGGCGACGCCGCAGGACAGGTTGACGAGGATCGTTTGCGCGGGCAGGCCGACGGCGACGGCGAGGACGAAATAGCCGATCGCCAGCGCCGCGCAGACGCGGTTTGGGATCGTCATCGTCACCACGTCCATCGACGCCGCAAGGGCCATCGCGGCAGGAAAGAAGAGCACGCTCGCCGCAATGAGGATCGTCGCCGCCATTGTTCATCCGTTGCAATCGGGGGCTTCTCTGCGACCGACCCTAGCCGCCAAAGCTTGCCTGCCGGTTACTGCATGGCGGAGCCGATTTGGGCGAATTCGCTGCTCATATTGGTGCCAAGCGCCGACAAGGCGCCGATGAGGAAGACGGCGATCAGAGCGGCGATCAGCCCGTATTCGATCGCGGTCGCGCCGCGTTCGTCGCCGGCGAACGACTTGAGAAGGATGCCCATGGCCATACTCTCGCAAGGGAGGCCTCGAACCAGCGCTGAGCGTTCCTCGCATTCCGCCGAGCGCAGCGGTCAATGTCCGTGGCGATGCGCTTCGCCCTTGTTAAACCCTGTTCGACAATTCTAGCGGCCGTTTAACCCGGCGCCGACGCGGTAGGCGCCGGGTTAACGCGATTGCGGAAGTCGACGGCCAACGCCGACTATTTGAAGGCGGAGCCGACTTCGGCGAATTCGCTGCTGAGGCTAGTGCCGAGCGCCGCCAGGGCGCCGATGAGGAAGACAGCGATCAGCGAGGCGATCAGCGCGTATTCGATCGCCGTCGCGCCATCTTGATTGGTAAGGAAAGCCTGAAGTGTCCTGATCATTCCGAACCCCTTTTTGAGGGCGCGGACCCGCGCGATACGCCGACCCGGCCTGAGCGGAACGTGACGCGTCCATCTTTCCTATCAGTTAAGGCGCATGGAGAGAGTTGATTCGGCGCAAGGGGAATCGGTTGCTGTAACGCCGGACCGGCGCTCAAGGTTAATGTTCCTCAAACTCTTCGCTGCGATGGCGGTAAAGGCTCGGCAAGGTCGAGCCAGCAGCGACCGTCGCGGTCCTCGACTTCGACCAGCCACAGGTCGGGGTCGAATGCGATCTCGCGGGCGACGCGCCGCTCCGTCTCTTCCGGCGCGACCCAATCTTCGGAATGGGCGCGCAGCCACAGCCGCTCGATCCCGCGCTCGCCGGATTCGGATTGCGGCGCCGGCCCGTAGAGCGCCGCGCGACCGTCGAGCCGATCGACCTTGATCCAGATCGCGCCGGCTTCCGCCGCGCCGCGCCGGCGCAAGACGGCCGCCGACCCTTCGACCGCGACGCGGCGCAGGTAGGCGGCGACCCATATGTCCGAGCGCAATCGCACCGACATCAGCGTCCGGCCACGGTCACGGCGCTGGTCAGCGCCTTGAGCAGGCGCGGCGTGACGTCGTTTGACGGCGGCAGGCCGTGAGCGCGCTCGAAGTCGCGCAGCGCCGTGCTTGTCGCTGCGCTCGGCTCGCCGTCGGCCTTGACCACATAGCCGAGCCTGACCAGCGCCGCCTGCGCCGCCGCGAGGCGCTTCTGCGCCTCCTGTTCCTGATCGGCGCGCAGCACGTCGGCGATCGCGTCGTCGCCGCTGCTCGCTGCGGCGCCGCCGAGCTGGACCGGTCGCGCCGGCGGCGTCGGCGCGGCGGGCGCTCCGGTCGATTCGGCGGCGGGTTGCGCGGCGGCTTGGGCCGGCGTCGGCGCGGGAGCCGCGGCGACGGCCGGCGGGCGGGCGAAGAAGGGGGCCGGATGGCGCGCATGCTGGAGCGCGAGCGCATTGACGACGATGCCGACCAGCGCGGCGGTCAGCGCAGCGGCGGCGTAGCCACGCGCCGGCGCCGCGGCGAGACGCGTCAACGCCGCGGCGACGACGGCGGCGGATTTACGCCCGGTCGCCGGTCGGGACCGGCCCGCGAGCGTCGATTCGGGGCGCAGACGCGCTGACGCTTCAGGCAATTCTCTTCTCCCTGACCGCAACCGGGTCGACGTCGTCGACCCCGGCGCTCAAGCGGGCTTCGGTTTCCAGCGGCGCCGGCGCGCCGATCGTCGCGTCCGGCCGGCAGACGCGCGGCAGACGGACGGTGACCCGCGTTCCGACGCCGGCGAGGCTCTCGACCTTGAGAGCGCCGCCGTGCAGCCCAACCAGGCCGCGCACCAGCGACAAGCCGAGGCCGGCGCCTTCGAAGCTGCGGTCGTAGTCGTTGCGCACCTGGAAGAACGGATCGCCGAGACGCGACAGGCTGTCGGCGGGAATGCCGAGGCCGGTGTCGGCGACAAAGATGTGCATCTGGTCGCCACGCGCCGCCGCGCCGACCGCGACGCGCCCGCCGCGATCGGTGAACTTGACCGCGTTGGTGAGCAGATTGAGGAGGATCTGACGGCAGGCGCGCTTGTCGGCGACGAGTTCGCCCACGTCCTTGATCGGCGCCCGCTCGAGCGTGACGCCGCCTGCCTCCGCCTTGAGGCGGACCATGTCGCAGCAGTCTGCGATCAGCGGCTCGAGCGCGAACGGTTCGGGCAGGATGCGGAACGTGCCGGCGGCGATCTTCGACGTGTCGAGGATCAGATTGACCATCGACAGGAGATGGTCGGCCGAGGCGTGGATGATCTTGGCGTATTCGCGCTGCTTGATCGGGTCGTTCGGCGCGAGGTCTGGATCGCCGAGGATTTCGGCGAAGCCGAGGATCGCGTTGAGCGGCGTGCGCAGCTCGTGACTGACGTTGGCGAGCAGGCGATCCTTCCAGGCGTTGGCGATTTCGGCTTCGGCGCGCGCCGCCTGCAGCCGCTCTTCGCCAGTCTTGGCGGCGCTCACGTCCCGCACGACCGACATTGTCGCGGCACCGTCGGCGTCTGCGACCAGGCGGCGAGCGCGCAGTTCCGCCCAACGGAATTGGAGCTCGCGCTCGTTCGCGCCGGCGCGCAGGCGCACGGTGACGGCGACCGCGCAGTCGCCGCGCGCCGCGCGGTCGAGCGTGTCGAGATAGGCGGGCCGATCCGCGACATGGACGAGATTGAAGAAGCCGCGGCCGATAAAGCTCGCCACCTCGTGGCCGAACAGCGCCGCCGTTTCGCCGTTGGCGGCGAGCACGCCGCCGCTGCGGTCGTGACGCAGCACGAGATCGCCGATCGCGCCGGCGAGCGCCGCATAGCGCTCGGCGCCGCCGACGGCCTCGCGGCGGCGGGCGCGGCGGGCGCGCGTAGCGGCGATCAGGTGCAGCGCCGCATAGGCTGAGGCCGGCGCGGCGATCGCGGCGAACCCCAGACCGTCGAGCGGCGCGCCGGCGGCGGCGCCCCAACCGCGCAACAGCGCGATCAGCAGCAACAGCGCGATCGCGAGCAGACTGGCGAAGCGCAGGAGCGAGGCCGAATCGGCGATTGCCGCTTCGAGCGGCAGAAGCATCAGCCAGCCGAGGCTCATTTCCGGAGAGAGCCGCGCGCCGACGACGACAACACAGGTCAGCAGCGCCAGCGAGAACAACGAAATGAGTTGCGCCTCGACGAGATCGCCTGTGCGGGCGAGGTGAACGACCGCCGCCAGCGGCAACAGCAGCCAGGCGAGGGCGCCGATTCGCCACAGCGGATCCGCGCCGACGGCGGCTAGGTAGCGCGGCACGAGGGCGGCGACGAGCACGATCGTCGCCAATCGGGCGAAGATGAACAGCTCGTGGCGAACGCGATCGGCGGCGCTGGCCCGAGCATCCTGGTGGACGAGAGCCGCGAAGCGTCGACGCACGCTGGCGAACGAAAACTCCAATTCCGCCTCCGCGGACCTAGGGGGCAGAACCTGCCCCCAGACGAACGATCTCAGCCGCCGCTTAAATCAACGCTAAGGGGAACCAACGCATCGCGCGCGGAACGAGCTGCGCGGGGGAAGGCGACCGCTTTGCCTCCCGACATGGTTGACGCGCAGTTAAGACCAACTCGCCTACCATCCAGTTGCCGCGATCGTTCGAATGCGTCGGAATTCCGGCGCCGGACCGCAATGCGAACGCGCTAGGGTCCGTTCCGCCGTCGCAGGAGTCGACGGCCAAGCGGCGTGACGGTCCATGCGGTTCCTTCTGCGATCGGCGTTCTGGCTCGGCTTGACGTTCCACGCGATGCCGTGGGGCGACGCGAAACTGAGCGACGCCCTGCCTGACGCAACGCCCGCGGTCGTCGGTCTCGCTGTCGCGAGCGCGAACGGCGAGGGCGCGGTCGGCGCCCTGGCGCGCGCCGCCTTGCGCGGCGCGCTCGATCTCGACGCGCCCGCCGCGGCCAAGCCGCAACACGCCTCGATCGACACGCTGTCGCCGGCGGACCGGCTGCCGCCCTGGCGCGCTCCGCTGCTTCGATCCTCTCTCTAGCCGCGCCCTTTCGCCGACCGCCGCAGCGCCGTGGCGCGAAGCCGCGTCCGGCGCTTCAGCTGGGAGGGTGGCCCTCGGCGACGCCGCGCGGCTATAATGCGGGTCGACTTCCTCAAGCCGAGAGCGATCCGCTGGCTTCGATCGAGACCATTCGCGCTGATTTCGCCTTCCTCGACGATTGGGAGGACCGCTACCGTTATGTGATCGAGCTCGGCCATACGTTGGAGCCGCTCGCCCCGGAGGCTCACAACGAGACGACGCGGGTGCGCGGGTGCGTCAGCCAGGTGTGGCTCGAGCGCGAAACGCGGCGCGACGCGAACGGCCGCACGATCCTGCACTTTCGCGGCGACAGTGATTCGCATCTGGTGCGCGGCCTGGTGGCGATCGCCGTCGCGCTCTATTCCGACCATACGCCGGAGGAGATCCTCGCCACCGACGCGCTGGCGGCGTTCCGCGAGCTCGGGCTCGAGCAGCATCTGACGCCGCAGCGATCGAACGGCGTCAGGTCGATGATCGAGCGCATCCGCGCCGACGCTTACGCGCCGGCCTGAGTCGGCTGCTTCATTCCGGCCATGATGTTTGCCCGCCATGGTCGCAATCGGTCAACGATCCGTTAATCCGATCGGTCGAAACTCCGCTTGAGATCCGCGTCCGCACGGAAACGCCCAGATGAGTGACAGCCAACCGACCTCCGGCGACTTGCCGCGCGTAGAGCCCTCGTTCGAGGGCGACCCGCCGCCGCGCGTCGATCCGCCGCGCCTCGAACTGCTGCCCTATACGCTGGCCGACCGCGCGCCGCCGCGCGCCGGTCTCTCCAAGGCTGTGGTCTGGGCCTCTTCCGTCGCCGCCGGCCTGGCGCTGATCGCCGGCGTCTCGGCGGCGGCGCTCTATGACCACGCGCGCGAAACGACTCTGCTCGCCGCCAAGAGCGAAGAAACGCTCAGCCTCGCCCAAACGGTCAAGACGCTGAAGGATCGCATCGAGGCGATCGAAGCGGCGCGGGCCCACGACGAAAACGCCGACATGCGCAGGATCGCCGCGGAACTGAAGGGCGCAAGCGCCGGCGTGCACGACCTCTCCGCCAACCTCGGCCAGACCAATGCGCGGCTCGACAAGCTCGAGCGCGACCACGGGGCTCGCCTCGACAAGCTCGCCGACCGGTTCGACCATGAGACCGCCGGCAAGCTCGCCGATCTGTCGGGCAAGCTCGCCGACCTCTCGGGACGTCTCGACAAGGTCGAGAAACGGCCGGTCGCAGCCGCCTCGGTCGCTCCGGCGGCGCCGGCCAAGCCCGTTCCCACCGCCGCCGTCGTCTCCAACGAGACGACCGGTTCGATCGATCGGCCGAAACTGCGCGGCTATTGGCTGGTCGACGCCGACGAGAGTTATGCGGTGATCGACGGCCGCAACGGACCGCAGCAGGTCGCGCCAGGCGACGTCGTGCCCGGAATCGGTCGCGTGCAGCGGATCGAGCGTCGCGGGCGCGACTGGGTGGTGGTGACCAGCGCCGGCGTCATCGCCGGCGATCAGCCGGCCTTCTGACCAGAGCGGCGCACCCGCACCACGACGTCGACCCCGGCGATCTCGCAGCCGCTCGGCGGCGGCGGCAATTGCCCCATGGCGATGTCGAGATCGGCGATGTCGACCAACGCGCCCGTCTCCTCGATGAGGAAATGGTGGTGCGGGGTCGGATTGGTGTCGAAATAGGCGCGCGCCCCCTCGACCGCAATTTCGCGCAGCAGTCCGGCGGCAGTGAACTGGTGCAGCGTGTTGTACACCGTCGCCAGCGACACTGGCAGCTTGGCCGCCCGCGCCTCCTCGAACAGCATTTCGGCGGTCAGGTGGCGGTTGCCGCGGCCGAACAACAGCCAGCCCAAGGCGATACGCTGCCGGGTCGGCCTCAGACGCGCCTGGCGCAATTTGCCGCGCAGGGAGTGGACGGGACAGGCGCCCATGGCGCCGCTGCGGCGGGAGACTGAAGCGGACGGGGCGGCGAGAGGGGACACGGCGGCTCGAAACGTCCTGATCAAAGCGCCTTTTCAACTGGCGGGCACCAGCCCTTATCACAGCCCGACGCTCCCGTCAGCCGTTTCGATCGACAATGCCGAAGGACTTATGACGGAGGCGGCGGAGCGCTTTCGAGACGCCTGCGCCTGTGTTACGAAGCGGCGACGCGGACCGAGCGCCGACTGGCTGTCCGCTTTCACGAGGGAACGCGAAAGAGCATGTCGGAACGGCGTTCACAGTTCGCCTTCGAGGACCTGCTGGCCTGTGGCCGCGGCGAATTGTTCGGAGCAGGCAACGCGCAACTGCCGCTGCCGCCGATGCTGATGTTCGACCGCATCGCCGACATCAGCGAGGATGGCGGCGCGCACGGCAAGGGGGGCGTGCGGGCGGAGTTCGACATCAAGCCCGAGCTCTGGTTTTTCTCCTGTCATTTCAAAGGCGATCCCGTCATGCCGGGCTGCCTCGGGCTCGACGCCCTGTGGCAATTGACCGGCTTTTTCCTCGGCTGGCTCGGCTTGCAGGGCCGCGGCCGGGCGCTCGGGGTCGGCGAGGTCAAGTTCATCGACCAGGTGTTGCCGACGATCAAAAAAGTGATCTACGGCGTCGACGTAAAGCGCGTTTTCAGGGGCAAGCTGATCCTCGGCATCGCGGACGGCTGGCTGGAAGCCGACGGCAAGCGCATTTACGAGGTCAAGGACATGCGCGTCGGCCTGTTCGGCGCCGCCGCCCAGGGCCACGCCTGAGTTGCGGCGGGCTGACAGCGGCGATGGTGGAGCAAAGCAATGAGGCGCGTCGTCGTCACCGGCATGGGCATCGTTTCGTCGATCGGCGCCAACGCCCAGGAGGTGTTGGCCAGCCTGCGCGAGGCGAAGTCGGGCGTCACCCGCGCCGACCGCTACGCCGAACTCGGGTTCCGCAGCCAGGTTCAGGGCGCGCCGACCGTGAAGCCGGAAGAGATGCTCGACCGCCGCGCGATGCGCTTCCATGGCGGCGGCACCGCCTGGTGCCATGTGGCGATGGATCAGGCGATCCGCGACGCCGGGCTCGAGACGGGCGATATCTCCAACGAGCGCAGCGGCTTGATCATCGGCTCGGGCGGGCCGTCGACGCGCGCGATCGTTGAGGCGGCCGACGTCGCCCGCGCCAAGGGCCCGAAGCGGGTCGGGCCTTACGCGGTGCCGAAATCGATGTGCTCGACCGCGTCGGCGAATCTGTCGACTTGGTTCAAGATCAAGGGCGTCGCCTATTCGATCTCGTCGGCTTGCGCGACCTCCAACCATTGCATCGGCGCGGCGGCCGAACAGATCCTGCTCGGCAAGCAGGATTTGATGTTCGCCGGCGGCTGCGAAGATCTCGACTGGACGCTGTCGGTGCTGTTCGACGCGATGGGCGCGATGTCCTCGGCCTATAACGCGACGCCCGAGCGCGCCTCGCGCGCCTACGACAAGAACCGCGACGGCTTCGTCATCTCCGCCGGCGCCGGCGTGCTGGTGCTGGAGGAATACGAACGGGCCAAGGCGCGCGGGGCCCGCATCTACGGCGAGATCGCCGGCTACGGCGCGACCTCCGACGGCGCCGACATGGTCGCGCCTTCCGGCGAAGGCGCCGCGCGGTGCATGCGCCTGGCGCTGGCGACGGTGAAGGTTCCGATCGACTACATCAACCCGCATGCGACTTCGACTCCGGTCGGCGACCAGAAAGAGATCGAGGCGATTCGCGCGGTGTTCGGCGCGGGCGAGAAATGCCCGCCGATCTCGGCGACGAAGTCGCTGACCGGCCATTCGCAGGGCGCGACCGGCGTCCACGAGGCGATCTATTCGCTG
>Ga0181516_10002179_pt1 | contig 14201 bp, 11 predicted proteins | sample PEATcosm2014_Bin_25_FD_121104 | JGI IMG/M metagenome (GOLD analysis project Ga0181516, IMG submission 121104) | Peatland microbial communities from MTU Mesocosm Facility, Houghton, MI, USA - PEATcosm2014_Bin01_10_metaG | ecosystem: Environmental > Terrestrial > Soil > Wetlands > Peat | place... | reverse complement strand
CGACGTGGCGCCGCCGGCCAGCGTCTTGCCGGTCAACGTCGCTGCGACATCAAGGCTGCCGCCGGCATCGCTCAGGCCCGCTCCGATGCCGGTGCCGATCGGAACCGCAGCGCCGCTGGTCGTGTTCATCAGCAGCGTGTTCGCGGCGGTCGTTCCCAGCGTGATCGTGCCGGAACTCGTGATCGTGCCGCCGGCCAGGCCCGTCCCGGCGACGATGCTGCTCACCGTGCCGCCGCTGCCCGCGCCTGCCGTAATCGTGCCGTAATTGCCGGCCGTGCCGGGCGTGATCGTCAAGCCGGACCCGATGATGATAGCCACCGGGGCGAGCGCGCCGGTGGTCGGATTGGCCAGCAACGACGTGGCCGGAAGCGGCGCCAGGCCGAGCGTCTGGTTGAAGACAGATGCGCCGTAGCCGGTCGGCGGCGTGAAGGTGAAGGACGGACCTGGATTTACGGTAACGCTCGGGATACCGCTGAAATACCAGATGCCGCACCCAAAAGTGAAGGCACCATAACTATTGGCAAGAAACGCCGTAATGTTGGCGCCGCCAGACCCTGTTACCGGATTACCTGACGGATACCACGTAGACCCGTTGGTAGTAACCCACATCTTCGCCAGACCCGGGCTCACAGCCATGCCAAGCACGGGAAAGAACGTGTTCCCGAACGTCGGGCACGATCCTATAAATCCGTTTCCGTACGTGATTGCATTCGCGTTGCTTGCGCACCCAACGCTGGTGCCGCCGCCCAGCGCGCCCCCCGAGGTGTCCCAGCCAAGCTGCGAAACGGTTGGATTGAAAATGGCCGCAACGCTCGTTGCAAGCGACACGAGGCCGGGGTTGATCTGCTCTCCTACGGTGTTATTTACGCAGTTGAATTCCACATAAAGATTGGCGTTCGTCGAAACCGGCACCCACGGTTGCGTGAAAATGCACCCATATTGCCCGGTGCAAGTGATCGTATATCCGTTGTTGCTTGAACTCAGAGTGCCTGTGTTTGCGACGAACTGCTCCAGCGGATTCCAGATGAACCCCTGCCCCGTCCCAACCGCGAACGCCAGCCCGTTGCCGACCGGCGTCGGGCCGGGCGGATACGGGTTGACGCCGGTCGAGTTGCCGATCAGGAACCCGTTGGAAATCGACGCGAAGGAGATGGTTCCCGTGGACGTGATCGGGCCGCCCGTCAGTCCGGTTCCGGTCGCGATGTTGGTGACGGTGCCGCTGCCGCCGGGCGCCGTCAGCGTGCCGGATGCCGAGAGTGAAAGCCCCGACCCGACCGTGATCAGCGCGGGCAGCTCCAGCGTCGTCGTCGGATTGCCCAGCAGCGCCGGCCCGCCGATTGACAGCGAATAGGTGTTCGGCACGCGCAGCCACGCGCCGACGCCCGCGCCAGCCAGCGATGGATTGATGCCGGTCGGGACGATCGTGTTGTTGTTGTCGTCCGGCCCGGTGGCGCCCGCCGCCCAGTAGAACGTGCCCTGCTTGCCATCGAGGATAGACGCGCCGCCGCGACATTCGATCTGCTGGCCTATGGCGCCGATGAACCCGCGCAGATCGGCAAAGGTGTTGCAGGACTGGACAAGCGTATTCGCCTGCTGCTTCGTGAAGACGACCTGATACGTCTCGTTGTATTGCGTGAGCTGCGGGGCGTTGACGGGCGTGCCGGACATGAAGCTATTTCCTTACCACCGCACAATGACGATGCCGGACGCGCCATTGCCGCCGCTCTGTCCGGCGCCGCTCGCGCCCGTGCCGCTGCCGCCGCCGCCGCCGCCGGGAGAGAACCCGGCGCCGCCCGTGCCGGTCGGCCCGGCCCCATCGCCGCCGCCATCCCCGCCGCCGTTGCCGCCGCCGCCGGTCGACGCATAGATGCCGATGCCGGGATTACCGTATGGCGTCCCCTCGTTCAGCGCGCCGCCCGTGGCCACGTAGCCGACCGGGTTCGGCCCGTTGAAGGACGGCGTCGTGTAGGCCACGGCCGACGCGTTGGGCGCGCCGCCGCCGCCTGGGGCCACGATCAGCGCGCCGAAGGATGACGTCCCGCCGGTTGCCCCGTTGGGGCCGCTCGGCACGCCGCCCGCGCCGCCCGCGCCGACCGTCACCGTGACGCCGACGCCGGCCGTGACGGTAACGACGCCGCTGCCACGGCTCCCGCCGTTGCCGCCGCCGGAGAACGAGATTTGCGAGCCCGAGCACGACGCCGTGGCCCCGCCACCGCCGCCGCCGCCGATGACGGTCACGTAGACCTTGGTGACGCCGGTCGGTGGCGTGAACGTGGCCGTGCCAGGCGTGCTGTAGACGGTCTGGTTGAACCCCATGAAGCTGGACAGCCCGCCGAGATCGGCCGGGGTCACATAGCTCTGCGTGTCCGTGCCGGCCGCCACGGCTGCCGCAGATGCGGCGCCGATGCCGATGAACTGATACGCGGTGCCGTTCCACGCCAGCCATACGAACTGGCCGGCGAGGATTTCCCCGCCGATGCACGCCGAGCCATCACGGCGGACGATCGCCTTGACGCCGAAGCCGTTCAAATTCAGCGTGGACGCGCCCGTGTTGGCGTTGAGCGCCACCATGCAGAACGGGATATCGAGCACCGCCGCCTGGTTCGCGGGCGCCGGGCTGAAGCCGGCCACGTAGGCATTCGCCGTGCCGCTGTCGATCAGCGCCGTGCTGCCGGGGATCGTGCCGCTGCCCGCGCCGGGCGCGCTGATCTGGTCCACCGTCCAGAACGGGTTTGTCGGCGGGTCGGTATCGGATGCCGGCGACAGCACGAACTTGTATCCAACGCCGGTTGTGAGCCAGATGCCGGACGAGAAGCCACTCGGGTTCGTCGGTTCGCCGCGCGCGTTCAGGATGATCGGATTGGCGAACGCCGTCGCGCCGCTGCTGTCGGTATAGGCGTTCTGCTTCGTCGTCGTGCCAGCCTGATAGGTGAACAGCTTGCCCCCGGTCAGCAGATTTCCGTTGTTGTCGGTAAAATGCTGGACGGGGGACGGCGAAAGGTTGACGGTCATGCGTAGGTCATCCCCTTCGCGTATCCGAACTTTTGTAGCGCCGGCAACCGCTTTTCCAGACTTGCGCCGATGTCATCGCGATACATCATGTTCGCGAACTTCACGGCATCCACTACGCGATAGACCTTCTTCCGCGCAGCCTCTACGGTTTTACCGAGCGACGTGCAGATCAACACGTACTCGCCGCTGGTCTGGTAGATCGGCGCATCGGCAACCTTGCCGCTTTTCATGACAGGCCCCTTGCCGCGCATCACGGCCGCGAAATGCACATCGTCTAGCACATCGTCGATGCCGGCGATCGGGTTGCCTTCCACGAGGTCCGGACTGCTCTTGTTGTATGGGAACAGCGGCTGCGCGCACACCACGCCAACCGCCGTGTCATAGGAAACCCGCAGCGAATCCTTGCCGTCGAGCAGATCGCGCATCCACTTCACGGGATCGCCCTTGTGCGATGCGATCTGAATGTAGAAAGCGGGCCAACCCAGCCTTGCGGTAAACTCGAAAGGCCAGAACTTGCCTTTTGCGTCGACACCGCCGGAAATGCAGAAGTCTCCCGTGTGGCCGGTCGCTTTCAATGTGCCGGCCATCGGCAACAGCGCCTCGTTCGCCAGCTTGTCGTTGTCCACGTATTGTGTGACGCTGCCCATCTCGCCGGTGTTCGGCCCGACGTCCCCCGGCATCAGCTTCTTGTACTCGAAGCAGAGTTGCTTCGGCGGCAGAAACCCGGCCGGCCCGTGCCAGCCGGAAACGGAAATCTCGCCGATCATGTCGAGCTTTTCCTGGAGCATGCAGCGGCCCTTCAGCTTCTTGCCGCCCGCCTGCTGGCGTTGCAGCCATCCCACCATCTCGGCCGGATCGCAGGAAACGAATGTAAGCGACTTGTCCTCTTCGTCCCCGAGCGGCTTGAACACCCAGCACTTGTCGGACTTGCGCGCGAACGCTTCGGCCTCGGCGAAGCTGCCGAACTCCTGATACGGCGGGACTTCGATGCCGGCCGCCTTCATCGCTGCCATGCCGGTGCCGCGATCGATTTCCAGCGCGGCCGACGCAGCGGTGGGCGAGAAAATGCGGTATCCCATTTCGCGCCAGCGATCCAGTTCCTGCATGTATCGGCAGTTGCCGGTGGTCACGATCAGGCCGTCTTTCGCCCACGGCATGTGCGCGCGCCAGTTGTCGACGCGGGTGATCTGCTTGAATCCCTCGCCGTCGCGCACCGGCTTCTGCGACCAGACGAACCAGCGCACGACGTGATCGTGCGCCGCCGCACGCAGCGCGAAGTCCAGGCCGAGGGCCTCGGCATCGATGATCAGGACGTTGATGGCGCGCCCCCTTCGCCAAGCGCGTCCAGCGCCGTCTCATACTCCTCCCAGTCCACATGCAGCCCCGCCGCGACGCGCGTCTCCACGATCGTGGCCAGCACATGCTGCGAATGATAGGGCGCTTCCGGCGCGTCTCCCGGATCGTCGAGTTCCGTGCCCGGCCCCATGTCGAACGCGTCCACCGTCTCCTGCGACACGCCATCCACGTTGCACGCCAGCGCCTCGACCAGCTCATGCACCGCGACAAGCTGCTCATGCCGTGCATCGGCGGTGCGGCTGACGCGGATGCGAAGTTCATTGCCTTCGTGCGTCCAATCCCCCACGGTGTCGTATCTTTGATCCGCGTGAGGTATGAACACGATGGTGATGGAGTCAATCGGGTGAGCCAAGATATCCTCGCGGGTGCGGTGCGGGCCGGTGGCGTGGTGCTGGTCTGGTCACTGCTGGTTTGGCTGCGCCAGCGCTTGCGCCGGTACGGCCAGCGCGGGAGCGATCTGCCGCCCGTAGAGTTGCAGGGCATTGAGCGCGGCGGGACGCGGACGCTGATTGCGGGCCAGTGCGTTGCCGAGCAGCCGCATGGCGGGCGAATCGGGACCGGCGCCGAGCATTAGGCGCGCCATCTCGGCGTTGCGGGCCGGATCGGTAGTGGCGCGGGCAAACGAGATCGCCTTGAAGGTGTTGTTGAGAGCCGCGAGATAGTTCCCGTGCGCCGCCGAGAATGCCGCCTTGCCGGCCGCCTCGAAAGCCGCGCTCTCGGGCGACTGGTCTTCCGCCATGCGCGCGGCCGTGCGCGAGTTGCCCAAGGTCTCGTATTTCGTGGCGAACAGCTTTCGCTCGTCATCCACCGACGCGATGAACCGATCAAAGTCCTCCTGGGTTGCGAACAGGGGCCGAAGCTGATCCTTCATGCGCTGGTTTTTCGCCACCGCGCGAGCTTCATCGCCGGCGAATCCAGTCTTGCCGATCATCTCCTTGATCTTGTCGGCAACGCCCAGCTTGTAGAATTCCTGGTCGTTCGGCGTCATCCTGGCGAACGCCTCGGCGCCTTCCTCCGGGCTCAGCTTGAAGTGATCGCGTCCGGCCTTCAGCGACTGCATGGACTGCGTGGCACCCGACCACTGCTGCCGCGCCGCCGCATAGTCCGGATTCAGCGTATCCAACTCGCCGAGGAACGCGCGCCGCACCTTGTCGACCGCGATGCCTTCCTTCGTCAGCTTGCCGGTCAGCTCATTGCGCATCGCCGGCTCGTCCAGAATGCGGTCGATGCCCTCCTTCGCGGTCTGCAACAGCCGCATGTTCGGCACCGCCCCCACGATCGGCTCGCCCGCCGTGTCGGTGCCGACGATCGCGTATTCGGACGGGTTCATGGTCCGCCCCTCGGACAGCGCTTCCAGCCGCTCCAGTTTCATCCCGTGGCTGATGCCGGACTTGATGATCGGGTCGTCAAGGAACTGCTGCAACCGGGGCGACCAGACCGCGCCCTTGGCATTGGCGGTGCCGTCCGCCTGCGCTTGCCGAAGTCGCGCCAACGCTTCGGCCTTGGTCTCCTGCGCTGCCGCGAGCGCCTTTTCGGCCTGCTGGGCCTTGTCGGCGGCGAACTGCGCGGCGCGCTTGGCTGCCTGCTGCGCATACACGTTGTCGGGCGTGACGGCCGGCGAGGTCTGCGCCGCCATCACGGTTTGCTCGTTGCGCGCCTGTTGCAGCGCCTGCGTGGCTTCCTTTTCCGCCTTTCCCGCGGCGTCGAAATGCACTTCGAACTGCCGCTCCAGCGGCGCCACCGAGCCGCCTTCCATTGCCTTGGCCCACGGCTCACGCGCGCCCGCACTGCGCGCCTGCACCATCGCGTCGAAAGTCTGCTTCATCGAGCCGGGCGCCATGTCGCGGTCGAGCACCGTTTCCAGCCGCCCGCCCGCAGCCTCATCCCGCGCGGTCAGCGTCTTGGTGATGAACTGCTTGGCTTCCCCCGGCGTGCGCGCGATCCTGCCGAGCAGGCCCTTGACGTTCTCCCCGCCGACATCGGCCAGTGTCGCCGGCGTGCCGCGCGCGGCACTTTCCTTGACCAGATCGATCATGTCCTGCGCGGAGGGACCGCCGCCCTTGGCGTCCTGCGCGACGCGGCGCAACACCTCCGCCTGCCCCGGCGTCAGCTTTCCGTCGCTGATGCCGCTGGCATAGTCGAACAGCGGCCGCAGAACCGGCTCCGCCGCCCGGATCGCCAGTTCGGCGCCCGCGCCCGTCGCCGCGCCCGCCACGCCGCCTATGCCCGTCTGTAGCGCCTTCTCGCCCCAATAGCCGCCCTCGCCCGTGACCGGCTGCAACGCCCCGCTTTCGGCACCCAGCGCGCCGCCGGTAAGCGCCGCCGCCCCGAGCCGTCCGGCCGCGGCTGTCCGGCCCAGCACCGCCATCGGCACATAGTTGACCGGGCTGGCGATGTTGCCGGCGATCCGCGCCCAGTCGGTTCCGGTCTCGCCGCCACGGTCGGCCTGAATGCGCGCCTCGCGGGCGCGCTCGTTCTCATCGGACGGCACCGGCCCCATGCCCAGCTTTTCGTTGGCCCAATCGAGCGCGCGCTCGACAGGCGCGGGCGTGAGGTGCCGCAGCAGTTGCGCGCCGCCCTCGATCGGATCGCGCAGGCCGGAAGCGAAGGAGTTGCCGGCCGCCATCATCCGCGCATAGGCGGAAGGCCCCGACTCCTCGGCATGCTGCGCCTGCGCATAGGCCAGCACGTCTTCCTGCGATGTTCCGTCCGGCGCCGTCACATTGTACTTGGCGCCATCCGGCGTGGTGATCTGGTAGGTGGGCATCAGTCGGTGTCCGATCCGCTTGGCGCAGCGGCGGGCGCGGCGGTGTCGGGGACGCGCTCGATCGACCATCCGGCCTTCGCCGCGGGCGCCGTGGACTTTGGCGGGGCAGCCTTCCTGCGGTTTTCCAGCGCCGCGCGCGTGGCCGGCTCAAGGCGCTGATCGAAGTTCTTCAGCCCGGTCGTGTCCTCGTATTGCTTGCGCAGGCCCGACATCTGTCCCGCCAGCAAATCCTTGTAGGTCTCGATCACGCCGGCAAGCTGCTCAGGGCTTTTGGCGCGGTTCACCTGGTTCTGCGCGTTCTCGCGATCGGCCAGCGCGCCGCCGCCGCCGATCACCGCCTTGATGATCTCGTCCCCAACGATGCCCTTCGCCGCATCGAAGTTCGTCGGCGCCGGGCTGCCGGTTTCCTCCGCCCATCGATTGCCGGCGGCATTCAGCAGCCGCACGTCGCCGTTGTGCAATGCCGTCGCCAGATCGCCCAGCGTGTCCAGATGGGCGATCGACACGTTGAGCGATCGGATGATGTTGCCCTGCGGCCCGCTCGCGAAAGCCGCCTGAGACTTGTTGCGCGAGTTGAATTCCTTCACGTCGTAGTCGGGATTGATCTTGCCCACCTCCGCCATCACGCCTTGCCAGTACGGCGAGCGCAGCGCGAAGCCGGTCGGCGGGGCAAGCTGGTAGTTGGCCACCATCTTGGCCGTTTCCGCCGCGTGCGCCTGGTCTTCCGGCGTCATCGTCTGGCCCTTCGGCGTTTCCACGACGCCCGGATGAAACTGCGGCTCGCCGCCCGTCTTGGGCAGCGCATACACGCCGGGCACCTGCTGTCCGGTAGCGGGGTCGAGGCCGGTGCCTGGCGTCCACGTGACGCCCTTGCCCAGATCCGCTTTCTTCAGCTCGAATTCCTCCGATTCCAGCTTTTCGCGGAACCCGGCTTCCTGCCGCGCGAGCGCCAAGTGGCCGCCGGCAATGCCGATCTGCGTTTTGCGGTCGGCTTCCTCCACGTTGAATCGGCGCAAATCCTCCTGCTGCTTCTGCCACTGTGCGGATGCAGCCGACATCTGCGGATAGTCGAACTTCGTGCGGATGCGCTTTTTTTCGTCATCCGCGAGCAGGCCGCCGCCCATGATCGGCGCGCTGCCCTCATCCCACGCCGCCTGCCCGGCCGCCTGCGCCGCATCCTCAGACGCGCCTTTCGCCTTGGCGTTGCTGTAGGCGGAGAGTGCCGCCGTTCGCACCGGGTCGAACACCTCCTGGATTTCCGCCTGCCGCTTCAACGCGAGTTCGCTGTTCTGCAACTGGCCCTTGCGGATATCCATGCCGGTCATCGGGTCGATCGTCATGACGCGCTGGATTGCCTGCGGCGTCAGGTTGCCTTGCGCGTCGACCGCGCCGGGCGTGGCGAACAACTGCTTGAGCGCGTTCTGCGCCTGCGTCTGGTCGCGCAGCGCCTGCATGCGCAACTGCATCTCGGCCAGCGTCGTCGCTTTCTGCATCTGCTCGTTGAACGGGATCACGTTCAACGCGATGGCGGGATCGATTGCCATCAAGGCGCGCCATAGCTGTATTGCTGCGCGAGGTAGCTATTGCCGGTGGACCCATACGGGGAAAAGTTGCTGCTGCCAAAGCTCGACAGGCTGTTGTTGTTGCCGGAAAGCGCGGCGAGGATGCCGGTCAGGTTGTTGGTGGCACCGACCGTGCCCGACGCGTTCGCCGCACCGCCGGCGAGCAGCGCGTTGCCCGTCTGGCCCGCCGCCTGTCCGGAAAAGCCGCCAAGGTTCGCCGCGGCGTTCTCGCCCGATCCACTCAAGCCGGACAGTTGGTTGAGGTAGTTGTACCAGTCCTGATTTGCGAGGCCGGTGCCATAGGTCTGCAACGCCTTCAGCGTGTTGCCGCCGATGCCGCCTTGCGCCGCCGCGCTGTTCTGGATCGCGCCGATGCCCTGCCCGAGCTGCCACTGGTAGCCGGGCGAGCCCTGGAAGCCCGTGGCGTTGATGCCGCCCGTTCCGCCGGGCACCAGCCCAAGCGCCTGCTGCAAGGCGTTCAGCGCGTTGCCGCCACCCTTCATCCACGGCTGCAAGTTGCCTTGCGTCGTGTTGAACATGTTCTGCGTGACTTGCGCGGCATCCTGCGCGGCACTTGCCTGTTGGCCGCTGGCGAGCAGCGATCCGCCCGCGCCGATCAGGCCGCCCAGCACGGGGCCGATGATGGAGAACGGCATCAGGCAACCCTTTCACGCATGCGCGCGATGAACTCGGCGCCGAAGATCGCCGGCAGATGCGCCCGCTGTGCCGCCGCCTCGCCGCGCGCGACGGACGGCTGCACCTGGATATTCAGGCGCTGGAACTCCGCAATCACCGCCCGGTTCGGGATGGCGCCCGGCATCAGTTTCGTCAAAGCCCACGCCACGACTTCGTTGTCGTTCAAAGCGCCGAACCGAACCCGCGTCACCAGCGCGTGCCCGAGAAACGGCGTGGCCGCTTCCAATGCCGTCGCGGGGATGCCGGTGCCGCCAAAGCCGAGCCGCGCGAGCGACGCCTCGACATCCGCCACCGGCCGGTCGATCCACAGCACGCGCGGCGCGTGATCCTTCAGGATCGCGCCGAGATGCACGGCCAGCGTCGGATCGGACAAGCCGATGAAGCGCGGCGATGCGCGATACCAGGCAGCGCACGCCATCTGCCATGACGCCGCCCGCGCGCAGGGCTCATGCCAGCACACCGCGCCCGCGACCGTGTTGCACAGTGCCGCCAGCCACGCGGTGCGCGAGCGCGGCAGGCCGGTGATCAGGAAGCGGCTCACCATGCCAGCACCGTCCCGGCCCCTGTCACCGCCTCCCAGCCCCAGACGTTCATGACGATGCCCGCATCGCCGCTGTCGTTCGTCGCCATGAACAGCCCCACGCGGGTTGCGGTCAGGAACGCCGTGTTGCCCTGCGAAAACAGTGTCTGGTACTTCACGCCGTCGCCCGACACCTGAAAATTGTAGTTGCTGCCGTCGTTGTAGATACGCAGGAACATCGCCGGGCCGGGAATGCTCCAGACGTTTGCGTAGTCGCTCGATCCGGCGGAGCTGGTGCTGTTCCACGGCTGCACCGTCAGGCCGCCGGTGCCGAGATAGAGCACGATGAACTTCGTGCCGTCCGTCACTGCGATGCCGGCGACATGGGCATTCGTGTTGGACTGGATGATCGCCACCTCGGCCGTTGCCGTCCACGGCGTTGAGCCCGGCACCGCCACGCCAAAGAACGCCGCCGACAGCGACGCCGCCGCCGGATAGAACATCTGCATCGGCCCGCTGGTCTGGTTCGCCGCCGTCGCGGAGCCCTGGTTGATCCACGTGAACGACGCCGTGGATGGCGGAAACAGGCCGGAGGCGATGAAATTGTCGTTGCCGCTGCCTGCCACCACCTCCAGGGTCGTGCCGGAAAACGAGAACGCGGAACCGAGACTGACTGCCTGTCCGACCGCGCTGCTGCCGGTCGGGTTGCCGAACAAGGTCGTCGCCGCAAACGGCGCCAGCGACAGCGTGCCGGCCGAGGTGATGACGCCGCCCGCGAGCCCGGCGCCTGCCGTGATGCTGATCACGCCGCCCTGCGCGGACAACGTGCCGGAGGCGGACAGCGACAGGTTTGTTCCGACCGCAATCGCTTGCGGCACCGCGGCCACGACGCCGGCGTTGCCGAACAACGATCCGGCGCTGATCGGCGCGATCGACAGCGTCGGGTTGTTGACGATGCCGGTGCTTGCCAGCCCCGCGCCGGCGTTCACCTGCGCCGCGACGGTCGCAAGGAACTGGTAGAAGACCCGCGTCGGCCGCCCCTGCGCATCCACCCACGCCGCGCTCGCCGGAGGAATCAGCGGGTTCGTCATTCGACCAGCTCGGCGCCGAGCAGCGCCACCTTGAACGCGTCGGTCGACGACAACTCGAAGATGCGGTCAAGCCCCGACGCGCGCCGCGTCGAGCCGAGCCGGTTGAACTTCACGCGCTGCGACGTGGCACCCTCCGGCCCCGCTGCCCGGAACATCTCGGCGGACCATGTGTGCGCGCCATCGTCCGAGTAGCGCAGCACGAGGTTCGGCGAAAACCCCGACGCAACCCCGGCGCCGGTCTCCATCTCGATCTGCAAGGCGCTGAAGCGCATCGGCGCAATCGTCGATTGCTGCATCGCGCGCCACGATCGCACCCACTTGCGTGGCTGCCCGTTGTCGGTTTCGTTGGCCAGATCGAGCGAATACAGGTTGCCGGTCAGGTAGTCCCCGACGATGTTCTGCCCGTTGAACGCGACATAGCAGTTGTCCCACAGGCGGTTGAGCATGCCGTTGATGAACGCGGCGCGCCGGTGCCACATCGGAATGCCCATCTGTGCCGTCGCCGTCAGATCGAGACACCACGATCTGTTTGCGGTCGGAAAAGTCAGCACATAGAAGACGTGGCCGTTTTCCTGGTAGCAGAACCCGATGGCGTCGGCGATCGTGCTGTAGCCTGCGAACTCCTGTTCAAGCGCGTGCGTCGACACGCGATCCGCGCCGTTGATGCTCTTGGCCTGCATGACCATGCCCTGGCCCTGCGTGCTCTGCGACAGCCACAACAGCGTCTCGCCGCAGCGCACAGCCGAGAACGGCGCCGCGCACCCCTGCGAGATATAGGCGCCATTCAGGATGGCGAACGCGAACCCGACAGTCCCCGCGTTGATCCAGACTTCCGCGTGATCCGCGGCCAGCAGCCACACGTAGCGGTCGACATCGACCAGCGCGACAAGGTTCGCCGGCGTCGAGATCGTGCTCTGGAAATTGAGCGCGTTCCACGTCGACAGGTCGAGCAGATTGGATTGCCACCACGTGTTGCTGTTCGCCTGATACGCCAGCCCGAATCCGTCCTGATACGCCAGCATGACCGGCCCGGCGAACGGCAGCGCAATCGTGCTGGCGATGATCAAGCCGCCTGTCACCATCACCAGATAGCCGGAAACGCCATCCGCGATCATCAGTTGCGTCGCGTTCGCGATCATGCTGACAGGGCCCGTGCCGGTGCCGATCGTGCCGGCCAGCGCCACGACATAGAGCGGCGTCACCTGGTAGATGTTGAAGCCGCTGACGACGTAGAGGTTGCCGCCCATCACGCACGCGCCGCGCCCAGGACCCGAGCCGCATGTCGCCAGCAGCGTGCGTCCGGGACACGGAAAGAACGCGCCTACCTCGCGTCCCTGCTTGTTCTCGGCCACTTCGGGATAGAGGTTGATGCACTGCGAGTCGGCAAGGTTCTTGGACTGCGCGGTGTATGCGGGACCGAGGAAGGGGGTTTTCATTACCCTCCCCTATCGGTGTATATGTTGTACGACCCCTTTGCCCGGCTCACGATCTCCGGATCGAACCGCGCCACCACCTTCTTCATGTTGGTGCGCTTGATGTTTCCGAGGGCGCGCGATGCCAACGCCACGGTGCGCGGCGACAGGTTCGCGTCCTCGTAGAACGGCTCAAGCGCAATCGCGAGATTTCGCGAAAACGCCTCCACGTAGCCCGGAGGCAGCGACATTGCCGTAGACAGAGACACGAAGTCCACGAGTTGCAAGCGGCTGTCGAAGAAGATCGGATATCCGATGTTCGGAGTCGGAAATATGTTGATGATGCCTAGAGGAAACTGCGGATCGTAGAACATCGTGTCGGGGATGTTCGACGACACGGTGCGCGTGCCGATCAGGTTCCACGCCGGCTGCTCGACGACGTCCACCGGATAGTTGTTGCCGTTGCTGTCCTGGATATAGGCCGCACCGAATCCCGTCCGCACCGAGAGAGGCCGCACGGATGCGCCGGTGCCGCCGGGACCGAGCGTGTAGACCGAAATTCCGGGGATCAGCGTGAAAGTCTGCTCCAGGTTCGCGTAGCAGGTCAGGCTTTCGTTGGACCACGAGTCGAGCATCGAGTTGAGTTGCGCAAAGCCGCGCGCCGCGTCGGCGTCCGCGATCGTCTCGCCCGGCGCGTAGAGCTTCAACTCCTCGAAAGCGGACTGGATCAGGTCTCGTGCCGTGGTCATGCGGCCGGCCTTGGCTGTTGCGCCTGCATCGCCTTGCGCAGCCGGCCCGGCACCGCGCGGGAATTCAGGTTCGCCAGTGCAAGGCCGCGCTTGGCCTCGGCAGCGGTCGTCACGATCGCCGGATCGAGTTGCGCCGCCGTCCAGAACGGCTTTGCAGCCACGCAGAAGTTGCTGCGCAGAGCTTCGTCCGTGCCGGGCGAAAAGGTGTACTCGGTGCCGAGTGCCGCGAACGCCGGGAATGCCTGGAAGGCGGAGAGCGCCAGCGTGCCGGGCGCGTTCGGCATCGGCGCCACGTTCACCACGCCGTTGGGGGTCTGCGGATCATAGAAGGCCACGGTCGGCGTGCCGCCAAGGCCGCCTTCGTTGGCATAGAGCGCATTCCACTCCACCGCCGAGACGACGGCAACGGTCGAGACCCCGCCGCCGAGCGTCAGCGTGAACGTGGCCGCCGCCGGGCCATAGAGGATGCGCGGCGGGCGGCTGTTGATGCCGTAGCTGGAAATGCCCGTCGACACCGCCACGGTCAGCGGCACAAGCTGGAAGATGTAGACGAACGTGGCCGCCCACTGGTCCAGCATGTCGTTGAGCACGGTCAGCCCGGCTTGCTGATCCGCGCTCGTCAGCGGCTCGCCCGGCGCGTAGATGCCGAGCTTTTGCAGCCCCGTGCTGATGATGTCGTTGGCCGAAGCCATCTACGCGGCCTGTTCCTGCGGGGCGGGCACATGCACCGCCGCTTGCTCCGGAGAGAACGCCTTGGGCTGCCGCTTGTAGCCCTTCGGCGGGCCGCGCTTCTTGCGGATCGGCACGACCTCGACGTGTTCCTCGCGCGGCGGCATGCCCATCTTGAACTCGCGGGCAACGTCGATTGCGAGGATGATGCGCTCGATCGACCAGTTGCGCTCGATCGCCACGCCGAACACCGCCGCCTTGCGATCCAGCGCCTCGCGGATTTTGGCGACGCTGGCGTAGGGGTCGCCAGACATCGCGCCGATGTGGCTATTCAACCCCGCGATCTCGGCTTGCAGACGGTTGATCT
>Ga0181516_10002178_pt1 | contig 14204 bp, 13 predicted proteins | sample PEATcosm2014_Bin_25_FD_121104 | JGI IMG/M metagenome (GOLD analysis project Ga0181516, IMG submission 121104) | Peatland microbial communities from MTU Mesocosm Facility, Houghton, MI, USA - PEATcosm2014_Bin01_10_metaG | ecosystem: Environmental > Terrestrial > Soil > Wetlands > Peat | place... | reverse complement strand
GCGCGGTTGCCGGCGAAGCCAACGTGCCGTTCTTCTCCATCTCTGGCTCGGATTTCGTGGAGATGTTCGTCGGCGTAGGCGCAAGCCGCGTCCGCGACCTCTTCGAGCAGGGCAAGAAGAACGCTCCCTGCATCATCTTTATTGATGAAATCGACGCCGTGGGACGCCATCGTGGCGCAGGCCTCGGCGGTGGACACGACGAACGCGAACAGACCCTGAACCAGTTGCTGGTCGAGATGGATGGATTTGAGTCCAACGAAGGCGTGATTCTGATCGCCGCCACCAACCGTCCGGACGTGCTCGATCCGGCACTGCTTCGCCCCGGCCGCTTTGACCGTCGCGTCGTGGTCTCGCTGCCTGACATTCGTGGCCGCGAGGAGATCCTCCGCGTACACACCCGCAAGATTCCCATCAACGACGATGTGGATCTCTCAGTCCTCGCGCGCGGCACACCGGGCTTCAGCGGTGCCGATCTGGCCAACATGGTGAACGAGGCTGCCTTGCTCGCCGCCCGCCAGAATCGCAAGACCGTGCTCATGTATGACTTTGAAATCGCCAAGGACAAGGTGCTCATGGGAGCAGAACGCCGCTCTATGATCCTGACCGACGAAGAGAAGAAAGTGACCGCCTTCCACGAGGCTGGCCACGCGCTCATCGCCGCCATGCTTCCCTTGGCCGACCCGTTGCACAAGGTCACCATCATTCCGCGCGGAATGGCCCTGGGCGTCACCATGCAGTTGCCCGAGACCGACCGCCACAACTACACCCGCGACTACCTGGAAACCGATCTCACGGTCTTCATGGGCGGCCGTCTTGCCGAGGAGCTTTTCCTCGGACAGATGTCCACCGGCGCGGGCAATGACATTGAGCGCGCGACGGCCATGGCTCGCAAGATGGTTTGCGAGTGGGGCATGAGCAAACTCGGTCCGCTCACCTTCGGCAAGAAGGAGGAGCAGATCTTCCTTGGCCGCGAAATCTCGCAGCATCGCGATTTCAGCGAAGAGACGGCCATCCAGATCGACTCCGAGGTTCGCCGCTTTGTGGACGAGGCGTACGACCGCGCGAAGAGGATTCTGGACGGAAACCGCGATGCACTGACGGCCATTGCCAACGCTCTGCTGGAGCGCGAGGTTCTGGACGCCAATGAGATTCGCTTGCTCATCGCCGGTCAGCCACTTCCCGTACGCATTCCGCCGCCGGTCGCCGACGACCCCGGCAGCGTGCAGCACGTGCTTCGTCCGGAACCGAACCGCCAGCCTGGCTTAAGTCCCGGCGAGCGTCCGAGCCCGGCGTAAAACGCTGTATGTCAGATCAACAAAAGGGTGGCCTAAACGGCCACCCTTTTTGCGTCTAAAGCCCCAGAGTTGGAACGACGCCAACTCTGGGCCACCCTGGGTATCTGCCGCGTGCCGAAATGACGCAACCCCCAATCTGGGAGTGGTGTCGCGGGGGCGGGCACGGAAATGCTTGGAAGGCGGGGGAACTTCAAAGATGATGAGTACCCAGAAGGATGACTCCATGAATATCGATATCGTTCGGCATGAAAATTTTCCGCCCATCCCTTCGAGCTATGAAGAGTGTGTTGCGAAGGTGGCCGAGCCGAAGGCCGACTATGTGATTTCGCCACTGGCAATGGCCACGCTTTTTGACTGGGATGACGAGGACGAGTAGCTGGGACAAAGTGTGAAACACAGGAAGTACATAAAGCGAACCTGACCGGATTCATAACAAAACGCATTTATAAACAGAACAGGCAGGCCGCGAGGTCTGCCTGTTCTGTGTGTGGGCGCGTGGTCCGCATCTAACGTTGTGGAGATACCCAATGCTACAAAGCACACATGATCGAGTTGCAGAACTGCACAACCTTGCTGCCCACGCCCACTCGGCTGCTGCCGTCGCGCACAGCAAGGGAGACCACCTCTCGGCCCACGAACTCAGCAAACAGGCGCACGAACATTCCGCGAACGCACTCAAGCAATCGGAAGCACTCGCTACAGAGTTGAAGAAAGCTGGTTAATGGAGTTCGGAAGCTCCACAAAGAGCAAACAAAAGAGGCAGGCCCGGGAGCCTGCCTCTATGCGTGCTGTGATTCGAGCACTAATCGAGCTTGATGCCGCGCGACTCGATGAGCGTTTGAACGCGGCTGACAAAGGTCGCGAGCGGGAAAGCGCCTTCGGCCTTCTCCTGTCCGCGAACGCGGACGTTGACCTCTCCGGTTTCGGCTTCCTTGTCTCCCACAATCAGGATGAAGGGAACCTTCTGCAGAGCGTGTTCGCGAATCTTTGCGTTCATCTTCTCGTTGCGTCCGTCCACATGGACGCGGGCACCCACGGCTTTGAGCGCATCGGCTACCTTGTTGGCGTAGTCAATGTGGCGCTCAGCGATGGGAACCACGGCGACCTGGGTTGGCGAAAGCCAGAGCGGGAAGGCTCCGGCGTAATGCTCAATCAGGACTCCGAAGAAGCGCTCCACCGAACCGTACAGAGCGCGATGCACCATGAGCGGCTGATGGCGCTGTCCGTCTTCGCCAACGTACTCGAGCTCGAAGCGCTGCGGCAGGTTGAAGTCAAACTGCACGGTGGAGAGCTGCCACAAACGTCCAATGGCATCGACCAGCTTCACGTCAATCTTCGGTCCGTAGAAGGCGGCTTCACCGGGAATGAACTTGTAGGGAATTCCCTTGCGCTCAAGAACCGTCTTGAGTGCGTTCTGCGAGGACTCCCACTGCTCGGGCGAGCCGACGTAGTGCGCGCGATCATCGGGATCCCAGCCGGATAGCTCGACCTGATATTCCTCGAAGCCGAAGGTGTGAAGGACGCTGATGGCGAAATCAATGCAGCCCTCGACCTCGGTTTCTATCTGCTCAGGAGTGCAGAAGATGTGCGCGTCGTCCTGGGTAAAGCCGCGGACGCGCATCAGTCCGTGCATGACGCCGGAGCGCTCGTAGCGATAGACGGTGCCGAGCTCGCCGAGGCGGACGGGCAGGTCGCGATAGGAGCGGAGCTGATCCTTGTAAATAAGGATGTGGAAAGGACAGTTCATGGGCTTGAGGCGATACTCGGCGTCATCGAGCTCCATGGTGTCGAACATATTTTCAGCGTAGAAGCCTTCATGTCCCGAGGTCTGCCAGAGGGCGCGGCGCGCGACGTGCGGCGTGAAGACCAGCGAGTAGCCGCGCTTGAGATATTCGGCGCGAAGCCAATCTTCCATGATGGTGCGAATCAGGCCGCCCTTGGGATGCCAGAAGATGAGGCCGGGGCCGGCGAGTTCCTGAATGGAGTAGAGGTCGAGCTGCTTGCCGAGGGCGCGATGGTCGCGGCGCTTGGCTTCCTCAAGCTGCTTCAGGTACTCGTCCATTTCCTTTTTGGAGTAGAACGAAGTTCCGTAAATTCGCTGGAGCTGCGGATTGCCTTCCTTGCCGAGCCAGTAGGCTCCTGCGATGTTGAGCAGCTTGAAGGCCTTGATTTTCCCGGTGGAGGGAATGTGTGGACCGCGGCAGAAGTCCACAAATTTGCCGGTCTTGTAGAGCGAGATCGTTTCATCGGGCTTGGTGAACTGCTCGATGAAGTGACACTTCATGAAATCGCCCTCGCTCTTGAAGCGCTCGAGGCCTTCGTCACGACTGAGGAAGTCGCGCGCAAAAGGCTCGTTGCGATCGACAAGCTCCTTCATCTTCTTTTCGATCTTCTCGAGATCTTCAGGAGTGAACGGAGTCTCGCGCAGGAAGTCGTAAAAGAACCCGGTATCGGTGGCGGGACCGTGGCCGAGCTTGGTCTCTGGAAAGAGTTCGAGCACGGCGGCTGCCATGAGGTGCGCCGAGGAATGATGGAAGACCTGGAGCGACTCGGGATCTTTTTCGGTGAGCAGACGCAGTTGCGAATCCTGCTCGATGGGCCGGGTGAGATCGACCACAACAAAGGGATCGTCGGCAACCGCGGTGCCGCCGCCATTGGAGTTGAGAGGCGCAACTTTGGCGGCGAGTGCGGCGTCGGCCAGCCGTGGCGAAATGGACTTCGCGATGTCGAGGGCGGTGGTGCCCTGAGGTACTTCTCGGATACTGCCGTCGGGGAGCTGAACTTTTATATCGGACATAGGGTAGGTCTCCGCTCGCGCCTACGATTGCGCAATGCAGAAGGATTTTGGAGACTCAAGTTTAAAAGAGTTCGCGGAGGAGAAGCAAACCGGCTTCCGGCGCAGGGCGGGGACAGGGCGCGAGAGAAGGTGAATCCCGTGGTGAATCCGGCTTAGCTTGCGGCGGGGCGCTCGCCGGCATGAGCGCGAAGCATACGTTCAATCTCATCGAGAATGCGGAACACGCCGCCACCCTTCATGAATGCTGCATGCGCGCCGGCTTCGCGCCATTCCGCCGCCGGAATTGGATAGGCCGATAAGACGATGATCACCGGATCGTTCTGCGCTGCTTTCGCACGGTTGACGACGTCGAATCCGGCAGTTTCGGTTTCCATCCGCATATCGGTCACGATGAGATCAAACGGGTGCGCGGCGATGGCGCGGGCTGCATCGGCGGCCGATACTGCGGTTGAAACTTCAAAGGCCCGAGTTTCAAAGACACTCTTGAGAGTCTGGAGAACCGTGGTGTCGTCATCTACCAACAGAGCTGTGAATGTCATACTTTCCTCATGAGGGCGATGCTGGCGGACCTTTACGCCTGCGCGTCGCGGATCCCTTTATTTGATGAATAATCCACGCGATGCGACAGCGCATCGGTAGTTGCGTCCTTCAGTGCAATGTTGATTCGTTCGACCGCATCGTCGGCAATCTTCTTGGCATCGGAATCGCCAAGTCTCTGCACCGCGATGTGCATGGGGAATATCGCATTGCGCACGTGATGATTCAACTCCGCTACGATTGCGGCACGATCCATGGCTGCCTGAAAATGAACTTCCTCCTGCCGGAGTTGCAGGGTCAACGTGACGACCACCGCTACCAGTCCGCCTATGGTATTGGCGATCAGGTGGCGGGAGAGCATCATGAGATCCATGGGGATCAATGCATACTGGGCAGCCGACGATGCCAGCCAAACCAATATCCCGGCGGCAACAGCCTTCAGAACTTTGTTTTCCCTCTTGCGTTCCACTTGCACGTGCCGCCTCCAAAGCTCGCGATGGCGTTTGGACCCAAAAGGCCAGACTAGACGCTCCACACGGGTAATAACATCAGATGAACAGATGAACAAAGGCAACGCTGCGACCTTACCTTAATTAGACACTAATCACCTAAACCAGAGCTGGTTCGAGAGTACGTTGCTGGCGACGATTGCCAAACAAGGAGGAGCCCGGCTGTGTTGGCCGGGCTCCCTTTGTTACTGGTCGGATTTTACTTTCCGCCTAGTGGAACGCGGCGGTCGCAGTCGTGGGCAAGAGCGCAGGTGTCGTGCTCGTGGAACTGTTCCTTCTCGGTGGAGCCGTGCAGCGCGGTGGTGCTGCTGGTGCCTCCGGCAATGACCTGGGCGACGTCATCGAAGTATCCGGTGCCGACAAATGCCTGGTGCTTGATGGCGCGGTAACCTTCTGACTCGGCAGCGAACTCCTTCTGCTGAAGCACAGAGTAAGCCGACATGGCATCTGCCTTGTAGTTCTTCGCGAGGTCGTAGATTGCGTAATTCAGGGCATGGAAGCCGGCGAGGGTGATGAACTGGAACTTATAGTTCATCGCCGCCAATTCCTTCTGGAAATTGGCGATGGTCTTTTCGTCCAGCTTCTTCTTCCAGTTGAAAGAGGGCGAGCAGTTGTAGGCCAGCATTTTGCCGGGGAACTTGGCATGAATGGCGGCGGCGAAACGGCGGGCTTCTTCGATGTTGGGTTCGCTGGTTTCGCACCAGATCATATCGGCGTAGGGAGCGTAGGCAAGGCCGCGCGCGATGGCCGTATCCAAGCCGCTCTTGATGCGATAGAAACCTTCGCTGGTGCGTGGCTCCCCGGTGAGGAAGGCCGCGTCAAGAGGATCAATATCGCTGGTGATGAGGTTCGCGCCGTTGGCGTCCGTGCGGGCAATGAGAATGGTGGGCACGCCGCAGACGTCAGCAGCGAGGCGGGCGGCAATGAGCTTGTGAACGGCTTCGGTGGTGGGGACGAGAACCTTGCCGCCCATGTGCCCGCACTTTTTTGCCGAGCTGAGCTGGTCCTCAAAGTGAACTCCGGCGGCGCCGCACTCGATCATTCCCTTCATCAGTTCGAAGGCGTTGAGGGTTCCACCGAATCCTGCTTCGGCATCGGCGACAAGCGGGGCGAGCCAGTGTTTGCTGTTTTTGCCTTCGTGATGCCAGATCTGATCGGCACGCAAAAGGGCGTTATTAATGCGGCGGCAGAGTTGCGGCACAGAGTCGGATGGATAAAGGCTCTGGTCGGGATAAACCTGTCCGGCAGAGTTTGCGTCTCCAGCGACCTGCCAGCCGCTGACGTAGATGGCGTCAAGTCCGGCCTCGACCATTTCAATGGCCTGATTTCCGGTCATTGCGCCGAGCGCCTGCACGTGCGTGCGAGCGTTCATCAGCTCCCATAGGCGTTCGGCGCCGAGACGTGCGAGGGTGTGCTCCACGTGAACGGTGCCACGCAGACGATCTACGTCGGCTGCGGTGTAGGTGCGCTCAATGCCTTTCCAGCGCGCATCGGTTTCCCAGGTTCGAGTGATATCGAAGCCGTTGTTTTTTGCAGTCACTGTTGTCTTCCCCTCGTCTTCTGTGTTGGTGTTGATGTCGCTCCCGAAGGCTGTCGCTGAGCTTGTGAGCCCATGCAGCGCCTCCGGGAAAGGCTCTTAGAAAGGATCGATTTCGTTGTTGCGCACCATGGCTTCGCTGATGCGACGCGCGGCCGCGAAGGTCTCAGGCGTTCCGAGATCTTTGCCGGGATTGGCGATCAGCTTTGCCAATTCCTCGTCAAAGAGCTGAGTGATGAACTCAGGCGTGTGCGCCACCGGTTTGCCCTGCTCATCCACGATGGGAACCGTCTGCCAATGCCTCATGCGCTGCGCAATCATCAGGCGGTAGATGCGATCTGTGGCAAGGTCTTCCATGAAGCCATCGAGCAGACTGGCACCCTTGCCGTTGAGCACGCCATTGCGATAGCGGATGACGGTTCGAACGGCGGCGCGGGTTCCATTCAACGTGCGCTGACCTACTCCGGTGGGAATGGGACGCAGATTGGGATAACGCGGACCTACGTTGCGGCGAGAGATCTGGTTGGGCACAGGAAATTGAGCGACGGCAATCGCGTTCTGATCGGGATGCCCGGTCCACGCGCCGTCAAAGCCCTGGCTGGCTTCGTTCTTCTTATCCTTTTCGAGCACGGCAAGGGCACGGGCGTTGAGCTCGGGATCTTCGCGGCTGGGATACAGCGCGGTCATGCCTCCGATGGCGAGTGCGTGATGCTTGTGGCAGAGTTCGGGCAGCAATTCGCGCAGGCTCTGGAAGAACGGAACGTCATGCGGAATCGTGTTGCGGTCGGGCAGCACCCAATCAGGATTCTGGATGTTGTAGTTGATCAGCGAAGCCATGTAGTCCCAGCGGCCAAGGTTGAGGCCCAGGATGTGGCCGCGCAGATTGAAGAGAAACTCCTCGGCCTGGTAGGCGAGTGCGTGCGACTCGACGAGCGCCATGCAGCGGATGGTTCCGCGCTGCCAGCCGCGCGCGTCCTCGACGGCGTCAAACATGGCCGTCCACCAGAGCGCTTCTTCGGCGCTCTCCGACTTGGGAATGTAGAAGGTGGGCGGATGCTTCAGTTTCGCCGGATCCATCTGGTAGGCAAGCATGGCAACGTCAAACAGCGAGCCGGACATCGGCGGGCCGTCGAAGATTCCGCCCTGATGCAGATGCAGGCCGCGCACGCGCAACAGGATGACCGTTTTGCTGGGCTCAATGCCCACGGTGCGTCCGCGCTTCTTGTCCTCATAAGTTAGCGTGCCGGCCAGCGCGGCGAGAATGTTTTCCATGCCGAGGCGCTGGTGATCCCACTCGTTGACCGTGGAGTCTTCCAGATCGAGCATTACGCCGGGAGCGCCGGAGTTCAGCATCTTGACCACGAGCTCAGCTTCATCGGCCGGCCCGGTCATCTGGTTGCGCTGATCCTGGCACCAGTCGGGCACGGTAATCGTCCACGCCTCGCGCTGTGCTTCTCCGGCGGGCAGATGATTGGGCAACTGGTTGTTTTCCGAGGCGGCCATGGCGGCCTTGCGCTTGGTCACCATCTCCTGCTGCCACGGAGAGAAGCGCTTGTGCAGCGGCTCAAGAAACTGGAGAAAGCCCTTGGGAAGATCGGAAGTTGCATTGAAGCTGCGAGGCGGCTGATTCAGATGAAATCCGCGCGTCGATTCTTTCCCGCCCTGAGGGTCGAGCGAAGAGTTATGCGGTGTGGTCGTGACGGACATGCGTCTCCTTGGAAATTCTTAAGTTCGCGCAAAACCTGACTTCGGCAATACCCGTGGACGGCTTCTGCGATGGCTCTGTCAACCGGGCCCGGGGGCGACTACTCCATTCGCCCGGCGCGGGCGAGACAGGACACAGTTCTGAAAAACTCAGATTCAGAAAGTCGACCACTTGGAACGCGGCGTTGGTTGACACCGGTTCGGAGGAGAGGCCCACAATGCCTGGGGCCAGAGGACAACAGGTCGTGCTACCGGGGCGGCGATGCGCTGGAAGATCGTTGGTCCGCGCACCAATTACTTGGATGTTAGAAGCACAGACGGGCAGGACGGTTGCACTATATTCGCCCACCAGTTCCTCGTGCCTTACACCAAGGGGAGGAGCCTACTGCAAGGCCGTGCGGGATGCAAGGAGAATATGAAATGCAATTCCAAAAAGGAACGGACAGGGGGAATCCATTGCACAACACGAGAAGTGGGCCGGGAGACGCTCAATCCCGGGTCTTCCACAGCTTCCTCACAGAGTTCGCAGGGCTGGGGGCGGCTTGCCGCTTGCATCCTGGGCGCGGCTGCTTCAAGCTCGTTGTATGCCTCCTGAAAAGCCAACTGAAGCAGAAACCACCGCGGCCGCCGATCGCTGTCCCCTTTGCTCCGGCACGGGCTGGAAAATGGTTTCCGTAGAACACAATGGACGGACGGTGGAACAGGCGTCGCGCTGCGACTGCTTTCTGCGGTTGCAGGGCGAGCGGCTGCTGGAGGCTGCGCGCATTCCACGGCGCTATCAGCATTGCGAGCTTTCCAACTTCGAGCATGAAGGTCCGTTCCGCTCGCTGGCCAAGGCGCACATGGCGTCGCAGCGTTTTGTGGAAGAGTATCCGAAGGAGAGCGCGGGCCTGCTGATGACCGGGCCGATTGGGTGCGGTAAAACTCACCTGGCCGTAGGCATTGCCAAGGAGTTGATCACGCATAGAAACTCGGCGTGCCTTTTTTACGATTACCGCGAATTGCTGAAGGAGATACAGAACTCCTACAACTCGTCGGTGCAAGTCACGGAGATGGAAGTGTTGCGTCCGGTGTTTGAAGCCGAAGTGCTGGTGCTGGACGAACTGGGCGCGGCCAAGCCGACCGAGTGGGTATGGGATACGGTTTCGCACATCCTGAACACGCGCTATAACGACAAGCGCACCACCATCATCACGACCAATTACAAGGACCTGCCTCCGGCGGGTGCCGAGCCCGAAGGCCGCGCGGTGCGTGCCTCCCGCGAGGAAACACTGGGAGACCGCATCGGTGAGCGGATGCGGTCGCGTCTGCATGAAATGTGCAGGGTGGTGCGCGTCGAGGGGGAAGACTTCCGCATGAAATATAAGAGCGCCAGCCTGCGCTAGAACGGAACAGCGGAGACACACCAATCGTGGAGTCCCGCTAAAGCTGTTTGCTCTCCAACTCTGCTGCGCACTGGCGGAGCCGGTTCAGTTCAGAAGCCAGCGAGCTCCACTCCGACTTGCCAAACGACTTGATCAGACCGTGTTGAAGCTGATCCCATTCAGCAACGGCCTTGCGAAGTACCTGCGTACCTTTGCGAGTAATGCGAACGGAACGCGAGCGCGCGTCCATCCCAGCAGCCGATTCGATCCAGCCATCGCGCTCCATGGGAGCGATGGCGCGATAGAGTGAAGTGCGGTCCATATGCAGATCGTCGGCCACACGTGCCAGCGGCTCACCATCATGGCGGGCGAGGGATCTCATCACGGCAAACTGAGTGACATTGATGCCCGAAGACGCCAGGGCAAAGTCATAGACACGGCCGAGCACGCGAGATAGTTTCTTGACCATGGTGCAGGCGCAAGGCGAAGAAGTTGGCAAATCTTTATCTGATGTGTACACATCTGTTATGCTAGCATCGATTGCGTGGGCAGTGGGAGGCTCTGTTGCAGAAAAGCGCAAAAAAATCGCAAGTGCATTACGCGTGGGTCATTGCCGCCGTCACGTTTCTTGTGCTGCTGGTGACAGCCGGGATTCGCGCTACGCCGGGTGTTCTAATGGTTCCGCTGGAGTCCGAGTTTGGCTGGACGAGCGCGGGCATTTCGGTGGCGATTGCGATTAACCTGGCGCTGTTCGGGCTGATTGGTCCTTTTGCGGCTTCGCTGATGGACCGCTGGGGATTGCGGCGACTGGTGCTCTGCGCGCTGGCCCTGGTGGGCACATCGGTGGCTCTCACCACACTGATGAGAACGCAATGGCAGCTCATCCTGCTCTGGGGAGTATGCGTTGGCTCGGGGACCGGTGTGACCGCGCTTGTGCTGGCGGCCGTGATCGCGAACCGCTGGTTTGACCGCAATCGCGGAACAGTGCTGGGAGCATTGACGGCCGCAAACGCCACCGGACAATTATTATTTCTGCCATTTCTTGCGCGGCTACTGGAACGCTCCGGATGGAGAAGCGTTGCGCTGGCGGTTTCGGCCGCGGCGGCGGTGGTATTCGTCATCGTTCTGGTGTTTATGCGCAATCGCCCTTCCGACCTGCAACTGGAACCGTATGGATGGCAGCCGCCGCCGGAGGGAAGCAAGCCGCAAGCACCGCGTTACTCGATGGCTCCCATGCAGGCACTGGGACATGCGAGCCGCTCTCCTGCGTTCTGGGTACTGGCAGGCAGTTTTTTTGTCTGCGGAGCGAGCACGAACGGCCTGATCGGAACGCATCTGATTCCGGCGTGCCACGACTACGGTATTCCGGAAGTGAGAGCCGCGGGACTGCTGGCGATGATGGGCATCTTCGACATCATCGGCACGACGGCGTCCGGGTGGCTCAGCGACCGCTTCTCCAGCCGGTACTTGCTCTTTGCCTACTACCTGCTGCGCGGGATGTCACTGCTGTTTCTTCCGCACACACTGGCCGTCGGGCAGCAGCAACTCAACTGGTTCGCCATTTTCTACGGGCTGGACTGGGTGGCGACCGTGCCGCCGACGGTGCGCCTTGCATCTGACGCGTTTGGCCGGGAGAACGCGGGAGTCATCTACGGATGGATTGGTGCGGCGCATCAACTTGGCGCGGCTCTCGCTGCGTTCGGTGCGGGATTCATCCGCACGACCTTCGGTGATTATCGCGCCGCGTTCTGGATCTCAGGAGCTGTCTGCTTTCTGACTGGCTTCGTATTTTTGTTCGCACGAAAGGCGCTGGGTACGCGACTGCCGGATTTTCAGGAGCCGGCTCTTGCCGTTCCCTCGCCTGCAGATTGAAAGCCCTGGCACGGCTTGAAGGAGAGAATATGCCGCTGGTACGAATTGACTTACAGGAAGGTAAAACCGCGGAGTACCGGGCGCAACTTGGCGAGATCGTCTATCGCGCCATGCTATCGGAGCTCAACATTCCGGACGACGACCGATTCCAGGTCATCACCGAACATCCGCACGGAGGACTTCGCTACGACCGCGAATACCTTGGGATTCACCGCACCGATGACTGCATTTTCATTCAGATCACGCTCAGTGCCGGACGGACTGTCGAGGTAAAGCAGAACTTCTATCGCACCCTTGCAGACAGGCTGCACGAAGGTCTGCAGTTGCGGCGCGAAGATGTGTTCATCAACCTTGTGGAGGTGCACAAGGAAGACTGGTCATTCGGCAACGGCGTAGCGCAATACGTGCCCAAGACAGAATAGGCTGCGAACGAGTCACCCTTGCAGCTCCACGTCGAGTTCGCGAAGCGTCTCGAATTCAATGGCCGGGAGCGGGGGTACTTCCTGCACCAAGGACCATGCGCCGATCGTGAAAATGGAGAGCAGGGTGATGAGCTCCACGGGCATCCAGTTGGGGCCGACGATGGTGACGATGTTTGCGGTCAGGAACCAGGCGACTGCAAGGGCCAGCTTTGCCGGACGTGAAGAGCGAGCGGTGCTGCCGAGAACTCGCCAGCCGATCAGAAGCATTGGCACGGTGAAGGCGGCGAGGTCGTATTTCATGATGCGCGGATTGAGCAGGAGCGTGCCCAGCATCGCCACTGGAATCCACGCTTCCCGGGAGATTACGCCGAGCGCGGCACGATGCGCCAGCATCAGCAGGATGATTCCGAGCGCACAGGCAAAAATCAAATACACAATGTTGCTGGCCGTGGCACCGCGCATTCCGTGGCCGACCAATGCTTTGCCCAAATAGCCGCCGGGAGCGAAACCGTATTCCCGCTTCCAGTCGAACATCATGCGGACTGCCAGAAGATATTCGCCGAACATTCCCGGCCAAAGACGCATTTGCGCGACAAACACCAGCACTCCAGCGCAGCCCGTGGCGCAGCCCGGAAGCCATTGACGGCGGTCCAGCAGAACCGGAAAGGCGAGCAGGGTAAGGAATGGCAGTTTCCAAAGCGAGGCGGCCAGCACCGCGAGGTAATACCAGGTCCACTGGCCGCGCTTCCAGCCAGGAACGGCGGCGGCCAGAACGATTCCATAAAGAATGTAGGCCACATTGCCGCTGAGAATCACGTCATCGGTTACCAGGCCGGGAAAGAAGATGACGGCGGGCAACAAAAGAGCCAGCCACCGCCGCGCCTTTTTGTCTGCCATCTGAAAACCGCAGTAGAGCTGGAGCATGGCTCCCATGCCTACGAGGACGGCAAAGCCAAGGGCCAGCAGCCATGCCGGGAAAGGCATGAACCAGCGAAGAAAAAGCAGAGTCAGCGGAGGGTAATGATAGACGGTGGGCAGGTGTTCCGGTTGTCCTGCGACGTACTGACTTTGGAATACCCGGACGTCGGCGATTCCCTTGGCGTAGGGATCGACGCCAAGGCGCAGGTCCTGAATGGTCTTCGAGTAGTCCTGATAGTCCCACCCGACTGCGCCGGTGTAGGCCATTGCGGCCAAGGCAACGGCTGCGGCAATCCAGAAGATACAGACGAGACGATGGTGTGTCAGCCGGTTTGAAATCGAGAGCGGGAATCCCTGCGATGGCGCAGTGCGCTTCATAGCGGAAGCCTTATAGGTAGATTGGATCCCCGTGGGTATCTGCCGATAGTAACATTCCGCAGCTTCGACCAGAACACGGTAACCGGAAATTAACGGCAGATTGTGACCACGGACCCGGCAGGGCGGCACCTGCCCACGGCCTTGTCGCAGGTCAGCGCACGGCGAATAGTTGCAGCATGGCGGGGAGGTAATCGCGGCCGGCTGCGCGCGAATACCATTCCATGGCGCGTCCGGGCTCATCGGCGGCGTCGTAAACACTGCCAACCATGAACTCGGCCTCGGCCTGTCCGCTGATGGCGGCAACCGCCAGAGCCTCGCAATCGGCGGCCGTCATTTGGATGTGGGGAAAACTGGTGAGAAAGTGGCAGAGCTCGCGCAGGGTTGCCGTCAAGGTTTTCTGGGACTCGCTTTCCATCGCAGTCGAGGTAGAGACTGACATGTTTTCTCACTCCTTGGTGTGCAGTGTGGCAAAGCGCAACCGACAGGACAGTGATTCTGCTCCGCCTCCGAATGTTCGCCTCGTCACAAATTCCATCGGCAGATTCCGGGAGCTTCTGCAGTTCCCTTCGCAGTTAAGAACCCGGCGACGGAGAAATGCACTCGTCAAAAGTCCAAATGCTTCGCCGGAATGCGTTATAAGACTGGTGCTTCCGGGATAAACTGGCACGGTGTTTACCCGCATTGATTTCGAGGCCGAACAGGACGAAGCTTTTTTCGCCGCGCTTCCAGCCACGTCTGCGGTCTTCGTGTTGCGCGCGAAATCCGTTGGGGCCGAGCCTTACGTAAGCAAGACGGCAAACCTGCGCCGTCGCTTGCAGCGCCTGCTGGGGGCCGTCGAGGGACGCAGGCTCAGTTTGCGCGAGCGCGTTGC
>Ga0181516_10002177_pt1 | contig 14210 bp, 8 predicted proteins | sample PEATcosm2014_Bin_25_FD_121104 | JGI IMG/M metagenome (GOLD analysis project Ga0181516, IMG submission 121104) | Peatland microbial communities from MTU Mesocosm Facility, Houghton, MI, USA - PEATcosm2014_Bin01_10_metaG | ecosystem: Environmental > Terrestrial > Soil > Wetlands > Peat | place... | reverse complement strand
CGGCGCTGGACAAGACGAGGGTCTTCCAGGTGCGCGAAGCGGTGCTGGATCGCGGCGAACTGCACCTTTATCTGACAGACGGCACCATCGCATTCACCGAAGACGTGCAGGGGCGCGTGACCGGAGCATTCTTCATGGGCGAAGGTGAGGTGCTGATGCGTCCGCCGGATTTGACGGAGCACGCGTCACTGGGACTGTTCTCTGGACTTGGCGTTCTGGACGAGCATTTCTCCGCGGCCTACCTGCGATTTAACACCGATCTGATGAGTGAGTGGAAGCCCTTCCTGCGGGAGAGTGAGGATGATGCGCAGGAGTTTTTGTCGAAGCATGGCGATCTGGCGCGCGAGTTGGCGGGAATGGATGCGCTGCGCTTGCTTGAGAGCTTTACGGAAGATGCGACGCTTGCCGACAGCGACCGCTTCTTTCATGCGCGCATTGCTACCCGACTGGGAAGCCTGGACGTGTACGACGATTCGCAGGCCGAGGATCAGTTCAGGGTGGCACGGTTGAGCCGGACTGGCACGAACTTGTTTTTCGACGTGTGGATGGCGTTCCCTGGGCGGGAGGCGCGCGAACTGGGCGAACGGCGGGGTGTGGAGCCAGCAAGTTCAGAGTGGGCCGTGCCGGTGGAAAACTTTCGGATCGATACGACACTCACTCCTCCGGAAACGCTGGAGGCCACGGCAGAGCTGGACGTGACGGTCAAGGACGGCGGACAGAAGCTGCTGAGCTTTGAACTTTCACGCTGGCTGCAAGTGAAGAAAGTCGAAGTGGACGGCGCGGATGTGGAGTTCCTGCAGAATGACGCGCTCAACGGCACCGAGTTGGAGAGAATTGGCAACGACCTTGTCACAGTAGTGCTGCCAGCGACACTCGGCGCAGGAGAACATCACCGATTGCGATTCCAATATGCAGGCCCGGTGATGCAGCAAGCGGCTCCGGGACTGCTGTATGTGGGTGCGAGGGGAACGTGGTATCCCAATCGCGGTATCCAGATGAGCCGCTTCAATCTGAAGTTCCGCTGGCCGAAGGATTGGACGCTGGTGGCAACAGGACAGCGCACCTCTCTCCACGAAGAAGGCGAAATGCACGAGGGCGAGTGGAACTCCGAGGTGAAGATTCCGATTGCGGGGTTCAACCTTGGCAAGTTCTCTCGCGCGCTGGCAAAGACAGACGGAGTGGAGGTTGCGAGCTACTGGACGGGGGTGGTGGAGCGATCGCTGGGGCAGGCGACTCCGGAGTTGGCAACGGAGGCTGCGGCAACGAATGAGGCCATTGCCAGGCGCTCCGCCGAGGCAATCGAAAAGTACGCGCGATGGTTCGGTCCCTATCCTTATAAGAGCTTGTCCATTACTCAACTGCCGGGGCCGATCTCACAGGGCTGGCCAACGCTGGTGTATCTGACAAGCTTCGCCTACCTCAGCGACTCCGAACGGCAGGCTCTGCATTTGGGCGAGTTTGAGCAGCTACTCTATCGCGGGTTCATGCAGGATCACGAGACAGCACACCAGTGGTGGGGCGATCGCGTGGGTTGGAAAAGCTATCGCGATCAGTGGCTGATGGAAGCGCTCGCCAACCTGAGCGCGCTGATGATCATGGAGGAAACGCATCCGGAAGAAGCGCGACAACTCGTGGAGCTTTATCGCAGCCAGTTGCTGGTAACGAATGCGAATGGCAAACGCTATGCGGACGCCGGTCCGGTGACGCTCGGCTATCGACTATCGTCCTCTGTGTTTCCGAATGCATATGTTCCAGTTACCTACGGGCGCGGCCTATGGCTGCTGATCATGCTGCGCGACTACTTCGATGAGTTCGAAAAGCTGGACGTAACAGGAAATAAGCAAGGAGGTCGCTTCCAGGCGGCGTTGCGCGAGTTCGGAAAACGCTACGAACGCACGACGGCTACGACTGAAGACTTCCGCAAAGTGCTCGAAGAATTCCTTCCACCAAACGCACGCTTTGAAGGAGAGAAAAGCTTGCGATGGTTCTTCGACGAATGGGTGCGCGGCAGCTCGGTGCCCAGAATCGAGCTGAAGCAAATGAAACTCAGGCAGAGCGGCAATACGATGATCGCAAGCTTCGATATTGAGCAGCAGGAGTGTCCGGAATCGCTGGTAACGGCTGTGCCGATCTATGCCGAACTGGGGGACGGAACACGCGTGCTGCTGCAGCAGGTTCTCGCCGATGGACACAAATCGCATTTTCAGTTGAAGGCTCCATTGGGAACGCAGCGGCTCCTGGCCGACCCCGAGAAAAGAGTGTTGCGGCTCTACTGAAAAAGAAAACTGCACGGAGAGAACGAGAAGATATGCGGAACGGAGACTCTTCCGCTATAATCGTGGAGCAGAACCGCGGAGAGATGGCCGAGTGGCTGAAGGCGGCGGTTTGCTAAACCGTTGTACGGTCAAAAGCTGTACCGGGGGTTCGAATCCCCCTCTCTCCGCCAGCAGCTTCTAAACCATTGAAAAAACAACTTAAGATGAACTACATGATCGGCAGCCGACCTGCCGATTTTCTGTTTGTGGCCTCCAGTTGCATACTGGTTACATGTTCGAGTTTCTGCATGGCATTAACTGCATCAGAATCAACGGTTTTGATGTAGGCCCGCTGTGTCACACTCACGTTCGAATGCCTCAGGATGGCCTGGTTCACCTTGTCCTGCACTCCCAGGCGGTTAAGATTAGTCGCCAGTCCACGGCGAAAGGCATGCCGAATGACATCGCTGACGAGTCCATCAAGCGAGTGGATGCTTATGTGTCCAAGAGCGCGCGAACGGCGGTAGCAAGTTGGACTCGCGAAAAGGGCTTTGCTATAAATCCCCCGCGGCGCAACGGGACGCCCTGTCTCTGGACAAGGTCGGCGCCATAACCGGAAACGTACAGGACTCGCAACTCCGGACGCGCGGACCACGCCAGTTCCGACAACTCACGACCGTTCAGCTGCGGCATGATTACATCCGTGATGAGAAGGTCGATCCATTGCTGGGTGTCTTGAACAATATGGAGGGCATCGCTGGAAGAAGCAGTCGGTAATACCCGGTATCCGAAGCTGGCAAGCATCTCGCAAAGCAGGGTGCGTAGAGGCTCGTTGTCCTCTGCCACAAGGATCGTTTCGGAACCGCCAGTCGACTGGGATGCAGACGGTTCGGCGGAACTGGTCAACTCTGCTTGAGTTCGGGGAAGGTATATCTCAAAAGTCGTGCCCACTCCGGGTTGGCTGGAGACGAGTATTGTCCCACCACTCTGTTCCACGATGCCATGAGCGCTGGCCAAGCCGAGTCCCGTACCTTCGCCAACGGGCTTTGTGGTAAAGAATGGCTCAAACATTCGTTTCATCGTGGCCTCATCCATACCAATGCCCGTGTCGGAAACAGTCAATTTCACGTACTCAACAGGCCGCAGCGGGCTGTGGCTGCGGGCATAATCTTCATCCACATTTACTCTCGACAAATCAAGAGAGAGCCGGCCCCCGTTCGGCATGGCATAGCAGGCGTTCGTGGCCAGGTTAAGCACCACTTGCTCGATCTGGACGGGGTCGGCGAGAATCTGGCAGCTCTGTTGTCCGACATTGATCTCCAGTTCAATGTCCTCCCTGGTTAATCGGCGTAATGTCTTTTTCAATTCATCCAGAAAGACCCTCAGGTCCATCACAGCGGGGAGCAGAACCTGTCGCCGGCTGAAGGCTAGCAACTGCCCCGTAAGACTCGTAGCACGCGAACATGCTTGACGAATTTGATCCGCGTAGTGGAATAATCGGCTCTGAGGTTCGGCGTCCTCGCGGATGAGTTCACTGTAGCCAACCATGACCGCCAGTAGATTGTTAAAGTCATGTGCCACGCCTGCGGCAAGTTGCCCGATGGCCTCCAGCTTCTGCGCCTGCCATAGCTGCTCTTCCATCTTCTTCTGTTGTGTGACATCCCGATAGATGGCCAATGTGCCCACGAACTCGTCACGAACCCGGAACGGACACAGATATATCTCTGTATCAAGTATGGTGCCGTCCTTGTGTCGGCGCTGGGTATTGTAGGGGCTTTTGTTTTCATGGGACAACCGCTTGGCCACGAGTAAGCACTCGTCTTCCAGTGAGGGAGGGGTAATTGTCTCCGAACAGGTTCTGCCCAGGACCTCGGAATCCGAGTAGCCGAAAGCCGCGCAAAATGCGGGGTTGGCGAGTGTGATCTTCCCGACACTATTCAGGGCGATGATCGGCAAGGGACTGTTGCCAAGCACGGCTTGCAGAAACTCCTTGGTATCGGAAAGCCCCTGGTTTACCTTCTCAAGTTCCATAAGCTTGTCTTCCAGTTTTCGGATGAGTGCTGCGTTGTACTCGCGCAGGAAGACGTCGCCGGTGCTTGCAGCGGAGGCCCGATCCGGAAGAGTGCCCGTTTCTTTTTGCAGCAACAAACTGCGCACAACCTTGAGCAGAGCTTCGGGCTCGAGCGGTTTCGTGAGAAATTCATCGGCGCCGATGCTCAAACCCAGCTCACGATCTTTGGCATCTGTATAGGTCGCGGTATAGAAAACGAAAGGTATCCCGCTTAACTGTGTTTCGGTGCGCCATCGTCTGCATAAGGTAAAGCCATCCATTACCGGCATCAAGATGTCCGAAATCATCAAGTCCGGGGGCGCGGCCAGCGCCAGATTAAGGGCTTCGGAACCGTTCCGGGCAGTTGTCACTCCGTAGCCGTTCATACCAAACAACGCCTGTAAGAAGTACAGATTGTTGTCATTGTCATCGGCGATCAGAATTTGGATCATATCGTTGACCTTCTCCGCTGCGCAGCTTCGGTTCACTGTGGAAGAAACTCGCAAATCTGGTTGACGAAAGTAACGGGATCAATTGGTTTTTCTATATATCCTGTTGCACCTGCCGCCAGGACCTTCTCGCGGTCTCCCATCATTGCGTAGGATGTTACGGCAATGATGGGAGTGTTCCGGAGAGCTGGATCCAAGCGCAGCTGCGCAGCGACCGCATAACCATCGAGCATGGGCAATTGGATATCAAGCAGAATCAAGTCTGGAAGCAGATTGCTTGCCAACGCAATCCCTTCCATCCCGTCACGGGCCTCGTGAACGATGAAGCCGTGCTTCTCTAGCAGGAAGCGCACGAGATAGAGATTCTGTTCGTTATCTTCAATAACCAGAACTTTGTTATTCACGAGTCTTATCCCACACCATCGGTAGTTGTATGGTGAAAGTGCTGCCCTGCCCGGGTGCACTCTTTACAGAAATGACTCCCCCCAAGTGCTCTACCAGACGCCTGCAGATCGAGAGGCCCAGCCCGGTTCCATCCCGCTTACGTGCCAAGCCGGTGTCCGCTTGGCGAAAGGGCTCGAAGATACTCTTTTGGTCCTGTGGATCAACGCCGATGCCGGTATCCGTGATGGCGGTCACCAGCCACTCGTTCTCCCGCCAGCAACGGACGGTCACGCTTCCTTCATCGGTAAACTTCACAGCATTACCCATCAGGTTCAGCAAAATCTGTTCCGTACGCCGTTGGTCGCTTACGATTGAGCCGACCTCCGGTGAAATTTCCGTATGCAACCCGAGTCCCTTCTTATTCGCCAAGGGAGACACTATAGCCGCCACCTTCTCGATAGCGCGGGGCAAGGAAAATTCCTCGCAATTGATTTCTAACTGCCCCGCCTCGATCTTGGAGATGTCTAGAACGTCGTTAATCAGGTCCAGCAAGTGCCGCGCGCTGCTCCTTACAATGTTCAATTGTTTTGTCTGCTCCGGGTTCAGGGGCCCGGCCATTCCTTGGGAGACAATGCCCGTAAAACCGATGATCGAATTAAGAGGAGTCCGCAATTCGTGCGACATGGTGGCAAGAAATGTTGATTTGAGGCGATCCGCGGATTCCGCCGCCTCTTTTGCTTCCACCAACTCCGCGGTGCGTTCCCGCACGCGCTCCTCAAGCTCAAGGCGCAAGCGCTCAAGCGCGGCGAGCGCCTCAGTACGCTCAGCACGAGCACGGAGTGACAGTATGCCGTGTGCCAGATTGTCGCTTAGCTCAGTGAGGAGATCCACTTCGGTGGAGTTAAAGGCCCAGGGCTCCTCGGCATAGACGGTAAGTGCACCAAATACTGAATCCTCGTGCCGCAGGGGAAGCGCCAAGAGAGACCCGAAATTTCGTGTCTCGAAGAGTTCATGCCAGATGGAAAACGCCGGGTGTTCGAGGACATTCCGCACGACCACGGCTCTACCCTCCCGGATGGCTGGGCCAATGGCGCCCCTTCCGTACTGATTGTCAGCCCAACTAACGTGCACGCGATCCAGAAATCCTTCGGCGGGGCCAGCCGACGCAACGGGGCGTACCGTACATGCTTCGTCGTGATCTGCGTAACCAACCCACGCCAGTTTGTATCCTGCCGGCCCCACCGCTACACGACAAACTTCATTCAGCAGAGCTTGCTCTTCCGTTGCATGAACTACAGCCGAGTTGCAGTGCGACAGTACCCGCAAAGCCCGGTTCGTTTGGCGCAGAGCCTCCTCCGCCCGTTTGCGTTCGGAAATATCTGTGGAGATCCCGCAAAGGGCATAAAACCCGCCATCGCTATTCCGGAGCGCAAGTTTGGCGCTTTGGTAGTAATGGACACCGTCGGCAAGCGCAGCCTCTTCTTCGAACTCCAGCGCCCGCGCACTCTCCCTCACCCTACGATCATTGGCGACAAATTGGCGTGCGGCTTCTTCAGGAAAAAGTTCGAAGTCTGTCTTGCCTTGAGCCTCTCCGATTGTGATATGGAACAATTCAGTCCACCGGCGGTTGACGAAAACGTATCGGCCATCAGGGTCTTTCATGTAGATCAGCGCCGGCGAATTATCGAGTATTCCCTGCAACTCCGTACGGCTCTTGCGTATCTGCTCCTCCGCCCGCCTCCGTTCCGTGACATCAATCGTCACGCCGACCATCCGCTCCGGCTTGTTATTCGAGTCGCACACATAACGGCCCTTCGCCTCAATCCAGTGCAGCGAACCATCGGGTTGGCGAACGCGATATTCGGCATCGCAGTCCGTATGGTCAGCCAGGGAGCGCTGAAGCACTTGCTCAATCCGAAATCGATCCTCAGCATGAATGGACTCTAAGAAGAGAGAAAGGGTCAGTTCATCAGTGCGCGTCCAACCGAAGGAGGCTTTGAGTTCGTCGTTCCAGGTGAGTCGATTGGTGGCGAGATCCCATTCCCAGATCCCGAGTCTCCCTCCAGTGACAGCTAGACGCAGACGCTCCTCACTTGCATGGAGGGCTGCCGTTTCTCTTTGTTTCACGATCGCGATTGCGGCGGTTTGGGTCGCCATCTCGATTAGGTCCTTGTGGCGTTTGGTCGGCAGGCCTGGAGTGCGGAAGTAAAGGGCGAAGGTGCCGAGCACATTATGCTGGCCATCGAAAATAGGCGTAGACCAACATGCTCGCAGGTCGTGTCGCAATGCGAATTCGCGATAGTCGTCCCATAGCGGATCGGTCGCTATATCCTCGACAATGACCGGCTCACGGCGGAATGCAGCCGTCCCGCACGACCCGGCGCGGGGTCCAATGGGTTGGTCGTCTATCCCACGGACGAAGCTCTCAGGCAGGCTCGGTGCAGAACCGTGACGCACGTGCACACCATCGGCGTCCAGTAGAAGAATTGAACAGAGCATGCCAGTGCTTTTCTGTTCAATCTCGCGCAGCAGGAGATCCAACGTCTCTTGCAGCGGCGAGCCCCGGGCTACCAGCTCCAGCACACGATTCTGGCACCTGAGCAAATCAGTACTTGTCCTGAACGCGTCGAGAGCTCGCTTGTGCCGTATGGTCCACCCAAGTTGCATACCCAGGGTTGAAACCAATACTTTGAGAGTCTCTTCTTCCTCTCGCCGCTCGTGCCGGAAGAACTCCAGAACAGCAATGACCTCATCTCCGGCCAGAACAGGAACTGCAAGCGTCGTTGTGATTTCTGCAGAACTTGCTTCGGCCCTCCTGCAGAATTCCTCAGATTGCGTGACATCGACAACCCAAACAGGCTGCTTTGACACCCATACCCGCCCAATTGATCCCTGGCCGATTGCGAATGTCGTGCTGTGACTCTTAGCGACAAACGCCTCGAACCTGTTCCCGGGCTCGTTCACCCAGACTGCATTCAGTTCCAGTACGGTCCCATCTGGATTTGGTAACCAGACCTGCCCCAGCCCCCAATCCGTTGTCTCACAAATGCGACGCAGGACCGTCTGCAAGGCTGACTGTGTGTCTTCCACAGCGCTAATTTCAAGAACGGTGGCCTCCAACAACCTGGCTTCGTCCATTGTCTTGACCTAACCAAATCACAGAGTCTGGCGAGTATAGTCCATAACATACCCCCACTACGGTGCTGTTCTCGGAATTTCCTCTCAGAATGCGGCTTTCATGCGGCCCTTCCCGTTGGTACCTGTGGCGCAAGGACTCAGACGATAGCAATTCTCCGATTTTCGAACCTGCATGAGCTGAACTCATGCCTGACTTCCAGGAAATGACTTTAGGGCTAATGCAATCGGGTTCGTACCGGTAAGCGCGGCCTAATCCTTCGACGCGGGCCGAGTCTGGATCTGGGAAGTTAGAAGCTGCCATGGTGCTTGCATCGGATTCCGGGCGGATGACGGGCTCGTCTGTCGCAGCCTCGGATGCCCGGTCAGGCTGTACCCAGCATAAAGCCAACCAACAAAATCCGTGGTTAGTATGCAAGTGGTAACTCACGCGTAGCGACAAAGCGCACAGTATCTATAAATCGAAATTCCGATTTAAGCGTCAGCGTTTCTCGCCAGTATCGTCTTTGCGGGAACGGGGACGTTCCTGTCCAAGCCCTTCCACCAGCAGTACGGCTTCCGAGACATCTCGGATGGAGCGGCGAAGGCGGCGGCTTTCCTCGCGAAGGCGCTGATAGGCTTCGTCTTCACTCAACGCGAAGCGCTGCTGCAGCACGCCCTTGGCCCGCTCTACAATCTTGCGCTCCTCGAGTTGCTGACGAACCAGGCTCGCCTCTTTCCGGAGCTTGGCATTGTGCTCCAAGAGCATGGAGTAAGCGATCGCTCCGCCCATCTGTTCGCCAAGAAAGCACAACATGGAGATCTCATCCGGGGTGTGCTCACGCGCTTCGCGATGGTGAACATTCAGCACGCCAATCACCTCTCCTCCACGCACCAGCGGGACCGAGACGAGCGCCTCATAGGTATCTTCAATCAGGGATGTAAACAGCTTGAAGCGGGAATCCGCAAAGGCGCGGCTAGAAAGAGCTACCGCCGACTTGTGCTGTGCCACCCACCCGGCGATTCCTTCTCCAAGGTTCAGGCGGACAGAGCCGATTTCGGCGTCGTGCGGCAGTTGCGATGCGCGCAGCACAATGTCCCCGGTTTCGTGATCGGGCAGATACACCAGACACGCGTCACAAGCTGTTACTTCAACCGTGATGGCGACAAGTTCCTGCAACATATCGCCAATGGCGAGACCGGAACTGACAATTCGGCTCGTACGGTGAAGAATTGCAACCTGCCATTCCCCCGCACTCCCATTTCCAGATTTGCGCATACTCGTTTCACAACTCTCCCCCGGGCCCCACACGCGGGAATGCAGCATGTGACGCGAGATTAAATGCAGCCACCTCTGAAAGGCCAATTGAAAGTTCTTATGCGAGCGATAATCCAATCGACTCTGGCTGCCCGCGTCCTTAGTTATCGCACCAATAACGAAAATGAATTGGACTCTGGCGCGAGCCCGTCGTACTCTGAGCTCCTACATGGCAGCAAGTCCTGGCGACCGAGTCCGTCGCCGGATGAGTAGTTTCCGAAACGACGCGGCACCGCAGCTAGCGTTCGTTGCAATCGCTCCCCGATCGAGCCAATGTCTGTGCCCCGTTTTGTGGCCGGACCTCATTTCTAGAAAAGACAACTTACTGCGCTGCGTTCATTAAGTCGCAACTCTCGCGGCGTGGTGTATCCACATCCCCAAACAGGGTGCAGGGTTGAAGTGTATTCACAGTTTTCTGCAACTTACGAACTCTTAAACAAAGGAGCACAGACATGGCGAGAAGAAGCATCGCGATCTACGGCAAAGGCGGAATCGGGAAGTCCACAACAACGCAGAACACGGTAGCGGCATTGGCCGAGATGGGCAAAAAGATAATGGTGGTCGGCTGCGACCCCAAGGCGGACTCAACCCGTTTGCTTCTCGGTGGACTGGCGCAGAGAACTGTGCTGGATACGCTCCGCGACGAAGGAGAAGAGGTCAATCTGGACGATGTTCTCCGCCCTGGATACGGTGGCACGCGTTGCACCGAGTCGGGTGGGCCGGAACCTGGCGTGGGATGCGCAGGACGCGGCATTATTACCTCCATCAACCTGCTGGAACAGCTCGGTGCCTACGAGGAAGACCTCGACTACGTCTTCTATGACGTACTCGGCGACGTGGTCTGCGGCGGATTCGCAATGCCAATGCGCGAAGGCAAGGCGCAGGAAATCTACATTGTGTGCTCGGGCGAGATGATGGCCATGTATGCGGCCAACAACATCTCCAAGGGCATTGTGAAGTTTGCCCAGGCCGGTGGCGTGCGCCTCGGCGGCATCATCTGCAACAGCCGCAAGGTGGATAACGAATTGGAGATGATCTCTGAGTTTGCCCGTCAGTTGGGAACCCAGATGATTCACTTCGTTCCCCGCGACAACGACGTGCAACGCGCCGAGATCAACCGCAAGACGGTCATCGAGTGGAAGCCGGAATGCCCGCAGGCTGACGAATACCGCACGCTGGCCCGGGCCATCAACGACAACAAGCTTTTCGTGATTCCTCAACCGTTGGAGATGGAAGCGCTCGAAAAATTATTGATCGACTTCGGCCTGGTAGAAGGCATTGCGCCAGGAACGGAAGTGGTCGCGTAATTCAGCATCGCGCGTTCCCGAATGAATTCAAGTGTGCCCCGCAAGGGCCAGCCACCGCATTGGAGTGAGCTATGTCAATTGATCCCCGCGTTGTCAAAGAAGAACTGATTCAGATTTATCCGAAGAAGCTTCGCCAGAAGCGCTCCGAACAGATCGTTGTCACAGAACATCGTGAAGACGGCAGTGTGCCGGAAATCAAGGCGAACGTGCGTAGCAGCCCGGGCATCATCACGCAGCGCGGTTGCACCTACGCTGGTTGCAAGGGCGTGGTCATTGGCCCCAGCCGAGACATTCTCAGTCTCGTGCATGGCCCCATTGGATGCAGCTTCTACGCATGGCTCACACGCCGCAACCAGACGCGCCCTGATGGGCCCGACGCGCAGAACTTCATCAACTACTGCCTGTCCACGGACATGCAGGAAGAAAACATCGTTTTCGGCGGCGAAAAGAAATTGAAGGTCGCCGTGCGTGAGGCATATCACCTCTTTCATCCCAAGGCGATTGCCATTTTCTCCACCTGCCCGGTCGGGCTAATTGGAGACGACGTGCACGCTGTTGCTCGCGAGATGAAGGAAGAGCTCGGCATCAACGTCTTCGGTTTCAGTTGCGAAGGCTATCGCGGAGTCAGCCAGTCTGCGGGGCACCACATCGCCAACAACGGATTGTTCAAGCACATCATCGGCCTTGTCGAAACGCCGCATGAGGAGAAGTTCAAGGTCAACCTGCTTGGTGAATACAACATCGGTGGCGATGGCTTTGTCCTCGAAGATCTCCTTAAGCGCTGCGGCATCACGCAGATCTCCACCTTCAGCGGCAACTCGACCTATGAAACCATGGCGAACTCGCACACTGCCGATCTGAACATCGTCATGTGCCATCGCTCGATCAACTACGTGGCGGAGATGATGGAGAAGCGCTTCGGTATTCCCTGGATGAAAGTGAACTTCATCGGTGCTACGGCCTCGGCAAAATCGCTGCGCAGAATTGGCGAATACTTTGAGGATGACGGACTGAAAGCTCGCATCGAAGAAGTCATTGCCGAGGAGATGGCGAAGGTTGAAGCTGTGCAAGCCGTTGTGAAGGCACGTTGCCAGGGCAAGACGGCTATGCTCTTTGTGGGCGGCTCACGCGCACATCATTATCAGCAGCTCTTCACCGAAATCGGTATTAAGACCATCGTCGCAGGCTATGAATTCGGCCATCGCGACGATTATGAAGGTCGCAAGATTCTTCCCGGCCTCAAGGTTGATGCCGACAGCAAGAACATTGAAGAGATTACTGTCGTTCCTGATCCCGAACGTTATCGTGCTCGCCGCACGCCCGAGCAGTTCGCCCGGCTTGAGGCAATGACCGAATTGGAATTCCGCGACTACGTCGGCATGATGCCCGAGATGGATGCAGACACGCTCGTCGTCGACGATCTGAGTCATCACGAAACTGAACGCCTGCTGGAAATCTACCGGCCCGATATTTTCTGCGCCGGTATCAAAGAAAAATACGGCGTGCAGAAGATGGGAATTCCCTGCAAGCAACTGCACAGCTATGACTACGGCGGCCCGTACGCGGGTTTCCGTGGAGCGATCAACTTCTTCAAGGATATCGACCGCATGGTCAACATGAAGATCTGGTCGTACGTGAATCCGCCCTGGGCGTCGCCAGCCAAGCAGCCGGAAGAAGTGGCCGCCGACTAAGGATCGCACTCGAACGCTTACGCACAGCCGACTGCCCACGGGCAGAGAGGAATCGCCTTATGCTTTTACGACACACTACTGACGAGGTTCTCGAGCGTACCGCGCTCACCGTGAATCCAGCCAAGACTTGCCAACCGGTTGGCGCTATGTACGCCGCGCTAGGCCTGCACAACTGCCTGCCCCACAGCCACGGCTCACAGGGTTGCTGCTCGTATCATCGCAGCGCGCTCACCCGTCACTACAAAGAACCCGTGATGGCCGCCACCAGTTCCTTCACCGAGGGCGCTTCGGTCTTCGGCGGACAGGCCAATTTGTTGCAGGCCATTCAGACCATCTTCACTGTCTACAATCCGGATGTCATCGCCGTCCACACCACCTGCCTCTCCGAGACGATTGGTGACGACCTCGTGCAGATCATCGCCAAGGCAGTCGGCGAAGGCAAGGTTCCCGAAGGCAAGCACGTGATTCACTGCAACACGCCCAGCTATGTTGGCTCACACGTCACCGGCTTCTCGAACATGGCTAAGGCGTTCGTCACCTACTTTGCCGATCCAAATGCGGAAAAGACGAAGACGATCAATATCATTCCCGGCTGGGTCGAGCCCTCTGACATGCGCGAGCTGAAAGCGCTGGCACACTCGATGGGAATTGAAATCCTGATGTACCCGGATACCTCTGACGTTCTCGACTTGCCGCAGACCGGCAAGCACGAGTTCTACCCCAAGGGCGGAATCACGGTCGAGCAGATTCGCGCATCGGGTGGCAGCCAAGCCACGATTGGCCTTGGACCGTCGGCCTCCGCCGCTACCGTAGAGGCGCTGCAGACCAAGTGCGGCGTTCCAGGCACCACGTTCGAGCTGCCCATTGGCTTGCAGGCCACGGACCGCTTCATCGACAAGCTTCGCACCATCGCCGGAGTCACCGTTCCAGACTCCATCACCGACGAACGCGGGCGCCTGCTGGACATCATCTCCGACATGCATCAGTACGTTCACGGCAAGCGCGTTGCACTTTTCGGAGACCCCGATCAACTCGTGTCGCTCACGGAGTTCCTCACCCTGCTGGACATGAAGCCTGTCTACATTGTCACCGGCACGCCGACACCGACGTTTGAAAGCCGCATCCGCGCTGCTCTTGGAGACACCGTGCCGGAAGCAAAGATCAAAGCCGGAGCACAGGCCGACATGTACCTGATGCATCAGTGGATCAAGCAGGAGACAGTCGATTTACTGATCGGCAACACCTACGGCAAGTACATCGCGCGCGATGAAAACATTCCCTTCGTGCGCCATGGCTTCCCGATTCTCGACCGCGTCGGACATTCCTACTTCCCCACGGTTGGCTACAAAGGCGCGATGCGTTTGCTGGAAAAGATCCTCGGAGTGCTGATGGATCGCCAGGATCGCGAAGCACCCGAGGAGAGCTTCGAACTCACCATGTAATTCGCACCACGCTGGAAGCAGTGCACGTCACACGCAACACGGACGAACGAGGCAGAGGCGATGGCGGATATCTTACGGGAACGCGAGCGGCAGGTGCATCGCAAGGGACAGGCTAACGCCCTTCCGCTCGACTGCGAGAAGCAGAGCGTGGCTGGTTCGGTGAGCCAGCGCGCCTGTGTTTTCTGCGGCTCGCGCGTCGT
>Ga0181516_10002176_pt1 | contig 14216 bp, 11 predicted proteins | sample PEATcosm2014_Bin_25_FD_121104 | JGI IMG/M metagenome (GOLD analysis project Ga0181516, IMG submission 121104) | Peatland microbial communities from MTU Mesocosm Facility, Houghton, MI, USA - PEATcosm2014_Bin01_10_metaG | ecosystem: Environmental > Terrestrial > Soil > Wetlands > Peat | place... | reverse complement strand
TCCACGTATTCGTCGAATCGGCTGGCACACGCCTGGTCGATTGCCATAGGCCCACCCCCTTAGGTGAAAGGATAGGCTTAATTGAGGATTACGCCATGTTTTTTTAACACAGTAGTACTAGGCACCCTGGGCCCCGCCTTCGGCGGGGTCCCCGGGCAAAGCCCGGGGAGTTCACCGCGGCCAGGCGGAGACGGGTCGGAACCTGGTGGGTGGTTCGGTGCTGATGACGGTCCGCTTGTTTCCGTGATGCAGCTTGAGCTGGTTGTCCTGGGCAGCCACACGAATGTCGCAACGCAAGGCCTGGGCCGGCCTGAAGCCCGCCAACAAGGCTCTCACCTGCCTTTCCACGGAGGCCGCTGTCCCCCAGCCCCGCTGCGTCTCGACGGCAATGGTCAACTGGTCCAGAGAGGGGGTGGCCAGCAGGCGGTAGTCGCCGATCAGGTCCGCCTGGAACAGCACCTCGTCCCATTCCGGCAGCCGGATCGTCGTGCCGTTGCGGGTGACCAGCGCCCCATCGATCCGCCCTTGCACGGGCGCCAGCCGCCGAAGCGGCGAACCGCAGGGGCAGTTCCCGGGCAGGATGGCTGACCGGTCACCCGTGCGATAGCGGATCAGCGGCATGCCGCGCCGGGTCAGGGTGGTGAACACAATTTCGCCCCGGTGACCATCCGGCACCGGGTGGCCCTGGGCATCGATGATCTCGATCAACAGATCGTTCTCGCGAACATGACAGCCGGCATGGGCATCACAGTCGACCCCACCGCCCAGGCCCATCTCGGTCATTCCGTAGTGTTCGTACACCTCGCAGCCCCAAAGTCCGCGCAGCTGCCGGATGATGGCGCGCGGTACGTAGTCCGTGCTCAGGAGCACCTTCCTCAGGTTCGTGCGGATCCCCCTTCTCGCGCAGAAACGGGCCAGGGACACCAGCTGCACCGGGATGCCCACCGCCGCCTGGGCCTGGGTGGAGACCAGCATGCGGGCCGCGTCTTCCAGGTTTTCAATCAAGCCGTACGGCACCGGCTCAACCGGGATGCGCCGCAAGGCACGGCAGATGAGGTCCCCCACGCCGTCCGTCGCGGCGCAGGGCAGGCAGACGGCCATGGCCTGGCGGGCCCGCACCATGGTGGTCAACCCGTGGGCGAAAAAGTCGATGGTCAGTTCCAGGTCCTGTTCCGTGAAATACACCCGTTTCGGATGGCCGGTGGAACCGCTGGTGCACAGGCTCACGATGCGCGAGATCTCCCGGGGCCGGACGCAGAGCAGACGCATACCTTGTTCCACCAGCGTTTCCGAAGTCATGGTGGGCAAGTCGCCCAGGGCCGTGGCGGTCTCCCAGGACGGCAGCGCCGCACGATAATAGGGGCTGTGCTGGGCCTGCCGCAGGGTCTCACGGAGCTGCTGCTGCTGCCATCGGGCAAGGTCGCCGGTCTTTCCGGCGATCCAGGCATCCAGCGGCGTGCGGGCCATCGGTCAAATCGCCTGGCCGGTGCCCGAAAGCAGTTCCCGGCACCTCTCGAACGTCTGCTCCATCATCCGGGGACAGCGTTCCACTTTGTTCCTGGGGTCGCCAGCCACGATCTGCGCGCAGGTGATGCCCCCGTAGCATGGGCCGAAGGTCGCCTGGAACCACTGGACGAGGCTGGCGACGAGCCGATCCTCCACCGCGTTCGGGTTGACCATGGAGAGCATGCAGGCCGCACCGGCGAGCACCCCGCAGGTCATCCCGGAATCCATGCCCCCGCACAGTCCGCGCATGGCATCGACCAGCTGCGGATTCTCCTCTTCCATCGCCTCCAGGGCGAGCAGCACCATGACCTGGCTGCAGCAATGGCCTTCCATCGCGAGCCGGGTGACAGCTTTCATGGTATTGGCAACCATATCCGCCTTCCTCCTTCATGAAATGGACGCGATACGCTCATCGGACGCATGGGTCCAGGTCTGCGCCTGCTTCCCGTCGCAGGAGGTCAGATAATGCGCGCAGAAAGGGATCATCCGGCCGTCCCGGTAGACGTGCAGGCTGCAGTTCCGCAACCGCTCGAGGTCGAGGGTATAGGCATCCTGGAAGGCCATGGCCGTGATGGTGAAGCCATGGGAGCGGACGCGATGGAGGAACGTGCCCATATCCTGGTAATCCGCCACGGCTGGCAGCGGACGGCTGTCGCCTGGCGGGGGTTGCGCCTCGGGACGCGTCCAACGCCGAGCCACGAAATTCCGGTTCTTGAGATGGGCGGCCGCATCGCAGCAGGCGGGCTTGCGCCTGGCGGATGCCAGGGGCCGGACGCCATCCGGCAGGACCACAAAATCGCCGTGGAAGCCGCACCGGGGATGGTCGCAACGGGATGGCGCGAAATCGCCGGTCCGGATGCGGCCTCCGCTCTGGGTTTCGATCGCGGCCAGGAGCTCCGGAAGGGTGATCCGGTCCAGGTCCTCCGGGGGAGTCGGGTAGCGTCCGAAATAACTCACGGGCTGGAAATGGATGCCGCGCACCACGGGCGAATGGGCCAGGCCGAAAGCCACGATGGCGCCAATGCCATGGTCGTTGATCCCGGGGACGACCGTCGGCACGAGCGTCACCCCCAGGTTGAGCTCACCGCAGGCCTCGATCGCGGCCAGCTTCCGGGCCAGAAGGGGCTGTCCGCGAAGCTTGGTGTAGATGGCGTCCTCGGTTCCGTCGAACTGCATGAAGACGAACGACAACCCCGCGTCCTTGAGCGCCTTGGCATACCCGGCATCCCGGCCCAGGCGAATGCCGTTGGAGTTGAGCTGGATGGTCACGCAGCCGGCTCGTTTCGCCGCCGCCACGATCTCGGGCAGATCGTCCCGGACGGTCGGCTCGCCACCGGAGAGTTGCACAAAGGTGTTGTCCTGCGCCACCAGTTGCCGGAACACGTCATACAGGTGGCCGACCGATGGCTCGCCATGGGTTTCGCCGCCGCCCGCCGCGGCGCTCCCCGCGGAGGCGAAACAGACGGGGCAGGCCAGGTTGCATCGGGAAGTCACTTCCACCAGGGCGCAGCAGGTCTGCCGGAGATGGCCGGAACAGAGCCCGCACGCGCCCGGGCATCCGGGCGAGGCACCGTCCCCGGGTGGGGTATACTCGCCCCAGGCTTCCAGGTCCGGAGCACCTCGCCAGATGACGGTGGAGAACCGCCCGTGCTCGGGGCATTGCTTTTCCAGAAAGCAGTCTTCACCCGCCTTGACGATGCCGGCGGGCAGGCGCTTCAGGCAGACGGGGCAGACGCTAGAGGTGCGCTGAAGGAGCTGGGGCATGGCCATCCTCACGGAACACTATTTGTCCTCCATCTGCTGTTCCACCTCGGCCATCCGGCCTTCGGCCAGCTCCCTGGGGATCAGGACATTGCCGCATTGCGGGCAGCGCAGCACCTCGTGGGAGAAGGTGCGCCCGAGGTAGCTGAACGAGGTTTTCCGCGGCACCAGGTCGACGCCGCACTTGCCGCATTTCCAGTTCTTATCCTGGTCCAAGGCTCAGTCCTCCCGTGAAAAGCGCATCCGGTGGCTGTAGGCGTCCAGAACCTCATATTCATGGGGGCCGAGGATCCGGTACTGCACCCAATAGGTGAGGGCGTCCTTCACCATGCTGCACTGCCAGACGCCTTCCGCCGGGAGGAGGAAGGTGGCTGAGGTCTGCTCCGCCAGCCAGACGGCCTCCCTCAGGTCATCGGCCGTGATCAGCTTCCGGTCCATGGCCTCCACCAGGGCGTCGGCCATGACCAGTTTCAGGCCATCCCAGCCGTGGGTTTCAGGGATGAAATGGATGTCTGTTGATTTTTCCATGATGATTTTTTTGACCTCCAGGCTGTTGCCTTTCTTCTGGTTCAAGCTGGGTACGGGGGCATCGGGGTCCAGAGAAAAGACCAGATCCAGGACGTGCGCACAGGGCTTGCCCTGCAGCCGGAACACCTCCCGGCAGTTGGCGCAGTAGACGATGTACGGTCGTTCGCTCGCCTGGGCGCGGTGCTGGGCGATCTCCTCATAGAGCTCGGGGTTGGCCAGGCGGATATGGCCGCCAAACCCGCAACAGCGGTTCGCCTGCGGCAACTCGTCGAGGACGGCCCCCGCTTTGCGCGCGAGGCTCCTTACCGCCGCCTCCAGGCCCTGATCATCCCGGGCTGCGCAGGGATCGAACACCGTCGCCTCCGGGAAGCCCCCTGCAGGCACCAGCATCTCGTCCTCGGCGAGCATTTCGTACAGGGACAGCCGGGGGATTTCCGGCAGGAACTGGCGGAGCATTTTCTCGCAATAGGCGCAGGCGAATACCAGCGTCGGTCGGCCCATGCCGCGCCAATGGTTCCTGATGCCATCAAGGTGCGCGGCCAGGCGCTGGTTCTCGCCGGCCCAGTAGGCCGGAGCGCCGCAGCAATCCAGGATGATCCCCGCGCCATGCTTTTCGCTCAGGTAGTCGTAGGCCTTCAGCAGGTGCTGCGGATTGGCGGCGCCCAGCTTGCATCCCGGGAAAAAAGCCAGGGTGCAGGTCCGGCTTCCCTTCGGAGCGGCCGAGAACGCGCCCTCCGTGGCGTTGAAGTCCATTTCCCTGAGCCAGTAGTCGTGCAGGGCCGGAACCTGCTTGCCCTGGTCCACCCGGTCCGCTCTGGAGAACTGCAGGAGCGCACCCACATCCGCAGCAACCGGGCAGACGGCTTTGCAGTGACCGCAAAGGTTGCAGGAGTAGGTTTCCCGCGTCATGGTCCTGGGCGATATCACGGAACTGGCCATGGCATCCGTGTAGACCTCCATGCCGATCCGGAGCGGCTTCTTGCGGAACCGCTTGAGCATCTCGCAGCCGGCCTCGCACGCGGCGCAGTCGCACTGGAAGCACCGGGCAGCCTCCGCCTTGGCCTCGTCCTCGGTATAGACCCGCCCGTCGGATTTCGGCACGAGAGGGCTGTGCCCGGCGCCATCATGGTCCAGGTAGCGCTCGCAGTGGCTGCGGTCGGACGCCGGCTTGCCGCTGGCCTTCCCCGCCAGAAGGAAGCTCTCGATGGTGCGCGAGGCGTCCTTCCCCATCGCCATGGACGCCATCAGCGATGCGCCGCTCAGCTCGCCGCCGAGAAACACCTTGGGGTCGGACGTGCTGAGCAGGTTGCGGTCCCAGCTGCCAAGCAGGCCGAAATCAGCTCCGTCTTTTCCCGTGGCCACGTAGATGGCGTCGTACTCCCCAAGTTCCGCAAGCGACCGGATCTCGGTGCCGTAGCGGAATTCGGCATCCACCCCGGTGAACTGCAGGCTGAAGTCCGCGGCGAATCCGGCGAATCCGGGATGCTGTCGGAGGCTGCCGCCCCAGCCTGACGCCTGGTCAAACAGGGTGATGCGGAACTTGTTCTGGGCCAGGCAGATGGCGCAGGCCAGGCCGGCGGGACCCGCCCCGAGGACCGCGACGCGCTGGGTCTTCGGCGGAATGACAAACAGTTCCGCCTTCCGGCTTTTGGCCCAGCCACTGCACGCCACCTCCAGATCGCGGATGGCGAGGGCCTCGTCGCCCACCTGGGTCCGCTGGCAGTGCGCGCGGCACGGCTGCTCGCACAAGGCCCCGACCACCGCCGGGAAGACGACGGCGTTGCGCAGGAGCTTGTAGGCCGGAGTCCAGCGGCCTTTGGACACCTTCTCCAGCAGCGCGCGGATATCCAGGCCGAAGGGGCAGGCATAGGTGCAGGAAGCCGGTTCCCCATTGAAACACCGGGCGACGTGGGCAGTCGCTTCTTCCAGCCGCATATGCATCCGCCTTGTTCATCAATGGGCCGCGGCCGCAGGGGAGGCAGCCGGGGGCGCCAGGTTGCCGACTACAGAGGATTCGCCTTGATGAGTTCCAGCTCTTCCTCGAAATCGGTGCCGAGGTAGTACTTGGGTGGCGTCAGGTCCTCCCCGCGCTGTTTCTTCTCATAGGCGGCCTTGACCTTGTCGGGCGTGGCCGGCAGGGCGAACACCCGCGCGCCGCATGCGTTGTTGATGGCGTTGAGGACGGCCACGTGCCCGGAGCACTGGAAGTTCTCGGAGCATCCGGCCGACCCCTGCGGCCCATTCTTGCGCGGCGTCTCCATGAAGATGAGGTTGAAGTCGTCCGGGATCATGTCGATGGTCGGGACCCCGCAGCCGGCCATGTTGCCGTGCTTGTTCTCCGCGTTGTAGTCCTCGCTGAGCGCAAAGCCGATGCAGTGGGACAGTCCGCCATAGCCCTGGCCTTCGACCGCCAGCCGGTTGCCGATGACGCCCACATCCGCCGCGGTGGTGTACTTCAGCACCTTGGTCCGGCCGGTCTTCACGTCGACCTCCACCTGGGCGAGGTTGACGGCGTACATGAACTCGGAGTTCTTCTCGCCTTCGCCCGTGTTGGGATTGAGCCCGGGATCGGAAAGACCGATCTGGTCGACCTTGCCGGCATATTTGGTCGGGAGGCCGTCCTGGACCATTTCCGCATGGGTGCGGTAGGAGCCGTCCGGCTTGCGCATGGCGTCCATCAGCTTGCCCGCCGCGTTGATGGTGGCCTTGCCGGCCATGACGTGCTGGCGGCTGGCTGCGGACATGCCGGTATTGGGACAGGTCTTGGTGTCGTTCAGGACCAGCTTGACCTGGCCGGGTGCCAGCCCCAGGGGCGCCAGGGCCTTGAGCGTATGCGTCAGCGTGCCGATATCGCCGCCCTGGCCCATGTCCTGCCACGTGTTGTAGTGGGTGACGCTGTTGTCCGGGTTCAGCTCCAGCGCGATCTCGGCCGCGTCATGCATGCCGATCGTGCAGAGGAAGCCGCCAAGGCTGATCCCGACGCCGACGTGCCGGCCGCCGAGTCTCGCTGCCTGGGCTTCGGCTCGGTACTGATCGTATACAGGCTTCAGCTTTTCCATCAGCGCGGGGTAGATGCTGTAGCTCAGGTACGGCCGGCTGTTGATGGTGGTCTCGCCGGGCTTGGCGAGGTTCTTGTAGCGGAACTCCCAGGCGTCGATCCCGGCCTTTTCGGCGGCCATGTCGATGAGCGATTCGGTCGACGTGTAGATCTGGGGCGCGCCGAAGCCGCGGTAGGCGGTCTGGAACCCGTTGTTGGACATGCCGGCGCGGGCGAGCGCCTTGATATTGGGGACGTTGTACCCGTGGTAGGCGATGGAGATGAAATTGCTGAAGATGATGCTGGCCACCACGGTATAGGCGCCATGGTCCAGGGCAATGTCGTATTCGGCCGCGACGATCTTGCCCTCCTGGTCACAGGCGAGGCGGGCATTGGCAAAGGAGGCGCCCCGCTTGCCGGTGGTGTGATTGAACTCTTCATAGCTCAGTGTCAACGTGCAGGGCAACCCCAGGTTCTGCACAGCGGTGGCCATCAGGGCATAGGTATTGGAAGCGATGGTATTGCCGAAAGAGCCGCCGGTCGGGTTCAGGATCAGCCGCAGCTTGTCCTTGGGCTGGCCGGTGGCCGCGGACACCTCGCCACGGGAGTCGTAGAGGGCCTGCGCCCGGCACTGGATGGTCAGCACGCCGTCCGCGTCATAATAGCCCTGGAGGGTATCCGGCTCGATGGGCAGGTGCGGCTCCCGGGAGGAGTAGAAGCTGCCTTCGACGACGATCGGAGCCTGCTCGAACAGCTCCGCCGTATCCTGGCCCTTGTAGAGCGGCTGCTCCATGTAGAAGTTGGGCAGCGATTCCTGGAGCCGGATGGCGTTGGGCATGACGGCTTCCGGATAGGTCATGTACCTGGGCAGGATCTCCAGGTTCTGCCGGACCGCTTTGGCGGCAGCCCGTGCGTGCTCCTCGTTGTCGGCGGCGACCAGGGCGAGGACTTCGCCCCGGCGGTTGATCTTCTTGCCGCAGATGACCGGGAACTCCAGGATGCCGTGAGCCTTCATGCGCGGGTGGATCTGGGGGACCGGCAGGCTGTTGGAGCCTTGCACATCCTTGGCGGTCATGACCTTCAATACGCCTGGCATCTTCTCCGCCTCGGAGGTGTCGATGCCGATGATCCTGGCGTGGTGGACCTCGGACAGGACCACCGCGAGGTGCACTGTGCCCTCCGGCATTTTCAGCTTGAGATCGTCGCCATAGTCCGTGAGGCCGCAGACCTTGGCCAGCGCCGTCGGCCTGGGCAGCGCCGTGCCGTAGTAGTCCTTGTGGGCCGTCGTATCGAAGGTGATCTCCGCCATCGTGGCCTCGCCGCGCACCACTCGGGCGGCGGCCATGACCGCATCCACGAGTGGTTTGTAACCGGTGCAGCGACAAATGTTCCGATGCCCCTTGAACCAGGCGCGCACCTCTTCCCGGGTGGGATCCGGGTTCTTCAACAGCAGGCCGTAGGCCGAGACGATGAATCCGGGCGAGCAGAATCCGCACTGGGCGCCACCGTAGGTGATCCAGGCCTGCTGGAGGGGATGCAGATGCTGCGGCGTGCCGATGCCTTCGATGGTCGTGATCGCGCTGAATTCGGGGATGCTCTTCATTTTCCGGTTGCAGGTGCGCACCACGTCCCCGTCCAGGATGACCGAGCAGGCCCCGCACACGCCGGTGCCGCAGCCGATTTTCGTGCCGGTCAGCCCCATCCTGCGGAGCACGGTGGCAAGGCTGTCTTTCTCCGGGTCGCAAACCACCGGCCGTTCAACGCCGTTTATGGACAACCGCAACCTCGTCACCATGGACAACCCCTTCCAGCTATTTGGAAAAAATGTCTATTCCCAGATGGACCAGCACTCCAGGCAACGGGTTTTCCCCGGCCGTAAGCCCCTGGACCTGGGCAAATTTCTGATAAGCAACAATATGAGTGAACTTAAGGACATACAATGCCTGTGAAGGACAGGATCCGGGCTTGAAGGTCCGATTCATGCAGGTGGGACCCCAGCCTGGTTCAGCCCGCCGGCGGGTTCAACCTTTGAGGAAACGCTCGTAGTCCACGTCCATGAACTGGGCGCGCTGGAATTTCTGCCTGAGTTCCACCGGCACGGTGCAATCGAAGATGGTCTTGCAGGAGATCCCCCTGTCGCGAATGGAGGGGCTCATGCCCGGGAACTGGGAGGGGTCCAGGGCGTGGCAGCGCACCCCCGGAATGGCGATCACGTCCGCGTCGGCCTGGAAGCGGGTGGTCATCGCCCACAGGACATCGTTGCTGTCGAAGGGATCCACATCGTCGTCCACCAGGATCACGTGCTTCAGCTCGGAGAAGGCGGCGAAGGCCAGCAGCGCGGCCTGGCGCTGGCGCCCTTCGTCCGGGGCGATCCGCTTGATCACCTGGAGCACCGCCAGAAGCTTGCCGCCCCCCGAGGGGTGCGCGTAGACGTTCTTGAGGAATCCGGGCAGGGCCCGGTTCACCATGGAGAGGATGCTGGCTTCCGTCGGGATGCCGGCGAGGCTGACGTGCTCCTCGCTCGGGCCGATGCAGGTCTGCATGATGGGATTCACCCTGTGCGTGACCGCCGTGACCCGGATGACCGGCAGGGAGGGGTGGGCCGGACCGTTGTAGCCGGGGAACTCGGGCATGGCCTTGCCGGTTCCGGAATTCTGGTCCTCCGCCACCCGCAGGTCCGGCATCAGTTCGCCTTCGATCACGATCTCCGCGGAGGCCAGGGCCTTGGCCTTGACCGTCAGGCACTGGACCAGTTCCACGGGGCGCCCGCGCAGGGCCCCGGCGATGGTCAGTTCGTTGAAGCCCAGGGGCGTGGTGGGCGGCTCGAAACAGGCCGCCAGGTACACCGCGGGGTCCAGGCCGATGCTGATGGAGATGGGCTGCGGCTGGCCGGCCTGTTCTGCCTTGATCCGGAAGGCATCCAGGTGGCGCCCGGGGGTGAAGTACATGGAGAGCGTGTCGGGCCCCTGCACGCAGAGGCGGTGGATGGTCACATCCTCCTGCCCGGTTTCCGGATCGGCGCCGTAGCACAGGCCCATGGTGATGAACGGGCCCGCATCCTCGGGGGTGTTGGTCGTGGCCGGCACCAGCCTGCGGAGGTCGAAACCCTGGTCCGTGGCCCGGTGCACCACCTCCTGGCACGGCGCGGAGCCTTCCGGGACCAGCACGGGCTCGATGGGATGCTGGACGGCTTCCAGGAGGTGGAACCCCAGCCGCTCCGGGGTGCTGCCGAGCAGGAGGGCCACCCGTTTGCGGGCGGCCAGCAGGCCGATGCAGACCCTGGCGCCCGGGTGGCCCTTGATGGTGTTGAAGAGCATCGCGGGCCCGGTCCTGGTCGGGCGCATCACGGTGCCGCCCGCGCCCACATGCCGGTAGACCCCGGCCAGTTCGGCGTGGGGATCCACTTCCACCTGGGTCTGGATGAGCTGGCCTGCTTGCTGCTCCAGGAACTGGAGCGCGGAACGCAGGTCATGGATGGCCGTGGCGGCGGTGAGGGATGTCAGCATGCGTCACCTTCTTCGAGGACTCCCCCATAGATAGCGCAGGTCCAGGGCCGCCGGCCATTCCGTTATGGGATGGTCAGCATATCGCCTGGCTATGCCCAAGGCTTCTCAGGAGCGGGCGATCGTATCGATCACGATCTGGGTCGCCAGGGGCAGGAACCGGTCCTTCAGGCGGATGATGGCCGGATGGATGGCCATGTCCGCCAGGTCAAGGGAATGGACCCGGAAGGTGGCGGGCAGATCCGCAGGAATCTCGTTGGCGGGGAAGATCGCCGCCGCCTGCAGGCCCCGGAGGAGGCAACCCAGGCCCGTTGGGGTGTCCGGGGTGTCCAGGACGATCCGGGGGGTGAGCTGCCGGTTCTGGAAGGCCCGGAGCAGATGGTCGTAGGTCCCGCCGCCGGCCCACCGCCGGCTGCAGACCAGGGGGATGCCCGCCAGGTCCTCCACCCTGAGGCAGGATGGCAAGCCGGCCGGTTCCAGCTCCAGGGGCATGATGACCGAGAACGTGTCCGCGGGAAGCGCCTGGACCGTGTAGTCGTCGCCCTGGACGGGCAGCAGGAGGATGGCGAAATCCAGGTCCCTGGACCGGAGATGGGCCTCCAGCTGGTGGCTGTCCGCCGTCAGGACCCGGAATTTCAAGGCCGGGTAGCGCTGGTGGAGGTCCGGCAGGACCTTGAGGAAGCTCGCCACGGCCATGCTGGAGGAGCCGATGCGGATGGTTCCCGAGAACCCGTCCACCACGTTCTTCACTTCGGCGGGGATTTCATCGATCTGGTTCAGCAGCTGGCGAGCGCGCTCATAGACCAGCCGCCCGGCTTCCGTCACCTGCCAATGGTGGCCCTCGCGGAGGATGAGCCGGGTGCCGAGTTCCTCTTCCAGCTCGATCAGGCGCTGGCTCAGGGGCGGCTGGGTGATGTTCAGGACCCGGGCGGCGCGGCTGATCTGACCTTGCTCGACGATGGTGCAGAAGTACAGGAGCCGCTTGGTGTCCATGGCCGCCTTCCCGAAAGCATTCGACATGATCCACGTTGGACCCCCGCCCGGGCCTTTGCAACGCATCCGCCGCCAAGGGGGCGGGCGCAAGCCTCCCCTGGACCGGGCGCCCCGGGATCCTGTGCCACCATGAAGCCATGTCCGGATTGCCCGCCTCGCTGCGCTCCCTGCGGAACCGCAACTACCGCCTGTTCGTCATGGGCCAGAGCCTCTCCCTCATCGGCACCTGGACCCAGATGACCGCCTTGAACTGGCTGGTGTACCGCCTCACCGGCCAGGCCGCCATGCTCGGGCTCATGACCTTCTGCAGCCTGATCCCGATGTTCGTCCTGGCGCCCGTCGGCGGCCTGCTGGCGGACCGGGTGCCCGGGTCCCGCATCCTGGTCGTCACCCAGGGGGTGGCCATGGTCCTGGCGCTGGTCCTGGCCCTGCTGACCCTCACCCATCAGGCGCGCCTGTGGCACCTCTTCACCTGCGCCCTGCTCCTCGGCGCCAGCAACGCCTTCGACAGCCCTGCCCGCCAGGTGTTCGTCGGCAAGGCCGTGCCGCGGGCCGACCTCATGAACGCGGTGGCCCTGAATTCCTCCATGATGACCACCGCCAGCATCGCCGGCCCCGCCCTGGCCGGGATCCTGGTGGCCTCCATCGGGGAAGGCTGGTGCTTCCTGCTGAACGGCGCCAGCTATGTGCCGGTGCTGGCCGGGCTCCTGGCCATGCGCTTTCCGCCGGAAGCGCGTGCGGCCATTCCCTCGCGCCCCCCGTCCCAGCTGGGACGCCTGCTGGAAGGCTTCGCCATGGTCCGGCGCACGCCGCCCATCCGCAGCCTGCTGCTCCTGCTCGGCCTGTCCATCCTGCTGGGGATCCCCCATTCGGTCCTCATGCCCCTGTTCGCGGACCAGGTGTTCCATGGCACGTCCCGCACCCTCGGCCTGCTCATGAGCGCCACCGGGGCCGGCGCCCTGGCCGGAGCCGTCACCCTGGCCTGCCGCCCCCATGCCGGGGGGCTCGGCCGCGGGGTGGCGGCCGCGTCGGTGGGTTTCGGCCTGGCCCTGGCCGGTTTCGCCTTCTCCCGCTCGCTGCTGTGCGCCATTCCGCTCCTGATGCTGGCGGGTTTCGCGTTCATGGTGCAGATCGCCGCCACCAACACCCTCATCCAGATGATGGTTCCCGGCCCCTTCCGGGGCCGGGTCATGGCCATCTACGCCATGCTGTTCGGAGCCATGACGCCCCTGGGGGGCCTGGCCTCCGGCCTGCTGGCCCACCGCCTCGGCGCCCCGCTCACGGTGGCCCTGGGCGGGGCCGGATGTGTGGCCTGCGGCTGCGTCTTCATCCTGAACTATGGCGCCTGGCGGGACGGTGCCAGGGGCATGCTCCTTGCTGCGGGCAGCCCGGACAACGAGAAGGAAGCACCTTTGCGGAATGGCGGATTTCTACGGCCATAGTGGTCGCGCTGCGTGGCAAGCGCGGCAGGTTGCCGCCGGTGCGACGCCATGACCCGGGTTTCGGCAGTGGTGCCATCATCGCTTCCCAGCCTCACGAATGACCCGGTTTTAACCGGCGGCTACCCACACAAAACAGCGAGGAACCGTTTTTGGGACGGTGTGTTGGTCGTACGCCTTTTCACCGGTGCGGGCTGGGCTGCCCGGGCGTGCCAGGCTCCATTTCGCGCCTCGAGCAAACAGAAATAAGCAAATTAAACTTGCAAGTTTAGCTGTCTTTATGTAGGCTGGATTCATGAAGAAAAATCCTGACCTCGAAGGCTCCCTGTCCGAACTCACCCAGGCCATCGGCTTGCTGATGCGCCGGGTGCGTGCCGCCACCGAAACGGAGGGGCTTTCCCTGGGCGAGAACGCCGTGCTGGGCCGGCTCGCCCGGGGCGGGCCCGCCACCACCGCCGATCTCGCCCGGGCCGAGGCCGTCAAACCGCAGTCGATGGGAACCACCATCGCCGCGCTGGCGGCCAGGGGTTTGGTGGAGCGCAAGCCGCACCCCACAGACGGCCGCCAGATCCACCTCCATCTCACCGCCCAGGGGGCGGCCATGCGCCAGCGGATCAAGGACGTCAATCAGGCATGGCTGGCCCGGGTGGTCTCCGAACTCGACCCGCAGGACCAGGAGGCCCTGTTCACGGCCGGAAAGATCCTCAAGCGGCTGGCGGAACATCGAGCGGGCCCGCGGTGAGCCACGCCTGGCGGACGCTGCGGCACCGCACCTGCAAACCTGCTGGCAATAAGGAGCGCTTAACCATGAATTGGCTACATCTTGTGTCTTACTTTTTCGGAGGCCTGGTTCTGGCCAATGCCGTGCCGCATTTCGTTAGCGGCATTACCGGAAAAGCCTTTCAATCTCCATTCGCAAAACCTTCCGGCGAAGGGCTTTCCTCGTCTACCGTGAACGTCCTATGGGGCTTCTTCAACGCCGTCGTCGGCTACCTTCTCGTGGTGCGCGTTGGCAACTTTGAGCTCAGATCGACAAGTGACGCTCTTGCTCTTGCGCTTGGCGCACTGCTCCTCAGCCTGTTCTCGGCACGGCACTTCGGCCAGTTCCACGGCGGCAATTCAAGGGGTGACGAGTGATTTCAGAGTGATGCCTACCACTTCTGAAGCCGGGTACGCCATTCCAGACCGGTCATCCACCCGGTTCGAAGGCCGGCGTAGGCTCTCCAGGGTGGCACCGCGTTACAAGAGTCATGCGATGGTCGTCAGGTTCTCGCCATCCCACTCGAAGGCGACCAAGCCGCTTGGACGCTCGTGGCGCAGGACATCACACAGCGGCGCAGGAAAATGGCCAAGCACTCGCCGCCAACCTTCCGGACGCTGCGGTAGGCGATCCCATCCGCTCCCGCCCGCTTGGCAGCCATCCCAAAGGTCCTCCCTTCGGCGTGGTTG
>Ga0181516_10002175_pt1 | contig 14217 bp, 12 predicted proteins | sample PEATcosm2014_Bin_25_FD_121104 | JGI IMG/M metagenome (GOLD analysis project Ga0181516, IMG submission 121104) | Peatland microbial communities from MTU Mesocosm Facility, Houghton, MI, USA - PEATcosm2014_Bin01_10_metaG | ecosystem: Environmental > Terrestrial > Soil > Wetlands > Peat | place... | reverse complement strand
CCGCGATTTGTGCTCGATCACAACCGGTGCATTCTCTGCACGCGGTGCGTGCGGGTGTGCGCGGAGGTTGAGGGCGCGCATGTTTGGGAGGTGTCGTCGCGTGGGATTCATTCGCGGATTGTGAGCGACCTTAAGGATGAGTGGGGCCATGCGGCGAACTGCACTTCGTGCGGCAAGTGCGTGCAGGCGTGTCCTACCGGGGCGCTGGCGGAGAAGGGATTTGCGGTACACGAGATGGTGAAGCAGACCGACTCGATTTCGCGGTTGTCGGCGCAGCGGGGGAACGGCTCGCGTTGAGGAGGGGTGTGAATGCGCAAATCGCGTCAGAGTCCTTTGCTGCGGCGGAACTCGCGGACTACCTCGGCGGGATCGCGATGCTGGCCGTCAACTGCTTCATTCATGGCGCGCATGTCGTCCGCGGAGATTCTTCCGGCCAGGGCATCGAGAGCCGCCTGGATCTGCGGCCATCGGCGCAGCGCTTCATTCCGGACGAGCGGAACGGCCTGGTAGGGCGGGAGATAATGCTTGTCGTCCTGGAGCACGGATAGGCCGAGCGCCTGAATGGGGCCGTCGGTGGAGTTGGCGGCGATCATGTCAACCTGGCGCGCGGTCAGTGCGCGATAGAGCAATCCCAAATCCATCGTGCGCGCTGGCGCGGCAAATCGAAGGCCATAGGCCTGGCTGAGGCCGGGCAGACCGTCGGGGCGCTGTTCGAACTCGTAGCCGACGCCGAGACGCCATTGAGGCGCGTACTGCGCGGCCTGACTGAGACTGGACAGATGCAGGCGGCGGGCGTCGTCGCCGCGGATGACCATGGCGAAGGTGTTCTCAAAGCCCAGCGGGTCCGCGACGGCGATGTTGTAGCGGGACTGGTAAAGGCGGCGGACGGTGGCGAGTACGGACTGGGGATCGCGGTCTACTGGCTGCTTCAGGATGGCTGTCAGCGCTGTGCCGGTGTATTCGACATAGGCATCGATGCGGCCAGCGACCAGCGCCTGCTGACAGATGTAGCTTCCTGCGAGATAGAAGCGGCGTTCCACTTTGAGGTTCGATTTGGCTTCAATCTCCTGGGCCAGGAGCTCGCCGAGAACAACCTGCTCGGTGAAGTTCTTTGCGCCGATGACCGGGTGGTCGGGGCGGGGCGGGGAACAGGAAGTGAGGAACAGGCTGAGGACCGCGGCGGTCGCGGCTCGAACGTAGATTTGCGGTTTCACACCCATTCGGCCACTTGCGGTGGGGCCGGCTTTGCTTGCTCCAGCTACCTGGTACATTTTTCTCCCAGAACCGGTCACATAAACCTTCGATCTCAACTCGCAAACATGATGGTACCTGTCTTGCGGGGATTAAAAATTCGCAAAACAGGCCCGGGCCTGAAGGCCGGAACCTGGGAGCTGGTCTTTCATGGGCCTGAAGGCCCCTGCTCCCTCCACAAATGCGGCCACGCCGCATTTCATCTACTGCGGGACGTGCAGCGGGTGGACGACTGCAAAGTTTTCCAGTACCCCCCCCACCCGTATTTTGAAAATAACTTGATTCGTTTCAGTCGTTTACGGGCCGAATTCCGCCGTAACCGACTCTAGAAATTGAAGTTATCCACAAAATTCGGCTGGTCAACAGGTTACGGGTGGTTTCTTAAAGTGAATGAGTGAAAAAAGTGAATAAGTGAAAAGGTGAATGAGTGAATCAAAATCTGGCGACGCCGGCTCAGCGTTTGTGGGTGCGAATGCGTCTATTGCCATTGTGCCTCAAAGGAGGGTAATAGGCTGCAAGCGTAGGTTATTGAGAGGCATCGATTTGCTTCGGGGCAGGGGTTGACAGGCGCTGAAGCGCCGGATGGACTCGCGACGCACCGCAAGATCTTTGGACTGCGCGCTCGGCCGGCCATTGAGTTTGAATATCTTTCGGTCCATCCATTCCGAATTAGCCGCGCACAACGATTGCGAGGTGTTGGTTGGCCAGTAACTGACGATTAGCGGGTGACACGTCCGGAATCTTGAATTTGAGCGGAGGATGAGCGAAGAGTTGGGCGGACAGAGTTTACCTCGTTATCTATCTGGTTGAATGCCGGGGCGTAATCGTATTCTTGCAGCATGCTTTCTCGTCGTCGAGTGGTCAGCGCACTCGGTTCAATTGCGCTTTTGATCTGCTGTGCCGCCGCAATCCCCGCACAGGCAGGCAAGAGAGCGCCACTGCTGGTGGTTGAGGGTCTTGGACGCAGCACCGTCCCTCTCGATGGCCCGTGGCAGTTCCACACCGGCGACGATGCGGCCTGGTCCAATGCCGCCTTCGACGACTCAAACTGGCAGCAGATCGACGTGAGCAAGCCGTGGGGCGATCAGGGCCACTGGGACTACACGGGCTACGCCTGGTACCGGCGTCATATCGAAATCAAAGATGAGCCCAACGGCGCGGCGGATGTTGCCCTGTACGTCCCGCTCGCTTCCTGCTCATACGAGGTTTATTGGAATGGCCGCCTCATCGGCAGCAGCGTCCCCATGCCTGGTCCATCCGCGGAGGGACAACCGCCCGCGGCGATTTTCCAACTGGGAAAGCCGGGGAGGGGCGTCCTGGCCATTCGCGCATATTCCCCGCCGCTGGATACCAGTTCGCAGGGAGATGTTGCCGGCCTGACTGGCATGCCGCGCATCGGAGGGTTCGAGGCGATCGGCAATCTCGCGGCCAGCGTGCGGGCAACGCAAGTGCGGAGCAGGCTTCTAGTAGTCGCGCAGGTTCTGATTTACTTTCAGCTTTGCCTGATTGGCGCCGTGATCTGGCTCCGCAATCGCAATCAAAAGCTGCTCTTCTGGATGGTCGCGTTTCTCATTTCCGCTGCCTTCTGGGCTTTGCAGGACATCGTCCTTTTCCCCTGGACGGAGACGAATATTCTCGCAGGGCTTATGACTGGGGGGCCCCCACACTCGGCCGAGGACATCGCACTCTGGTACGTGCTGCTCTATCTCCTCGGTCTCGATCGCTATCCGGCGCTGGTGCGATGGACGCGCATTCTGGGCTGGACCACATTGGTCTTCGCCCTTCTCGACTGTGCCGTGTTCTACATGCCCTCGGTCGACGCGCATGCTCTGCTGTTCCAGGTTCTGGATGCTGCGTTCACCGTCGGCTTCTCCCTGCCTGGAATCTTTCCGCTGATTCTCATTGCCCTGGCCTTCCGCAGGCGTATGGACCTTTCGCGCCGCCTGGTTGCTATTGCCGCATTCCTCAACGACATGTATTTCGTGGTGGAGCACACCGCCCAGCAGGGAGTGCGATTCACCCGCTGGACGCTTGCCAACACCATGATGCGACCCCTCTTCAGTGTGGATGGCGTCGATGTTTCCATGCAGGCCATCCTGTCCCTGGTGCTGGTTTGCGCCATCGTCTTCGCCGTTTATCGCTACATGGTGGAACAGGGCCAGCGGCAGGCTGCGCTCCAACAGGATTTCCAAAATGCCCGCGCCGTGCAGCAGGTGCTGATTCCCGAGGCCATCCCCCGCGTCACCGGCTTTGCCCTCGACAGCGTCTACCAGCCGGCTGGCGACGTCGGCGGAGACTTCTTCCAGATCCTAGCCACTCCCGACGGAGGAGTCCTCGCCGTGATCGGCGACGTGAGCGGCAAGGGCATGTCCGCCGCGATGACCGTCTCGCTTCTCGTCGGCACCGTGCGCACCCTCGCCCATTTCACCCAAAGCCCGGCCGCAATTCTGGCCGCCATGAATCAGCGCATGCTGGGCCGCTCGCAAGGCGGATTCACCACCTGCCTCGCGGTGCGCGCCGACGCCGACGGCAAGCTCACAGTGGCCAACGCTGGCCATATTGCACCTTACCTTGCCGGCAATGAACTTCCGCTCGAAAACAGCCTGCCCCTCGGCATCGCTGTCGACCCTCCCTACACCGAGTCCGTCTTCCGGCTCGCCCCCGGCCAGCAACTTACCCTCCTGACAGACGGCATCGTTGAAGCCCGAGAGAAATCCGGCGCGCTCTTTGGCTTTGAGCGCACCGAAGCGATCAGCAGCCAACCTGCGAGCCAGATTGCCAAAACAGCCGCGCTGTTTGGCCAGGACGACGACATCACCGTACTCACCCTCACAAGAGAATGAGTTGAGGCAGCCGACGCCAACCCGCTCCGTGGTGCCCTTCCGCACTTTAGGTCTGGTTCCGGTCAGATTGTCGCGGATCAGGAAGGAACCCGTTTTCCGAGCTGCTTCCCGTTTGCCGAGCGATCGATCAGAGCGCCAAGAACCGCACCTTGGTCACTGATTCGTTGCGGTCCTGTTTCAGCGCGGGTGCTACCATTGCGACGTGTTCAACTTCGGAAACCCAAAGACGCCTGGCCAGTGGATCGGTCACATTGCCGTGGCAATTGTCGGCATTTTTCTGATTTGGTGGCTTCTGCGGCTTTATGTTTTGTGATGGACTCTCGCCACAGAGCGTCATCGATGCGGACAGCCCGGCCAGCAGCACGGCCGCCGAATCCCTTCCTTGAGTTCCGAGCACACCCTTTCAATATGCTGCCGCCTTGTCTCATCCTTCTTTACGGAGATGGTCCAGCAGATCCACTCGTTGCGCGCGAGCGGCGTTATATCTTCCCAAGCGGCCTGCGCCTTCGCGTCGGACGCGAGCGCCTCCCGGAGGTCAGTCGGAAGGTTATGTACAACTCCTCCAGCGATTCGGGTGGTTGTCATAGAGTTCTCTCTCAGGCGAAGGGATCAAGCATCTGATACGAGAGTACAAATCGGGTTCCGGGACTATCGTCGCCAACGCTTCTTCTACTTGATTTCAGATCGGCAAACGGGGTTGTGTCCGGGTTGCCGGTGATTCACTCTGAATGGTTCGCTCGGAACCAAGTTGTTGGTTTCCACCACAGGCGTATTGGAGGGTTGCAAACTCTTTCGACATACCACCAATCATGAAAATACGCTGAGTACTTCTTGCCTCTATTGTCCACGATGGAAACGTCGCAGAAGTATGGACTCAGCGTAAAACCATTAGCTCCCGGTTTGCTTCTTCCCAAATCGTATTTCAGCGTGAGGTTAGCAGATTGTATGAGAGATCGGTCCGACCCGCTGCTCACTACAAGTTTCCAGAACCGATCCGAATAGCGGCGCGGTACTTCGGATATCGGCGTCTGGAGCAATTCAGTTGGGCTCCCGATACCGGTCGTGAAGTCGATCGTTAAAGTGTCCTTGCCCGACTCGCGAGCAAGCCTCAATATGTGGCCCATAGTGTAATCGTCGGTCGCGTAGTTCATTGAACTCGTGAACGAATGCCCGATGTTGTGAGCGACACCCTTCAGGACCTTGTACCTTGGCATGGCTAAACTTTATCTCCCCAGGATGAGCTTCTGCATCATTCGAGCGAATTGTCGGCTAACAGGAAGTAACGCCGCTTTGAAACCCTCAAAGACAACCGCAGATCCTTCACTGCGTTCAGGATGACACCGCTGTGAGTAGAGGATGATGGTTCCGGATGGGCTTTGCGGTCGGGTTGCCGGCTATTTGGAAGTTATTTCGGGGTGAACAGAATTGCCGCTGACGGCACCGCACGGAATTAGAGCAAAAGTCTCAGAGTTGGTTTCAGGGCGTTCATTTTTTACCTGGAGCGCATACGAGGAGTGTGCAGCCCACGTCACGCTTTCACGGCCGTTCTTTTTTCGAGGAGACCGAGGGTTGCATCAGCGGCCAGCGCAAGCAGGGCTGCGGGGATGGCTCCGGCGAGGACTAGACGGTTATCGACGGAGGCGACGCCGCGGAAGATCAACTCACCCAGGCCTCCAGCGCCGACGGCCGCGGCGATGGTGGCGATGCCGACGCAGGTAACGGTTGCGGTGCGCAGGCCGGCGAGGATGAACGACGCTGCGAGCGGCAGTTCAACTTTGATGAGACGTTGACGGCCGGTGAGGCCGAGGGCGCGGGCTACTTCAATGACGGCAGGGTCGATGCCGCGGATGCCGGCGTAGGTGTTGCGCAGGATGGGCAAGAGGGCGTAGGCGGTGAGGGCGACGATTGCGATGCGGGCGGCACGGTCGCCGAGCCAGGGCAGGGGCAACAGGAAGCCGAACATGGCGAGCGAAGGGATGGTTTGCAGGATGTTGGCTACGGCGATGACGGGGCGGGCCCATTGCGGGCGTCGGGTGAGGGCGATTCCGGCGGGGACGGCGATGGCGGTGGCCGCGACCATGGCCGATGCGGTGAGCCAGAGGTGCTCCAGGGTGAGGGTCGCGATCTGGCTGCCGTATTGGGACAGGAACTGAGAATTCATCGGGATGCCTCAGGCTGCCGACAAAGTTGATCCACGATTTTGAGAGAAGGTCCGGGGCTGAAGCCCAACTGAATTGGAAGCACTTCCTCGGGAGGCTGAAGCCTCCCGCTCCCTCCGGGAAAGCAAAGGCAGGCGCTTTTCATCGAACTGAGGAATTCCGATTTCATCTGGAAGCCTCCTGGCTCGCGGCTTCAGGTTTCGTGAATTGGACGCCGCGATGAAATGCGCTGACGTAGGCTGCGATTTCGGGCTCGGTTGAATGCAGGAATTCCGACGGGGTCAGGTTTGCGATCAGTTTGCCTTCGCTCAGGAAGGCGATGCGATCGGCGAGATAGAGCGCTTCGTCGAGATCGTGGGTCACGAGCAGGACGGTCTTCCTGATGCGCGCGAGCAGATCGCGGAGCATGTCCTGCATCTCGACGCGGGTCAGGGGGTCGAGTGCGCCGAAGGGCTCGTCCATCAGGAGGATTTCGGGATCGGCGGCAAGAGCGCGTGCAAGGCCTACGCGCTGACGCTGACCTCCGGAGAGCTGATGCGGATATCGGCCGGCAAAGGTCGCCGGATCGAGGCCGGCCGTGGAAAGCAACTCGTGGCTGCGGCGGATTCGTTCGGCACGGGAGCTGCCCATGGCCTCAAGGACGACGCCGACATTGCGTTCGACGGTGAAATGGGGAAAGAGGCCGGTTTCCTGGATCACGTAGCCGATGCTGCGGCGGAGCTGGATGAGATTCGAGGCCTGTGTGTTTTGGCCATTGACTCGGACCTCGCCGCTGGTGGGTTCGACCATCCGATTGACGGTGCGCAGGAGGGTGGTTTTGCCGGAGCCGCTGCGTCCGAGGAGGGCTGTCGTGGTTCCGGGTTCGATGGCGAGGGAGACTCGATCGAGCAGCAGCCGGCCTTGTGGCAGCGCGAAAGAGAGTTCGCGGAATTCAATTGCCGGTGTGATGGTGGCTGGGGTCATGATTCTTGCCTTGGGTCCGTGCCGGCCGTGTCCCATCAGTGTAAGGATTGCATCCTCAATTGTCCCAGTCAGATTTGTCCCAACGAGCCTCTACCCGTAGAATCTTGAGAGGACGGCGTAACAGCCCGGAGCAGCACCTTCTTAAGATGAGCGAACAGGAATCAGGGAACCCCCATCCATCCACGCCCATGGCCCCGGTGGTTTCACCGGCGTGGATAAGGATAGAGCGAGCACGTCATCCACAGCGGCCTTACCCCATGGACTTTATCGAGCGGATCTTCACGGATTTCAGCGAGATTCACGGGGATCGCGCCTTTGGCGACGACGAGGCGGTAGCGTGCGGGATGGCGCGGCTGGGCGGGGAAGAAGTGATGGTGATCGGGAACCGCAAGGGCGGTTCGACCAAGGACCGCGTGCGGCGGAACTTCGGCATGCCGCATCCGGAGGGGTATCGGAAGGCGCTGCGGGCGATGAGAATCGCGGAGAAATTTGAGCGGCCGGTGATCAGCTTCATCGATTTGCCGGGCGCGTATCCGGGATTGGGCGCCGAGGAGCGCGGGCAGGCAGAGGCGATTGCGCGGAACATTCTTGAGATGTCGCGACTGCGGGTGCCGACGATCTCAGTGATCAGCGGCGAGGGCGGCTCGGGCGGGGCGCTGGCGCTGGCGGTGGCAGATCGGGTGCTGATTCTGGAGAATGCGCTTTACTTTGTAATTACGCCAGAGTCCTGCGCCGCGATCATGTGGCGCGACGCGGCCCACAAAGAACTGGCGGCTGAGGCCATGCGCATCTCCGCGCCTGAGGTGAGCGCGCTGGGCTGCGTGGACGAGATCATTCCCGAGCCTCCGGGCGGCATCCATACCGACCGCGCGGCGGGCGAAGGGCTACTTGGCGCAGTGCTCAAGAAGCATCTGGCGGAGTTGAAGGCGATGCCCGTGGATGCGATGGTGGCAACGCGCCAGCAGAAGTTCCGCAAAATGGCGCAGTGCTATACGGAAGGTTGAGCAGGGTGGCGCAAAAGCTCGCGATATTAAATGGACTTCAGTCATGGGGATGCTGCTTCGCGATTGGGAGCCGCGCATGACTACGCCCGCTCGCGGACACCGACTCCGCGCCTATGTGCTGTTTGTTGTTGCGGTGATCTACTTCTTCCTGGCGCGTCAGCTGGCGATTCATGGCGCGCAGGGGCTGATCGCGGAGCAGTTGTCTCCGCTGTCTCCGCTCGTCGAGCAGGGAATGCTGGTGTTCCTGCTGTTGCTGGGTTATGCGGGATTCGGATTCTGGTTCAATCGCCAACTGCAGCCGATTCGCGATCAGGGTTTGCCGCTGCGCGTGGGATGGACGGGCGAAGCGGGCCTGGGGCTGGCCGTGGGTTGGGCGATTGCTCTGGTTTGCGTGTTGCCGCTCGTGGTTGCCGGCGGCATCGCCATTGTTCTGAATCTTCAGCTCTCGGCGTGGGGATGGTTCGTGGCCGATGCGGCATTCTTTGCAGTGGCTGCGCTGGCTGAGGAGATTGCTTTTCGCGGATACGGATTCCAGCGCTTTGCCGAGGCGGTTGGGCCGCTGGGAGCATCTTTGGGCTTTGCTGCCTACTATGCCATTGTGCAGGCGATTGCACCTAACTCCAGTCACGCCAGCGTCGCTGTTTCAGTGGCGCTGAGCCTGGTGCTGGCGACGGCATATCTGAGGACCAAGGCACTGTGGGTGAGCTGGGGGATCAACTTTGGATGGAAGGCCAGCCGGGCACTGCTTTTTGGGCTTGCGGTGAGCGGCGACACCAGCCATTTGCATGTGGTGCAGGGCGACCCGATGGGGCCTCTGTGGCTCACCGGCGGGGGCTACTACGGACTCGACGGAACATGGCTTGCATTCATCGTTTTGTGCGCGGCGCTGCCAGTTGTATATCGCGTGACGAGCGAGCTCAACTACAGGTACAACACGCCGGTAATCGTTCCGGCAGGGATTCCGGTGGATCTGGACGCGGCGGCGCGCAAGCAGCACGAGGCTGCGATGGGACCGGCGCCCGCGGTTCCGTCTTTGGTTCAGATTGGGCCAGCCGCGGAACTGCCGGAGCCTCTGACGAAGAGTGTTGGGGCAGACGCAGACTCCGGGGCACCGTGATTGTCGAAGTTTCGATTCCAGGCAGGGCAATCGCACTTGAAATTACAGGACGATTTTGTTTTGAAAGGGCAAGACTTCAGCCGTGCCAAATTAGATTTCAATTCTACGAGGCGGTTTTTCGGTCCAAAGAGAAGGCCAAACCTTCTCTTTGGACCGAAAAACCGAGGGAACTTGTGGGCGTTTTGCGGCACGGCTGAAGCCGTGCCCTGGTTACAAAGCTCCTTGCGGCCGAGTTTTTGCGCAACCTGTAAAGCCGTGCGCGTTCAGATCGATGCGAAGCTCAAATGCAAATCCAAATGCGATTGCCGCTCGATTCCTGGTTGAATTTGCCTTTTCAGTTCGAACGGGGCTATCTTTGCGTCAAAGGTAACAGCGCGTGGGGTCGTGGTGCGCGTGGGAGGTTCCCCATGAACAGACAATTCTCGCGGTTATTCCCCTCTTCGATTCTGTCCCGAACCCTCCAAACCGACGGGCAACACCGGTCGCTGAGCATTCTCCGGCTGCTTCTTGGCTGCACGGCGACGGCTCTCCTCTTTTCTGCATGTTCCTCTCACGCGCAGGTTATTACGGTGGACACGAGCGGCAAGGTTGCTCAACCTGCCAACAGCCCCATCGACCGCCGCTATGCGCAGATCACGCCTACCCACGTTCCACTTGCGAAGACGGAATTGGACGAGAAGGCCAGGCTGAACCTGATCCGCACCATGCAGTCGGAGCAGGGCTTTGCGATGCGGCCGCTTCCGGGCGGACACAGGGGACTCACGCTGCAGGCTAACGGCAAGCTCGAGCCCGCGGGGGAAGCCTACTTGAACCTGGTCACCAGCGAGGGCACGTCGTCGAAGCCCGGCGACCGTGTGGTCATCACCGACCTCAAGATCGAGCACTCGCGGATTATCTTCGACCTGAACGACGGACCGGACAAGAAGCATCGTTTTCTCAGCCACATCCAGATCGGCGCGGGACCGGATATGAACCCGGTGGTGGCAGACAATGGGATGCCGCCGACCGGTTCACGGGTGACTCTTGAGTTTAAGGATCATGTGCCGGACCTGACCGGAGCCGAGGTAAAGGCATTGCTCGCGCCGCTGATCTCCTTCGACGTGAAAACGCCGATTCAGGCTTTCACTGACACGCTTCCAACGGTGCTGAAGGATTCGATCCTCAACCACCACGTGATGGTGGGCATGACAACCGAGATGGTTCTGTTTGCCGTGGGTCAGCCGCGTCTCAAGACCCGGGAGATGGATGGGCAGATGCCATTCGAGGAGTGGATCTACGGCAATCCGCCACAAGATGTCAGCTTTGTGCGCATCAACGGGAACCGGGTGATCCGGCTTGAAGTGGCGAAGATGGGCAAGCCTCCGCAGATTTTTACCAAGGACGAGGTGGAGGGCCTGATGCGGACCGACGGCTCGCCGCTGACGCCGGCAGCGGAGCAACGCACCGTGGCGATGGGCGATGTGGAGAAGGACGAAAACAAACAAGCGCCCGCAGCCGCGCCAAGCCTGCGCCAGCAGGGAGAAGCCTTGCCCGCCGATGACAACAAGACGACCGGGACGATGCGGCCCGTGCAGTTCCCGACGGACAAGCAGGACGAACCGCCGGTGGCGCATCAGGACAAACAGCAAGGCGCGCAGTCGAAGGATCAACAGGATGCACAGGCTGGTGGGCAGACGGGTACGCAGCAAGGCACGCAGTTGGGGGCTAATCCCGATGGCGAGCCCGCGGCGCAACCGGCCGCGTCAACGCCTGCCTCGACTCAGTCTGCTCCTCCGGCCAAGCTGGTGCGGATTGCGAATCCGGTCAGCTAGTTCTCTGACCGCGTGAACTTGTTCGTTTAGTTTCGTGCTTTCCCACCCATTCGACGACCACCCCAAGGACGAAGACCAATCCTTGGGGCCCCGGCCCGTCGAATGAATGGGGCACCCAAAATGGAAACCGAGCAAGCGGTCAGAGACCGAGGACAGCTGCAAAGCTTCATGTAAACTGAAGGGAGCGAGTCAAGCTCCCGCTCCCGGCAAAATGAGTGCCCAGTGCGGTCTCTAACCGAGAGAGACGAGCAGATGACCGCGTCGTTGAAGCCGTCCGCGCAACGTGGCCCCCGGCAAGCGATCTTCGCTTGGTGGGGTGTCCAGGCGGATGTGTGCAGAGACAACCCAATGAAGGAGAAACACCCGACCGATGGCCAAGATTGCAAAAACAGGTGACCGCAAGAAGGTAATGGACACGACGAAGTCGACCGACTGTCCGAAGTGCAGCAAGCCGACGCGTATCGTCAAGCGCGTAAAGGACCGCGAACGCGGCGTTCCCGGCGGCGTCTACATCTCGTGCTCCGCATGCGATTTTTACGAGAAGCTCTGAGCGGTATTGGAGATTCGACTCATGAAAAGGCCCGGCTTTCCGCCGGGCTTTTTCATTTGGGCGCGCTGTACCTGGTCATCAGAGAAGACTCCTCAGAGCGCCTTTGCAATCTCTTTCAATATCGCCTTGGCGGCTTTGGCGGGGTCTTCGGCCTGGGTGATGGGGCGGCCAACGACCAGGAAGCTGGCGCCGTTGCGCAGGGCTTCGGCAGGGGTGGCGATGCGGCTCTGATCGTTGAGTTCTGCGCCTGCGGGGCGGATGCCAGGGGTTACCAGAACGCCTTCGGGGCCGGTGAGGGAGCGCAGGGCGGCGACTTCTTCAGGGGAGCAGACAAATCCATTAATCCCGGCCTCGATGCTCATGCGCGCAAGCAACTCGACCTGTTCGGCGGGGGTTCGGTTTAAGCCGACGGCAGTGGTCTGCGCCTGGTCCATGCTGGTGAGCATGGTAACGGCGAGAAGCTTGGGCGGGTTTTCGAACTCGGCGAGAGCTTCGCGGGCAGCGGTTAGCATCACGGGACCACCTCCGGCATGAACGTTGACCATTTTGACGCCGAGGCGGGCAGCTGAACGCACAGCGCCGGCCACGGTGTTGGGGATGTCGTGAAACTTGAGATCGAGGAAGACGGAGCATCCCCTTGCGGCGAGCGATTCCACGACTGAAGGGCCGGCGGCAGTGAACAACTCCATGCCTACCTTGAACCAGGTACAGACCCCCTCCAGACGTGCAGCGAGGTCAATGGCGGCGGCGGAGGTGGGGACGTCGAGCGCGACGATCAGGCGTTTGCGGGCTTCTTCCATCGAGTCTGACTTGGGAGGTTTCGGCGCTTTCTGCTGCTTGAAGGTCGGATTCAGCCTTTCGGGGATGGGCATAGTTCAATCGTAAAGCATGGGCGGGTCAGAGATCAGGGGTCAGGGTTCAGGCCAAAGGCATGCTGCCGCGAGGGTCGGGGATTGGAGAGCATCGGAGCGGGCCTCTAAACTGTGAGGATGGGCACTCGGCAACGGGACTGGAGGCTGGAGACGGTTTTGATCGGGATGAAATTGGGAGTGCGCGCATTGCTGTGCGGAGCCGTTCTGGTTGGTTCAGCCGCTCTGGCGCCGGCGGCCGACGTGCATACCAATCCGCTGAATCGCGATCCGCTGGTGCGCGAGGCTTACGACCACTTTTACAATCTCGACTATACGGGGGCCGTGGACCGGCTTCAGCACTTTCATGAGCTGCATCCGGGCGATCCGCAGGCTACAGCGTTGCTGCTGAATGCTGTGATTTTTCAGGAGCTTTTTCGGCAGGATCTGCTGGACACGACGTTTTATGCCAACGACGGTTTTCTGACCGGGCGGCACGCGACCGATGAAGACCCGAAGATTCGCGACCGGATCTTCAGCCTAGCCGATGAGGCTGTGCGCGAGGCGGACTGGCGGCTGAGCCAGAATCCCAGGGATGTGGATGCGTTGTTTGCGCGGGCCTGGGTACGGAGCCTGCGATGCACCTATGTGGCCATGGTGGAGCGGGCATTTGGAACGGGCTTCCGGTTGGCTACCAAGGCAAAGGACGACGCCAACCGCGCGCTTGAAATCGATCCAGACTACGTGGATGCGAAGCTGATTTCCGGCGTATACGAGTACGTGGTGGGCGCGCTGCCGCTGCCCTTCAAGATTCTCATTGGCTTTGCCGGGATTACCGGGTCAAAGTCTCACGGGCTGGCGCTGCTGACCGATGCGGGAAATCGCGGGGTGGTCACCAGCCTTGAGGCGCGAACGGCCATCGCCCTGTTCCTGCGGCGCGAGTCGCGGTACAAGGAGGCGATCCAGGTAGTTCAGGGGCTCAAGGCGCAGTATCCGCACGATTTCCTTTTCTGCCTGGAGGAGGCAAACCTGCGCAAGGACAATGGCGAAGGGATGGTTGCAGTGGCCTCGTACCGCGAGCTGGTGGCCAATGCGGCGCGGCCGGGGTATTTTGCCGAGACGCGGATGGAGCTGGCTTACTTTGGGCTAGGTGACGCGCTGCGCGGGCAGCGTCACTATTGGGAGGCGGCGCAGGCCTACGAGCAGGCTGCTGGTGCGAAGAATGTTGGGCCGGAGTTGAAGATTCGATCGCTGCTGGACGCAGGCGAGTGCCGCGATTTGAACGGCGAGCGCGATGCAGCGGTCAGAGATTATCAGGCTGCCATCAGTGCCGGTCCTGAGACAAGCCGCGCCGACACGGCTAGAAAACGGTTGCGGAATCCATATAAAGGAAACTGAACGGCCGCATCGACCGTGGGAACTGACGCGCAGGCGTTTTCGTATGTTATTTGTTTGAGGAGGAGCTCGTTATGGCTGTGTTTTGTCATCGCTGTGGAACGGGGCTGCCGCCCAGCGCACGCTTCTGCTCGAACTGCGGCGAAGTGGTTCCTGTGGCGCAGGGTGCGAGGCTGGGCGCACCGCTGGTTCGGCCGCGCGCCGGACGGCAGATTGCCGGCGTTTGCCTGGCTCTGGCGCGAGCTAACGGATGGGATGTCTCGGTGGTGCGTATTG
>Ga0181516_10002174_pt1 | contig 14222 bp, 15 predicted proteins | sample PEATcosm2014_Bin_25_FD_121104 | JGI IMG/M metagenome (GOLD analysis project Ga0181516, IMG submission 121104) | Peatland microbial communities from MTU Mesocosm Facility, Houghton, MI, USA - PEATcosm2014_Bin01_10_metaG | ecosystem: Environmental > Terrestrial > Soil > Wetlands > Peat | place... | reverse complement strand
CGCGACGCAAGCGCCGCTGGTTGCCAATGTCGATGATGATGGCACTGTTTATCCTGATTGGCTCGAATCATATATTGCCCGTTTTGCCGCGCAGGGTTCCGATACGGCGGTTATCGGCGGCGAGATCGAGCCAGTTTGGGAAAAGCCCAAACCGGAATGGCTGACTCTACCGATGGAATTATATTTGTCATCGGCGGCGGCGCTCGGCACCGAGGCGCGATTTTTGATCGAGGGTGAATCCGCGCGGGAATGCAATGCCTGCTATCGCCGTTCGGCGCTGATGCAGGCGGGCGGATTTCCCGAAGAATTGGGGCGCATCGGGTCGTGCCTTTTATCGGGAGAACATGCGGTTGAATTTCTGATCAGGAAAAACGGCGGCAGGATTTTCTTCGATCCAAAAATTATCATGCGCCATTTTATTCATGCCGACCGGCTGAACCCTATGTGGCTGCGCCGCCGCGCGTTTTGGCAAGGTGTGTCCGCCGTCGCAACGCGACACTATCAGATCAAGCACAAACTGCCCGTAACGGAAGAAGCCTTTATCAATCTGCCGCTGAAGACGGAGGATTGGAGTTTTCTCAAGCAAGACACGCAGGACAGGCTTGAAGAAAGCATGTTTCTTTTCTACAGCCTCGGTTTTGTCCTCGCGCTGACCGACATTATGCCGGTGGAAGGATCAGGTACGCCGCAGATCGAAAGCGAGACGATGCGGCTAAGACGGCAGGCTTTCCAGAAAGGCGTTGCGTCATGCGCAGACTCCAGCGGCGCAGAGGACGATCTGCCGCTTGATCGCAATGACTGGTTATTCATCAATAACGGAAATGAGCCCGCGAGCGAAGATCAATTGAACCGTTTGCACACACTCGGTTTGACCCTCGCCCAATCGGGATTTATTCAGCCGGAGCCGTTAGCGTCCTGATGACAGGTGCGCCTTCCAATGTGCGTTGGACGGGACATTTGGCGGCGACGTCGATTAATTTTTGGCGTTGTTCGTTGGATAGATCTTTGCCGTAAAGCGTAATGCTTTTTTCAAAAATGTCGCTCGGACGCGCACCTTCAGTAAGAGCTTCCTTGCGATAAGCGATGACAACCTCGACTTTTTCGAGCGGCCAGTTTTTTTGTTTAGCGTACCAGCGTACCGTCATCGCCGTGCATTCGCCCAAAGCCGCCGTCAGCAAATCGTAAGGCGCAGGACCTGTATCGCCGCCGCCCGAGGCAATCGGCTCGTCGCCGCTCAGCTGATGCCCCGAGACATTAATAGCCACGGCAAAGACGCTGGCGCCGTTTTCGGTGATCGTGGCCGTGGTCAACGCGTCAGACATAGGGGTCTCCTCTTATTGTCTTGTAAGGGTGCCGCAGACCGGTATTTTCGCTGCGTGATTTTCCCAATAATCTTCCCATCCGGTCAGATGCGTAGCGGCGGGGACATGGGTGACTTTGACGCAATAGCTGACGCCGATGGCCTTGATGAAATTTTCGGTCAGGAATGGCGGCACGATCACGTCTCCGTCGCCGACAAAATGTTCTTGCGGTATGAGCGCGAGGCGATGCGCGAGCGGCATCGGATCGACAAAATCATCCTGCGGGTCCGCGGCATGGGCGCGGCCGTTGCCTTCGGGATCGAGATTGCCCGCGATCGTGCGCAGGCTGACGACATCATGCCGCCGTGCTGCCAAAACGGCTGCAATCCCGCCGCCGCCCGAATAACCAACCAGATTTAAATGCGGGTGAAGGAACACAACGGCGATATGATCGACGGCGCGGTTGATGCTGGTATAAACCTGATCCGCCAGATGCGCATTGTCCCATGTTCCATCGAAGCAAATCGGGTCTTCGATGCCGAACTGGCAGGGATGGGCGATGAAAACAACATTCGTGGAAGGATCAAGCGCGGCAAGGCGCAGCCCCATCGTGTCGTCCGGCATGTCACTGACGCCCGGATCGGCCGCAGGTTGCCAGCCGCGGGTGTCGCCTTCGATATAGATGGTGACCGGCTTATTGGTGTCGCGGATGCGGGAATAGGTGGTAATGCGAAATCCGCCGGCGGTGATGTCATGCCGTTGCATATGGGCCGCTGCGGCTCTGGCATCGGCGTCGTCCAGAGGGCCAGCCGCGCAGCCTTGCAAGGCGGCGAACACAAACACCGTCAGAAGAATTCGAGGCAGGTTAGGAAAAAGACGATACGTTTTCATGAGGCTCGATCCGCGTGGTTCCGACGGCTAGAGTAACTTCCGCGCTCTTTTGACACAAGAGCAGCTTCTAACCCTGAAGTGCAGTTTTGTTAGCAACGATAGAGCATTCCGGCGAGTAGGCATAGGGACATGCGTGCTGCGTAAGGAAATCGCAATAACCGCATAGTGCCTTACGCGATGGCATGGTCATGTGGCTGCGTTCGATGACAAAGCCGCGCTTGCGGAAAAGCTGAAACACGCGCGAAAGCGTCTCCGGCTTGATGCCCAGATAGGCGGCAACCAGCAATTTGTCGAACGGCAAGACGAGGTCATTCCCTTCCGGATTGGTGTTAAGACGCGTTTGCAGCAAAAACCGGCCGACGCGCTCTTCGGCATTGTGCAGAGCCAATTGTTCGATGTGATTGCGCAATTCCTGACACCGCCGCACACCGGCCGCCAGCATATTCGCCATAAAGATTTTAGAATGTTCCATGGCCAGAAGCACGGAAGTCGGCGACAATGTTAGAAGATGAACGGGCGTCAACGCTTGCAGATTCATGGGGCTGATATCGGCCAGTACCGTCGGCGCGGCCTCGAGCAGAAAATCGCCGCGGCGGAAAATCTGCAAAATAGCCTCCTGCCCTTCCGCATTGCCTTTGCTGGCTCCGCACCAGCCTTCGAGCACAACATAGAAGCGCGAAATCTCCATGCCTTGCGCCAGAAAGATTGCGCCTTTTTGGTATTGCGCCGTGTGCGCCGAGGTTATCATTTCGCGCAGAATATAGGCTTCCACCCCTTGGAATACGGGCAGCGAAGCAAAGTCCTTGCCCAGATTCACAGAGACAGAAGGTGCGACAGCAGGGGCGGCAAAGGGGGTATAATCCATCAATTCCTCACGACAGGCACACAAACAACTGCATAACCACGCAGGCAGTATTATTGATTTTGCTCAAGCACATATGATGTTATAGCATGTTACAGGTATGACCATGAAGCTCAAAACAACGCCGGGCGCCGACCCTTTTGATTTATGGCTCGGGCAACCCGCGCCGCGCTACACCAGCTATCCGTCTGCACCCTTCTTTAGCGCGCAGGTGGTGGCGCATGATTATATCAATTCTTTGAATAGGTTAGTTGTTGGTGATGCCGTTTCTTTGTATATTCACATCCCCTTCTGCAAATCTTTATGCCTGTACTGCGCTTGCAATATGCTGGTCACGCACCGCGTCGAGCGGGTGCAGGATTATCTTGTGGCACTCAAGCGCGAGATCAAGGCCGTCGCCGCCCTGACCGGAAGACGCCGCGTCACATTTCTGAGCTTCGGCGGTGGCACGCCCAATTTTTTGGGATCGCAGGATTTGCGGGATTTGTTCGCCTGTCTGAGAGAATCTTTCGATCTTGATGCTGCCTGCGAGATTGCGATGGAGCTGGACCCCCGCGTGGTGGAAGCGGGGCAGGCTCAACTTCTGTCCGAATGCGGCGTGACCCGCGTCAGCCTGGGCGCGCAGGATTTCAATCCCGAGGTACAGGAAATCGTTCAGCGGCATCAGCCCTATGATCAAGTGGCGCGCGTATGCGACGAGATGCGCGCGGCGGGCATCATGCGCATCAATCTGGATTTGATGTATGGACTGCCCAAGCAAACGCCCGAATCCATCGCCACCACGGCAGAGCAAGTTTGCGCGCTGGACCCCGATCGCATCGCGCTGTTTTCCTATGCCCATGTACCGCAGATCAAGAAACATCAAGTTGCTTTGGAAGCGCACGGCCTGCCCGGTCTTCACGAACGGTTGGCGATGGATCAAGCCGCGCGCGAGGTTCTGCTGAGCAACGCATACCACGCCATCGGCATCGATCATTTTGCCAAAGACGGTGATGCGATGCTGCGCGCATCACGTGCGGGAAAACTGCACCGTAATTTTCAAGGCTATACCGAAGACGGGACAGAGACTCTCATTGGTTTGGGTTGCTCGTCAATCAGCCAAACGGCCGACGGTTATTTCCAGAACGAACATGACGAGAGCGCTTATCAAGCGCTGATAACGGCGGATACGCTGTCGGTGAAGCGCGGCTTCTTACTGTCGCCCGAAGACCGGCTGCGGGGCGCGATTATCGAGCGGTTAATGTGCGATTTGGCCTGTGATGTTGGGGCGATGTGCCAACAATACCAATTCCCGATTGAAAATCTGGCCGAAGATTTTGAACGTCTCACACCTTATGAAGAAGCAGGGCTAATTGCGCGCGAGGGTTATGCGATCAAATTGACCAGTCCCTATCGCATGGCGATCCGCGTTATATGCAAGGCTTTCGATCCTTATTCGCAAGGCTGCCAGAAGATTCTGTCCTCGCGCACGGCTTAGGAAAAAGATTCAGTGATGGGCTTTAACGGACAGCCTTTGGGGGTATCCGCGATAAAGCGATGCTTGCCGCGACGACGACATTCAAACTTTCGACGCCTGTTGTGGGGATACAAATGCGGGTCGGGAAAGCGGCGGTGTTGAAGCCGGGGCCTTCTTCGCCGACCAACAACAATCCTCGCGATGGCCACACGAATGCGTCAATCGGCGTGCCGCGCATATCGAGCGCGATGCAGGTCGAGGGAAATTCTGCCAGCGCAGGACCGCGCGCCAGCGCCACGCGGAGCACGCTGCCCGCCGAGGCTTTGACGGTTTTGGGCAGAAAGGGATGCGCGGCCTCGCGCGACAGGGTCACGCGCGGCACGCCAAAGGCTTCACAGCTACGGATCAAAGCGCCGAGATTGCCCGGATCGCCGAGCGGCGCGACCAGTTCGATGTCGCTTGGCACATAGACATTCATGTCCACCGCCGTCAGAACAGGGATCGGCGGTTGTTCCAAAACCAGAATATTGAAATGCGTGCCCAGCACGTCGATTTGATCGAACAGCGCCGGAGCCAGCCGAATTTCCGTTACCGTTTCCGTTAGCGGTTTCTGATCCGACGACAAAACCTCGTGAACAATTTTCAGATGCGGTTTTTTCAGGAATTCGCGGATCAGTTTTTCGCCGCAAAGAAGAAACAGCCCCTCCTCCTTCAACCCTTTGGAGGTTGTGAGGCTCAGCACTTGCTTAAACGTCGCGTTTTGCGCGCTTTCGATCAACATGAAAGACCGGAGTTAAGGCGTATTAAACCTTCTCGACCTGAGCATATTCCAGTTCAACCGGCGTGGCGCGACCGAAGATCGACACGGCGACCTTGAGGCGCCCCTTGTTTTCGTCCACTTCCTCGACCGAACCAATAAAGGTAGCAAACGGGCCGTCATTGACGCGCACTTGTTCGCCGACTTCGAAAGTGACGGAAGGCTTGGGATGCTCGACGCCTTCAATCACTTGATTCATGATGCGTTGCGCTTCGCTTTCGCTGATCGGCGCGGGACGCCCGCCACCGCCCAAAAAGCCGGTGACCTTGGGCGTATTCTTGACCAGATGCCAGCTTTCATCGGTCAGATCCATTTTGATCAGGACATAGCCGGGGAAAAATTTGCGCTCGGCATTGACTTTGGCACCGCGACGGACTTCGACCACTTCTTCGGTCGGGACGAGGATTTCCGAGAAAAATTCTTCCAATCCCTTTTTCAGCGCGGTTTCGCGCACCGTCGAAGCGACTTTCTTTTCAAAACCGGAGTGAACGTGAATAACATACCAACGATGCGCCATAGCAGCCTCTTTCCTTAAGTTATATTGCATAGATCCCCGCCTTCGCGGGGATACGGCGTTTTCTAAATTCACCTGCGCCAACAGGCTTGGTTCATTAAGAAAACGTTCTAGTTCATGCCCAAGATTTTCGAAACGACAAAGCCCAGCGCCGAATCCACCAACAGAAAAAACACGCCGGTGATCAAGGCGAAGGCGACGATTAACACGGTCGTCACCGTAATTTCCTTGCGCGTCGGCCATGTGACCTTGGCAATTTCACGGCGCGTTTCGCGCACAAAATTGCTGATCCCGCCTGCGGGTTTCTCGCCTATCGTACCTACTTGTTCGTTCGCCATGTTCGACTCTTTCCTAAATTACAACCAGCCCGCCTTCGCCTAAGAAGGCTTCGGCGCGGCAGTTTTTGCGCGTAGCGCAAAAACTGGCAGGAGTGGAGGGTCTCGAACCCCCAGCCTCCGGTTTTGGAGACCGGCGCTCTACCAATTGAGCTACACTCCTAATATCAAGGCAACCTGCCTTTTTAACATAGTCCCCCGTCCAGAGCTTTCGCGCCGGACTAAGCATTTAACCATGTGGGGGACAACGCTTTTTAGCCGATCCGTATCGCGATTGCTAGTGAAAAATGCAGTTCTATTATACTGAGGTTCTTAAGGAAATAAACGGGTTTAGATGGGTTTTGAGCCCCTATTGATGTCCCATTGGATTAACTTCTCTGGATCCTCCACCAACTTGATGGGGCAAAACCTCTTGCAGGTTAACCAAATAATCCGATTGGTTGCGTGACCAACGCCGGATATAATGGAGGCATAATTTTCATCCCAGATTCGGTTTTTATGATGTCGATTGTCGACTTTGAGAAAAATAAAATGGTTTGCACTCGCGTTCGTGGCAGGAATTTATATGCCCGCTTGGCGACAGCATTTGTTATGGCGGCAACGATGGCCGGGGCGAGAAGCCAAACAGCGGCCCCCGCGCCGACGCAAATTATCGCCTCTAATTCCGTTGCCCAATCTCCGGCTTTCCTTTCCAATTTTAAGGGGGCACCCCTCACAAACACCCCCCGATATTTTAACTACAACGATCAAAGGATTCGCATTGATACGAAACGTTTTGTCCTTGGTGAGAAGACCGCGGCCGACGCTTTTAGCGTCGCCTTCCCAAGAATATACGGCCCCTTCAGGGCAGAAGATTTAACCCACATCAATCCCGGCCTGCAGACATCGGGGATGAGCGAAATGTTTGGGCAGAACACCAATCGGACCGCAAATACATGGGCAGCAGGAAAGTCCACCGTACATCTTCCCAAAGCCAGATTGTTTGGCAGACCTATCGAATTAGGCGTGCGTAGAGGGCATGGAATTACTTGCAGCGTAAGAATTAGGTAACAATTGTTTCGTGATATTAGCTATCTCTTGAATGGCGGACACAGAAATGCGGCGGCAGAAAAAGCAGCCGCCAAATTAATCGAACGTGGTCTTGCCGATGCTGACGCTTCGCATACCAACAATATCGTCACCAAAATGCTTCAAGCCGATTATTCTTATCTCAAAGCATGGGGCATCGGAACCGATCAAAATACCGCCCTCGCCGTGGAACACGCCAATCTCGCCGGAGGGATACGCGACCATTTTAGGGATAAGCTTCTGACGGCGCTGCGTGTGCCGAAGAATGGGTGATGCAATGATTTTTGGCTGTCAGAACTCATGCCCTCGCTGACATGGGGGATATGGTTAAAATCCTGCGAGAAGAGTGCATGTTGCATAGGCAATAGTATGTGTTATGAATGCGACGCTCACGCTTGACGTCCAACGAATCAGGTGAACGATGCTCGAACCACGGATCAGCGTCATTATCCCGACTTACAACCGGGGAGATACGCTCGTAGCAGCCGTTCAAAGCGTTCTGGCGCAGACATACAGAAAATTTGAACTGATTATCGTTGACGATTGCTCGGCCAATCCTGCGGCACAAACTCTTGTCGAGGCAGGCATCGTCGACAAAAATCTTAAGATTGAGCACCATCAAACGGTAGATGTTATTACCGATGGGGACGTTGCCAATCCGATGCTTCGGATCGTGCGTCATCACAAAAATCAGAAACAGGCGGCAGCGCGCAATACGGGAGCGGCAATGGCGCGCGGCAAGTGGCTGGCCTTTCTTGACGATGACGATTTATTTCTTCCCAAGAAACTTTCCCGACAGCTTGCCTATATGCGTAAGCATAAACTTCGCGTTTCGACGACGGACTTCATGCTCCCCGACGACCGTCACCGGTATGTGATCCGTAATTCTATGCTGGACCCATCTTGGATGGCTCAAACAGGCCGTTTTCTCGCGCTCCCCTCCACGATGATGATCGAGAAAACACTTTATGACGAAATGGGCGGCTTCGATCCAAGCCCAGATATGTACCGGACGGAAGACACGGAATTTGTCTATCGCCTTTATTTGAAAGGGATAATCACTAAAGTCTTTAAAGTCTTTGGAGAAGCCCTAAGCGTGTATTCGGGATTACACGCGGCGGCAACCGAAGTTGAGATAAAGGCTATCGAAGCACTCGAGAAAAAACACGGACAAGCGTTTTCTCAGGGAGACAGGGCATCTCCTTCATTTAAGCCTGCTATCGAATGGAAAAAAACTAATGTTGAGCTGTTGACTCACAAGCCGTTGATGACGCGCGTGAAAAAGTTTGCGTCTTTGGCCCTCCGGTATCCGGTCAGTTTTGCCAGTTTGGCGCTCTCCGTTCTATGTTGGGCACCGCCATGGGCCCGTCCCAAAAATAGCACGCATACTGGGGGTAGACTTAGGCTATACATGCCGTACTGATGGATGAAAAACGTCGCAGGATTTATGGACAAGATTTTTAAAGAGGTCGAAGAGGAAAAGAATACTTAAAGCCCGCACGAAATATAACCCGCAAGATATAATTTGATCGAGATTTTATGACACCCTTCATACTCACAAAAAACCACGTAGAAAAAGGGCTGAAGAGCAAGGATTTTTCGGCTTACGCAGGCATTCCGGTCGTTACCATCGATATGATGCGGCTCCCGCATTGGGACAAACTGAGTTCCCATATCACTTTAGAAAAAGCGCACCTCTCTGAACGTAGCAGGGCCCTCCATACAGGCTGCCATTGCAACTTGTGATCCTCATGCTAAATACAAGAAAGCAAAGGGGGGCGCCTCATCCGAGGTCAATAAGTTGCATTCACGTTTCTTGCGTTGGGAGAAAGCACACCACCATAAAACGCCTGAAGTCGTATTCTCTCTTTTGCATAAGCTGATTGAAAAGAAGGTTTTTACGGATCGTTTGTCGCGTGAAATTGCCCAACGAATTATGACGGCGGTCATGCACTTTAATCCAACCCTCATACAGGATAATAGTCCGGAAAGAAAAATTGTTGCCCCTCATTGCGCGAAAAAGTGGCCGCTTAAGGAAATGCGACAGTAAGCTATGATGTACAAAAGATGGGGGGTGTTGCCCTATTTTTTGTTATAAAGAAAACCACACAATCGCGGGGAGATGATATCATGCAATCCTTCTTTCATCTGACACGAATTTTTATATGCGCCTTTCTTCTATCCTTCCTGTACGCACCGGCGGCGTCGTTTGCTGATGAAGCCCTGCCTGACATGGTGCAGACTTTAACGCATGCGCCGTTACAAAAAGTAGGCAGCGGCCCTTATCGCAAATGGGGATTCACCATCTATCGCGCGACACTATGGGCGCCGAATGGTAAGTGGGACGCAGAAAAACTCTATGCGCTTGAGTTGCATTATGCACGAAGCCTTTCACAGGAAACGCTTGCGGACTCGATCATCGATAACATCCGCGATGAAAACGTTGCCGATGAAGCGACTCTCGCGAGTTGGTCGACAATTTTAAAAAAGACAATGCCCGCTGTGGAAGATGGTGACGTGATGATCGGCACCTTCAATCCAGGTGTCGAGGCCGTTTTGTATTTTAACGGCAATCAAATCGCCAAAATCAAAGACCAGGCGCTTATCCACGCCTTTTTCAATATCTGGCTTGGTGAAAGCGCGGACGAGCGTTTGAAAAAAGAATTATTGGGGAGCAGCCTGAATAGTCCAAATGACTAAGACAAATCTTGGAAACCAATCCCGGCCACGGCACATTATGAGGCCCTGGCCTGAGCGCAAAGGTTATACGGTTTTTTAGCTGCCGCCCCATCTCATTGACTCAAATGCCTCCTAGATATAGTAGTTTTGAGCGTGGAATGTTATCCTGCCAACAGGATTGATCTTAGGGAGCCCATTCCCAACGGAAGGAAATGCATGCAATGATCTGTGCATCGTGCGCCGACCTAGCTGTGCACGCCGTTTGCAACGAAAAATGTTTTCTGGGGGACGAGCAAGCAGCTCAAAGCCATGGGAGCAAGCTTCCTTTTGGTTCGGCCTATAGAGACAATGATGGAGTCAATAATGCAGAAGATAATTTGGGATGGATTGCCAGAGAAAGAACGCCTTCGTCTCCTGCAGCGCCCGACGGCGCAGACGAACAAGCAAACGGAAGATATCGTTAGAACGATTATGACCGATGTGCATCGAGAAGGAGATGCTGCGCTTCGCCGCACGACGCAAAAATTCGACAAATATGATCCCGACCCCATTATGCTTGATGAGGCGCAGGTCGATATGGCGGAACGGAAAATAGATCCCTCGCTGCGTCAGGCGATGAAAGATGCTTATGCTAACCTTATGACCTTTCACAAACGGCAAGGCTATCAACCCTTCGCCGTGGAGACTCGTCCCGGGCTGCAGTGCGAGCGTATCGTTCGAAGCATTCCCAAAGTCGGCCTTTATATACCCGGCGGAACGGCGCCTTTGCTGTCAACGACCTTGATGCTGGGTGTTCCGTCACAATTGGCCGGTAATAGCCTGCGCCTATTATGTACGCCCGGAAATGCGCAGGGTGAGGTCCACCCTGCTATTCTTTTTGCGGCAAAATTATGCGGCATCCGCCTTATTGCGCGGGTGGGGGGCGCACAGGCGATTGCGGCTATGGCCTTTGGAACGGAAAGCGTGCCTGCGGTGGACAAAATTTTTGGGCCCGGGAACGTTTATGTGACGCAGGCGAAGATTCTTGCGGCTACCGCGCCGAATGGCCCTTCTATGGACATGCCCGCAGGGCCGTCTGAAGTTCTGGTCATTGTCGATGCTTCAACGCCCGCTTCTTTTGCCGCCGCCGATCTTTTGTCTCAGGCGGAGCATGATACGAGATCGCAAGTGGTTCTTATCGCCGAAAACGAGGCGCAGATTGATGCTATCAGGGACGAAATTACGCGGCAGATAGAAACGCTGCCGCGCAAGGCGATTGCGCAGGAAACCATCAAAAACAGCCTCGCGATCATCGCGGCGTCCAAAGAACAGGCGTTTGAGATTTCCAACGCTTATGCGCCGGAGCATCTTATTCTGTGTTTTGAAGGCGCGGAGAATTACATAGGTCGCGTGCAAAATGCGGGTTCCGTCTTTTGCGGCCTTTTGACGCCGGAAAGTTTTGGCGATTACGCCAGCGGCACCAACCATGTTTTGCCGACGGAAGGTTACGCGCGCGCCTATGCCGGGCTTGCCGTCGAGGCCTTTCAGAAAACGATCACGGTGCAGCGGGCAAACAAAATAGGATTTGACGCTCTTGCCGACACGGTTGTTACGATGGCCGAAGCCGAGGGGCTTGACGGCCATGCGCGCGCCGTGAAGGTTCGAAAGAAAAAATCATGAGCGTTGAGGCGCAAGACTTCGCCCTGTTTGCCCGCACGCAGCTCGCTCCCGCCGCAGTCCATAATTTACGCGCAGCCTTTGCGGCGTACCAACATGGCGGCGATCCAGAAACGCAAATCAAAAGCGACGGCACGCCCGCAGGCATTGCCGACCGAGAAACGGAAAGGCTGCTGCGCGAGATGATTGCAGCCCATTATCCCGCGCATGGCATTGTCGGAGAGGAGTTGGGCGCGACACAACCGACGGCGGCGTTTGTCTGGATTCTTGATCCGCTCGACGGCACGAAAGAATTTCTGGCCAAGGAAGACGGCTGGTGCAGTCTTATTGCGCTGCTGCAAAACGGCAAGCCGTTGCTGGGTTCAATCATTGATCCGCAGCAAGATAAAATATGGGATCAGGATGCCGCGCCGATGGATGCCAAAGGCGCTGTCTCTATCGAGCAAGCGACGATCGCGACAACGACGCCTCAGGGCATGTTTGGAGATACGATTTACGAACAGGGCGCGCAAAGATTGTTCGACCGCTGCGCAACGGTGCGAAAAAGATTGAACGGGCTTGGCTTTGCTTACGCCGCGACCGGCCTTGTCGACGTTGCCGTAGAGAATGACCTGAAGCTGCACGATATCGCGGCTCTTTTGCCGGTGCTGTGGGCGCGCGGCGCCGTATGTTATGATCTGAGCGGTCACAACTATAAGGATGTAAGCTTCGATCTGACAAAAGCCGACACAGCGCGTTATAGCCTTGTGAGCGGACTGCAGACCAAGCTTGTCGAAGATGTGCTGAATATTATGAAGGACAGAGACGCATGAACGCTTTAGGAATTCTTTCCCGCATTCGCGCCGATATTCGGGCTATGAAGCCCTACGCGTCCGCGCGTTCCATGATCGCGGCCGGGGATGATCCGATTCTTCTCGATGCCAATGAAATGCCGTTCGCACCGCTTGTCGGCACCGAGGGCTATAACCGCTACATGCCGCAACAGCCTCCGGAATTACTCGCTGCGCTGGCCGATTTTTACGGCATGCCGCCCGCGCAAATTCTTGCGACGCGCGGCGCCGACGAAGCGATTGAGGTGTTGACGCGCCTGTTTTGTCAACCCGGCAACGACAGCATCGTTTATTGTCCGCCGACTTTTCCTATGTATGCGCTCGCAGCGCGTCTTAACGGCACGGACGCTTTGGTTGCACCGCTCGACGAAAATTTCAGCGTTGACATGCAAAAAATCCTCGCGACCGTGCGCGACGACACCAAGCTTGTTTTTCTCTGCTCGCCCAACAATCCTACGGGCGAGAGCGTCGATCAGAAAACCATCGCATCATTATGCGCCACACTGGCAGGCAAAGCGCTTGTAGTGGTTGACGAAGCTTATGGCGAGTTTTCGACGCAACCCTCCGCCCTTCCGCTGCTTGCGCGGCATGATAATCTGGCCATTCTGCGCACATTGTCGAAATCCATGGCGCTGGCAGGCGTGCGCTGCGGCGTGTTGATTACCGGCGAAGATCTTATTGAGGAAAGCAGAAAAATTCTCGCGCCCTATCCTTTGGCCGTTCCTGCTGTTGAGGTTATTCTTAAAACGCTTGCGCCGGAAAACCGTGTTCGTTTGGCGGCGCGGCGCGCTGAAATCCTTGCCGTTAAGGACTGGTTTACGGCGCAACTGGCGGCTTTGCCCGAAATTGAAAAACTGTTTCCTTCCGACGCCAATTTCGTTCTGGCACGGGTCAAAGACGCCGCCAGACTTTACGAGCGTTGCCGTGAACGCGGCCTTATCGTTCGCAATCAATCGCATCAGCCCGGCCTCGCCAACTGCTTGCGCTTTTCCATCGGCTCGCGAGAACAAATGGAAGATTTGGTGCACGTTCTCAAAACGGGCGAGCGCGTTCCCAGGAAAACGACGCGGTCCGCCCGCATTGTGCGTAAAACGAAAGAAACGGCCATTGACGTTGCCATCAATCTCGACGAAGCAGAACCTATTCACATCCGTACCGGCATCGGCTTCTACGATCACATGCTGGAGCAAATCGCGCGGCATGGCGGTTTTTCCATGGAAATACTTGCCGCAGGCGATCTTGAGGTTGACGCCCATCACACCATCGAGGATGTGGCTATTGCGCTGGGGCAAGCCCTACGCCAGGCATTGGGCGACAAACGCGGAATTGAACGTTACGGCTTTACTCTGCCTATGGATGAAGCAGCGGCGAGCGTTACGCTTGATCTAAGCGGTCGCGCCTTTTTCAAGTTTGAAGGTCATTTTCCGGATCGCGCGGTCGGGGGCATGCCGACCGATATGGTGGGGCATGTCTTCCGCTCGCTTGCCGAAAATCTTCAAGCAACAGTGCATCTCAGCGTTTTGGGCGAGAACACGCATCATATGGTTGAAGCGTGTTTCAAGGCGTTGGGTCGCGCCTTAAAACAGGCGGTGCGACAGACGGGCGATGCAACCCTGCCCAGCAGCAAGGGAGTTCTGTGATTGCATTTCTGGATAGTTTCAAGTCTTAGAGATTCATCATTGGGCAATCGCGCAGTGGCTTATTTCCAACCGAAACCAGCAGTTTCATCTGTTGTTTAGCAAAGCAGAGAAGAAACAAATACCCAATTAAACAGGGCACAACTATTATAATAGCGTAACATTACGCTATGTTT
>Ga0181516_10002173_pt1 | contig 14224 bp, 16 predicted proteins | sample PEATcosm2014_Bin_25_FD_121104 | JGI IMG/M metagenome (GOLD analysis project Ga0181516, IMG submission 121104) | Peatland microbial communities from MTU Mesocosm Facility, Houghton, MI, USA - PEATcosm2014_Bin01_10_metaG | ecosystem: Environmental > Terrestrial > Soil > Wetlands > Peat | place... | reverse complement strand
GGACAAGCTGGTGAGGTTTCTCGAGCACCCGTGGCTGACGCCCGACAACAACCGGGCCGAGAACGCGATCCGCCCGTTCGTCATCGGTCGGAAGAACTGGCTGTTCCACGGCAACGACGCCGGCGCCGCAGCCTCCTGCACGGTCTACACTCTCATCGAAACCGCCAAGCTTAACAACTGGGAACCCTTCGCCTACCTGAAGGAAGTCCTGGAACGCCTCCCCGCCGTCAGGCTCTCCGGCGCCTGGGAATCGCTGCTTCCTTGGAACCTCAAGACTGGTTAGTATTTGGGCTTACTGATTCGGCAGGTGGGTCCCCACAAATACCTGAAGGGCCGATGCGCAGACCCCGTACTCGAGTTCTGTTTGGGTCGGTGCCAAGCATTACATAAAAGGCACAGTTTGGGCCTGCTTCCCGATTGGAACGGGATCTACGACTTTTCGAGCAAGTAGCCGGGTAGGTCCAAATAACAAAAGACTACAAGCGGGTACCCTTCGCCTGGTCTCACGTGCTCGACTTCACAAGCAAAGGCTGAGCGGCCTACTTTGAATACAGCGCGATAGGTTGTGCTTTGCCCTCCGAGGAGAAGGCGGGACAATTGGTGGGGAATAGGTGGATTATCCCTTCTTGGCACTGAAGAAACTTCGTAGGAATGGTCATTCCAAGACAAGGGCCGAGTCGAGCCTAGTCGCGGCAAAGTGCAGGCAGGCCCGAATGTCAGGGGCTTCCAGGTCAGGAAAGTCCTGGAGAATCTCGGCTTCCGGTACACCCTGGGCCAGCATCTCCAGGACGTCGGAGACCCGGATGCGCATTCCTCGAATCGTCGGCCGACCGCCGCAAAGTCCTGGAATGAATGTGATTCTGTCCATGGGGTAATATTGGTGACACGCCGGTCCTACCCCGGGGGATAGGGGAGGGACCGGCGCTCGGTCACTAGATACTAGGAATGCGGCGCCTCTCGGAGGGCTTCGCCCAGGAAGCCCAACAAGGGCTCAAGGGCGCCAACCAGTTTCGAGTCCTCACCGTAGACCGAGAGTTTCGCTCCCTGGAGGATGCAGGAAGCCGCTTCGGCGATTTGGGGCCGCTGTTCGACCGGCAGGCGCTCGAGAAGCAACGCCTGCTCGGCCCGTCTGGCAGCAAAATCCCGCTCGACCCGCATCCGGTTCACGGCCAACTCCAGATCGAGGGCCTCCTGCTCTTCCTTCAGTTCAAAGAGCCTGAGTTGGTGGCGCTGTCGTGCCACAGGAGCCTCAGCTTCCAGCCTCGCGGCATCAATCCGAGCCCGGTCCTCGGCCGTCTGCAGTGCCTCCCTGGCCCTCTTACGTTCGATCGACTCGGCCAGGACGAGGGTCTCCTCCTCAAGAAGAGCGCGGCGCCTTTCGGTTTCCAGAGCCTCGTCTTGAATCCTTCGCTTCGACGCGATCGTCGCCAACTCGACAGCCTCCGACGCCAAAAGCTGGGCCCTCTCACTGGTCACGCGGACAGCACTCCTGGCTTCTGCTTCGAGTTGCTGCCGCAGACCAGGGTCCACGATGAAGACTTGCGAAACCAAGACGACTTCGATGGAAATTCCCCAATCGGCGCCTGGACGACTCACCAAATGCTCAAGGGCGGCGGCTACCGCTTCCGTCAGGGTCGTCTTTCGCTCTTCAACACACTGGGCCATGGTGAGCCGCGAAACCTGGTCCCTCAACTCGCCAAGACAACATTGGTTCATCAGGCGACCGATGTCTTCCGTTCCTTCTTGGGAAAAATCAAACAGGGCAGCGGTCACTTCCGGTCGGACGATACGGTACACAGCGGAACCCTTGAACCTCATGGGGATCCCGTCCTTTGTCTCCTGGGTCATTTCGAATGTTGTCTCAAGTTGGATTCCGGGGACTTTGACCCAGACTGTTCCGGGCATCAGGGTGAGGTGGACGGCTTCTCCGCAGTTGACGAGGTTCCCCTTGCGGGCGACGACAAGGTATTCTCCAGGACGGGTTGTGGGCATGACAGACTCCTTAGTTGAGAGTCTCCATGGGATTGGGCCTTCGGTCCAATTGATAATTCTATGTAATGACATCAGAAAAAATTATATCTAGGAAAACGCTCGTTGGGCCCAATCCCCGACCAACTGGGCGGCCGGCGACAAGGATGCCCCCTTCCTCCAAACCAGACGAAGGTCCAAGTCTGGCAACTGCGGTGCCAATGACCACCAGTCCAACCCTTGTCGACGGGCGGGAGAGACACTGTAGTCTGGGACCAGGGCCGCCCCGAATCCCCTTTCCACGTACCGGAGGATGGACTCGGTTGAAGTCAGTTCGAGGACCGAAGCCAAGGTGCCCAAGTGGGACTCCAGCCAGGCCCGGGTTCCACTCCCCTGTTCGAAGGTTACCAGGGGGCCAGCGAGGACCGAGTCCCGTGACCTGGGCCCGGGCTCCCTTCGAGCCACCAGGAGGAAGCGGAAGTTCTTGAGGACCGCTGAGTCCCAGCGGTCCGGCAACGCCTGAAACCACCCCATGGCGAGATCGGCCTCGCCGGTCGACAGAGCCCGGTCCAAGCCACTGAAGTTCCGATTGAGCAGACGGAAGATGATGCCGCGGTGGGCTCGTTGAAAGGATTCAAGGGCTTCGGGGAGCAGGTGATCGATGATCGTTTGCCCCGCTGCTATCGTCACGAGACCCTCGGGTTCGTCCACTTCGCCCATGAGCTGAACGAAGGCATCAAAATCGGATACCAACCGCTCGGCCCTCGACAAGAGGTTCGCCCCCTTTCTAGTCAGGGTCGGCCGAGCCACAGAGCGGTCGAACAGAGCGCCCCCTGCCAATTCCTCGAGATTCTTGATCTGGGCACTGACGGCGGGCTGAGTCCTTCCCAAGCGCTCTGCGGCCTTCGAAAAGCCTCCTGTCCGGACGACCTCCACAAAACAACGAAGCGAAAAGAGATCCATGGCACCTCATCAGGCAGTCTGATGGGAGCGTCAAGAAGAATCAATTGGACAGGCCCCAGTCTCCACGTCAAACTGGAACGCATGAGTTGGGAATGACGGGACGCCTGCAGGTCTTTTACCGTGAGGAAATGACGGTAACGGAAAGCTTCGAATCCATTGTCGAGAGTGCGAGGAAGCCGGGGCTCTTCGTCGAAGCGGCCGGACCGTCCATTGAAGTTGTCTCTTTCGAACCTCTGACCAGGGAAGAGATCTCCGTCTGCCACCCGCGGCGCCATGTGGACCGGGTCCTCGACGGCTTCTGGAACAACGGCTACAGGAATGCGGTCCAGTCCCTGAACCGAGCCATCTCCTTCGAGTGCGGAAGTTTCTATGCAGCCGCCGTGGGGGCTCTGGATTCGCGGATCACGATGTCGCCGTCCATCGGCTTCCACCACGCCGATTTCGGTGAGTGCTGGAACTTCTGCTCATTCAACGGGCTGACGATCGCGGCCCTTCTGATGAATCAGCGTGGTCAGGCGCAACGAGTAGGCATCATCGATTTTGACTGCCATTGGGGAAACGGAACCGATGCCATCATGGAACGCCTCGGGCTGGACTTCATTACCCACTACACCTTCGGGAAGTTCAAGCGGACAGTCCGGAAGGGGATGTGCTTTGACCGGTGGCTTGATGATCTCCCGACGATTCTGGACGAGCGGTTTCGGACCTGCGAAATCCTGTATTACCAAGCTGGAGTCGACGCGCGTATCGACGATCAGTTCGGCGGAGAGTTGACCACGGCACAACTCCATCGCCGGGACCGAATCGTTTTTGAGTTCGCCCACTCGAAGCAGATTCCCCTGGTCTGGAACCTGGCCGGAGGCTACCAAAACCCGTACTCAAAGGTCATCGAGCTTCACTTGTCGACCCTCGCGACGTGCCTTGAAGTCTATGGATTGGAGGGCCGATGCGACGAGGGACGGCCTGAGCGGAGCGGAGGCGGCTAGTGGGACCAGGGCTAGAATCGACCCGTGCTGACCTAGCGCCTGAGTGTGCCGCTCAGGACTAGACACATCAAAGTGTTTCTATTACACTATAACCATGACTTCCCCGTTCGTCCAGGTGTTCGGACAGACAGAACTCGTCACCAAGTTGAAGTCCGGGGCACCGGTTGGTTCCCATTTGATTTCCATCGGAAATCCGAAGGCGTTCTGGCGTCTTCCCAGGGTGGACGAGCGGCTGCCGCCCGAGTTCCGGGGCCGGTTCGAAGACCTTCTCCGGTTGGCGTTCTTTGACCTCCCCGATACCTCGGATCTTCGGTGGGACCAGCCCAAGAGGATTCCCCAAACCAAGGACGTCGAGGCCGTTGTCAGGTTTGTCCGGCGGACCCGGTCGACGGCAACCGGTTTCACGCTCCATTGCTGGGCGGGGGTCAGTCGCTCCACTGCCATGGCTTTGGGAGTTCTGTTCCTTCTGACCGGGAGCGAGGAATCTGCGGCGCGGGAACTCATCGCAATCCGAAGGACCGCGACACCCCACCCGGGGTTGGTCCGGTGTTGGGACGAGGTTATGGGCTCGCATTTGGCAGACGTGAGCGATGTCCTGCGGGAAGAGAGACTTCGGGAGATGCGGCGCGAAGTCTTGGCCGCAGTTCAGCGCGGGTCGACACAAAGCCAGGGCGATTCGGAAGTGGAAGAATTACCTTAACGATCATCGCCCAAGACAACATCGGCAAGGTTGCGGCCGAAGCGTTGGCGGTCCTCGGCCAGTACGGGTCGACCTTCCCGTTGGCCCAGAAACACGTCGAGCACCTCAGGCCGGGGACTCAACCGGATCGGCGATGGTCAGCCCTCCTGCTTGTCGCCGCACTGAACCCCGATCATCGCTGGACGATGAAACCCCAGGCGGAAGACGAGATCCTCGAACCGGGAATCCACCCTTGTCCTTGGTGTTTCCGGCTGAGCCGGGGCTTCCCCGGCGGACTGGCTGTGAAATGATAAACCGTGTGAAGATGTCACAATGAAGCTTCTCTTCTCGAGTGACCTCCATGGACGCCAGGATGCCTATGAGCGATACACCGCCGAACTCAAGGCGGGCCCCTACGACCTGGGCATCCTTGGCGGCGACCTCCTCGACGAATGGCTGCCCGACGAACTGGCTGTCACCCTAACGCAAGAGGCCCCGGATTCGTTGCTTGACGAACTCGGCGGGGAGGATGACGATCCGGTCGACGTCTGGAAGAACAGCCTGGCGAAGACGGCCCTCGACCGGGCCCTACTGCTTCGGGTGGGTCAGCTCGTGTCCCTGTTGGCGACCGCCGACAAACCTGTCTACTTCGTCCTGGGAAACCACGACCGCACACCGTGGCCGGAGTCCGACCTTCTGAAGAATCTCCACGGAACTCAACTTCGGTTCCAAGACCGTCAGTTCGTTGGCTACCGGTGGACCAACATGGACCGAGAGCCGAACCAACTGGAGGCCGACATTGCGGAGTTGAGGCCCCTCGTGGACAGCGACACCATTCTGGTAACGCATGCCCCACCCCGGGGTATTCTCGACGGAAGCCGGGAGTGGGGAGAGGGGTTCGGGCTCCCGGCGCTCCGGGGTTTTCGGCCCAAACCTTGGCTTCACCTCGTGGGCCATGTCCACAGCGCGGCGGGACGGCGGGGCCGCTATGTCAACGGGGCCTGGCCCACCGTCCGGCAATTCTTCTCCATCGATGTGGACAGGCGGCGGGTCCAAAAGGTAGGTCGCCCTTGAGCCTCATCCGCATCAACCCCTCGGACTACAAGAACATCGTCTTCCTGACCGGGGCCGGCATTTCGGCCGCCAGCGGTATCCAGACCTACCGCGGGTCCCAGGGCCTGTGGAACGACGGGGACCTCTATCGACTAAGTCAGGGTTCGACTCTCCGTTCCCAACCCCTGGAGACCTGGCGTTTTTTCAGCCGCTTGAGGGCCTTGGCCGCGAAGGTCGACCCAAACCCGGCCCATAGGTTCCTGGCGGGCCTCGAGGCGAAACTTCAATCGGACCAAAGCCTGACCGTTGTGACCCAAAACATCGATGGACTGCATACGAAGGCGGGCAGCCTACGGGTGATCGAATTTCATGGTGCCGTGCGGCGGACCCGGTGTTTCGACGATACCTGCTCAGGCCTGCCATTCGAAGAGACCGTGCTCCATGAGACTGCCGTTCCCGTTTGCCCGGTTTGCGGCTCCATCCAAAGGCCCGATGTGGTGCTGTTCGGTGAGGCGATCCCCCCGTCAGCCTCTGGGGGAGCCCTGAAAGCCCTAGCGAAATGTGATCTCTTCGTGGCCGTCGGCACTTCCGGTTCGGTTTGGCCGGCGGCCCAGTTTGTCCAGGGAGCCTTCAAGCGGGGCGCGCGGACCGTCTTCTTGAATCTGACCCCTTTGGAACAGGGCGCGCCTTTCTTTACCGAGCAGTACCTGGGCCCGGCCGAGGCGACCCTGCCGGCGCTTTTCGGTTCCGGACTGGAACCAGAAGAATTGCAGGGGACAGATTAGACCAATGAGACCCTCGCACGCGGACTTTTTACCCCGCCACCAAGGACCAACCGAAGGAGCCCTGCGATGAGCAAAGGAAACCCGACCACTCTCTTGATTCTGAGCCCCGGACAATGGGCCCGCGTGAGACCGAAGGCCGGGCCCCTGCCTGGTCTGCGGCCGATCGACGGCACGGGCCTTTCCGACGATGAAGTCCTCGAACTCCTGGAACGTGAGGCTCGGCGGGTGCCCCGGTCAAGCCTTGACGAGCTGACCGGGCTCCCCAACCGAGTCCGCAGTCTCGAGCGACTCACGGAACTAGTCCTGGGAGTCGAAGAGGGGCCCCTGTGGGCGGTACTGATCGACCTCGACCATTTCAAACAGATCAACGATTCGTTCGGGCACGCTGAAGGGGATGAAGTACTCAAGGGCGTGGGGCGGTTTCTCCAGGTTCCGCGGGATGGCCTCGTCCTTGCCAGCCGCTTCGGGGGCGAAGAGTTCTTTCTGATCCTCCAGGGACCGCCATCCGCGGCCCTGCGGGTCCTTTCCGAGATCCAGGACTCGTTAACCACCCTCAGGCTTCCCGATGGCCGAGGTGTCACGGCCTCGTTCGGTGTTTCCCTCTTCCAATCGGGGGATTCGGCAGAAGATCTGCTTTCCCGGGCCGACCGGAACCTGTACCAGGCCAAGAGCGAGGGCCGGAACCGGATCATCTCCGATCCGGTTGAAGGTGACGGGTCTTCCGATTTTGAACGCGAGCTTCGCGACTACGAGAACCGGGTCCGGGTCTTCGCCGACCGCCTGGTGACCAACCTCACCTCCCGCGGTCGCAAGATGGCCCTCTCCCTCCGCGACGAGGCCGACCACGACAGCTTGACGGGTCTCCAAAATCGTCGCTACTTCGACCGCCGCCTCGAGCGCGAAATCCAAAGGAGTCGCCAACTCAACTCCCCCCTCACGATCCTGCTCCTCGACCTCGACGACTTCGGCGCAGTGAACCGGGATTATGGGTATCCAGCCGGAGACGAAGCTCTCCGGGCGGCAGCTCAAACCCTAGGCCGCAACATCCGCGTCACCGACTGGGCTGCCCGGTATGGCGGCGAGGAACTCTGCGGTATCTTCCCCGACAGCGACGGTGAGACCGTCCGCGAGGTGGCCGAACGGGTCCGAAAGGCCCTCTGTGCCCTCGAGCTTCGCGGCGTGGATGGCCGCCAGTTCAAGATCTCGGGCAGCCTCGGAGTCGTCACCCTCCAAGACACGGACCTGACGGCAGACCACCTGATTCAGAGGGCCGGCCTGGCGGTGAGGGTTTCCAAGAACGGTGGCAAGAACCGGGTCACGGTGGCGTGAATGAAGCCCACTGGAGAACAATCGACCGACGATCGCCCCCTTCGCTCCCTCTTGCTCGGACTCGCCGTCGGTGACGCCCTTGGGGTTCCCTATGAGTTCGGACCTCGACCGGCCCGAAGGCAGGATCCCTGCACCGATATGGTCGGCTATCGCACCCACAACCAGCCCCCTGGGACCTGGTCCGACGACACTTCGATGGCCCTGGTTTTGACGGAGCAGCTCTCGGCAGCGGCACCGTTGGAAGCGGTCGCATCGGGATTTGCCCGATGGCTCTTCGAGGCCGAATGGACCCCCGGGGGCGAGGTTTTTGACTATGGTGGAGCCACTGCCAACGCCCTGGCGGACTTTGCACAGGGCGGGAATCCCCGGACTTCGGGGGGAACGGGCGAGGCGTCCAATGGGAATGGATCCCTGATGAGGACCGCCCCCCTGGCGTGGTTCGTCCGAGAATTGCCCCCAGAACAACGCCGAATCCGGTCCTTTGAGATATCGGCCATCACTCACGCCCATCCCCGGTCGCTGCTCGCCTGCTGGTTCTGCGTGGAAGTCTGTGTGGCGCTCCTCGCCGGAAAGGCTCCGGCCGGGGCGGTCGACGAATCCTGGGACGAAATCGCTTTTTGGGTGGAGAGCAACCCAGACTTCGCTCTGGACTGGAAGTACTACGCCCGATGCCGGTCCTCTCTTGCCCGACGGCCCGTGCAGGAAATCTCGTCTTCTGGCTACGTAGTGCATACCTTGGAAGCTGCCCTTTGGTGCCTGCTGACCAGCAGCAACTACCGAGAGACCGTCCTAAGAGCGGTCAACCTGGGAGAGGATACGGATACGACGGGGGCCGTTGCCGGAGCGTTCTCAGGACTTGTTTATGGGGAGGCACAAATCCCGAAGGAATGGCTTGCCGCCTTGGCTCGCCGAGACGACATAGTGCGGCTCAGCACCCTAGCGGGGGAAGGCGGCCGACGGCGGGGTGGAGGGACGGGATGAACTTCATGATCTTCGGTGAAAAGGAACTGGAAGAGTACGTGCAATCCGGTGCTGAGTTGTCCAGTCACCTCATCTCCATTGGAAACCCCAAGAAATACTTCGGAAGAAAAAATCCCAACCAGAGTCTGAACCCACTCTTTAGGGGCCGCTTCAAGGAGGTCCTTCGGCTAAGCTTCTGGGACCTCGACAACGTGGGTCAACTGGGACACATGAAGCCAGCGGTGATTCCAGAAATCAAGGATGTTCACAAAGTCATAGAGTTCTATAACAAGACCAAGGCTGCCGCCTCGGGCTATTTTGTTCACTGCACCCGAGGAGTGTCCCGTTCAACCGCTGTCGCCTTGGGCCTCTTGTATCTGGATTCAGGGTCCGAGAGGACAGCGTGTGCTCGCTTGAAGCGGATCCGTCCCCAAGCGGTGCCGCTTCCAAGAATAGTGGAGTTCTACGACAAGGCTCTTGGCTCATCCCTTCTTCCCTTTGCCAGCGAAATGCGGGAGGAGTCCTTGCGCGAAATGCAGAAGACCTTCTTTCAGGAGATCGACGAGCTGATTGAGGAGCTCTAGGGAACCTGACCTGAGCCCGGGATTTGACTCAATTAAGTTCCGGCTGAAGTTCTTGTAGCCACTCATTTGAGCCTCCAGCGCTTCACACCAGGGACGTCCAAGCTGGCCGCTACCGGATTGTTGGAGCGAAGAGTGATGGTCGCCCCAGTCGCCTTCAAGGTACCCGCCAAGCGGTTGCGCCCTTCGCCACTTACGGCTGACACAAACGTCTTGCCGAGGTCCCAAAAGACCGGACGCGGTCCGTCAACGCAGTCAGCATGCAGGAGACCACAAAAGCGGACAACCTCGCGGTCGCCCAAAGTCCCTTCGCCAGTGTAGATAGGAAATCTTTCCGTCGGATCCAGCTCGGCGGTGTACTTGAAGTGCGCCGTCCGGATCGGAAACGAATAGCCCGTGAGCTTGGAGGGGGGATCGGGGAGACATCCCTTCTCTCTGAGGTAGCCCCAAGGTTGCGCCTGCTCCTCAAGACCCACTTGTAGCGCCTCGAATTCGGGCCACACGTCAGGAGCTACAGCATCCTTCCAAACCCGGAACAGCCAGTCCGCGGCCGCCGGCGCACCGTCGATGGCAACTGCCAAGGCCGCCAGCCAAGTTAGGCCGGCACGGAACGAAAGCACCCACCTACCGTCAGAATCGTAAGCCTCAGCCCAATATGGGCAGTCCGCCGCAAGACTGTCTTTCAAGACGCGGAACACGATCCCCGTGGTTGGCATGAAAAACACAGAACTCAACTCCGTCATGAAACCTCCACCCTGACCTCGGACTCTCGCATTCTATCAGTGAAACCCGGTCCATCGTCGTCCTTTCATCCACATGAGTAGTGTCATCTTTTATGAGAGGTTGTGCCGAGACCGGGCGTACGAGCTCGCCTTTGAGAACGACCAAACTCGCCCTTGTGGAAGAGCGACTACGTTGTCGGGTCGCTCAACTGGGCGATTCTGGCTCCCCCCGGGTGGTCGCGGAACAGGTTGAGTTGGCGGGGAATTAGTAGCCGGACGGAACCGGCGCAGACCCCTGGGGGGGGATGACGAAAGGTGAGTCTTCGAAATTCTTCAAATCTAGCAAGAAATTGACAACGTAATCCTGTTGAAGCACAATGTATTTACAATGTGCAATCGTGAAGGGAATCAAATCGCGGGACCCCTTAGGCGAGTTCTGAAAACAGAACAAGATTCCGAAGCTGAAGAGGCAAGCACGCTCATTAACTTTGACCTAAAAGGAAGCAGAATCTTCACAGATCTAGAGACTCTGAGAGCAAGAGTTGATGACTTCAAGCCAAATACGGAGAATCTTCCGGTCTTTTTGGGCAAGGAACTCCGACGATCGGTAAATTTGAAACGATTTTACACGTGTTCGACCGCTCGCGGGTCTGCGGGTTTCGGTCTGTTTCGATGTTTCATCGAACCGCAGCAAGTCAACCATTGAGTTTTCTTTCGAATTCCCTCAAAGACCCTATCAGACCGTCCAGACTTAAGTCCTCCTCAACGTTAAGTTCGTAATCATCTATCCAGACCGGGTTAACACGATTCGTGATTATAATTGGACAGGCCCTAAAGAATGGTAGCTGATATCCACTTGGTTCCAAAGTCACCCTACAGGGTGTTCTCCAGCTAATGGCTCCTATCTCAACCGCGCATTGTAAGATCGGTCCTCTGGCGAAGAATGTGACCGAATCTGTGCGATCGATGTCCAATTCTGTTGTACATTCTGGAAAGATATTCTCAAGTTCTATTCTTTCTATTGCGTCAAGAAGCATTTCTGCCCTTAGGATTGGAATTCTATAACACCAGTGTTCGAAGCCATTACTCCTTCTTTTGCGAGTCTCTATCGCATCTATAACCGCGCTCTTATGATTCTCAAAGTCTTTCATCCGGCAGTACCTTCCTTCCAGTCGGTTGAAGATGGCTATTCTTGAAAGGACAGTTGAAGACTCGAGCACGCCAGAAATTGCCAAGTTTCGGCTGGTAATGGAGTCCTCCATTCATTTCAGTACGACGTCTTCGCTGCTTTTGGACGGACATGCTCCGGTTTCGCTCAACCGGATCCAGAAACCTCCTGGTACTAGGGACCGGCTTCGAACCAGGTTCCTTTGAGAGCCATCTCGCTGAGGACTTGGTCGTATCGTTCGGCGAACTGCTCGAAGTCAATAGTATGTCGGTCGACAGTGGGAGGGAAGTATCGGGAGCGGAACCTGGTCACCACTTCGGTCATGACATTTCACGGCACCTGCGCAGCGCTGTGATTGCCGCTTCGGCATCAGCGTAGACTTCCCACCCTGGGCCCGCCTCCGTAGTGCCCGTCACAGCCAGGAACCCCGATCGAACGCGGCACGATTTGTAGACAAACTCGAGTACCTGTCGGTCAGAGCCGGTCAGTATTGTGACCCGGCTGAGGTCAAAATGAAGCCGGGTCCAGCCCGCGCCGATCACCGCTCCGAGGGCGGCAGTTATGTTCTCCTCCCCCCGAGACAAGGTCGGTCCAGCAAAGCTGAGGTCGAGCGCATCAGAGAGGTTCGGAATCCTACGGACTGAAAACGACAGCCGATCTTGCAATGCCGCAGTAACTGTGGTCCATCGCGCTCGAAGTTGGGAAGCAGATGTGGGTAGCCCGTAGGCTTCGAGGAATGGAAGCGAAAGCTCAAGCAACCAAGGGTGCATCCGTGATAGAACGAACTTGGCCGTCTCGTCGGGAACTCCTCCGTAGAAGGCTTCGGCGACCGCCCCGGCGATGCAAGCTTGGGTGTCGGCGTCGCCTCCCAAAGAGACGGCCCCGCGGACGGCATCGTTGAAGTTCCGGCTTTCCAAGAAGGCGATCAACGCTTCCGGCACCGAGGTCTCGCAGCGAATTTGGAACGAGTAGGTCTCACGGATGGACGCGAGCTTTCGCGTGAGGTTGTAGCCGGTGATGGCGGCGACGCTACGAGCAATTTCAGCCTTGGTATGGCCAGTCCTGGCCAGGAACACCGCTAAAGCCACAGCCTGGGCCCCCCGGATGCCCTCGGGATGGTCGTGAGTCACCACGGCTGCCGCCTCGGCCTGGGCCAACACTTCTGCTTCGGTGTCAAAGCGCCAACCCACCGGCGATGACCGCATCGCAGAGCCGTTGCTCCAGGATTGGTAGGGGCCCCGGGACGGATCGCGCAGCCAACGGTAGAACCGACTGCCGTACCCCGCAGTCGGGTACTCGTTTCCTACGCGGCGCATCCCAGACGCGTAGCCCTCACCTGTGAAGAGAGCTTGGGAAACAGCGACTGTCATTACCGAATCGTCGGTGGGACGGGCAAAGGGATGGAACATTTCAAACCGTTTGGACTTGGGGCCATCGTGTTCGTAGGCCGAACCGATGACATCGCCGGAAAGGGCCCCTAGCACGGCGGGGCCTCGACGATTCTGTTGCGGGGAACCCGGCCGCCAAGGGAAGTGAAGGCTTCATCGACTGTCATCTCGCCGGCAGTGTGCCACCAGGCCCGATCGATGAGCCCACGCCAATACACTTGGTTAATCTCCCAACTGGTCATGTAGGGCAGTCCCAGCGTGCGGCGGGAGGGTTTGGCTTCCCCGGCATCGACGGTGGCGAGTCTGAGATCGGCCGGGGATACTCCCTTGAGGTGGACGTCAATACGGGCGGCCTGTCGGATGAACCACCATAGGCTTCCTTGCGGATCTCCAAGGTCAATCCAGACAAGGAAGTCAAGCAAGTAGACCTGGGTTCCAAGCTGCGACGAAAGGGTCTGGGCGAACGGTTTGTACCATTCGTGACGTCCCAAGGCGATGTACCAGGGAGGAAACACTTCGTCGCCGCTGTCCCGGAACCACCGGCCATCCCTGCGCATGATTTGGCGACAGTCTTCTCGGACGGACAGCAAATCGGAGATCAGATCGACCTCCTCGAGCACAGCGTCGCCGACGTCGTCCGCTCGCTCCATCAGATTTCGAACCCGTACCCTCTGATCTGAAGCCTCGCGTATTCCTCGGCGTCGAACTGGTAGAATTGGGCGGCCCGGTGGGCAACTCCGGACTCCACTTCGTCCAAGGGAACCAACAGGCCAGTGGAAAGGATCTTCTTGCGAAAGTTGCGCTTGTCCATCGGCTCGCCGAGGATGGTCTCATAAAGCTTCTGGAGCTGGGTTAGGGTGAACTTCTTGGGCAGGAACTCAAAACCCAGAGGCTGATAGCGCAGTTTGCCCCGCAATCGGGCCAGTGCATCCGCGACGATATTTTGGTGGTCGAAGGCGAGAGTGGGGAGTGAGTCCAGGCCAAACCAGCGGGCCTCCCGGGCGTCCGTGTCGGCCTTGAGGGTGTGGTCAAAGAGGTTGACGATGGCGAACCAGGCCACGGTGATCACTCTTTCGCGAGGGTCGCGGCCCGGATCGCCATAACTGCGCAGTTGCTCGAGGTAGAGCTTCGTCACGCCGGTCTCTTCCTGAAGCTCCCGGCGGGCCGAGGTCTCGAGATCCTCGTCCATTTTCACAAAGCCGCCGGGCAAAGCCCAGGCACCGGCGAAGGGTTCCAGCGCCCGCTGGATGAGCAGCACCTTCAAGGCACCTCCATCGAGGCCAAAGACCGCGCAATCGACGGCTACGGCGGGGTGAGGATACTTGTAAGTGAACATAGTGTGACTATAACACTCAAGGCCGGAAAGTCAAGCGTTTGGCACCCATAGACGTTGACTCCTCAATGGCTCGTGGCAAGAATGAACGATGGTCGATCCTGGTGAGACATTGTTCTTCATTACTCCGCTGGGCGAGGTCGGATCCCCCGAACGGCGCCGATCCGACTTTATGCTTCGTGAGGTACTAGTGTCCTGTCCCTTAATTTCCTAGAACTTACATGTTAGGATTTGGCGGGGGGTGTGGCAATGAAAGGAAAACCTGCGCCGAGGATCGAATTGAGTTCTGCTCAGAGGGAACAACTTGAT
>Ga0181516_10002172_pt1 | contig 14224 bp, 9 predicted proteins | sample PEATcosm2014_Bin_25_FD_121104 | JGI IMG/M metagenome (GOLD analysis project Ga0181516, IMG submission 121104) | Peatland microbial communities from MTU Mesocosm Facility, Houghton, MI, USA - PEATcosm2014_Bin01_10_metaG | ecosystem: Environmental > Terrestrial > Soil > Wetlands > Peat | place... | reverse complement strand
CCGATAAGTGTCTTTGAAGTTACAATTAAGTGACGTTCATTTCGTGCCCGCTCGCTAAATTTTTTTGCTGACTCAAACCAGGCCGTCGCGCTTCGGGCTTTGTCACGTAATTGTGACTTCCCGGTCATGCCGATGTCACATCCATCCTCACAATGGGCGCGCACATGATGCCAAATTATTGACGACCACCAACCACCCCAACCAGAAAATGAAAAAATTACTACTACTGACAGGAATGACCGTGCTCCTCGCCGCCGGGGCGCGGGCGCAAGTTGTTTTTCCGCCGGGCAAACTCGCCGTGTTCAAGGCGGGAGTGAACACCGGCGCTTACCCCATTGCCACCTCCAGGGTTCAGCCCTGTTTCGTGCAGGCATTTGACACCGTTACGACCAACCAGTCTTCGCCGATTTATTCTTTCACCATTCCAACCAACCAGCCCGACGGACTTTGGATCAACGCCCATGCCGGTTCCGAGGGCGGCGGCATTTCCCGCACCACCACCCGCCAGTATCTTGCCCTCGAAGGCTATACCGGCAACATTCTGAGCCCGACGGCCGCCAAACCTTCCGCGGACCCGACGGTGTACCGCGGCATCATCACCATCGATGCCTTCGGCACGGAAACCCCCATTTATCAGGACCTCGCCAACTGGTTTGGTCTGCCTCCCGGCGTGACCCAGAATAATCCCACCGGCATCGCGAGCACCGACGGCACCAACTTCTGGGGCACGGGCAACGTCACCGGCACCAGCTCGGAAGCCACGGGCATACTCTTCTACAACGGGTACTTCGAAAACTACGGCGGGCTCCCCCAGGAAATCGAAAACTACATCCAGGCCGCGGCCGAAGCCCGCATCATCGGCGGGACTCTTTACGTCGATGTCCCCGGCCAGGGCGTTTATAATTTCCTGGATCCGAACAACAACTACGCCGTGGTTCCCTTGCCCTATGACCCGGATGCGCCCAATCCGGTGGAAACTCCCGTCCTGACCAACCTGTTTCTCAACTGGGGCACCACCTTCCAGAACATCGCCAATTTCGACATGAATCCCCAGGGCACGCTCGCCTATGGCGCGGACCAGACCTACGGCATCGTCAAGTTCGTCAACACCAACGGCGCCTGGCAGCAGGCCCCCTACTACTTCAACTCCACCAACCTGGGCACCACAATTCAGCCGGCGGCCCAACAGGGATGTTTCGGCATCTGCGTGGATTTTAGCGGCACCAATCCCGTCATCTACGCCACGACCATGGAATACGGCACGGGAACCAATGCTCCCGACAGTCAGGGCAATCCAAACAACAACCGCCTGATCCGCATCGTGGATACCGGCGTCTCCCCGGGAACAAATCTGGTCGCCCAGACGCTGGCGACCGCCCAGACCATCAACGAGAGCTTCCGCGGGGTGGATTTCACTCCCGACCTCCGTCCCCAGATCGATTCCGAGCCGGCCAATTATGCCACCACCAATGGCGGCAGTGCGACGTTCACCGTGGTCGCCGATTCCGTCTATCCTCTGAGCTATCAGTGGGAATCAAACGGCGTTCCCCTCACCTCGGGCGGGACCAGCCCGACCCTGACCCTCAGCTCGCTCAACCTCGGTTTCAATGGTTACACCTATCAATGCGTCGTGACCAACGCCTACGGCGCCGTGACCAGCGCGCCGCCTGCGCTTCTGACTGTGACCGCCTCGCCGGTGGCCCCGATGATCACCAACGGCACCGGCAATATCACGGAGTTCATCGGCGGCTCGGTAACTTTCCCCGCCATCAACCCGACGGGCACCCAGCCGTTCACCTACCAGTGGTATCAGGGCACGACCCAGTTGGTGGATGACGGCGTCAAATACTTCGGCTCGACCAGCAACTCCCTCACGGTCACCGGCCTGACGAGCGCCGATTCCGGCAATTACTACCTCGTGGCCGTCAACAACGCGGGCTACGCCTCGAATCTGGTTGACGTGCTCACGGTGAACTACCACCTGCCGGTCATTGTTGGCGGGGAACCCGCCGCGGTCACCACCTTCGTGGGCCTGAACTCTTCGCTGGTCGCAACCGAAACGGGCGGAAGCCTGCCGGTGACCAATCAATGGTACAAGGGCGCCACCAGCACCACTGTGACGAACGCCTTGAGCGACGTCGGAAACATCACCGGCTCGGCCACGAGCACCTTGGCGTTCACCTCCACCGCGCTGACTAATGCCGGCTTCTACAAGATCGTCGTCAGCAATCCCGCCGGCTACGTGACCAGTTCGGTCGCGCAACTGTCAGTGCTGGTTCCTCCGCCGCTCTCTTCGGTGCGCTACAGCAACCAGATCTATGTTCAGACCTTCGATTCCCTGCCCGATCCCGGAACGAACTCGGTCAACAGCATCAACAATCCGAAGGATGTCGGCAGCATCAAGGGCGTCGTCTATTCCCTGGCAAATCCGTTTGACTTCGCCTACCCCGTCATCACGAGCAGCTTCGTCGGCGGATTGGGCTTGTCCAACACCATGCCCGGCTGGTATGGGGCGGCGGACACCCTGTTCAACGGTGTCGACGGCATCACCCGCTTCGGCGCGCAGGACGGCGATCAAACCACCGGCGGCGACATTGACTTCGGTCCCAACGACGGCAATGGCATCATCGGAACCAATCGCGCGCTGGGCCTGCTCTCCACGAGCACCACGGGTTCAACCACCTTCGCGTTGAAACTCATCAACACCTCGACGAACACCAACAACTACATCTCGCTGAACTATGTTGGCGAATTGTGGCACAACGGCACGGGCAGCCGGCTGATGTCGTTCGGTTACACCCTGGACAACACGGCGACCAACTTCACGCTGACCGCCCAATCCATCTCCAACTCGACGCTGGTGCCGGATCTGGCCTTCAGCTTCGACACGGCCCAAGTGGTTACGACCGTGGACGGCACGCAGCCGCAGAATCAGCAGCTTCTGGGCACCAACAACCTGGCCCTGGCAAATCCCTGGCCTCCGGGCGGTGCGCTCTGGTTGATCTGGTCGATCAACTTCTACGGCAGCGGCAGCGGCAACGGCTACGCGATTGACAACCTGTACTTCTACGGCTCGCCCGGCGTGGTGTCATTCCCGACCAGCCCGATCAGCGGGATCAACACCTCCTATCTCCCGGGCAGCGGCGCGGGCAGCGGCCTGACGCTGAGCTTCACGAACGCGCCCGGCGCGGCGTATGAAGTCGTGACCACCACCAACCTGACGGCTCCGATTGACTGGCAGCCCGTGGGTCAAACGACCGAGACGCCAAACGGTTCGTACAGCACGTATAAATTCGTCGATTCACACGCCACGAACAAGGCGCGCTTCTACAAAGTCGTCATCCCGTAAGATGTGACTGTCTAGGGACTCATTGAATACGCGGCGGGGCAGGCTTCGGCCTGCCCCGCCTTTTTTGAATCTGCGTTGCCTCGGGAAACTGCGGAGGGGTTGATGCGCGCTGTGGAGGAGTGCGGCCGACCCGGCCGCAGAAAAAAACAGGCAGAATGATGCGCAAAATCGCCCGGAATCCTGGCCCCTCAAATTATATCGCCGGAGAACAGGCGCACACCGCCAAACCAATACTCAGTCAAAGGCGTGGCCGGCGCAGCAAAGCACGTCGCGCACCTTGTGCCGGACCAGTTCCTTGACCTTCGCGCGGGCGGGACCGAGATATTTGCGCGGATCGAATTCCTTGGGATTTTCGAAAAGCACCTTGCGGATCGCCGCGGTCATGGCCAGGCGCAGGTCGGTGTCGATGTTCACCTTGGTGCAGCCGACGCGGCGCGCGACCTCGATGTCCGCCTCCGGCACGCCGGCGGTTTCCTCGCCCATCTTGCCGCCGTACTGGTTGATTTCCTGGACAATCTCCTTGGGCACGCTGGAGGCTCCGTGGAGGACCAGCGGATAATCGCCCATGCCGTTGTCGAGGAGCGCCTTCTTGATGGCCTTGAGACGGTCGAGGTCCAGGTGCTGTTCGCCCTTGAATTTGTAGGCGCCGTGCGAATTGCCGATGGCCACGGCCAGCGAATCCACGCCCGTCTGCCGCACGAATTCCACCGCTTCGTCCGGATGCGTGTAAACGCCGCCCTTGGAGTAACCGCCCCCTTCCTCGCCGTCGTCGTGCTGCGCCCCGACCAGCATGCCCAGTTCGCCTTCGACCACGCAATCGTGCTTGTGCGCGTATTCCACGACCCGCTTGCACACTTCAACATTCTTCTCGAACGGCTCGTGGCTGCCGTCAATCATCACGCTCGTAAAACCCTCGTCGATGCATTCCTTGCAAAGCTCAAAAGTGTCGCCGTGGTCGAGATGAACGGCGATGGGAATGTTGGAAAGACTGACGGCGGCCTCGATGAGCTTCTTGAGATAAACTGGATTGGCGTATTGCCGGGCCCCGCGCGAGATTTGGAGCATCACCGGGGCCTTCTCCTCCTCGCAGGCCTCGATGATGGCCTGGAGCAATTCCATGTTGTTGACGTTAAAGGCGCCCAGGGCGTATTTGCCCTTGAGGGCATGGGCGAAGAGGTCTTTGGTGTGGGTCAGTGGCATAGGCTTCGATCATTCTGTTTCAACCCGGCACCGGAGTACCGGGCTGAGAATATTAAGCGGGAGCGGGAAAAAAGAAACAAAAATCCGGATGGCCGGGACGCTCGTGAAACCGCGCGCGGGGTGCCTTACGGCCCGGAGGGGGTGATGGCCCGGTAAAAACGCTGCGGATAATTGCTCGCGTTCGTGTCGATGATTTCGACCGTGCCGAATCCGGAAGGGTTCGTGAAAATTGGCACCCACTGCGTCAGATTCGTGGACGCGTCAATCTCCGTCGGCCCCTGGCCGGTCAACCCGGTCACGGAAAGCTGGAACTGCCCGTTGACCAACTGGGGGCTCCCGGGACCCGAGGTGAATGACACCGGCACCCCGGTCACATCCAAGGTGACCACCGAACTGGTGACGGACTCGTAGACATTGGACAACACCACCTGGTAGGGGCCGGCATTCGAAGGCTGGACGTTCACAAAAGGAAGCGCGGAGTTCGTGGCGCCCGGCATGTTGGTGCCGTTGAACTGCCACTGGTAATTGAGTGTCGGCGCGCCGGTCGCCGCCACGGTGAACAGCGCAGTACCGCCCATGGGCACCGACTGGTTCGTGGGCTGGGTCACGATGAACGGATCCGTCGCGCTGATCAATAAATTCTCGTAATCCCAGCTGCCGGCGCCCGTGAATATGGCCACCACACCAATGCCGCTGAGTGTTCCGGACAAATTGGCCGAAGCCGCACTGCCCACGGTGATGGAACTGTGGCCGACCGTCAGGTTTTTCCAATCCGACGCGAGCGGATTGTAGACCAGGCTGGCCTTCACGAAATTGCCGCTCGCGCCTCCCTCAATGTAAGTGCCCATGGGGCTGGTGGAAACATACCAGGCCCCGCCCACCAGCGCGGCAAAATAACAGGACAAATTGGCGCCGGTGGTGCTCTCCTGGGTCTCAATTGAAAAAGTCAGGTTCGAATATTGCGCCGGATTGATGTTGGTGAACGCGGAGTCGCCGAAGGTTCCGCTGCCCTCGCCGTTCGTCGTGTAAAAAATCCCGCTCTTGGAGCCGCCGTAAAAGAACGCCGCCGATGGCGGCAATGATTGACCCGTGCCAACATCGACCGAGCCGGCCTGCGGATATATGCCGGCGCTCCCTGATGATGCCAAAACCTGGCTCCAGCCGACCTGCGCCAGGGTCAGGCCGCTGCCTCCGCCCGCCACCGCGCCAAAGTCCTCCTGATACACACTCGTGGGCTGCCCGGGCGCAACCAGCGGCGACGTGACCAGCGTCAAATCGCCCCCGTAATTGGTCCCGGAAGCATTAACCACGACCACCTGGAAATGATACGTGGTGAAGGGCGCGAGATTGCTGACGGTCGCCGAAATATTCTGGGCGACGTAGTTTGCCGCCAGCAGGTTGGTCGGCGTGACATTGCCATAACCCGTGGTTGTCCCCCATTCAAAATAGGCCGCGCCAGTCTCGCCATTGGCGTAAGCTTGGCCGTTCAAGGTCGAGTTGGTGGCCGTCGTGCCGGAAGCGGTCTCAGTCAGCGCCAGCGGTGGCCCCGTCGTCAGCGGAGAGCCGATTGAGACCATCGCGTCGAGCGAAGGCAGCAGGTTTCCGTTGGCATCCCAGAACGATGCCGTGTTATACCCGCCTTCGTTGACGCCATTGACAGCCTGATACTCCCCGCCCCAATAGAATATGCCGGCGGCGAGTCCATTCGGCACGCTCCTGAGAATCTGCCCCTCGTTCATAATGAAGCTGACCTGGCCGATGGTCGTGGGCGGATAACCATAGAGATCGCTCAGCCACGAGGCCGGGCAGGTGTTGGTCCAGGGAAACGCAGTCTCCGCAACGATGACCGGCTTGTTGAAAAAGGCCCCCACGTTGCTCACGCACGTGGCGAGCGCGGTCGGGGAACCCTGAAAAAACGGATAATAACTCTCGCCAATAATGTCGAAGGGAACGCCCTGCGCCTCCAGATTCAGAAAATACGACTGCGTGGTCGCCCAGTCTCCCCCCCGGTCGATATGCACGATGATCTTCGGCATCGGTTGGCCCGCGGCGGTTGAGGCATCCTGAATTCCCTGGACCGCCGCCGTCATCAATTGTCCGAGCCTTATCCACGACGGATTGGTGCTGCTCCACGTTCCCGTAAGCTGGCCGTTCGGCCACAACATGCCGTCGGTGATTTCATTTCCCACCTGCACATAATCCGGCATGGCGCCCGCCGCCGCGAAGGTCGCGATGGTGTTGCTGTTGTAGGCGCGCATCTGCAGGAGCAGGTTGGCATAACTCAGGTTTGTCCAGGCGGAGGGTGTGGCCTGGTGGCCGGGGTCGGCCCAGGTGTCGGAGTAATGGAAATCCAGCGAGAACAGCATGCCGGCGTTCTTGACGCGCACCGCCAGCGGCACGGTGTAATTCGTGTTGTTGATGTAATTATAGGGATTGCTCGCGGCCTGGGCCTGGCTGCTCGTGAATAGGCGCAGGCGGATGCAATTGACGCCGTGATTCTTCAGGATTTGAAACGCGTCCTGGACCTGCCCGCCGTCCTTGTACGTGACCCCCAACGATTCGAAATATGACAAAAATGAAAAGTCCGCTGCCGCCAGGAAATTAGTGTTTGCCCGCGTCGAATTGCCTGAAAACATGGAAAGGACGGCAGATAGCAGGGCAAGTTTCTTAAGCATATAGCGGGTACTCCCGCCAATATCTCACACATTCGGCACTTTTGCCTAGCCTCACAGATGTAGGGTTTTGCGCCATCCGTACTCCCCCGGCGTTGTCCGGCCAGGCCTGCACCGGATATATAAGGATTTGATTCTTGCAACCAGGAGCTCGCTCTGGTGTTTATAACGCCTGATTGCGATGCCGCTCTACGAATACGAACTTTGCGAGGGAAAATGCGTCGTGTGCGGCGGAAAATTCACGCTGCGCCGCCCGCTGGACGCGCAGGAATTGACCCAATGCCCCGCCTGTAAAAAACCCGTGCGCAAGGTGTTTTCCACGTTCAATTCGCCCAAAAAGCTTTCAATCTCCGACGCCAAGAAAGCCGGGTTCACGGTCCTCAAACGGGTGAAAAAGGGCGAATACGAACGCCAATAACCCCGGTCTAGCCGGTCATTTTGGGCTCGCCAAACCGGCGTTTATGGGCCACATTGACGGCAATTAGGGAAACCAATGAGCGACCTTCAACTGATTGAGAAAACTCTCATGGTTGCCGCGCGCCGCCGTCGCCGCGAACGCGCCGTGCGCGGTTTGTGGCAGGGCATGCTCATCGGGGCAATCCTCGTGTTCCTCACGGTCGCCGCCTACAAACTTCTTCCCCTGCCGCTTTGGAGCATCCGTGCCGCCGCCGCCGCCGGCATCGTTTGTTCTTTTGCGGGATTGATTATTGGCGCGTGGCGCCGGGATTCTCTGGGCGATACGGCGCGCTGGGTGGATGGCCGGCAGCATTTGCAGGAACGGCTCAGCACCGCGCTGGAACTCGCCAAATCGCCCGGCTCCGAATCTTGGCGCGAACTGCTCGTCTCCGACGCCTCCGCCCACCTCAAGCAACTTGACCTTCGCCGCCTGGTGCGGTTCCGCTTCACGCGCGCAAGCCGCTGGGCGTTCCTGGTGCTGGCGCTGACGGCGGGCCTGGGATTTGCCCCGGTGTTCCGTTCCAAGGCGTATGTGCAGAAGCAGGCGGACCAGAATGTCATCAAGGACGCCGGCAAACATCTCATCGAGTTGACCAAGCAAAGCCTTTCGAACCGCCCGCCCGCGCTGGAATCGACGCAAAAAGCGCTCGATGCCGTGAACGATCTCGGCGATCAACTCACGAAAAAGGCGATGACGCGCACGGAGGCGTTGAAGGACTTGACGAAGGTCAGCGACCGCTTGAAGGACGAGATGCAGAATCTCAACTCCGACCCGGCGTTGAAACGCATGCAGCAGGCGGCGCACGCGCAGGAGGACAGTTCGGCGGACTCGGCGCAGTTGCAGAAGCAACTGGAGGAGGCGCAAAAACAAATGGGCAATTCCACCGCCACGCCGCAGGACATCGATAAGCTGAACCAGGAATTGAGCAAGCTTCAGGAAGCGGCCAAGGCGCAGGAGGACAAGAACGGCGACCTCGGCCAGGCCGCCAAGGAGCAGATTTCCCAGTCGCTCGCCGCGCTTTCGAAGCAGGCGCAGGACATGGGGCTCAACATGCCAAACCTCGACCAGGCCATCCAGGCGCTGGCCGCCAGCCAGACCGGAATGTTTCTCAAAGACCTGCAGGCCTCAACGACCGACCTCCAGAAAATGAGCGACCTCGCCAAGAGCGTCCAGCAAATCGAGCAGCAGATGCAGAAGGCCGGGAAGGACCTCGCCGAACAATTGCATAACGGCCAAGCCGAGGCCGCCCAGGCCACGCTCCAAAAGATGATTGACCAGTTGCAGTCCGCCAATCTCACCCCCGAGCAGCTCAAACAAATCATGGCCGACGTCTCCAAGGCGGTTGATCCCGCCAGCCAGTACGGAAAGGTGGCGGATTACCTGTCCCAGGCCGCGCAACAAATGCAGCAGGGCCAGAAACCCGGCGCCGCGCAATCCCTCGCCGACGCCTCGAAAGAACTCGACCGGTTGATGCAGCAGATGGGCGACGCAAAATCTCTCATGGGTGAACTTGATGCGCTCGGCCAGGCCTCCATGTCCGTCGGCACCTGCACCAGTTGGGGCCAGTGCCGGAGCATGAAGGCCGGATTCAATCCCCACGGCGGCAAGCCGGGCAAGGGCGTGGGCACCTGGGCGGACGAAAACGGCGGCTGGGGTTACGACGGCCAGCAATCCGAACTCACGGACAACAGCGCCATCAAACGGCCCGACATGGCCGCGCGCGGCTTGAGCGATCGCGGCGATGGCAGCGATTTGAACGACGCCCTCAAACCGACGCAGGTCAAGGGACAGTTCTCGCCCGGCGGGCAGATGCCGAGCATCACGCTCAAGGGCGTGAGCATCAAGGGCACCAGCACGGTGACGCTGGAGGAGGCCACGGTTGCCGCGCAGCAGGACGCGCAAAGCGCGTTGAGCCAGGAAAAAGTACCGCGCGCCTACCAGGGCGCCGTGCGCGATTATTTCGACGATTTGAAGAAGTGAGCCGGTGTGGGCGGGGGTTGGGGGCGTATCCTGGAGAAGCCGGGTGGATTTATTTTGACGCGCGGTCTTTCCCTCCCGGTTTTTTCCTGATTACATAAACCGAACATGAGCACTGAAGAACAAATCCAATCGTTCCGGGACTGTTACGCCGCGTTGCGCGCGGAAATCGGCAAGGTCATCGTCGGCCATGACGCCATCGTCGAAGGCACGCTCATCGCCGTGTTCGCCGGCGGCCATGTACTGCTCGAAGGCGTGCCCGGCCTCGGCAAGACGTTGCTCGTCCGCACGCTCAGCGAGGTGCTGGACCTGTCCTTCAACCGCATCCAGTTCACGCCCGACCTGATGCCCGCCGACATCCTGGGCACGAACATCGTCATGGAAACCGCCGGCGGACGGCGCGAATTCCAGTTCCAGCGCGGCCCCATCTTCGCCCACATCATCCTCGCCGATGAAATCAACCGCGCCACGCCCAAGACGCAGTCCGCCATGCTCGAGGCCATGCAGGAAAAAAGCGTCACCGCCGGCGGCGAAATCCGCAAGCTCGTCGAGCCGTTCTTCGTCCTCGCCACCCAGAACCCCATCGACCAGGAAGGCACCTATCCCCTGCCCGAGGCGCAGCTCGACCGTTTCTTCTTCAAGCTCGTCGTCGGCTATCCCAGCGCCGGCGAACTGACCGAGGTCCTGACCCGCACCACGGAAGGCCGGAGCGTGGAAATCAACAAGGTGCTGGCGCGCGAACAATTGATGGAACTGCAAAAACTCGTCCGGCAGGTCCCGGTGGCGTCGCATGTGAAGGATTACGCCGTGCGCCTCGTGCTGGCGTCGCATCCCAAGTCGGACACCGCCGCGCCGATCGCGAACCAGTATTTGCGCTTCGGCAGCAGCCCGCGCGGCGGCCAGTGCCTGTTGCTCGCCGGCAAGGTCCGCGCCCTCATCGAAGGCCGCTTCAATGTGAGCTTCGATGACATCGAGGCCGTGGCGACGCCGTCGTTGCGGCACCGTTTGATTTTGAATTTTGAGGCCGAGGCCGAAGGCATCACGACCGACCAGGTCATTGCGCAGATTCTCAAAGACGTGCCCCGGGACGCGGCCGTGGCGGCGTGAAGGCTGAAAGATGCCTGACGCGTTGCTCACCCCCGAACTCCTGCGACGGCTGGAACAATTCCAATTGCTGGCCGCGCGCCGCGCCAAAAGCTCCGCCCGCGGCGAACGCCGCAGCAAGGCCCGCGGCCAATCCGTCGAATTCGCCGATTACCGCAACTACTCCGCCGGCGACGACTTCCGCTATCTCGATTGGAACCTTTACGGACGCCTCGAAAAATTATTTCTCAAGCTTTACGAGGAGGAACGCGAACTGCCGGTGCGGATTTTTCTCGATGCCAGCGAGTCCATGACCTTCGGCGAGCCCCGCAAGTTCGATTTCGCGCGGCAGATCGCCGCCGCCGTCGGTTACGTCGCGCTCTGCGGCTTCGATCGCGTAAGCGTCATCCCGTTTCCCGACAACCCGGACGACGCGGCGGTGCGCGGCGCGTTGCGGGCCGTGCGCGGCCGCAAATCCGCCCTGAATTATTTTCAAAACCTGACGCAACTGACGGCGAAAGGCACCGCGAACTTGAACGAGGCCCTGCGCCGCGGCGCGCTGGAAGCCCGGCAGGCCGGGGTCGCCGTGGTCTTGAGCGATTTCCTTGATCCCGCCGGCTACGAGGCGGGATTGACGTCGCTCGTCGCGCGCGGTTTCCAGGTGGACGCCGTGCAGATCCTCGCGCCGGAGGAATTGACGCCGACGACCTTCGGGGACTTGCGGCTGGTGGACGCGGAAACCGGCGGCGTGTCGGAAGTGACCTTCGGGCGGTATCGCATGGCCGGCTACCAGCAGATGGTGCAGAACTTCTGCCAGCGGCTGCGCGAATCCTGCCAGGCGCGCGGGGTCAGTTTTTTCATGGCCAGTTCCAACACCTCGCTGGAATACCTGCTCCTCAAGCAACTCCGTCAAGCTGAAGTATGGGGCTAATGAAGTGCGAAATTCGGAGTGCGAAACGCGGAATGAAGACAGGAAATTATGAGCAACGAAAATTTGCTTGGGTGCGGAATTTGCAGTGCGGAATGAAGACGAGACATTATGAGCAATGAAAACTTGAAACAGCGCACGAAGCTGTTTGCGCTCAAGGTCCTCAAGTTTGTCGAGAAACTGCCCCGGGATAGGGCCAGCGACATCCTTGGCCGGCAGTTATTGCGTTCGGGCACGTCCGTCGGGGCAAATTACCGGGGCGCGTGCCGCGCGAAATCACCCGCCGATTTTATTTCGAAACTGGGCACCGTGGAGGAAGAAGCGGATGAATCGGGCTTTTGGATGGAACTCCTGCTGGAATCCGGCAAGGCCCGCGCTGAGGAGATTAAACCGTTGATGCAAGAGGCCGGCGAGTTGGTCGCAATCATGATTGCTTCCATCAATACCACGAGAAAATCCGCGGCCAAAGGCACGGCGCGCTCTTCCACTCCGCACTCCGCACTCCGCGTTCCGAATTAAAATGAATTTTCTGGCGCCTTTTGCGTTTTTGTTCGCCCTCACCATCCCGGTGGTGATCGTGTTCTATTTGCTGAAACGCAAGCGCGTGGTGAAGCTGGTTTCGAGCACGTTGCTCTGGCAGAAATTCCTGGCGGAAACCCAGGCCAGCGCGCCGTTCCAGAAATTGCGCCGCAACTGGCTGCTCATCCTCCAGATCCTCCTCCTGCTGCTCGCCGTGCTCGCGTTGACGCGGCCCTATTTCCCCACCAAGGCGAGAAACAGCGATTTGCGCGTGCTCATCCTGGACGCCTCGGCTTCCATGCAGGCGACCGACGAATCCCCCTCCCGCTTCGAAAAGGCGCGGAAGGAGGCCCTGGAATGGGTGGACAGCCTGCGCGAAGGCGACAAGATGGTCGTCCTGCAGGTCGCCGCCAACACCGAGGTCAAGCAATCCGAGACCAGCGACAAGGCCGCGTTGCGCCGCGCCATCAATTCCTGCAAGGCCCTCGATTCGCCCACCCGCCTCATTCCCGCGCTCAAGATGGCGGAATCGCTCGTCCGCGATCGCGGCAAGGACAGCAACCCGGAAATCCACCTGTTCAGCGACGGCGCCGTGCCGGATTCAAGCGTGTTCGACAACAAAACCCTCCCGCTGATTTTCCATCGCGTCGGTGTGCGCGCCAACAATCTCGGCATCACCGCGCTGGACGTCCGCGCCAACCCCGAGGACCCGTCCCAGCGCGCCATCTACGCGAGCGTCCAGAATTTTTCTTCCAACACGATGGATACCGAGCTGGAATTGCGGTTCGACGGCCAGTTGGTCGCGCCGCCCCGCCCGCTGAGCATCAACCCCGGCGAGGTTTCACCGCAGGTGTTCATCGCGTCGCAGACGAACGACGGCGTCTTCACCGTGCGCTCCACGCTCAATGATGATCTGGCGGCGGACAACGAGGCGTCCATCGTCAGCCTCCTGCCGCATCCGGTGAAGGTGCTGCTCGTCACGCACGGCAACCGGCTCCTCGAAAAGGCCCTGCGCGCCGCGCCGAACGTGGAGCTGACCGTCGCCCCCGATCTCGCCAATGACGGCGCGGATTACGATCTCGTGACGCTCGATGGCGTGACGCCCACCGTCTGGCCGGCGGGAAACGTGCTGGCCATCCAGGTGTTTCAAACCAACTGGTTTGACAAGATTTCGGCGGCGGAATCGCCGGCCATCGTGGACTGGCGGCCCACGCATCCGGTGCTTTACTCCGTGAGCTTCGACAACGTGCATGTCGCCAAAAGCTTCGCGGTGAAGGTCCCGAGCTGGGGAGTTTCGCTGGTGGATTCGCCGCAGGCGTCGTTGATTGTGGGCGGCGAACTGGGCCGGCAACGGATTTTGTGGATCGGTTTTGACGTGCTGGAAAGCGACTGGCCGTTGCGCGTCTCGTTCCCGATGTTCATCGAGAACGCGGTGGACTGGCTGAACCCGGCGACGGCCCGCAACCGGCAGTTGCTGGTTCACGCGGGCGATCCGTTCCGCCTCGCGCTCGCCCAGCCGGTTTCCAGCGCGCAAATCACCCTGCCCGACGGGACCGTGCGCGATTTGCCGGTGGGCACCAACGCCACCGAGATTGTGTTCGGCGACACTTTCAAACAGGGCACATATCACTTGAAGGCGGGCACGAACGACACGGTGTTTTGCGCCGCGCTGCTCGACGCCGCCGAGAGCAACATCAAGCCGCGGGACGAATTGCAACTCGGCAAGTACACGCGCGTTTCGGCCACGACGCTGCACCGCACGAACATGGAATTGTGGCGCACCATCGCCGCCTGCGCGCTGGGCGTGCTGCTCTTCGAATGGTGGTACTACCACCGGAGGACGGTGTAATAAAACCATGAACTGGGCCTTGTTCCAAAACAGCCTCCTGGTGGCGGGATTCGCGATGCTGCTGTCGGTGGCGTTCGGCCTCGCGGCGGCGCTCTGGCTGGCGGGCCTGGAAGCGCGCTGGCGGACTTTCTGGCTCACCATTGCCATTGTGGCGCTCGCGTTTCCGCCGTTTCTCGTGACGAATTGCTGG
>Ga0181516_10002171_pt1 | contig 14224 bp, 11 predicted proteins | sample PEATcosm2014_Bin_25_FD_121104 | JGI IMG/M metagenome (GOLD analysis project Ga0181516, IMG submission 121104) | Peatland microbial communities from MTU Mesocosm Facility, Houghton, MI, USA - PEATcosm2014_Bin01_10_metaG | ecosystem: Environmental > Terrestrial > Soil > Wetlands > Peat | place... | reverse complement strand
CGGACGATTTCCCGTAGGAACTCAGTTGCTTGCGGGTGCACGCGGCCTTTCGGATCACATGTATTTGTTTTCATAGTTTGTCAGTATACTATGTTTTCTTGTTGTTTACTTTCGTATTATTGGTGTACAAAGGAAAATAAGAGTCAGCTCAACTGCTTTGCAATGGAGGAATGGATGCCTCGTTTCGATGTGACGATTGCCGGTGAACTCAACCTCGACCTGATCCTTTACGGACTGCCCGATCTCCTGCCCCCGGAGCGGGAACTGGTGGCATCCGGGATGATGCTGACGCTGGGAAGCTCGTCGGCAATTGTGGCCCACAACCTGGCATCGCTGGGGTGCAAGGTAGGCTTCAGCTCCTGTGTCGGAGGCGACGATTTCGGCGCGATTGCCATGGAACGGCTCCGCGCCGCCGGAGTTGACGTTTCGACCGTGCGGCAATTGGAGGGGGACGTCAAGACCGGCCTTTCCGTCATTCTGCCGCGCGATGAGTGGCGAAACATCCTCACCTATTTAGGGTCCATTTGTGCGCTCCAGCCCGAGCATTTGGATAGGGCGTATCTGGCCGATTCGCGGCACTTCCATCTCTCCTCGTATTTCCTGCAGCGGGGATTGCAGGCACATCTTCCGGATCTGTTGAAGGAGCTGAAGTCGGCAGGGCTGACCATCTCCCTGGACACCAACGACGACCCGGACGACCTGTGGGAGGCGGGCTTGAACCGAGTGCTGCCTCTAATCGACGTCCTGCTGCCCAATGAACGGGAGGCTATGAAGCTTGCGGATAGTAACGACCTGCAAACAGCGCTCGCACAACTCTGCCAACAAGTTCCGTTGGTCGTCGTCAAACTGGGCGCGCAAGGTGCGATGGCCTGTCGGGGAAGCGAGCGCCTGCACATGCCGGCCCTGAAGCTGGACCAGGTGGTTGATCCCGTCGGTGCGGGCGATAGTTTCGACGCGGGCTTCCTCAGCGAGTTTGTCCGCGGATCTTCATTGGAAACGTGTCTGAGAAAAGGCAACCTCGCCGGCGCGCTCTCCACCACCAGACCGGGGGGAACGGAAGCCTATCGCGACGCTCCATATCGCCAGCGATTCTTAAGCGAACAGGCCTAGGAAGAACACTTATCCCAAGGTAGCTCTGAATAAGTCGAATTTGTAGAAGGGCGCAACTTCAGCCGTGCCGAAGGACCGCAAATGACACGCACAGCCCCGGAACTCCAGAGTCCTGAGATTCTCCTGAACGGGAACGAACTCAGATTGTCCGCGAGCGACGGCCTGCCCCCGATCAAGGGCATCGCAGCTCCTGCCGGAGAGTTCACGTTTGCACCCGCATCGTTTACTTTCCTCGCTCTGCCAGATGCTGGCAACACAAACTGCCGGTGAATTGAGATCTCGGAGCAACCGGCCTCCGACCAATGCCGACCGCCCGTTTCACTGCCGCCTGCCGACGGAAGACCATATCTTCCGCAACAGGAAAGACTACGAGAACTACACACCGAACAAGAGTGCAAAATGAAAACAATGCGATTTAAATTCCTCGCGGGAGTCGTGGTAGCGGCTGGAATAGGGCTTGCGCTGCAAACCGATGTTACGAATTCAACTGCCGAGGCCGCGCAAACGAGCGCGGGACAAAACGATTCCGGCTCGATGGCGGCAGCGCTCCGGCCATTCATCGAACGGCAGGAGATCGCCGGCGCGGTCGTAGTGCTCGCGACGAAGGACCGTATCATCGATCGTGAGGCCGTTGGCTATGCGGATCTAAATGGTCACAGGCTGATGGGGGTCAACGATCTCTTCTGGATTGCATCGATGGGGAAGGCGATGACCGCCGCCGGAATCATGATCCTCGTCGATGAAGGCAAGATCGGACTGGACGATCCTGTAGTTAAATACCTTCCGGAATTCAAAAACCTGGTTGTTGCCGATGCCCAACGTGCGGTTGAAAAGAAGATGCCGGAAACTGCGATTGGGCGCAGCGCGTTGGTCCCGGTCAATACTCCAATCACAATTCGTCAGATCTTAAGCCACACCAGCGGCTTGCCGTTTCGATCGAAGGCCGAACCTGCAGCGCTCGACCTTCTTCCTCTCGACCGATCCGTCCTCGGATATGCAGCGGAACCCCTGGTATCCCAACCGGGGACAGCGTACTTATACAGTAACGAGGGAATCAATATCGCAGGCCGAATTGTTGAGGTGGTGAGCGGGATGCCCCTCGACGTGTTTATGCAGCGAAGACTCTTTGAGCCGCTCAAGATGAAGGACACAACATTTTGGCCGAATGCATCCCAATTGGGGCGGTTAGCAAAGACATACGCCGGAACATCGGGGACTCTCTCCGAGGTGCCGATCTCCCAGTTGACTTATCCCCTCGACGATCGGCAACATCGATTTTCGTTTCCAGCCGGAGGGCTGTTTTCTACCGGAGATGACGTTGCCCACTTTTGCCAAATGGTCCTCAATGACGGCGTCTTTGATGGCAGGAGATATCTCTCTTCGGAATCAATCCGGCTTATGACCACGAAAGAAACAGGAAGCGCAGTAGCTCAGGAATACGGCTTGGGCTGGAACATTTCCGGAAATATCGTCGAACATGCGGGAGCTTACAACACCGATATGGAGATCAACCTGAAATCGGGGTTAATTACCGTCTTCATGGTTCAGCGGGACGGCTCATGGAAAAAAGACCGCGAGAAGGATCTGATGCAAGAGCTCGACAACGCTGAGAAGGCGTTCACTCATTGACCCAGGGGAGCGCCGGGCGCGATTGCCCAGCGGGATCACGCAGGCCGCGCTCCCCGATTTTCCGAGGTGAGCCGTCCGAGATCGCTGTCTAGCTTGCGGAAAACTGAGGCCGCCGGTCGCGGCCATCTCGGGATCGCCTCGCGCTGGAGCAGAAATGAAGTTTCTGCAGGCTCACCGGCCGTCAGCGGGAGTCTTGCCGCGGATGGATCGTTCGGGATCGGGCGCAGAGATCGGCCCCTGGCACAACCTTCACCCTTGCCACTATCGGACCGCCGTTCTCCAGTCAGGGGCAATTGAGTTGAATGCAAGAGATGATGAACGAAACAATTGCAGTGCGGGCAAACGCGGAACCGGGAATGAATGTCGGAGGGGAAAAACCGGAGTACGACGACCGCATGGAGACCCAGACGGCGAGTGCGGCGAAAACCCCTTCGAAAGGCTGATCGGCATGGACCCGATATCTCCGGTCCCTTTGTTTGGATTGGCCGCTTCTCGGCTGACTGGATCGGTAGTAAACTGGCCTTGTTGTGAGGTTTCCATGGCTGATTCAAAGGCTGGTACGTTTAACGCTTACTTGGAATATGCTCAGCGCGGTTCTTCGGATGCAGGCACGCGACCGTCGGGGCTGGCAACATTGTTGAGCGTTCTCACACAGTTTCCCGAGGACGGCGCACCAATGGGCACACTTGCCGACCTGAGCGGGATGAGCGCCCAGGCTTTTCGGGAGATTCTGAAGAAACTGGCCGATTCCGGGTTCATCGAGATCTCCGGGGCGCCGCTATCGGAGACAGTCAAAATCACAAGCAAGGGCCGTGAAGTGGTTACCCTGCTTTAACGTTATTCCTTTCCTGAGCTAGTGACATGACCAACTTTCCTTGGGGTGCCGTGCTCGCGTGGGTCGTGGTCGGAGTCCTGGGTGGGGCGCTGGGCGTGGCGGAATTGGTAAGCCGCTACAAAGACGCGCCTGGCCTTGCGCTTCGCACCCTGCCGGCTGTGATGTACATGGCCATCAATGTTGGCGCATCGCTTGGCGCTTATGCCCTGGCTAAGGTCTTTGGTTGGAATATCAACCTGGGCGATTCCAAGAGCCCCGCCGCCGCCCAATGGACGCTCGTCCTGGTTTGCGGATTGAGCGCCATGGCGTTGTTCCGAAGTTCTCTTTTCGTGCGCCGCATCGGAGACCGCGACGTGGGAGTCGGACCGAGCAGCTTTCTGCAGGTTTTTCTGAATGCGACCGACGCCGAGGTGGACCGACGACGGGCTGTGGTGCGTGCGGACGCGGTGAGCCGCGTCATGCAGAACATCGACTACAAAAAGGCGTTCGATGCCCTTCCACTTTATTGCATAGCGCTCATGCAGAATCTGCCCGATGAATCGCAGCGAGACCTGCGCAAGGCACTGGAACTTCTGGATAAGGATCCTATGTCCGCGGATCTGAAGACGCGCGTGCTGGGCCTTGAGTTGGTCAATGTGGTGGGTATCGAGGTGTTGGAACAAGCCGTCAAGTCATTGGGAGAGCGGATTCGAGTGACCGGCCTTCAAGTCTGACCGCCGCGCGCCGCTTTCTGAGCAGCACGGATTGAGGCCATCAGCTGGAGCGCTTCTATGGCCATGCTCTGGCCAGCCAATCCCCATGCTTCCGCGGCTTTTTCGGCCGCTGCTGCGTAAGTCAATGAATCGGCAAGGCGTCCCTGTTCTTTGAATACGGATGCAATATTTAGCAATGCGACGGTCTCAAAATCGAATGCGCCCGCTTTCCGAGCGAACTCCAATGCCTGCTGGCAAAGCACCAAGGCACCAGGGAGATCGCCTACCAGCAGATGGATGGTGCCCAGGTTCCCGAAGGCCTCCGCGCGATCTCGATATGCGAATTCGGACAGCAAGTCCAGCGCAGCCGACAAGGCTGTAATCGCCATTTGGCCGAGCGCCGGGGCCGCAGTTTTGTCGCTCTTGTCGAAGGCTTCCTGGAATTGAAGGTGATAGATGGACCCAGCCATCAGGATGCTTTTTCCTTTAGTGGCCGCATCGTCATCCGGCGCGAGCTGATAGGCCTTCCCAAACCACTCAAGCGCAGTTTGCAAATCGCGGATGGAGGGCAGGTCCCGGTAAGCCCAGCCCAGACCTTGCGCGCAGATGGCGGCTTGGCGATTATCGCCGTTCTTTTGACTCAGCCTGAAACCTTCTTCGTATAACTCGACCCCTTCCTCCGATCCCTGCCCAATGAGGTACATTGCGCGAGACTGCACCGCGACGGCGAGGTTATGGATGGTTTCATTTCCTTCGGCAAGCTTCGCCGGGTCGGCAAGAAACTCGTCAGCCTGCGGATGCCAAAAGTCAATCGAGTATTGTGCCAATCTTGCCGCTTCTGCAAGCTCTCTTCTGTCATGCGCGTCGCGCATTCTGTATTCGGTGACAGCCACCCACGCCATTTCTCGCCCAGGGATAGGTTTGCCCGTGTTCGCGTCGGTAACCAAGGGCCCGATTACGCCGATTAATTTGTGCCACTCGGTCTTGTTCCCCTGAATTTGCGTGTAGAGATCTTCGAGTGGGTGCATCGTTGCGAGAACAGAGAACCAGTCACCCAACTCGACGGCCAGCTTGAGGGCATACCTGAGATTCGCCTCCTCGATGGCGATCAGCTGAGCGGCAGCCGCGAAGTCGCCGCCGTTGAATAGTTTCGAGGCGCTGGAGCCGAAAAGGCCCATGGCCCTCACGAAAGCGTACTTGCACTCCTGCTCTCTGCCCTGGAAATCCCGCTCGAAGGCGACCCGAAAGAACCAAGGGACCGCCGGATGGATGCGGAAGACATTCTCGCTGTCGCCATGCCGCTCCAGAATTCCAAGTTCAACTCCGACCTCGAAGATCTGGGTGATCCTGCTCAAGCTCAAGGAGCCGATTTCGGGCAATCCCTTAATACCGACGCCGAGCGCTTCGAATACCTGGGAGTTTGCATAGCCCTGGAAGAAATGCAGCATGGAGAATGCTTTCCGGTCAGCTTGGCTGAAAGCATGTTCCAAGCCATAGTTCAACGAGGCCGTGAGGGAGCGTGAGCGGCCCTGGACGGGATCGTCCTGGAGGTTTGCCGCGCCGGATTGCAACTCGGAGACAAATCTCCCAATCTCCGCGGCGGTTCGCAAGCGGTTGCGCAATGCATGTACGACCAGGAGCGTAACCGCCAAGGGGTTCCCTTGGGTGAAATCGAGCAGGGGACGCCAGTCTTCGACATAGTCGATAGGGCGCCCCATCTTCTTCATCAGAGCCTGCGTCAACTGCACGCGCTCCCGAAGCGGCATGGGAGGCATGGCTACTCTGGAGGGAAGCATGCCGAGCCAAGCGGACTCGTCGCGCCGGGAGGTGAGCAGAAACTTTGCTCCACGCTCGGAGGCATCGCGTAGGAAATTTGCCAGTTCGGTTTGCTCTTCAAGCGACCATGCGGATTCGCTGCCTGCCGGAAAACCTCCGACCGGTTCCACATTGTCCCAGATCCAGAACACCCCTCCAGTGGTCACAAGACTCAACGCCAGCATAAGGCGTTCCCCGGGGTCCATCATTGCATCCCATTGGATGCCCTTTTCCAACAGCCACGGAGCGAAGCGGCGACCCAGTTGGTCGACAATTTGTCCCAAGGTGCGCTTGGTGTCGAACGAGGTGAAAAGTAAAGGCCCTCTGGTGCCGGCTGTCTGGAGGTACCATCGCGCAAACTCCGCTGCGGTGGTTGTTTTCCCGCTCCCGGCGTAGGCATGGAGAAGCACAACAGGGGCAAAGTCGAACGCCCGGTCGAGAGCAAGAAGAGTCTCGTCTCGTCCGAAAAAGCCGGCATCGGGCCTTCTGGGCAGCTCGATGTCGTCGCGATCGGCGGCATCGCCTTCGCTCGGCGATGTCTGGGCCTGTGCTCCGGCCGCAAAGAGCCGCAGCGGTACTGCTTCATAAAGAACCGGCACGATCCAGTCTTCGAGCGGCACATTGCGAGGGAACGACTGGCGAATGGGATCGGCGCTCAACTGCGCTCTGGCGAGTTGAACAGCCTCGCCTCCCGAAACCCCTGTCACCAACGCCGAATAGAAGTCCAACATGAACCGCGCCGCGGTTTCTACGAAGACATTAAACCGCATGGCCAAGACGCAGGGAATTCCCTGATCGGCCACCACTTGCGCCAAAGAACCGAACATGCGAATGTCAACCTGGATATCGCTCGCATTGCGGGGGCGTAGCTGAGGCTCCGCAAATGCGGAGCGGCAGGCATTCAACACAAGGATGGGAACCTTGGCATCCGCGAGTAACTTTCCGACCCGTCCTCCGTCGATGATCTCCCGATTCTCGGCACTATTGGGATTTTCGAACACCAGACCACCTGTTAACCCGTGGCCGTCAAAATGCACGACGTGATACGGTTCCCCCACTTGCGCCGCTTTGCGTAGGACGGAGCTCAGTTGGCCATAGGTGGGCGGGCGCAGCACGTCAATGTGGACGTTGCAGTTCCGCGCGCCGTGCATCCCCTTCAATAGATGCCCGGCGACTGAACGGAACGGGACATCGCCGGCGCCCGCGGGACGGCATATGACCAGTAGCAGGCGAACCAACTTGCCGGCCACCGCTGGCTTGACAAGTCCCCTCGACGGCGACGAATGTACTCGCACGAAGGAGTGGCAGGAGATTGCCAGCAACGACTGAGATGCCGGTTCGCGAAGTGTTTCCCATGGCAGCCTCATCGGGTCCGAATCGGAGCTGCTGATTTCAATTCGCAAATCGGCCAGATCCTCGGCGGCTAGGTCCCAGACCTTGGAGACTCCGGCGTTTTTACGGAAGACCGCCAGGAACAACTCGGCTCCCGCGCTTTCGATGCGCCCGACCACGCGCGCCGCAACAGTGGGAGCAGGGTCTGCGGGATAAATCAAATAGTCTTCCAGGTACCAGCGGAGATCCTCTTCGTCCTGTCGAGACCATTCAAAGTCGAAATCGGTTTCAGCTTCTTGGACGTTGCTTTGATTCTGCAGGACAAGGTGAGCCCACATCTTCGCGGAACGGCGTTCGAGGCAAAGGGACAATACAGGCATCGAAGTAGTTTGCACTCCTCAAGTTCTGGAAGCTTCCATGAGCGCTACCCGAAAAGATAAATTCGACCTCTCTTGCGTGCGCCGACAATCGCCACCGCGGAAACCAGAGCGCGGAGCGGACTTGAAATTGGAGTAGGCGAGGCCGGCGATGGCGATCGGATCGCTGCGATGCGCGCATGTCATGATGACAACTACGCTGTCGATAATAGCGCACAACCGGCTGGTTCTTCCAAAAGTCTCACTGAGAATGTACGACCAATGTACGCGAACGCACGCAAGGTCTTCTTTTCGGTTTCAGCTCGTCCCTTCCCTCACACGAGTTTTCAGTACCGGTCGATGGCGCCCGAAGATGGCTCGATTGCTATGGGCCTCGTCCGGCGTCGCGGCGACACACGGCGGGTTGGCTCGCCCATTGTTTTTTCGCGAACTTTCTTATCCCCTATCGCGTACCGTTTGTTCATGCTGGAGGCATGTATGACGTCGCTGAAGAGGACGGCTCAAATCGCCGGCCTGTGGTATCTTGGCTTCACCCTTGGGCCGTTCTACCTGCTCTATGTCCCTTCGCAAACGGTGGTGCACAACGACGCTGCCGCAACCGCCGCGCGCGTTCTCAGTCACGAAGCCCTCTACCGGTGGGGCATGCTTGCCGAAACGCTTGGCGTGGTCATCTTTATCGGGCTGAGTCTTGCGCTCTATCGTCTCTTTGAAGACGTCGACCGCCATCGCGCGCGGCAGCTGGTAGCTCTGGTGCTGGTATCGTCTGCTCTCGGCTTGGTGAACGTGGTCTTCAGCGCAGCCGCGCTGCTCGTCTTTAGCGGCGGCAATGCTTTCGCCGCCTTCGACAGCCACACCCGCGAGGCTATCGGGATGCTCCTGATCCGAATGCACGGGCAGGCGAATGGCATCAACCAGATATTCTGGGGATTGTGGCTTCTGCCCTTTGGTTGGTTGGTGGTGCGCTCGCGCTTCTTGCCGCGCTGGCTCGGATATTGGCTCCTGCTGGATGGGGTTGCGTGGGTTGTCGTCGGCGTGACTTGGTTTTTCTCTCCGGATTCCACGGACGTTCTCTTCCGTTACTTCCAGCCGGTGTTTCTCGCCGAGCTTGCGGCCATGCTCTGGCTGCTGATCGCCGGTGCGAAGAAGCAGCCGCCTGTTGGAACCGCAACTTCGTAGTTCTTGCGCTTTGCTGTTGCAAGGATCTCTGTGAATGGCTGAAGCGGAACAGCCTGTTCACAACGAAGCAACAGCCAGTAATGGCATCGCAGGCGATTTTCCATCGAATGCGGGTATTTTGCGACAACCCGACAGCAAAAGATTGGAGCGGCGTGAAGATGCGTGCAGGCGCGCCAGAGCCTGGTACCGGGTTGCGACCAGTGTCGGATCGAGTAACCAGCCGAGCATAACTCGAACTTGTTGGCCACGATGAAGTAATCTGGGCCTACTCTGAACTTGAGGAAACCCAAAATCGAGATCGCCTCCTCCAACGCCCGATTCTTCGGCCTCGATACTCTCCGTGCGCTCGCCATCGCGGTCGTCATGCTTTACCACCTGACGATCTTCGGCGAGTTGCCCTGGCGGATTTTCCCGATCACTGCTTTCGGATGGATGGGTGTCGACCTCTTCTTCGTCCTGAGCGGATTCTTGATTGGGCAGCAAGTCCTGAGACCTTACCTGCTCGGGCAGCAACCTTCCATCGCAGGATTCTATAAGCGGCGTGCCTTCCGGATATTGCCCGCCTATCTTGCGGTGCTCTCGCTTTACTTTCTCCTGCCCGGTTGGCGGGAGTTTCCAACCCTCGCGCCGTTGTGGAAGTTCATGACCTTCACCATGAACTTTGGTTTCAGCTTCGACGAGCGAGCCTTCTCCCATGCCTGGTCGTTGTGCGTTGAGGAACACTTTTACCTTGTTCTGCCGATTCTCGTCACGCTCCTGATGCGTCGGCCTTCAGCGCGCAGAACCGCCGCCTTGATGGTCTTCTTGGTCCTCTCTGGCATCGCTTTGCGCGCCTTTCTGATTACGCACTATCCCGACAAGGTTTGGGCTCTCATCTATTTTCCCAGCGTTACGCGTCTCGACGGACTTATTACTGGAGTCGGGCTTGCCCTGACTCGCACATTCCGCCCGACGTGGTGGAACACCCTCATGGAGCGGGGACACACGTTGTTGATCGCCGGTGCTCTCTGCGTTGGCTGCGTTCTCTGGATGTTCCGCGACGACGGCTTGGACAGGATCACCGGCTCCGCCGAATGGGGCATCGTCCTCGGTTTTCCGTTGCTTTCGCTCGGTTTCGGACTCATCGTCGCTTCCAGCGTAAGCAAGAACGGGTTGCTCGCGCGCGTGAAGGTTCCTTGCGCGGAGCTTGTCGCCACGCTGGCCTTCAGCCTCTACCTGACCCATAAGGCCGTCGCGCACTTGATAAAACTCCATTTTCAGCAGATCACCTTGGCGCAGGGTCCGGAATCCTGGCTGCTCTATGCCATTGGATGTTTCTCCGCGGCATTGCTGCTGCACATTGCCGTGGAAAGTCCGTTCCTTCTCCTGCGCGACCGGGTGACCCGACACAAACCTTCATCTGCAGTCGAAAATGAGTTGCGCGAAGAACCTGCTCCATGATCTCCGAGCCCAATTTCTGGTCCGCTGCGATGATCGCTTACGACGCGTGAGTGAGTGGCTCCCGGGAGTTTCATGTCGAAGAACGCACAGAACCGGACGTGCCGCACTCGCGTCATCCAGCTCCCATCGAGGAACAGCGCACATTGAGACCCTGTGCAAACAGGTACCCTCGGCGTTCGCCAAGAGGATAGCCTGCTTCGGAAAGGCCACTTATCTGTGGGGGGTAGACAATCTCCATCCATGGCAGTAGTATGTCTACATCTACATGACCGAGAACCCGAAGTACCAGAACCGTATTGAATTGCTTCAGGGAACGCTGGACATGCTTGTCTTGCAGGCGCTGGTGCGCCAGCCCATGCACGGGTATGCCATCGCGCAAATGATCCGCAACCGGTCCGGCGAAGTGCTCACGGTGGAGACAGGTTCTCTGTACCCGGCTCTGCATCGTCTTGAACGGCAGAAGTGGGTAGCGTCCGAATGGAAGCTCACCGAAAGCAAGCAGCGCGCCAAGTATTACCAGCTGACGGCTCTCGGGAGAGAGCAACTCACCAGTGACCACCAACGCTGGCTCCAGTTGGTGCGCGCCATCTGTGCGGTCATGGAGCCGGAGGTGCAGCCGTGATGCCCTGGCGATGGGACCGCGCCAAGCAAAGTCTCACTGAGGAGCTGCAGTCCCATCTGAAAATAGCAATCGCGGAGCGGGTTGCGCGCGGAGAAGATCCGGCCCAAGCCCGTGCGGCTGCCTTGCGCGAGTTTGGCAACCTGCCGCTCATCGAGGACGTTACCCGGGCGCACTGGGGAGGTCTGTGGCTGGAGAACCTGCTCTACGACGCTCGCCATGCGTTCCGCCAGCTTCGCCGTTCTCCCGCATTTGCAGCCACCGCTGTACTGACGCTGGCCTTCGGCATCGGCGCGAATCTTGGCGTGTTTCAGCTGCTCTATGCGGTGCTTCTGGCCGAGTTGCCTGTATCTCACCCGGAAGAGCTTGTTGTCGTACACGCGGCGCTCACGCCCTTCGATCGGGACTGGGCGGTCTCCTATCCCGCCTACCAGCGTCTGCGCGCGTCCAGCCCTGAGGCTCCGCTGCTGGCTCGCGCCGTTTCGGGCCCGGCCGATCTCGAGCTTCCCAATCGCGCCATGAGCAAGCCCTCTTGCGAACTGGTCTCCGACAACTACTTCAGCGTGCTGGGCGTTCTTCCGGCTGCCGGCCGGATGTTCATTGAAGCAGACGCCCGTCAGTGGCAGAGCGAGTGGCCCGCCGTTTTGCGCTTTGATTTTGCACGCGACACATTCGGCTCGGCGCAGCAGGCCGTAGGCCAACATATGCTTCTCAATGGCCGTTCGTTCGTCGTGATTGGAGTGGCGCACCAGCGTTTCCTCGGCGTGACCACGGGATATGCACCAGATATCTGGCTGCCTCTCGCACTGCAAAGCACGGGCGGCTTCAACGCCGGCTTCGATTCGCTTGGGCCTGGTCACGACGTCACGCTCGGCAAGCCCTGGTATAACCAGCCCACCATCTTCTGGCTCGATCTCATCGCGCGCATTCCTCACGGGCGCCGGGCGGCCTCGGCAGCCAAGTGGGACCAGGTCTTCGGCCCGGATCGTGTGCTGATGACCGAAGCCACAGCGGACCAGGCCGTTAGAACGTCGCTTCTGCATACAGCTACCGAATTGGTTCCCCTAAGCCGCCGGGGAGGTATGCGAAAACGCTTCTCGGTTCCACTGATGTTGCTGATGGCGCTGTCGGCTTCGATCTTCCTCGTGGGCTGTTTGAATCTTGCTAACCTGCAGCTGGCCCGGCTGAATGCGCGCGCACAGGAACTCGGCGTTCGCATGGCCCTGGGAGCGAGCCACGCAAGGCTGCTGCGGCAAATCGTTCTTGAAGACATCCTGATTGTTCTAGTTGGCAGCGCATCGGCTTTCGTCCTGGGGCGCATGGCCAGCAGCATCCTCATTCGCTGGGCCTCAAGCCATGGTTCGCATCTTACACTCGACCTGCATCCAAGCCTGGCCTTCGTGGCGCTTGGCGTTGCGCTCATGCTGCTGTCGCTTCTGTCCTTCAGCATTCTGCCTGCCGTAATCTTCATGCGGACCACCGTTGCGCAAACCGCGGGCTCGCGCGCCAAAGTCTCCGGAGTCGCGCAGACTGCACGCCAGCGCTGGCGCTCGAATGCATTGCTAATCGCGCAGGTGAGCTTATCGCTTCTGCTTTCCACCATGTCGGCGTGTTTCGCCGCCACGCTGGTGCATTGGGAAACCGTCGACGTCGGCATGGATCGCGAACACGTTCTCTCCGTTCATGTGGACATGGAGCAGTACAGGTACGTCGGTGAACATCGCGGCGATCTTCCGGAACTCTACCGTCGCATGCAGGAGCGGCTCCAGGCTCTGCCCGGGGTTCGCAGCGCCGCGGTTGAAATGTGCGGCGGCATCCACTGCGGCTGGAACACGGCCCTCTATGTGCATGGCCGCAGCGACCTCACCAATGGACAGGTCCACGGGCAGGAAGATCACGTCGGCCCTGACTTTTTTTCGACCATCGGCATTCCGATCTTGCGCGGACGCGATTTCGTTGCCGCCGACACGGACGCGGCGCAGCACGTTGCGATCGTCAGCCGCTCTTATGCGCGTCAACTGTTTGGCGACGCCGACCCGATTGGCCAGTGGGTCGGTTACGAACCCGCTCCCAATGACCACAAATTCCTGATTGTCGGCGAAGTCGCGGACGCGCGCCTGAACGGACCCGAGCACGATGCGCCGCCCATGGTTTACATGAGCATCGACCAGAACCCTGCCCCGGTGCACAGCATCCGCATCCGCGCCGTGGGCGATCCCCGCCATCTATCCGATAGCGTTCGCCAGGCGCTCCACGAAGTCGACCCCACTCTGCCCATCGACGAAATCGTGCCCTTCGCTACGGAACTGAACGGCGACCTGGGCACTGAAAAGCTCCTTGCCCGCCTTGCGGGAATCTACGCGAGCCTCACGCTGCTGCTTGTCGCCATCGGCTTCTACGGCGTCATGTCGTCCCGCACTTCGCGTCGCAAGAACGAATTTGGCATACGCCTTGCGCTCGGAGCCACTCGGGCCAATATTCAATTGCTCATCGTCGGCCAGACCGCGCGCATCCTGCTCGCGGGCATACTGCCCGGCGCAATTCTATCTGTCCTCGCGGTACACACAGCAAGTCATTTTTTGTATGGATCTGTCAGTGCGAATTCGATCGCGATCCTTGCTGCAAGCCTCGTGCTTGCGTTGGCCGGCTCAGCAGCCACGTTCATCCCAGCGCGCCGCGCGGCGTTCGCCGATCCGTTGCAATCGCTTCGCAGTGAATGACCGTCATCGAGAGCGGTTCCATCGCCGAAGCGGCCGCGCTGTTCGATCGCCGAACGCTGGACTGATTCAAGGGAATGAACTCGATTCGATCTTGTGATCGTAGGAACCTGATCGGATGGACGGAGTCTACGGAGACGGACGCCATACTCGGTAGGACTGAGATTGCAGCTTGCACTATTCCTTCATCCCAGTCTTCAGCCAGTCGGACGAATGCCGCTCAATGGCAATTCGTACCAACTGGCTCCTGGTTTTAACGCCGGCTTTGCGGAACAGTTCTTGAATGACAGCCTTGATAGCGCTCTCTGAGGAGTTAAGCTTCAGCGAGATTTCCTTATTCGAAAGTCCGTCGAGAATTCCACTGCTGTCCGGTTTAACTTAGCCGTGTCGCCGACAAGCTCATTGCCAAGTATGGTTTAAAGCGATTTGAGGGTGTCCACGATTTGAATTGCGTGTGGCTTATTTGCGATGCTTTCGGGATT
>Ga0181516_10002170_pt1 | contig 14225 bp, 11 predicted proteins | sample PEATcosm2014_Bin_25_FD_121104 | JGI IMG/M metagenome (GOLD analysis project Ga0181516, IMG submission 121104) | Peatland microbial communities from MTU Mesocosm Facility, Houghton, MI, USA - PEATcosm2014_Bin01_10_metaG | ecosystem: Environmental > Terrestrial > Soil > Wetlands > Peat | place... | reverse complement strand
GCCGCCAGCACGAACAGCGCGGCCAGGAATGTGCCGAAGACGCCGGAGCCGGATGCGGGGATGAACAACAGACAACCGGCGGTCATGGTCAGCAGTCCGACCACCGCGGTACGCATGTAACCGATACTGCGCACGATCGCCGCGGCCGGCAGCGAAACGACGAAGTACGCCATGAAGAAGGCAAACTGCACCAGCATGACCTGACCGTAGCTGAGCGTGAACAGGCCCTTGAGCTTCGGAATCACGACGTCGTTGAGACTAGTGATGCCGCCGAAGATGAAGAACAGCGCAAACACGAACAGTCGCAGGTCGGGTGCATCGGCATGACCGGTGGTCGCCGGCGCGGTCGTATTCTGGGTCGTCACGTTGGTCTTATGCCGGTCAAGCGGGGGTACTGTACTCCGAGCGCCAGATCACGGCCACACAGGCTGTCCGGCCCGCGCGCTGTGCGCTAGGCTAGCGCGTCGGCGGGCAGCCGCAGGAGGCGCAGGTGGGCGGGCTCTACTTCGAGGAATTCTCGCTGGGTCAGCGGTTCGCGCACGCCATCCGGCGCACCGTCACCGAGGCCGACAATGTTTTTTTCTCCGCTTTGACGCACAACCCCGCGCCGCTTCACCTGGATGAAGAGTATGGCCGGCAGACGGAATTCGGACAGCGCGTGGTCAACAGCTGCTTTACGCTGGGGTTGATGGTCGGCATCTCGGTCAACGACACCACCCTCGGCACCACGGTCGCCAATCTCGGCTGGGATGAGGTTCGCTTTCCCAAGCCGGTGTTTCATGGCGATACGCTGCGGGTGGAAACCGAAGTGCTCGAACTGCGCGGCAGCAACAGCCGGCCCAACAACGGCATCGTCATCTTCGCCCACCGCGCCTTCAATCAGCGCGATGAACTGGTCGCCAGCTGCAAGCGCTCGGCGCTGATGCTGCGCAAGCCGGCTTAAGACGCGTATGCGATCGCTGCTGTTCGTGCCGGCCGACAGTGAGCGCAAGCTCGCCAGGGCCGGGGACACGCAGGCTGACGCGCTGATACTCGATCTCGAGGACTCGGTGGCCCCCGATCGCAAGGCCGCGGCACGCGAGCTCGCGGCCGACTATCTGCGCAGCCAGGGCGGCCGCTCCGAGCTGTGGGTGCGAATCAACGATCGGGGCAGCGGCGAGCTGCTCAGGGACCTGACCGCGGTCGTGCCGTCCCATCCGGCCGGCATCGTGCTGCCCAAGATCACCGCTGCCGCGGACATCGAGGTGGTCGCGCATTATCTCGATGCCCTCGAGACTGCTCACGGCGTGCCGATCGGCAGCATCGTGCTGCTGGTACTCGTCACGGAAACACCGGCGGCGGTGCTGCGTATGCACCAGCTGCTCGAGCTCGAGTGTCCGCGCCTGCGTGCGCTCGCATGGGGCGCGGAGGATTTGAGCGTCGCGCTCGGCGCCGGTGATCCGCGCACCGCCGAGGGTGCCTGGCGCAGCACCTACGAGCACGCCCGCATAGAATGCCTGCTGGCCTCGCATGCGCTGGGGCTGGAGGCAATCGACAGCGTGTTCGTCGATTTTCGAGACAGCGACGGCCTGGCGCGCGCCTGCGCCGCCTCGCGCTACGATGGCTTCACCGGCCGCATGGCGATCCATCCGGACCAGGTCGCCATCATCAATGCCGCGTATGCACCCGGTGAGGCCGAGCGGCAGCTGGCACAACGCGTCGTCGATGCCTTTGCGGCCGGCGCCGGCACGGTCTCCATCGACGGCAAGATGTACGATCGGCCGCATCTCAAGGCAGCGCAACGCGTGCTGCGCCGGTTCAAGGAGCCTCGCTCTTGAGCACCCGCCTGAGCCCGTTGGCCGGCAAGCCAGCCACCTGCGCGCCGCTGACGGACATTCCGAAACTGCTCGACGCCTACACCGCCCTGACACCGGACCCTGGCGACAGCACGCAGCGCGTCGCATTCGGCACCTCGGGACATCGCGGCACCGCCCTGGAGCGCAGCTTCAACGAATGGCACGTGCTGGCAATCACGCAGGCGATCTGCGAATACCGCGCACAGCAGGCGATCGACGGACCGTTGTTCATCGGCGCGGACACCCACGCCCTGTCGGCCCCGGCGTTTCAGAGCGCGCTGGAAGTGCTGGCCGCGAACGGCGTCGAGACGCTGATCTCGGCCGGCGGTGAATTCACCCCGACACCGGCGATCTCACACGCGATCCTGGTGCACAACCGCGACCGCAGCAGCCGCCTCGCAGACGGCATCGTCGTGACCCCGTCGCACAATCCGCCCGGCGACGGCGGCTTCAAGTACAACCCGACCAACGGTGGGCCGGCCGACACGACGATCACCCGCTGGATCGAGACGCGTGCCAATGCACTGCTCGAGGCGGGCCTGCAAGGCGTGCGTCGGCTGCCGTTCGCGCAGTCGCGGCGCGCTGCCACGACCCGCGAGCATGATTTCGTGTCCGGCTACGTCGCCGATCTGGGCAGCGTCCTCGACCTCGAGGCGGTGCGCGCCGCTGGAATCCGAATCGGTGTCGATCCGCTCGGCGGCGCTGGCGTGCACTACTGGGCGCGCATCGCCGATCACTACGCACTCAACCTGGAGGTTGTCAGCGAGCAGGTCGATCCAACCTTCCGTTTCATGACACTGGACTGGGACGGGCGCATCCGGATGGATCCCTCCTCCCCCTGGGCCATGCAGCGGCTGCTGGCCATCAAGGACCGCTACGACATTGCCTTTGGCTGCGACACCGATCATGACCGGCACGGCATCGTCACCCGCAGCGCTGGCCTGATGCCCACCAATCACTACCTCAGTGTCGCCATCGACTACCTCTACCGCGAGCGCCACGGCTGGAACGTCGCAGCCGCGGTCGGCAAGACCGTGGTCAGCAGCGCGATGATCGATCGCGTCGCCGCGAGGCTCGGTCGACGCGTCTACGAGGTGCCGGTCGGGTTCAAGTGGTTCGTGGACGGGCTGCTCGACCGCTCACTGGCCTTCGTCGGCGAGGAAAGTGCCGGCGCCACGCTGAACCGCCGCGATGGCAGCGCGTGGACCACGGACAAGGATGGCATCGTCGCCGCGCTGCTGGCGGCCGAGATCACCGCACGCAGCGGTCGCGACCCGGGGGAGCTGTACGTGGCGCTGGCGGCCGAGTTCGGCGCACCGGCCTCCGACCGCGTGGATGCACCGGCCACGCCCGCGCAGAAGCAACGACTCTCGAAGCTCTCGCCACAGCAGATTCGCTCGCGCGAGCTTGCCGGAGATCGCATCGAGCAGGTGCTCGATCGCGCCCCCGGCAACGGCGCTGCGATCGGGGGCATCAAGGTGATCGCATCCTCCGGCTGGTTCGCCGCGCGGCCCTCGGGAACGGAGAACATCTACAAGATCTACGCTGAGAGCTTCCGTGGCGCCGATCACCTGCAGGCGATCCTGCGCGAGGCCCAGACCGTGGTCGATGCGGCGCTGGGTGACTGAAGTCGTGAAAATCGATATCGACGATTACCGCGTGGCCGAAGGCTCGACCGTCAAGCTGGGCAAGTGGCCGACGCTGGTGCGCCCCCTGTACGCCTCGAAGCACCAGTACCAGGAGCTGCTCGGGCAGCAGGTCGAGCAGCTCAGCGAGCAGCAGCAGCTGCTGTACTCATCGAACTCGCATGCGGTGCTGCTGATCTTCCAGGCGATGGACGCGGCGGGCAAGGACGGCGTCATCAAGCACGTGATGTCGGGTGTCAACCCGCAGGGATGCCAGGTCTACAGTTTCAAGCACCCGAGCGCGAGCGAGCTGCAGCACGACTTCCTGTGGCGCACCACCCGCGATCTGCCGGAACGCGGACGCATCGGCATCTTCAACCGCTCCTACTACGAGGAAGTGCTGATCGTACGGGTACATCCCGAGATCCTGCACAGCGAGGGCGTGCCCGTGGAGCCGCCCGATCACAAGACGATCTGGCAGCAGCGCTACCAGTCGATCGTCGGCTTCGAGCGCCACGCGTGCCGCAACGGCACGCGGATCGTCAAGTTCTTCCTGCATCTGTCGGCGGAAGAGCAGCGCAAACGCTTCCTGGCCCGCATCGATGAGCCGGAAAAGAATTGGAAATTCAGCCTGGCCGATATCGAGGAGCGCAAGTTCTGGAAGCAATACGCCCGGGCGTACGAGAAATGCCTGAGCGCCACCAGCACCGGATTCGCCCCGTGGTACGTGGTGCCGGCGGACGACAAGTCCAATGCGCATCTGATCGTCGCCCGGATCGTGCTCGAGACGCTCAAGGGCCTCAAGATGCACTATCCGAAGACCAGCGCGGCGCGTCGGCGGGAATTGCAGGCCATCCGGCAGCGCCTGACGCGCTGAAGACGCTCAGCCCGCCAGCGGCTGGATGAGCTCCGCATCGTCATTGCGGGGTGAGTTGACCCGGACGCTGACCGGCCAGCCGATCGTGAGATCGGCTGGGTAGGGTTGCAGCAGCGCCCACGCCTGCTGCGGCGATCCGCTGAGCCAGGTCTCGACTGCGCCCTGCGGCAGCAGCGCCGGCATGCGCTGCTTGCCGGGGGCGTTGTGGATCTGCGCCATCGCTGCATTCGCCGGCATCGTAATGATGGTGCAGCTTTCGATGACTGCGCCATCCTCGCCGCGCGAGCGGTCCCACAGCCCCGCCATGCCGAATAACGGTTGATCCGCCGCGTGGATGTAGTAGGGCTGCTTGCCGCCACCGTCGAGCAGGTGCCACTCGAAGAAACCGGCCGCCGGCAGTATGCAGCGCTGCCCCCGGCGCCAGGGACCGCGGTAGCTGGCGGCGGTCTGGATACTCTCCATCCGGGCGTTGATGGTCGAATACTTCGGCACGATGCCCCTGGCAAAGAATGGCACCAACCCCCAGCGCATCATGACCCCTTCGCGCTGATCCTCGGCGCTGCGCACCACCGGCACGTCCTGGCTCGGCGCCACGTTGTAGCTGCGCTCGAACTGCCAGTGCAGCAGATGGACCGCAAAGTAACGCTCGGCGTCACTCTGCTGGGGAGTCGAATAGCGTCCGCACATCCGCCCATTATAATTGGGGTGTGGCGCGCATTCTCACCATCGAGGACGATGCGGTGACGGCCGGCGAGATCGTTGCCGAGCTGCAGGTTCATGGAAATCAGGTCGACTGCGCAGCCAGCGGTACCGACGGCCTCGCCCGGGCGATCGCCGGCAATTACGATGTCATCACGCTCGATCGGATGCTGCCCGGCCTCGACGGCCTGAGTCTGGTGAAGCGGCTGCGCGAGGCCGGCGTGCGCACGCCGGTGCTGATGATCAGCGCGCTCAGCGATGTCGACGAGCGCATCCGCGGGCTGCGTGCCGGCGGCGATGACTACATGACCAAGCCGTTCGCGCCGGATGAGATGGCGGCACGCATCGAGGTGCTGCTGCGTCGGGAAGCGCGGCAGCAGGAAACCACGTTGCGGGTCGAGGATCTGTCGCTCGACCTGATGAGTCGCAGCGCGCGCCGCGGTGAAGCCAGCGTCGAATTGTTGCCGATTGAGTTCAAGCTGCTCGAGTACCTGATGCGGCACTCGGGCCAGGTACTGACGCGGACGATGATCTTCGAGGCCGTCTGGGGCTATCGCTTCGATCCGGGCACCAATGTCATCGACGTGCACATGGCACGCCTGCGACGCAAGATTGACGCCGGCCGCACGCCGTCATTGATCCGCACCGTACGCGGCTGTGGCTACGTACTGGGCGACGCCGCGTGAATACCGTACCAGCGAGGCCGCTCGGTGCCTTCAGCGACCTGTGGCGCTCGAGCGCCACGCGGCTGATCCTGGGCTATGGTGCGCTGTTCGCGGCCTGGAGCATCGTCCTGATCGGTGCCATCAGCTGGGAGACCGCACGCTATCTCGAGAACGTGGTCGATCAGATCCTGGAGCAACGCGTCCACTTCTTCACGTCGGTCGAGCGTGCGCGACTGCCGGAGCTGCTGGCAGCGACCACCTCGCTGGATCTGCGCGGGGTGATGTCGTACGGACTGTTCGATGCCGATAATCGCTATCTGCTCGGCGACATCGACCAGCTGCCAATCGATCTGCCGGTCGATGGCGATGTACACGCGCTGCCGCACGGCGTGCGCCGCCTGAGTGGCCAGCACGGCACGCACACGCGCGGCGTGGCGCTGCGTCGCGACGCCGACGAGCTGGTGGTGGTACTGGTGCGCGACTATGGCGCGGTCGATCGCGTCGGTACGATCATTCGCGGCAGTCTGTTGTGGGCCATGTCATTGACCCTGATACCGGGGCTGCTGGGCGGCTTCCTGCTGGCGCGCGGCCCACTGCACCGTGTACGCAGCATCGAGGCGGCCATCGAGCCCATCATGCGCGGCGACCTGCGCGCGCGCCTGCCCACATCGAGTCGCCACGATGAGCTCGACATGCTCTCGGCGATCGTCAATCGCATGCTCGATCAGATCGAGCGCCTGCTCGGTGAAGTCAAGGGTGTCTCCGACAGCATCGCCCACGATCTGCGCACACCGTTGACGCGGCTGCGCGCCCAGCTCTACCGACTGCAGCGCGAGAGCCTTGACAGCGCCGATGGCGCGCTGCTGATCGAGCGCTGCGTCGGTGAGACCGACGTACTGCTCGACCGCTTCCGGGCGCTGCTGCGCATCTCCGAGCTGGAGGACCTGCATCGGCGCGCAGGCTTCGGTCAGGTCGACATCAGCGACATCCTGCGTCGTGCCCACGAGCTGTACGCGCCGCTGGCGGAAGACGCGGGCATCGCATTCTCGCTGCAGGCGGCACGCGTGCCGCCGGTCACGGCCGATCCGGACCTGCTGTTCGAGGCGATCACCAACCTGCTCAGCAACGCCATCAAGTTCACACCTGCGGGCGGCCGGGTGGTGCTTGCGAGTGGCGCCGATCAGCGCGGGGCACGCATCGAGGTCCGCGACAGCGGCCCGGGTATTGCGCCGCATGAGCGCGAGGCCGTCTTGCAACGCTTCTATCGAACGCCGCACGGCCAGCAGCGGCCCGGATTCGGGCTCGGACTGAGCATCGTCGCGGCGATCGTCCGATTGCACGGTTTCCGTCTCGAGATCGGCGCCAATGAGCCGACTGGTTCACGGATCACGATCCTGTGCGCCCCTGAGCCCGCATAAGCTCATCCCAGGGCCGCAACTTAAAATATTCTTCATCGAATTCGGGCCCAGTGGCGCAGTTGGCCGCCACATAATTGACCTCATGTTCGATCTCGTGGGGATCGCCCTCCGGCGCCCCTATACCTTCGTCGTGCTCGCGCTGCTGATCCTGATCGGGGGAACGCTGGCGGCGCTGCGTACGCCGGTCGATATCTTCCCCGCCATCCGCATCCCGGTGATCGGTGTTGCCTGGCTGTACACCGGCCTGTCGCCGGATGAGATGGCCGGCCGCATCGTGACACCGTACGAACGCGTGCTGACGACCACGGTCAATGACATCGAGCATATCGAAGCCAATTCCTACAACAGCTTCGGCATCATCAAGATCTACTTTCAACCGAATGTCGATATCCGCACCGCGAACGCGCAGGTGACCGCGGTCTCTCAGACCGTGCTGAAGCAGCTACCCGCCGGCGTCACCCCGCCGCTGATCCTCAACTACAACGCGGCCACGGTGCCGATCATCCAGCTGGCGCTCTCCGGTGTCGGTCTGTCGGAGCAGAACCTCGCCGACCTCGGTATCAACTTCATCCGCACGCGGCTGGTCACCGTCCCGGGCGCGGCGATCCCTTACCCGTTCGGCGGCAAGACCCGCCAGGTGCAGATCGATCTGGATGCCGATGCGATGCAGGCCCGTGGCCTGGCCGGGCAGGACGTCGCCAATGCGCTGGCGGCGCAGAACCTGATCACGCCGGTCGGCACGCAGAAGATCGGCGACTTCGAGTACAACCTGCTGCTCAACAATGCGCCCTCGAAGATCGAGGGCTTGAACGATCTGCCGATCAAGAGCGTGAACGGGGCGATGGTCTACATTCGCGACATCGGTCACGCCCATGACGGCAATCCGCCCCAGACCAACATCGTGCACGTCAATGGCGGCCGCTCGGTGCTGATGTCGGTACTCAAGAACGGCGACATCTCCACGCTGTCGATCATCTCCGGCATCAAGCAGAAGCTGATCGAGATCAAGCCCACCCTGCCGGACACGCTGCGGATCGATCCCGTGGGCGATCAGTCGGTGTTCGTCCGGGGTGCGATCAGCGGCGTCGTCAAGGAAGGCGTGATCGCCGCGCTGCTGACCAGCGTCATGGTGCTGCTGTTCCTCGGCAACTGGCGCTCGACGCTGATCATCGCGGTGTCGATTCCGCTGTCGGTGCTCGGCGCCGTCGCGGTGCTGTCGGCGCTCGGCGAAACGCTCAACATCATGACCCTGGGCGGACTGGCGCTCGCGGTCGGCATTCTCGTCGACGATGCCACGGTGACCATCGAGAACATCAACTATCATCTCGAACAGGGCAAGGAAGTCGAGCGCGCCATCCTCGACGGCGCGGCGCAGATCGTGGTTCCGGCCTTTGTCTCGCTGCTCTGCATCTCGATCGTATTCGTGCCGATGTTCTTCCTGCAGGGCGTGCCGCGCTTCCTGTTTGTGCCGATGGCCGAGGCAGTGATCTTCGCGATCGCCTGGTCGTTCCTGCTGTCGCGCACCCTGGTCCCGACGATGGCGAAGTACATGCTGCACCAGCACGTCCCAGGCGGCGGTGGCGGCAACATGCGCAATCCGCTGGTGCGGTTTCAACGCGCCTTCGAGCAGCGCTTCGAGCGCATCCGCGACAACTACCATGGCCTGCTGGCCGCTCTCATCCGCCACCGGCGCCTGTTCATGCCGGTCTTCCTCGGTGCGGTGGTGCTATCGTTCCTGCTGCTGCCCTTCCTGGGGCGCAATTTCTTTCCTGCGGTGGACTCGGGCCAGATCCTGCTGCACGTGCGCGTGCAGGTGGGCACGCGCGTCGAGGAGACCGCCAACCGCTTTGCCGAAATCGAGCAAGCGGTGCGGCAGATCATTCCACCCTCGCAGCTGGCGACCATGGCCGACAACATCGGTCTGCCGATCAGCAGCATCAACATGACCTATAACAACACCGGCCTGATCGGCTCGCAGGACGGCGATATCCAGATTGCGTTGCAACCAGGGCACTCCCCTACCGACGAGTACATCCGCCGCATGCGCGAGCAGCTGCCGCGGCGTTTTCCTGGCGTGACGTTCTCGTTCCTGCCGGCCGACATCGTCAGCCAGATCCTGAATTTCGGCTCACCGGCACCGATCAACCTGCAGATTCGCGGCGGCGGCATCCCCGCGGATATGGCCTACGCGCAGGAACTGCTCGCGCGGGTGAAACTGGTGCCCGGGGTGGCCGATGCGCGTATCCAGCAGTCGCACAGCGATCCGGCATTTCAGATCAACGTCGATCGCACCCGCGCCCAGTACGTCGGCGTCACCGAGCGCGACGTCGACAACAGCCTGGTGGTCAATCTCGCCGGATCCGCCCAGGTGCAGCCGACTTACTGGTTGAGCCCGCAGAACGGCGTGTCCTATCTGATTGCGATGCAGTCGCCGCAGTATCAGATCGATTCGCTGCCGGCACTGCAGAATCTGCCGATCACGCCCTCGGGCTCGGGGACACCGCAGGTGCTCGGTGGCATCGCCGACATCGTGCGTACCACTTCGAACGATGTCGTGTCGGAGTACAACATCCAGTCGATGGTGCAGATCTATGCCACCACCCAAGGGCGCGATCTCGCCGCGGTGGCCAGTGACCTGCGCCAGATCCTGCGTGACACCGCCAAGGACGTGCCGAAGGCCGCCACCGTCTCGATGCTCGGCCAGGTGCAGACCATGCACGATTCGTTCTTCGGGCTGCTGTTCGGTCTGGCCGGCGCGCTGGTGCTGATCTATCTGTTGATCGTCGTCAATTTCCAGTCCTGGAGCGATCCGTTCGTGATCGTCACGGCGCTGCCGGCGGCGCTGGCCGGCATCGTCTGGATGCTGTTTGCAACCCATACGCCGCTGTCGGTGCCGGCGCTGACCGGCGCGATCATGTGCATGGGGGTTGCGACCGCCAACAGCGTGCTGGTGATCAGCTTCGCCCGCGAAAAGCTCAACCAGCTCGGTGATGCGACCGCCGCAGCGCTGGAGGCAGGCTACGTACGATTCCGCCCGGTACTGATGACGGCGCTGGCGATGATGATCGGCATGGCGCCCATGGCACTCGGACTCGGCGACGGCGGCGAGCAGAATGCGCCCCTTGGCCGCGCCGTCATCGGCGGACTGATGTTCGCCACCGTCGCCACGCTGGTCTTCGTTCCGGTCGTATTCAGCATCGTGCACGCGCGCCAAGGTCGCGGGAGTAAACATGTCCACGCCTGAGCATCCATCAGCCTCTTCCGGTCTGGCAGAGGTCGCACCGGTCTACAGCGATAGCGGTCGCACCACCGCCGCTGCACCGTCACGGCGCTCGCTGCAACTGGCGGCGGTGATCATCGCCGGCGCCGCAGTGCTGATCGTCGCCGCGGGTCTGGTGACGCGCGCCCAGGAGAAAGCAGAGCTGCGTGACTGGACCGAAGCGCAGGCCATCCCGACCGTCGCAGTCGCACCGCCCGGCGACGCCGGCGCCGCCGCCACCCTCAATCTGCCGGGGCGGCTGGAGGCCTATACGCGCGCACCGCTGTACGCGCGCGTCAGTGGCTACCTGAAGAGCTGGAAGTACGACATTGGCGCGCAGGTCAAGGCGGGCGCGCTGCTGGCGGAGATCGAGGCGCCGGATCTGGATCAGGAGCTGGTACAGGCCGAGGCGGACCTGGCGACGGCGGAAGCGAATCTCACGCTCTCGAAATCCACCGCGCAACGCTGGCAATCGATGCTCGGCACCAATGCGGTGTCAAAGCAGGAGGTGGATGAGAAGACCGGCGATCTGGCCGCCAAGGAGGCGCTGGTGAAATCCGCGCGCGCCAACGTCCAGCGCCTCAAGGCGACCGAAGGATTCACGCGCATCGTGGCGCCGTTCGACGGCATCGTCACCGCGCGCCAGACCGATGTCGGCCAGCTGATTCAGGCCGGCGGCGGCGGCGGCCCCGAACTGTTCGAAGTCTCGGATGTGCGCAAGCTGCGCGTCTACGTCAGCGTCCCGCAGAACTACGTCCCGCGCGTGCCCCCGGGCACGCAGGCACACATCAGCGTGCCGGAACATCCCGGCAAGACCTACACCGCCACCGTGGAATCCTCATCGCAGGCGGTCTCGGCGGCCTCAGGCACGACGCTGATGCAGCTGGCGGTCGACAATGAGGCGCGCGAGTTGATGCCGGGCAGTTACGCAGAGGTGCGCCTGGAACTCTCGCGCGACGCCGCCACCCTCAGCATTCCCGCCAGCGCACTGATCTTCGACGCCAAGGGCCTGCGCGTCGCCACGGTGGATGCGACTGACCACGTCAGGCTGAAGAGCGTCGCGATCGCGCGCGATCTCGGCTCGACGATCGAAATCGGCGCCGGCCTCACGGCATCGGACCGGATCGTCCAAAGCCCCCCCGATGGACTTTCCGATGGCAGCGCGGTCCGCATCGCCGGCAACGCCACCCAGGCGCTGGCCAAGAATGAGCACCACTGAGCCCTTGACGCCGGCGCCATCGTGGCGGTGGCGCGCGGCGCTGCTGCTGGCCGCTGCCCTGCCCGGATGCTCATTTGCGCCGCGCATGCAGGCGCCGGAAATACCGGCGGCCGAGAGCTACAAGGAGCTCGGTCCCTGGACCACGGCCGAGCCCGCCGACCAGTTGCCGCGCGAGGCCTGGTGGCGACTGTACGGGGATGCCGAGCTCGATGCGCTGCAGGATCGCTTGATCGCGCACAGCCCCGACCTCGCCGCCGCGCTGGCGCGCTACCAGCAGGCCCAGGCCGCGGCATCGCAGCTCAGTGCGTCACTGTTTCCGACCGTCAATGCCAACGCCAGCGTGCAGCACAACCGTGACGCGCTCGATACGCCGCTGCTGCACCTGACCCAGCCGCTCGATTACAACAGCAATATCGTCGGTCTGCAGGCGTTCTACGAACTCGATCTCTGGGGCAAGATCCGCAATACGGTCGCCGCGGGCAACGCGCAGGCCGCCGCCTCGGCGGCCGATCTGGAATCCGCGCGCCTGAGCCTGCAGGCCCAGCTCGCAGACGACTACATCGTGCTGCGGGAGCTCGACCAGCAGGTCGCGCTGCTCAACGATACGGTGACGGCCTATGCGAAGGCGCTCGATCTGACGCGCCAGCGATTCGAGAGCGGCATTGCCCCCGGCCTCGATGTCGCGCGGGCGCAGAATCAGGTGGACGAGACACGCTCGCAGGTACAGCAGACCCAGGCCCAGCGCGCGCTGACGGAGCACGCGATCGCCGCCCTGGTGGGCGAGGACGCCTCGCGCTTCTCGATCGCGCCCCGGCAGGCCTCGCTGTCGTTGCCCCGCGTGCCGGCGGGACTGCCATCGACGCTGTTGCAGCGCCGGCCCGATGTCGCGGCCGCGCAGCGGCGCATGCAGGCCGCCAACGCCGGCATCGGCGTGGCACGGGCCGCCTATTTTCCCGATGTCACGCTCGGTGCGACCGTCGGTTTTGAGAGCGATCAGGCCAACGGCTGGATCAAGGCGCCGAACACCTTCTGGTCGCTGGGCCCCAATGCGCTGCTCACGGTGTTCGATGCCGGGCGCCGCAAGGCGCAGGTCGCCCAGGCGCGCGCGCAATACGATGAGGCCGCAGCCGACTATCGCAGCGTCGCGCTGAGCGCGTTTGCGCAGATCGAGGACAACCTGGCGCTGATCGAACGCTACCATGCCGCCGATGCCTACGAGCGCTCGGCCGTCGCCGCGGCTCAGCAGGCACTGGACTACTCCATGACGCGTTACGGCGCGGGCGCGATCAATTATCTGGATGTGGTGGTCTCACAGACCGCCGCGCTGCAGTCGCAGATCGAGGCGCTGAACATCAGCACCGAACAGCTGCGCGCCAGTGTGCAGTTGATCCGCGCCCTCGGCGGCGGCTGGCAGGATCCGGCTGCGCTGGCTGCGGCTCGTTGAATCCTCAGCGAATCGGCTCCCAGCGCCATGACTTCAGCAGCGCATTGAGCGTTCGCTCATCCGCGCCGAGTCGGTCAGGGGTGCTCTGCAGATCGATCCGGTAGATTTCACGGTAACGCACCGTGATGACCTCCTCGTGCACCCGGATGTCATCGCGGCCCCGACACTGCAGCCGGATCACGGCGCGCACGCCGGGTTCGCTCGCCATCGCCACCGCGCTCGAATCGTCGCCGAGGACCGCATCGTGCAGCCGGATGGTGTTGAGGTCGCGTCGGTGCACCCCGTCGGCCGTGATGTCGTAGAACACATCGTACGACGCATCGACGCGCAGATAGGCGCGCAGCCCCTGCGAGAGCAGGATGACGAACCCCCGCTCCGGCCCGTTCGCACTGATGAGCGGCTGCAGTCCGTCCGGGATGCTCACCGAGTAGCCATAGGCGTTGTTGACATAACGAGCGCCGCGTACCTGAGTGGCTGCCTGCGTGGGCGCACCCGGCAGTCGATCGCCGCAGTAATCCTCACGACTCTGTGCCCAGGCAGGGGCACTTATCCACATCGCAGCGGTCCAGATCGACAGCACGCTGCGGATTTTTCGATTGTTCTGGTTCAACGGGGTGCCGGAGCGTGGGAACTTTGGTACCTTGCGTAGGACATGACCGCTAACCTGGGGGCGGGATGAGCGCTATGGTGCGTGTTCATGGAAGCGGCAATCAACATGCATGGCGACGAAGACCTGACCTGTGATCTGTCGGCCGAGCCGAGCCTGGTCGATCCGAATCCCACTCTCGAGAGCCCGCCGCCACCGCCGGCGATGCGCGGAGAGCACCTGATCAAGGCCCTGGCCGCCGCCGCACCCAAGGCGGTCGCGGCTGCGGTCAAACGCGCACCGGGGCGGTGGCCGCCGACACTCACCAGCACGCGACTCGCCGAGGATACGAGCGTCATCGAGCGCACTGAGCTGCTCGAGCAGCCGCTGCCGTTGTTCGCGGTCGAAGCGCGGCCAAAGGCTGCGGCACCCACTGTGGAGCCGGTGAAGCCGGTGCCGGTGAAACCGGTGCCGGTGAAGCCGGCGGAATCGGCTGAGCGCGCGGCGGCGCCGGGTCAGCTGCTGCGCAATCGTTACGAGCTGCAGCTGTTGCTCGGGCGCGGCGGCATGGCTTCGGTCTACAAGGCCATCGATCACG
>Ga0181516_10002169_pt1 | contig 14230 bp, 10 predicted proteins | sample PEATcosm2014_Bin_25_FD_121104 | JGI IMG/M metagenome (GOLD analysis project Ga0181516, IMG submission 121104) | Peatland microbial communities from MTU Mesocosm Facility, Houghton, MI, USA - PEATcosm2014_Bin01_10_metaG | ecosystem: Environmental > Terrestrial > Soil > Wetlands > Peat | place... | reverse complement strand
GCGCAGGTTGGCCAGGTTGAGCTTGAGGATGGCCAGCGGGTTGTTGATCTCGTGCGCCACCCCGGCGGCCAGGGTGCCGATGGAGGCTAGCTTCTCGGACTGGATGAGCTGGGCCTGCATCTGGGCGCGCTCCACCTCCACGGCCTTGCGCTCGGTGATGTCGCGCAGCAAGCCGGCGATGCCCAGCACCTGACCCTGCGGCCCGCGCTGGATGCCGCCGGCGCTCTCGAACCACACCGCCGTGCCGTCGGCGCGGAGGATGCGGAACTGCAGCGCCGGCAAGCCCAGCTCGCGGCGGTTGACGCCCTGGCCCAGGGCCAGGCCCAGGGCGGCGGTGACATAGGCGCGGTCCTCGGGATGCACCAGGTCCAGCATGGGCCGGCCCACCACCTGCCTGGGCTCATAGCCGTAGCGGGCCACCGAGGGGCCCACGTAGGTCATGATGCCGCGCGCGTCATAGGCGTAGACCAGCTCCTGGATGCCCTCCACCACCGCCTTGTAGCGGTTCTCGCCGGCCTTGAGGGCCAGCATCATCTCCGCTTGGCGCAGCAGCACCAGGGCCCACACCATCACCAGCAGCAGCAGCAGCGCGGTCAGGCCCATGCCGGCCAGGCGGGCCACATAGATGGGGGCCTGGGGAGCCAGCACCACCAGGCGCAGGCCCTCCACGCCCAGCTCCACCGAGTAGGGCGCCAAGTCCGCGCTGCCGGCCGCGCCGGCCGAGGCCGGCCCGCCACCAGGGGAGTGGGCCAGCAGCACGGCGCCCTGGCGGTCCAGGATGAAGCCCTTCTCGCCCGGCTCCAGGGCCAGCTCGGGCTCCAGGGCCATCTTGACCACCACCACGCCCGCCAGCCTCCCGCGCAGGAGCAGGGGCGCGCTGCTGTAATAGCCCGTGCGGCGCGAGGTGAGGCCCAGCGCCGCCTGGCGGCCATGCCAGCCAGCCAAGGCCTCGATGAAGTAAGGCCGCAAGCCGTAATCCTGGCCCAGGAAGCTGTCGGCAGCCGCGCGGTTGCTGGAGGCGCTGGCCCGGCCCTGCGGGTCCAGCACATAGGCCACCGACTTGGGCAGCACCCGCGCGGCGCGGTCCAGCGCCTGGTCCACCTGGGGGCCGCGCAAGCCTGGCAGGGAGCTGGCCAGCTCGGTGGCCAGGCGGTCAGCCAGGGCGGTGTGGTCCAGCATCAGGCGGTGCACCTGCTCCAGGCGGGCCTGGTAGCGGTCGGCCTGCAGGCGCCGCGCGAACTCACCGCAAGCCTGGGTGAGGGCCCAGCCCAAGAGCAGGGCCAGCACAAAGCTCAAGGGGGCGGCCAGCCGGCCGGGCAGGGCAGCGGCCGAGGGCTGGGAGCGCTGGCAGCGCCGGTCCCAGAGGCGCCAGCAAAAGCCCCCCAGGCAGAAGATGTGCGCCAGCAGGATGCCATGGTCCGGGAATTCCTGGGGCGTGCCAGCCGCCAGCGCCAGCGCGGCCGTGCTCAGCCCCATGCCCAGGGCCCAGCCCGCGGCGGGCTTCCAGCGCTTGAGCGAGGCGGAGAGCGCCAGCACCAGCAGGGCGCTGGCGGCCAAGGCCAGCCCCGCGGCGCCAAAGCGCAGCCCGGCCCAGCCCTTGAGCCCCATGGCCAGGGTGGCGGCCAGCAGCAGCAGCACCGCCCAAGAGCCCGGCAGCCGGCAGCCGGCGCCCAAGGCCGCGCGGCGCGAGCCCTCCAGCATCACCACCAAGCCGATGCCAGCCAAGGCCAGGCCGGCCTGCGGCAGCTCCAGGGTGTCGGGCAGCGCCAGGGGCGGCAGCGCCAAGAAGCAGGCCAGGCCCACGCCCGCCATCCCCAGGCTGATGATGCGCCAGCAGCGGCGGCCCTCCCTGCCCTCCGGGGCCAGCGTGCCGAGCAGCACCGCGGCCAGCACCCAGAGGGTGCCGGCGGTGAAGAGGTAGAAATCAAGGGGATGCGGTAAGAAGGACATGGGCCCCGCTTTCAGTGCTCCAAGCCCGGCGGGGGCGGCAGAGGCTGCCGGCGCCGGGGGAGCAGGCTGGCCTTGCGCAGGGGCTCGACCGGGTCGAGCACTGCGAAAGAGCCAGAATGATAGGACATCCACATGATATGGAGATGGGTGGCGCTGCGGGCCAAAAACGCATTCTTGCCGCTGCGGCCCACGGTGCCCAGGCAGGCGCCCGCGGCCAGCCTGTCCCCGGGCTCGACCCAGGTCTCGCTCAAGTGGGCGTAGTAGGCCAGCTGGCCCGCGGCCGGGTCCAGCACATAGACATAGCAGCCGCCGCGCCAGCGGTCGCCCGGCCGCCAGGCGCCCTGCACCGACACCACCACCCCGCCAAAGGCCGCCACCACCGGCACGGCCCCGCCATCGCGGTCATCGCGGCAGCGCTGGCCATGGTCGAAGATGAAGATGTCCACGGCCGGGTGCGGGGCGCCGCCTCGCGTGCCGCGGTAGTAGTCGAAGCCCTGGGGCTGGTAGCTGGCCGGGTCAAAGTCGCGGGCATCGTAGCCCGGCAGGGGGAAGACCCAGCGCGGGCCCTGGGCGGGCCAGTCCGCGGCCTGGGCGATGGCCTGAAAGGCGGCCTTGAAGCGGCTGCGGGCCAGGGCGCGCGGGATGCGGCTATCGCGCACCTGGCGCTCGGTGGCCTGCCACAGCAAAGCGCCCTGGGCCAGGCCCAGGGGCGCCACGGGCTTGGCCCAGGCCTGGGCGCCGGCAGAGATCAGCAGCAACAGCAGGGCCCCCCGCCTCAATGCGCCGCCCGGGTCAGGGGCCGGGGCAGGCCCTTGCAGGGCTTGCTGTAATCCGGCTCTGGCAGGGGCCAGGCCAAGCTCTTCGAGACGCGCAGACCCTGCAGGGGGTTCAGGGTGTAGAAGCGGCCATCGGCGAAGTCATGCACCTGAAAGTGCAGGTGGGTGCGCATGGGCCCATGGTTCACGTCCGCGCCCGTGCGGCCCACCCAGCCGATGACCTGGCCCTTGGCCACCTGCTGGCCCAGCGCAACCTTCAGCCGGCCCAGGCGGGCATAGACGAAGAAGCGGCCATCCTCCTGGTCCAGGATGCAGACATAGACCCCCTCGGGGTTGCCGTCCTGCGGGCTCCATTGCGGCTGGGTGGCCACCACCAGGCCGTCCATGGCCGCCACCACCGGGATGGGCTTGTGGTTGCGGTCATCCAGGCAGTCATGGTCCTTGTCATGCACAAAGATGTCCAGCCCGGGGTGCCCCAGCCGGTGGGGCCCGTCGTAATAGCTGTAGCCCTTGCCGCGGTAGCTCTTCTTGGCCACGTCCTTGAAGCCATAGCCCGGCAGGGGGAAGACCCACTGCCAGCGCCCGGCCGCGGGGGGCGGCACCTGGTTGAGCCGCACGAGCGGCCACAGCTGGCGGAAGGCGGCGCGCGCGGCATGGGGCTCGGCCTTGCCCTCGCGCACCTCATGCTCCCACTGGTTCCAGGCCCGGCAGGCCTCCATCTGGGGCTCCTGCGCGTAGACGCTGGCCGCGCGCAAGCCCGCCTGCGGCATCAGCAGCAGGATCAAGGCCAGCCAAGGCTGCCAGGCCCTGGTCATCAATGGAGCCCCGCCGTGAGCTGGAACCAGAGCCCGCGCCGCCGCTCTTCCAGCAGCGCCAGGCCCTGCGCGCGGGCGGCCCGGCCCACGGCCAGGGCCTCGGCCGGGGTGTGGATGCCGGACATGAGCAGGCGGCCGCCCAAGGCCAGGCGCCGGGCCAGCGCCGGCATCACCTTGAGCAGCACCGGGCTGGTCAGGTTGGCCAGCACCCGCGGGTAGCGGCCGCGGCCCAGGCCGGCCACGCGGGGGAAGGCGCCCTGGAGCGCGCGCAGGGCCTGGGGCCGCACGCCGTTCTCAGCGCGGTTGGCCTTGAGCTCGCGGCAGGCCCCGGCCTCCAGCTCCACCGCGTCGCAATGGGCCGCGCCCAAGTGCAGGGCCGCGAAGCAGAGGATGCCCGAGCCGGCGCCGATCTCGAGCAAGCGCAGGCCCTTGAGCCCCTTGTCGCGGCTGAGCGCGGCCAGCATCAGCCGTGTGCTGGCGTGCAGACCGGTGCCGAAGGCCTGGCCCTGCAGCAGGCGGATGGCCAGCGCGCCCTTGGGCAGCACGGGCTTGCGCCAGGCCGGCACCACATGAAAGCGGCCCAGCTTCTGCACCGGGAAGGAGGCTTTACTCTCGGTGAGCCAGTCGCGCGGCGCCTCCAGCTCGGCCTCAAAGCCCTTGCCGCCCAGCAGGGCCACCCGGGCCTTGAGCGCGGGCAGGTCGCCCTTGCGCTTGAGCCAGCCCTCCACGCACAGCAGGCCCCCTTCGGTGGCCTGCCCGGGGCGCCAGCTGCGGCTGCGGGAGCCCAGCGGCGATGTCAGGAGCCCGTCGGGCAGCAGGTCGGCCAGCGCCGGCCCGGCGTTCTCGGCCAGGGCGGCGGGCAGGCAAAAGCGTGCGTGCAGGATGGGGCGATGGCGCTTCACAGGTCTCCTCTCATGGGGCCACGGCGCGGCGGCCTGCCTTGACCTCGCCCCGCTGGCGCTTGCCCTCCAGCATGCGCTGCTTGGACCGGCGGCTGCGGCGGCGCTTCTGGCGGCGCAGCTTCTCCGCCTCGCTCACGGCGGCCGAGGCCTTGCCCAAGATGCGCTCCTCCAGCTTGTCGGCCAGCAAGCGGCGCGCCCAGAAGCGGTTGAGGCCCTGGCTGCGCTCCTTCTGGCAGCGCACCACCAGGCCGCTGGGCCCATGCTTGAGCACCACGCAGGTGCTCACCTTGTTGACGTTCTGGCCGCCCGGGCCGCTGGAGCGGATGAAGCTCTCCTCCAGGTCCGCGTCGCGCACGCCCAGGGCCTTGAGCCTCTCCTCCAGGCGCTGGGCGGTCTCAGGGCTGACGGGCCACACGCTCACGGGCGGGGCTCGAGCAGGTCGGCGAAGCGCTCAGCCGGCGCCTCGAAGCCGCCCGCCGCGATGGCATCGCGGTACCACAGGGCGCTGTCCTTGGGCGTGCGGGCCAGGGTGCCGCGGTCCACATGCACCAGGCCGAACTGCGGCTTGTAGCCCGTGGACCATTCGAAGTTGTCCAAGAGCGACCAGGCATAGTAGCCGCGCAGGTCAGCCCCTGAATCCAGGGCGGCCCGGCAGGCCAGCAGGTGCCGGCGCAGGTAATCCTGCCGCGCCGCGTCGCGCACCCGGCCGTCCGCGCCCGGGGCCTCCTCAAAGCGGCAATAGCCGTTCTCGCTGATGTAGGTGGGCATGCTGCCATAGCGCCGGGCGAACTCATTGAGCAGCGTGGTCAGCCCCTCGGGCGCCACCTCCCAGCCCCAGTCGTTCTTGGGCGCCGAGGCCGGGGCCTCCATCTTGCGCGCCCGGGCCGGGCCAGCGGATGGGTCCTCCGCGTAGCGGATGGGGAAGTAGTAGTTCTGGCCCACCCAGTCCAGGGGCTGGCTGATCAGCTCCAGGTCGCCTGGCTGGACCTCGGGCACGTCCGCGCCCCGCTGGGCCCAGCCCAGCTCAGGGTAGCGGCCCTGGTAGACCGGGTCCAGCCACCAGGCGTTGTCGAACTCCCAGGCCCGGCGCGCGGCAGCCACGTCGCCGGAGCCATGCGGCACCACGGGCGCCAGGTTCCACACGATGCCCGCCTGCACCGGCTTGGGCGCGCTGGCGCGCAGGGCGCTGACTGCCCTGCCGTGCGAGAGCAGGATGTGATGGATCACCTGGTTCACCTGGCGGGGCGGCAGCTTGAGCCCGGGGGCGAAGATGCCGTGGCTGTGGGCGAAGAAGGCCGTGCACCAGGGCTCATTGTGGGTGGCCCACAGCCGCACCCTGTCCCCCAGCCGGCGCGCCACCACCGCGGCGTAGTCGGCGAACCACGAAGCCACGTCCCGGTTGCGCCAGCCGCCCTCCATCTCCAGGGCCTGGGGCAGGTCCCAATGGTAGAGGGTCAGGTTGGGCTCTATGCCCTTGGCCAGCAAAGCGTCCACCAGGCGGTCATAGAAGCCCAGGCCGGCGGCATTCACCGTGCCGCGGCCCGCGGGCATCACCCGCGGCCAGGAGATGGAGAAGCGGTAGCCCTTGAGCCCCAGCCCCGCCATCAGCGCCACATCCTCCTGCCAGCGGTGGTAATGGTCGCAGGCCACGTCGCCCGTGTCGCCGGCCTGGATGCGGCCCGGCTGGTCGCAGAAGGCATCCCAGATGGAGGGGCCCTTTCCATCGTCTGAACGGCCTCCCTCGATCTGGTAGGCCGAGGTGGCGGCGCCAAAGACAAAGCACTTGGGGAAGGAATGGAAGGTCTGGTCCATGGGGCAGGGCCTCGCGAGAAGGGATGGGCAGGGCTCAGGCTTGGCTGAGCGCCTGGGCGACCGTGCGCAGCAGGTCGGCGCGGTCAAAGGGCTTGTTGATGGCGGCCGCGAAGCCCAGCTCCGCGGCCGGGCCGTCGGGCAGGCCCTCGCCGCTGAAGAGGATGGCTTTGACGCCGGGGTCTAGGGCCTTGAGGGCCTCCAATCCGCCCATGCCCTGGCGGACATTCAAGTCGAGGATGACGGCCTGGAAGGGCCGGCCCTGGGCCAGGGCCTGGCCATAGGCCTCCACGGCCTGGCAGCCCTCGCTGGCCAGGGCGCAGTCATAGCCCTGCAAGGCCAGCATGCGCGCGGCCAGCGTGCGGATCAGCTCCTCGTCATCCATCACCAGGATGCGGGCCCTGCCCGTAGGCTGGCCCGCGGGTCCGTTCTCAGGCATGCCGGCTCCTCAAAGCTGTGCCCAAGGGAAAGGGACATGATGCACATTTTTAGGGGCCAGTGCAAGCGCCCTCGGGAATCTTAAGGCTGGCCCGGCTCAAAGGTTTCCGATAACATGGCCCAGTCCATCTCCCCTGAGGTCTCCATGCCGGAAGAATCGGCCTCCCCTGCCTTTCAATGCCTGCTCGGCGCCCGCAGCCTGGCATCCTTCAACCGCGGGCTCTTGGCCACCACCCTGTGCCTGATGGCCCTGGCCCTGCCGGCCGGGCAGGGCTTGAGCCCGGCGCTGGCCCTGGTGCTGGTGTTCGCCGCCAGCCTGCTGCCCCAGGTGGGGCTTGGCGCCTGGGCCGGCTGGGCCGCTGACCGCTTCCCCAAGCGCCGGGTGCTTTTGTGCGCGCGCGGCCTGGAAGCCCTGGCCCTGGCCTCGGGCCTGGCGCTGGTGGGGAGCCATCCCCTGCCCGTGCTGCTAGCGCTGCTGCTGCTGGCGGGCATGGCCGACCTCTTCTTCCACACCGCCCAGCAGGGCCTGCTGGCCGAGCTGCTGCCCGAGAGCGAACTGGCCCGCGGCGGCGCGCGCCTGGAGTCCGCCTCCTTCGCGGCCCTGGTGCTGGGCGTGGCGCTTTCCGGCCTCATCACCAAGCTGCACGGGCCCGGCCCGCTGTGGCTGCTGCCGGTGCTGCTGCCCTGCTCGGCGGCGGCGCTGGCGCTCTGCCTGGGCCTGCCGCGCGAGCAGCCCGGCAATCAGGGCCTGCGCTTCCCGCTGCACCCGCTCTCCGGCCTGCGCCGCGGCCTGGGCTTCTTGTGGGCGGACCGCACCTTGCGGGTGGCCAGCCTGGGCCCGGCCTGGTTCCACCTGGCCGGGGGCCTGCTACAGATGGCGGCCCTGCTGTGGGCCCGCCAGGCCATGGGCCTGGGCGACCTGCGCACCGCGCTGGCGCTGGCCCTGCTCTTCGCCGGCAGCGGCCTGGGCAGCCTGGCCGCCGGCCAGCTCTCCGGCGACAAGGTGGAGATAGGCCTGGTGCCGCTGGGCGGGGCCCTCTCGGGCTTGGCCGCGCTGCTGCTGCCCCTGGCCCAGGGCCTGCCCGCGGCCTACCTGCTGCTGGTGCTGTGCGGCTTCGGCGGCGGGCTCTTCCTGGCCCCGCTCAAGGCCCTGCGCCTGCAGCGCAGCCCGCGCCTGATGCAGGGCCGCCTGGCCGCCGCGGCCGGCTGGCTGGATGCCGGCGCCGTGATCCTGGCGGGCCTGCTGCTGCTGCTGCTCCTGCGCCTGGGGCTCGACCCGGCCCTGATCCTGGCTTTGGCCGGCTTCTCCACTTTGCTGGGCACCCTCTACCTGCTGTTGCGCGTGCCGGCCATGGCGGTGCGGGCCTGCCTGTGGTGGCTCACCCACACCCTCTACCATACCCAGGTGCGCGGCCAGCGCGGCGTGCCCTTCCGCGGCCCGGTGCTGATGGTCTGCAACCACATCAGCAGCCTGGATGGCCTGCTGGTGGGGGCCGCCACCCAGCGCTTCATCCGCTTCACCATCGCCCGCCATGAGGCCGAGGCCCAGCGCCTGGGCTGGCTCTACCGCCTGATGAAGGCCATCCCCATCCAGGACGAGAGCCCGCATGCCCGCCAAGCGGGCATCGCGCGCATCCGCGCCGAGCTTGAGGCTGGCCACGCGGTCTGCCTCTTCGCCGAGGGCACCATCAGCCGCACCGGCTACCTGCTGCCCTTCTCCGGCGCGCTGGAGAGCATCCTGCAGGGCCTGCCCGGCGTGCCGGTCATCCCGGTGTGCGTGGAGGGCATGGAAGGCACCTTCTTCGGCCCTCCCGGCCGCAAGCCCCCGCTGCTGCGCTGGCCCCTGCGGCGGCCCATCCGCGCCTCGGTCTCCTTTGGCAAGCCCTTGGCATCCCCGGTGGGCACGGCCCAGGCCCGGCGCGCGGTGCTTGAGCTGGCGGCCCAGGCCGCGGAGCAGCGCATCGGGGAGGGCGACCTGCTGGCCTGGCAGTTCCTGCGCCAGGCCCGGCGCTGCCCCTGGCGCCTGCACATGTCCGACTCCAGCGGCCGGCGCCTGCGCTTCTACCAGACCCTGGGCGCCAGCCTGGCCCTGTCGCGCTGGGTGCGCCGGCGCTGCGCCGGGCAGGGCATGGTGGGCGTGCTGATGCCGGCCACCATCCCCGGGGCCCTGGCCAACCTGGCCATCGCCCTGGCCGGCAAGGTGCCCATCAACCTCAACTTCACGGCCGGCCAGGATGCCATGCGCTCGGCCATCTCCCAATGCGGCATCCAGACCGTGCTCACCTCGCCCCAGGTGCTGGAAAAGATGGGCCTGCCCCAGGAGGAGGGCTATGCCTATTTGGAGGAGGCCATGGCCGCGGTGGGCAAGCCCGGCCTGCTGCTGGGCGCCGCGGCGGCCCTGCTGCTGCCCGCGGCCCTGCTCAAGCGGCTCTACTGCCCGGAGCGCCAGAGCCCCGAGGGCCTGGCCACCATCATCTTCAGCAGCGGCTCCACCGGGGTGCCCAAGGGCGTCATGCTCTCCCACCGCAACATCCTGGCCAACATCCGCGCCATGGAGCAGGTCATCGGCATCACGCCCCAGGACCGCATCCTGGGCATCCTGCCCTTCTTCCATTCCTTCGGCACCACGGTCACGCTGTGGTTCCCGGCCGTCTCCGGCTTCGGGGTGGCCTACCACCCCAGCCCCACCGATGCCAAGCCCATCGGCGACCTGATGCGCCAAGAGCGAATCACCATCATGGTCAGCACGCCCACCTTCTATGGCCACTACCTGCGCAAGTGCGACCCCGCCGACTTCCAGAGCCTGCGCTTCGCGGTGGCCGGGGCCGAGAAGCTGCGCCAGGCCACGGCCAGCGCATTCCTGGAGAGGTTCGGCCAGCCCCTCTACGAGGGCTACGGCTGCACCGAGCTCTCGCCGGTGGTGGCGGTGAACGTGCCCGATGTGGCCACCCCGCAGGGCCGCCAGGTGGGCCTGCGCCTGGGCTCGGTGGGGCATCCCCTGCCGGGGCTGGTGGTGCGGGTGGTGGACCCGGAGAGCGGGCAGGAGCTCCCCTCCGGCAATGAGGGCATGGTGGAGGTGAAGGGCCCCACCCTGATGATGGGCTACCTGCAGCAGCCGGAGAAGACCCGCGAGGTGTCGAGGGATGGCTGGTACATGACCGGCGACATAGGCCACCTGGACGACTACGGCTTTTTGCACCTGACCGACAGGCTCTTCCGCTTCAGCAAGATCGGCGGCGAGATGGTGCCGCACCTGAAGGTGGAGGAGGTGCTGCAGGCCGCATTCCCCGAGGAGGGCTTCGGCGTGGCCGGGGCCCCGGACGAGTCCAAGGGCGAGCACCTGGTGGTGCTCTACACCAACCCCGCGCGCGCGCCGCAGGAGCTGGCCGCCGCGCTTGTCGCCTCCAGCCTGCCCAAGCTCTGGATCCCCAAGCGCGAGCACTTCCACCTGGTGGAGGCCATCCCCACGCTGGGCACGGGCAAGACCGACCTGCGCGAGCTGAAGCGGCTGGCCCTGCAGCGCTCGGGCGCCAAGGCCTAGCTTACACGGGCCCGGCCGTTATTTAGGCCACCCACTTCAGCAAGGGCTTCCTGTTCTCCTGCACGCAATCGCGCAGATATAGATTCACTATCAGCTGATAGGGCAAGCCCATCTCGACCGCCAGGCCCTTGAAGTATCGGATGGTGTCCAGGTCCAAGCGCAGGGTGACCTGCTTCTTGAGGGCCTTGGCATAGGGGTTGGGCTTAGCTTGGCTGAAGTCGTATTGCTTTCTCATGGCTCCCTCACCGTGGATATTGCCGCGCTTCGCTCTTGGTGGCCTTGCGGGCAGAGATGATGTGAATAACCCCATCCTGCTGCCGGTAGCAATGGCAGACCAACAGCAAGCGGAGCTTGAAGCTCAGCCCCATCAGGATGAAACGGTCCTCTAGACGGGAATGGGCGGGGTCGGGGATGAGCAGGGCGGCCTCATCATAAAAGACCGACTGTGCCTCCTCAAACGCCACGCCATGCTTGGCCTTGTTGGCCGAAGCCTTAGCCGAGTCCCAAGAAAAGGAGATTGCTATCATAATTATATTATATTCTAAAAAAATGTGATAGCAACCCCAAACCCCAGTCTCAATCACCTTCAATATGAAAACAAAAAGACCTGGGGTATGATGCTTTCCATTACCGCAGATACTTGAAGCCAGCTCTAGGCCCTCACAGCGCCTGCCGCTTGCCCTTGCGCAGCATCTCGGCGATGGCCGCGGCCGGCACCGCGCGGCTGAAGAGGTAGCCCTGGAAGCGGTCGCAGCCCAGGCCCTTGAGGAAGCGCAGCTGCTCCTTGTTCTCCACGCCCTCGGCCACCACCCTGAGGCCCAGGCTGCCGGCCAGCACCACGATGGTGCGCACGATGGCGGCATCCGAGGGGTCGCCCGGCAGGTCCTGCACGAAGCTGCGGTCCACCTTGAGGGTGTCGATGGGGAACTGCTTCAAATAGGCCAGCGAGGAGTAGCCGGTGCCGAAGTCGTCCAGCGCCACGCGCAGGCCCTGGGACTTGAGGTCCTTCAGCACCTGCAGGCTGTGGCGCACGTCCTGCATGGCGACGCTCTCGGTCACCTCCATCTCCATGGCCCCCGGCTCCAGGCCCTCGGCGGCCAGCGCCTGGGCCACCGACTGGGCCACCGCGCTGCCGCGGAACTGGCGGGCCGAGAGGTTGACGGCCACCACCGGCGGCGTGAGGCCCTGGCCGCGCCAGGCCTTCACCTGGCGCGCCACCTCCTTGAAGAGCCACTCGCCCAGCGGCACGATCAGCCCGGTGTCCTCGGCCAGGGGGATGAAGCTGTCCGGGAAGACCAGTCCCATCTCGGGGTGCTGCCAGCGCACCAGCGCCTCCAGGCCGCAGATGCGGCCGTCCGCGAAGCTCACCTGGGGCTGGTAATAGGCCACCAGCTCGCCGCGCTCCAGGGCGTGGCGCAGGCTGTTCTCCAGGGTCAGGCGCTCGAAGGCCCGCGCGTTCATGGCCGTGGTGTAGAGCTGGTAGGTGTTGCGCCCCTGCTCCTTGGCGCGGGCCAGCGCGGCATCGGCGTTGCGCATCAGCGTGGCGGCATCGGCGCCATCGGCCGGGTAGAGGGCCAGGCCCAGCGACAGGGTCAGGTGGGCCTCCTGGCCGCCCAGGTCAAAGGGCTGGCGGAAGCTGTCCACGATGCGCTGGGCCACCTGGGCCGCGGCCTCGGGCCCGGCCACGGGCAGGCGCACGATGAACTCGTCGCCGCTCAGGCGGGCCAGGCCGGCATCGCCGCCCAGCACCTGCCCCAGCCGCAGGCCCACCGCGCGGATGCTGGCGTCGCCGGCCTGGTGCCCCAGGGTGTCGTTGATCTTCTTGAAGCGGTCCAGGTCCATCACCAGCACCGCCAGGCAGGCGGCCGGGTCGCCGGCCTCGCGGGCCCGCGCCAGCTCCAGCGCCAGCTGGTCCTGGAAGAGCACGCGGTTGGGCAAGCCGGTGAGCGGGTCGTGCAGGGCCTGGCGCCGCAGGTCCTCGCGGGCCTGGTCGCGGTCGCTCAAGTCGCGCACCGCGCTCACCAGGGCCGGCCGGCCCTGGTACTGGCAGCGCCGGGTGCTGAACTCCAGGGCCACCGGGCTGCCGTCGCGGCGGCGGCCCTGCACCTCAAAGAGGTCCTCGTCGCGCGCCTCCAGATGCTGGCGCAGCAGCCCGGCCTGGGAGGCATCCACCAGGGCCATCACCTCCAGGCCCTCCAGCTCGCCGGCCCCGTAGCCCAGGGTGCGCGCCAGGGCCAGGTTGGCCTCCAAGATGCGGCCCTCGCGGTGCACCACCACCCCGTCGAAGGCGGCCGAGAGCAGGCTGCGGTAGCGCTCCTCGCTCTCCATCAGGTCGCGCTGGGCGCGGCGGCGCACGGTGATGTCCTTGAAGAGCAGGATGACGCGCAGCGGCGCGCCGGGCAGGTACTTGACGGCCAGCTCCAGGTCCACCCGGCTGCCGTCGGGCCGCTCCACCACGATCTCATAATGGTCCGGCTCGGGCAGACCCCGCATGCGGTTCTCACGGCGGGCGTAGACCTCCTGGCGCTGCTCCGGGGCCACCACCTCCACCAGGCTGCCCAGCGCGCCGATCTCCTGCGGGCTGTAGCCGATGATGCGCCAGGCCGCCTCGTTGGCCAGCAGCACCTTCCAGTCCTCCAGCAGGGCGAAGCCCTCTCCCAGGTCGCTCTGGGCCTTGAGCAGGCTCTGGGTGAGGTCATCCTGGGCTTGCAGGGCCTGCTCGGCGGCCTGGCGCCGCGTCAGATCCTCCACCATGGCCAGCCGCGCTGGGATGCCCTCGAAGGCCAGCGGGCTGGTGGTGAGCTCCACCTCCAGCACGCCCTGGGCGCTCTTGTGCTGGCTGCGGCCGGGCGTGAAGTCGGCGCGGCCGTCCATCACCCGCAGGTCGCGCATGGTCATGGCCAGCAGGGTGGGGCGGTCCCAGCCATAGAGCTTGAGCGCGGCCTGGTTGGCGGCCAAGAGCTTCAGGCTGTTGATGCCATAGACCAGCATGGGCGCGGGGTTGGCCTCAAAGACCGTGCGCCAGGCCTCTTCGCGGCTGGCCAGCTCGCGCTGCAGGCGGCGCTGCGCGCTGATGTCGTAGCCCACCAGCAGGGCCATCTCGCGGCTGCCCTGCGAGAGCTTGGCAGCCACCAGCTCCACGTCCACCCGCCGCCCGTCCGGCCGCAGCAGCGACATCTCGTAGCGGCCGGGCACGTCGCGGCCCGCCATGCGGTCGTTGTAGCGCTGCTGCAGGGCCAGGCGCATCTCGGGCGCCACTGCCTGCAAGAAGCTGGGCAGGGCCTTGAGCTCGTCCTCGCGCATGCCCATCAGCCGGCAGAAGGCGGCATTGGCGCTCAAGAAGCGGCCCTCGGCCAGCGCCACCACCGCCACGTCCCGCTGGTCCAAGAGCAGGGCCAGGGCCTCCTGCTGGGCCCGCTCTTCGGCCAGCGCGGCTTCCTGCTCTGCCTGCGCGCGGCCCAGCTGGCGGCGCTTGAAGAGGCCCTGCAGCAGCGCGGCCAGGTTGAGCGCCAGCACCAGCGCCACCGCGGCGAAGAACAGCAGCTCGCCCCTCATCGCTCCACCCCCACGCTGCAGTTGCGGCCCTGCGACTTGGCCTGGTAGAGGGCCTCATCGGCCGCCTTGACCAGGCCGGCGCTGTCCTGGCCGCGCCCAGGCACCAGGCTGGCGGCACCCAGGCTGATGGTCACCCGGCGCAGCGCCGATTCCGGCGCGTGCTCCAGGGCCAGCGCCTCCACGGCCTGGCGCAGGCGCTCGGCCAGGGCCTGGGCCCCGGCCGGCGGGGTGTTGGGCAGCAATGCCACGAACTCCTCGCCGCCGAAGCGGGCCAGCATGTCCCCTGGCCGGTGCAGCAGGGCCTTGAGCGCCTGGGCCACCTGGCGCAGGCATTCATCGCCCTTTTGATGGCCAAAATGGTCGTTGTAGCCCTTGAAATGGTCCAGGTCTATCATGAGCAGGGCCAGCGGGGAGGCTTCGCGCTGGGCGCGCCGCCATTCCCGG
>Ga0181516_10002167_pt1 | contig 14240 bp, 13 predicted proteins | sample PEATcosm2014_Bin_25_FD_121104 | JGI IMG/M metagenome (GOLD analysis project Ga0181516, IMG submission 121104) | Peatland microbial communities from MTU Mesocosm Facility, Houghton, MI, USA - PEATcosm2014_Bin01_10_metaG | ecosystem: Environmental > Terrestrial > Soil > Wetlands > Peat | place... | reverse complement strand
CCATTCGCGGCGGCGATGCAACCAAGCTTACGCGCATGCCCGGCGTCGGCAAGAAGACCGCCGAACGCATGGTGCTTGAGCTCAAAGACAAACTTGCGGAGTTTGGAATCACAGCAGCGCCGCAGCGTCCGCGACACGCGTTAGAGGACGATGTGCTCTCGGCCCTGATCAATCTTGGCTATCAGTCTGTCGCCGCCGAGAAAGCGCTGGAGCGTCTCGGGCCCGCCAATGGTCGCAGCTTCGAACAGCTCTTCCGTGCCGCGCTCACTGAGCTTGCGCATTAGCCGCGGCTTCTTCCATTTCCTGTGCCGCCAGGACCACTGAAAAAACCGTTCCTGTTTTCTCGCCGGTGCAGTGCGAGCGGAAGTGTATGGAACCGCCGTGCTTCTCGATAATCTGCCTGCTCACCCACAGCCCAAGTCCCGTTCCGGTTGCGTCCTTCGTCGTAAACAAAGCTTCGAAGACCCGGTCCCGAATTGCCATCGGAATGCCCGGTCCGTTGTCCGCCACCGTGATCCGCACCGTGAGTTCGCCGTCCTTTAAGCGGTGTCCGCGCGAGACGCGAATCCTGATCGTGCCATGGTCAGGGATGCATTCAAGGCTGTTGACCAGCAGGTTTGAAAAGACCTGTCGCAACTCGCCTCGAGTGGCCGTTACCTCCAGCGCGGCGCGGTAATCCACATCGACGCGTGCTTTCTTGGCTTTGATTCTGCTCTTCAGCAGATCCGTTGCGGAATCCACAATCTCGCTCACCGGCACGCGCGTCAGCGTTCCCGATTCGCGATAGAAGCCCAGCACCTGCCGGGTGATGTAGGAAATGCGCTTCAGTTCTTCTTCCGCGAGATCCATGTATTGTATTGCCGCTGCCGGCAGTCCGGGGGTGTTGCGCGCGATAAACAAAGTATTCATCACGGCGGCCAGTGGGTTGTTGATCTCATGCGCCACGCTCGACGCCATCCGTCCCACCGATGCGAGCTTCTCACTCTGGATGAGTGCGGCTTGCGCCCGCTTGCGTTCCGTGATGTCGCGCAGAATCGTCAGCACCGCGCCTTTGCCGTACCAGTCAATGCCTCCGGAGGTGGCCTCCACCGCTACTTCCTTGCCGTCGATCTGCAAGCAGCGGGATTCGCGCAGTTGCGAATTGATTCCCCACTCTGCCGCTCGAATCCGTTCCCGGATCATCTCGCGATCATCGGCAGCCACCAGATCCATGATTCTTTTTCCGAGGAGTTCATCGAGCACTTCCGCCCCATACAGCCGCACCGCCGCCGGGTTTGCGTACACCACGGTTCCACTCTGATGTACAATCACCGCCTCTGGCGACATCTCCACCAGGGTTTGATATCGCCGCTCACTTTCACGCAGTGCCAGTTGATGTTCATAGAGCACTGCACGCCTGCGAGCACCGCGATAGAGCTCAGCGAAAATGCACATGGCGAAGGCTGCCGTAATGAAAAAGCCGAGGCTCAGGTAATCGGATCGGCCCTCGTTCAAAAACTTTCCTACTGGAAGAGGACGCCATCCCACGGTCAGCAGCGCTGCCAGCAGCGTGACCAGCATTCCCGCTCGAAAGCCGGAGACCACAGCAACGACCATGATGACGGGGCAAAACATGACGTACGGCGATAACGGGACACCGAAGTGCCGTTCCATCGCAATGTGAAAGATAAACGCCAGTAGGATTGCGAGGACTGAGAGTCCGTAACGAAGCAATGACCGGCGCAACGCACCTATCAAATCTTCTCGCATGGCAATCGACCAGAACGAATGAACTCACGCCTGACGACACCTGAGCATGAACCAACGTGGTCTGTTTTGCAAGAGAGAACGGAACGACGCAGGATGGCCACCGCAACGCCTATTTCGAACTGGCGAGTGGCACCCAGGTTTCACCGCCATCGTGGCTGCTCCAGGCCATGTGGTTGGAACTGTCACCAGAGCTCTGCAACACCACCACGCCTGTCTCCGGCGCTGTCGCCTGGTCTGCGCTCGGGGCCGCCGAAGCGCTGTCAGCACCCGGCGCAGCGAGAGTTTCCTTTTGCATCTGCGGCACCAATATCAGAGCCGTTGCGCGGCCCCGCCACTGTTGCGGAATTCGTCTCCAGTGCGCACCTTGATCCAGCGAAACGAAGAGTGCCCCTTCGCCGTCCAGCACTAGCCTGCGATTGCCCAGATCTACGCTGGCGATTGCGGACTGGCCCGAAGGCAGCGCAGATACCGCCGACTGGCCCGCTCCGCCCGACGCGCTCGGGACCCCGCGAGCCACGGGGGCGGCGAGGCGACCGTTGTAGCTGGCGGCAAATGTCGGTTTCGCTGCGAGCACTTTGGCCGATTGTGGCGGCGTGGCGGGAGCCGACGCAGCCACTTGCTGCCTGGCACTCTCGGATTGTGCTGCCTCTGATGACTCGCCTTGCAACGCTGACTGTTTTTGACTCGACGCTAGCTCGCGCGCCCGCCCCATCTGCCGAACCTCGTTGCTGGATGTTCCAGAGACGCTCGCTGTTCCGGAAACCTGCGGCGGTAGTGAACTCGGTTTCAACGCGTCCGTCGCCTTCTTCTTGTCCGCGACCTGCGCATCCTTCCGTTCCAATCGTGCAGACTTGTCGATGTGATCCTCTGCCGCAGATTGCGAGCCTGCAGCACCGCTTGCATTCACAACGGGTGCGGGAGCAGGACTCTGCCGCGCGATGTTGTTCTCCGGTGCTTTCGCCTTCTCCCCTTGCTGCTGGAATAGCACAAGTGAGATTCCGCCTAACACGCACACGGCCGCCGCTGACGCGAAGATCGGAATCCACCTCCTCCGCCAGAACGGAAGCGCCACGGTCTTCTTTGCCGTTTCAATTTCAGGCGCTGCCTGCTGGGCGAGGAAGACCACCTGCCTGCAACGCGGACAGCCCGCAAGGTGCTCCATGATCTGCTGCCGTTCGTGACCAGCAAGTCCTCCCTCCGAGAAAGCGGAGAGAAGGTCGACTTCCGGATGTTGTTGGCGCGTGCTCTCATCAAACATCGGCTTCCCCTCCTTCCGCTGCCATCACCTGCTGATCTTGGAACGCCGCCGACTGGTGAACTTGCAGAATCTTTCCCACCTGCACATCCAGGTCGCGCACATCCGTCTGCATCGCTTCCTCGGCCTCTCTTCGGCTGAGTCCCGCTCTGCGCAAACCGTCTCTAATTTGTTTCCGCAGCGCATCGGTGAGCCGTGAGAGCGTCCGGCTTGCCGTGGACTCATGCACCCCGAGCACACAGGCAATCTGCTTCAGCGTTCTTCCGTCCAGGTAATAAGCGGAGAGAAGGAAGCGTTCTTCCGCCGCCAGTTCCAGCAACGTTTTCTGTATTACTTGCTGCGCCAGCACCAGCCAGCCACGGGGAGAAACCTCCGTCTCAGCTTGCGGCGTCTGGGCAGGCTCCTCAATCTCATCCAGCGAAGTTTCCCGGCCCGTGCGGCGAAGTGTATCTACAAAGCGCTGAGCCAGTACGCTGCGCAGCCATCCCGGCAGCGAGCCTCGCCCATGATAAAGGAGCAGTGGAGAGCGCCGCGCACCATCCCTCGTTTGCAAACCGTAGAGGTCGGCATAAAGGGAATCGGCCAGCTCGCGGCCAGCGGTATCCGATCCGGCAATTGCATAAGCCGAACGGTAGATCGTCTCGCGGTAGAGAACCATGAATCGTTCCCACGCCGCTTCACTGCCTTGCGCGCATGCGTGCGCGAGCATGAGTTCCTCGCTATGAAGCCCGTGGATGAATGCCAACTGTTCTGGAATGCTGGGCGGCTCCGTCGGCGCGCAGCCATATCCATAGCGATCTGCAATTCGCAGAATCAGCTCAGTGAACTCTTCGAGGGAGAAACGAAAGCTGCCGGCTGCACGGGACTCCCAGATCTCGCGAATCAATCGAGCGACTTCCGGCGGAGGCACCTCTGCGGCTGATCGTTGCGCTCGACCGTTGCGCTCTTCCGCCACAGACAGCCCTCCCCCTTTTACGTTCCACGAGCTTAAGCCCCCAAAAATATTTCCTGCAAGAAGATTCCGTTTCCGCGTTCTCAGGGTGAAGGCAGAAAGCATGTCAAAAGGAGCCCACGATATGAAGACGGTGAAAACAGTTCTCACATGGACCGTATGCGTTGTTCTGATTGCCGCCGCGGGATGGCCGCGTCCCGCAGCCGCTGGAATGGGCGTCTATTCTCCGACCGCCGCTTATCGCGTATTGGAACCGATCACCTCCGGGGAAGTAACTCTGTATCCCATCGTTCGCGCCCACGTGCAGGAGCGAGCCGCGCATTGGAGTTACCTGACCCTCGACCAAGGCTTGCAGAGCGGCGAGGTTGTCATCACCGAAGCAGGAAAAGCGCGCGGCCTGGTGCGCTCGCGTCATGGCGCGCAGGTGAACGAATTTTCCAGCGGAGATCAGGTCAATACTCTCGTGCTGATCAACAACTCCAATCGCCCACTGGTCTTGCTCGCCGGAGAAATCGTAACCGGCGGCAAGCAGGACCGCGTGATTGCCACCGATCGCATAGTGCCTCCCAGGAGCGAGCCGCTGAATCTTTCCGTCTTCTGTATTGAGCCGGGACGCTGGGTAGAGAACTCCTCGAAGTTTGGCGCTGCCGGCAAGGAAGCGCACAAGAGTTTTATGGTGCAGCCCTCCGTGCGTCAGAAGGCGATGGTCGCGCAAAACCAGCAACAAGTGTGGGACGCCGTGGGCCGCTCCATTGGCGGCAGCGCCGGAGCTGTTGCGTATGACGGCCCCTCGACAAATGGAGGCGTTCAGCACTCGGCGCCAACCAGTTCCTATGCACGTGTCATGGCCGCTCCTGCCATGCAGGCGAAGGTGGAAGCCCTCGCGGCACCCGCGTTCGGCGATAACGATGAGGTCATCGGAAAGCTCCGTCGCAATCAGGTGATCGGAGTGGTTGCAGCCGTCAATGGACACATTGTGTGGGCCGATCTTTTCGCCACTCCCGAAATGCTCGCGGAGTACTGGACCAAGTTGGTGCGCTCCTACGCCGCGGAGGCAATTGGCTCCGCGGCTCACGCCGGTCCGACGGCGGATAAAGAGTCAGTCCTGCGCTTTGTCAGCGAGGCCGCCAACGGAGAAGAGAAGAGCGAAGGAAAGACCGCGGTCTATCGTTATCACCAGGTGCGCGGCCAGCAGATCTCCGTATTCACTCTCGAAGCATTGCTTCCGGGAACTGAGTTTGAGGTCCACCGTAGCAAGCTGGTACACGAGCGCGAAGCCGCCGCTGAGATTCGACGTCACGACATGATCATGATTCGCTGAGCCGGGCAAAACCACGGCGCGAAGCCAAAGCAATGTTTCGCGCCGTGCTCAACTCGGGAGTCGGGACAATTGTGCTACTCTCGCGCTATCGCTCGTGGGGGAAGAGGTAAACGCTCATGCATCGCACAATCTCCGGTGTGTTGGGACTGCTGCTGATCCTCGCGGGTCTGGTCGCATCCGGCTACATCGAGACCAATTTAAAAGGAGACACCTTTGTTCAGGGTGCCGTGGGAATCCTCGTCCCAGGCGTGCTCATGGCAAGCGCCTGGTACATGGCATATGTGCTTCTGCGTTTTGCAATCACCGGAAAAAAAGAACGGTAGGCTTCGTACACCGTGCCCGGCATCGCGAAAGGTTACTACGTCTTCCGCCTCTCGCTTATCAAAGGCCCCACCACGGCTCCCATCAGCGCGAATCCCATTGCAACGTCGAACACTGGGGATGAGGCGATCAGTACGAGTGCAAGCAGCAACGGCATAATGGCCACCAGCCGCGCATGATGAAGAACGTAGTCGAACACCAGAAGCAGTAGCGCCGCGGGAATCACCACAAGGCAGCAGTACAGCGCTGCGGCAATCCCGAATCCTCCATTGATGAAGAAGCGAGCCGCACCCACCAGGAGCAACGCGCCTCCGGCGGCAAGCACCAGGCACGGACCCCACTCGATCTTTCGCGATTCCTTTGCCACAGTACTCATATTGGAAGGCAATGATCTTTGCATGAATGCGGCATTCCGGCAAAGCAAGTTCCGCAACGGAACCACTGTTGCGACAAACTTCAGAGCTAGCTCGGCCAGTTAAAATTTGCCGCAACCGGCTACCCAGACAACTCTCCGGTGCAAAGCAGCATCTTACGCTGTGGGCGTTTATGTCGTCCCATCCTCCATGCCGGTCTGCAGCGGTGCATCTCATGAACACAACGGGAAACTCGCGTAAAGCCGAAACTCTAGTCGACATCTTTCTCAATGCAACTGAAAGCAACTCTGACCGGCTGATGCTCTATCAGCAGGCCGGCAAATGGAAGAGCATTTCCAGCCGCGAATTTTATAAACGGGTATCCGGTGTAGCCCGCGGACTGCTCACCGCAGGGATCACGCGTGGGGACCGTGTCGCAATTCTCAGCGAGAACCGGCCCGAGTGGGCCATCGCAGACTTCGCCGCGCTGATGATCGGTGCCGTCACCGTGCCGATCTATCCCACGCTCACCGCCGAGCAATGCGAGTACGTGCTGCAGCATTCAGGAGCGAAGGTAGCCTTCGTGTCCACCGCCGAGCAACTCAACAAAATCATCAGTGTTCGCCCGCGCACCGATGTTGATCATGTCGTTGTGATGGATCGCGTTGCGAAGTTTGAGAAGAACGTGCTTTGGATCGACAGCCTCTACCGGAATGGCTCAGCCGAGCGCAACCCGGAGTTCGAAGCCGAGGCCCGCAAAACCACCCCCGAGGCCCTGGCGACGCTCATCTACACTTCAGGCACCACCGGAGTTCCCAAGGGCGTGATGATCACCCACGGCAACCTCGCCTCGAACATCGGAGTTTCTTTCGAGTCGTTTAACATCACGCCGGGCATGACCTCAGTTTCTTTCCTGCCGCTGGCCCACATCGTGGCCCGGCACGTTGATCTCGGCCTTCTGAATCGGGGCTGCACTCTTGCCTATTGCCCGAAGATCGATGACCTGCCGCGCATTCTGCAAGATATTCATCCAGACCTCTTCGTCGCGGTTCCGCGAGTCTACGAAAAGATCTTCAACCGTGCCAGTTACCAATGCTCGCAAGGTATCAGGAAGACCATCTATAACTGGGCGATGCAGGTCGGCGGCCGGCACCTCACGGAAATACTTTCCGGCAAACGTCCCAAGGCCCTGAGTTGGAAGGTGGCTGACACACTCGTTTTCTCGAAGATTCGCAAGGCGATGGGCGGTCGTGCTCAGCTTTTCATCGCAGGTGGCGCGCCGCTGGGGCGCGAGCTCGGCGAGTGGTTCGCCAAAGCTGGCATCGAGATCTATGAAGGTTACGGCCTCACCGAGACCTCTCCCCTGGTCGCGATCAACTCTCTGGGCCACAACAAAATCGGTACCGTCGGGCGTCCGCTTTCCAACGTCGAAGTGAAAACGGCCGAAGATGGTGAGATTCTCGTCCGGGGACCAAACGTGGTCCGCGGCTACTGGCGCATGCCCGAGGAGACTCTCGAATCATTCGATGGAGATTGGTTCAAAACAGGCGACATCGGCCACATCGATGCGGATGGTTTTCTCTCCGTCACCGACCGCAAGAAGAATCTGATCAAGACATCGGGCGGCAAGTTCATCACTCCTCAGCCAATCGAGAACACCCTGAAGAGAAATCCTCTGATCGCCGAAGCCGCGGTAATCGGAGAGCGCCGCAGGTTCCCCGCGGTGCTGATTGCGCCAACGTTTGAGCAGCTGGAAGCGTGGGCACAACAGAATCACGTCCCGTTCAACAACCGAGTTGAACTCGTTGCGCACCCACGTGTCCAGGCGCTCTATGAGGGAATCGTTGACGAATTGAACCAGAAACTTGCGCGTTACGAGAGATTGAAGAGGGTACTGGTGCTCCCAGAAGATCTCAGCATCGCCAGTGGCACACTGACGCCAACTCTGAAGCTGCGCCGACATCATCTTGAAGCGAAGTACCAGGATTCCATCGAACTCATGTACGCGGAGACCCTAAAGGTCGAACGAGCTGCTGCCAGCTAGGACTGGACGCACTTCTATTTTCCGATGCAGAAAGTTGAGAAGATCAGGTTCAAGATGTCATCGGCCGTAGTTGCGCCCGTCAGTTCGTCCAGGGCGCGCAGAGCGCTGTAGAGATCGAGCAGAACCATCTCGTGCGGGATGCCAGCACCTACCGCGGTTGCGGCCAACTCGAGCGAACTCATTGCCGTACGGACCTGCTGTTGCTGCCTCAGGTTGGTCAGCAACGCACCTCCATCTTCTGTTGCGCTGCCGCGCATCATGCGCAGAATTTCTTCTCGCAGGTTGGCAATGCCTTCGCCGGTCGCTGCCGAGGTTCGCACAAAGGGTAGCCGCACTTCGAACTTCTTTGCTCCCAGGTCTGCCTTGTTGCCCACTACAATCGCTGCGCGCTCGGCAACATCAGAAAACAGTTCGGAGTCTGCTCCGCTGATCTCCGCGCTTCCATCAATCACCACGAGCACTAGGTCGGCATCGGCTAGGGCTTCCATGGATTTCCGAATGCCGATGCTTTCCGCCTCGTCCAGTGCCTCGCGAATTCCCGCCGTGTCCACCAGCCGCACAGGGATCCCGCCGAGCGCTACGGTCTCGGTTACCAGGTCGCGTGTGGTCCCAGGCAATGGAGTAACGATCGCGCGCTCACGCTCCACCAGTTGATTGAACAAGCTTGATTTGCCCACGTTGGGACGGCCCACGATGGCCAGTGTCAATCCGTCATGAACCAGTTTGCCGAAAGCAAAGCTCGCCTCCAATTTCCGAAGACGTGCGCTCACCTCTTGCATCGCAGCCAGAATCTGCGCTGAAGGCATCACCGAAACATCGTCCTCGGCGAAGTCGATGCCTGCTTCCAGTCGCGCAATCAGCGCGACCAGGGATTCCTTGATCGGCAACACCACGCGCGAGAGCTCTCCCTTCAACTGCCGCGCCGCCACTTTGGCCTGATATTCGGTTTGCGAATCGATCAGGTCGCGCACCGCTTCCGCCTGCGTCAGGTCGAGCCGGCCGTTCAGGAAGGCGCGCTGCGTAAACTCCCCGGGCTCGGCCATGCGCGCTCCTGCGGCGAGCGACATCTCCACCACGCGGCGCAGCACGATGGGCGAGCCGTGGCAACTGATCTCAACAATGTCATCGGTGGTATAGGAGTGCGGAGCGGCAAAGAACGTTGCGACTACTTCATCAACGCGCTCGCCACTCTCGCGCTCCACGAGTTCGGCAAAGGTCGCGTGTCTCGCTTGCAGCGCGCCTGGCGCAGGCAATCGCAGCAGGGTCTGCGCAATGGCCTTTGACTGCGGACCCGCCAGCCGCACCACCCCGATTCCGCCGCGTCCTGGCGGTGTGGCGATGGCAACAATAGTGTCGTCCAGGTTCATCTCGGCCTGCGTCTCTCTCTCTCTCTCTCTCTCTCTCTCTGATCAGTAGTACTCGCCGCTCATATCCCCATCCAGCTTATGTTGCTGAACCTTCTCTTTTTCCTGCTCGCCCCAATGCGTCTGCACCCGGTCATACATGCGATCCAGTTTGCGATGCAGATGTGCGACCTCCAGCTCCGCCTTGCGATTTACCTCGAAGTCGAGATCGCTCTTGATCCGATCTTTGGCGGCCTGCCGATTTTGGCTCATCATGATCACCGGCGCCTGAAACGCAGCAAGCGTAGAGAGAACCAGGTTCAAGAGAATATACGGGAATGGATCGAACGTGTGCTTCCACAGTGCAACGCTGTTGAGCGAAATCCAAACCGCGATGATCACGGAGAACAGGATGATGAATGTCCAGGATCCGCCGAAGGCAGCGACATGGTCGGCGATCCGCTGGCCCATGGTGAGCGACTCGGCCTCTTCTTCGTTAGCGTTGCGAGTGACATGCATGCGCAGCAATTCGTCGGTTGCGCGCAGCCTCCGCCCCACAACGGTCAACAAATCCAACGCCGCGTGCGGGTGTGTCGAGAACAACTCCTGAAGGCAATCGCGGTCAAGACTTAGAAGTTCGCTAGGCTCGGTCGTAACAGCTGTTGCCGTTCGCGGGCCGCCGTCGAGCATTGAAATCTCGCCCAGCACATCCCCCGGCAGGGCCTCGCCCAAAATGATTTTTTCGCCGAGATCATCTTCCACAAAAATCTTTACACGCCCACGCCGGACGATATACAGGCTGTCCCCGTGGTCGCCTACGCCATAAATCGTTGCACCCGCGTCGAACCTCTCTTCCTTTATCAGTTTGGCTAGCGTTGTGCGCTCGTCGCGGTCCAAAAGGCTGAACACAGGGATCTCAGCCAACATGTTCACGTTCGTGGACATACTCAACTCCTCGCTGCTGCACACAAAGACAAAAAGCCCCGCTGCGATATTCTCACCGAATCGCAACGAGGCCAAAATTCAACTCTCTCGCGCCTATCTTCTGCGCCGCGCTCCAGGACGGCCCGCGCCGCCGGGCGCCGCAGGAGCCTTGCCGCGATAGTCCTTCGGATAAACAACCAGGTGCCGAGCCGGACCTTCGCCCTCGCTCTCGGTACGCAGGTCTTCCACATTCTTCAACGCAAGGTGCACAACCCGGCGTTCGCGGCTGTTCATAGGAGCAAAAGCATAAGGAGCGCTGGTCTTGCGAACCTTATCAGCGGCCACGTTGGCAGACATCACCAACTCGTCGGTACGTGCCTGCCGAAAGCCACCGGCATCAAAGCTGATGCGGTCATGGTCGTCGAGCAGGTCGCCCACCGATTCGATGGTGATCATCTCGAGGGCGTTCAACAGTTCTCCGCCGCGAGACACAAGCAGCGAGCTGTCCGGTCCCGAGAAGTCGACCAGGATCGCGGGGCAATCCCACTCCGAGCCCGGGTTCACCGGCGGGTCCACGGCAATGCGATATTTCACGCGGAAGCCGCCCAGCCGGACAATGTTATTCAGTAGTACGTTGATCTCTTTCGCCGCAGCTATCTTGTCTTCGATTGCCATTGCTAGCTCCCTTGCCGGTTACCGCTTCTTTTCCGCTGCTTTCAGAGCCCGTTTTTCCGCCATCGCGCGCATCTCGCGGCCCATGGACGTCTGGTTCATGACCAGCTGTTGAATAATCTGCACCACTGTGCCAGTAACAATATACAGGCCCAGTCCAGAGGCCACCGACCAGGTAAACACGCCGATCATGACCGGAGTCATCATATTCATCATTCTCTGCTGTTCTTTGCTCATGCCCGTGGCAGGCATCATGCGCTGCATGGCAAACATCAGCACAATCGTCGCGATTGGAATGATGTGGTGAGGATCGGGTGCGGAAAGGTCGCCCAGGTATAACCAGTTCGCATGCCGCAGTTCAATCGCATTCCGCAGCATGGTGTAGAAGGCAAACAGGAAAGGCATCTGGATAATCAGCGGTACGCAGCCGCCCACCGGATTCACGTCGTGCTCTTTGTAGAGCGCGGCGATTTCTTTCTGCATCTCGCTGCGGCGCGGGTCATCCAGCTTGTACTTCTTGTACTTCTCCTGGATGGCCGTCATCTGCGGCGCGACCTTCTGCATCTTCATCGATGACTTGATCTGCGAAATTCGCAGCGGCAGCAGTGCGGCATTGATCAGAACGGTGACGAGGATAATCGTCCAGCCCCAGTTCGATGTCCAGTGCTGCTGTGTCCAGCGCACCCACGCAAACAGCGGACGGCCAATGAATCCGAAGAATCCGAAATCCAGAGTGCCGTGAAGATCCACGCCGTTGGTGCTGCGCACGGTTTCAAGAATGTCCACTGCCTTGGGTCCGGCAAACAGGCGCACGTTTGACGGAGCGTTCAAAGATCCGGCTGCCAGGCCAAGAATTTCGGCCTTTACCTTCTCGCCCTGCGGATTTGTCGGGTCTTTCGGGATCTGAATGGCGCTGCGAATTTCGGCATAAGACGCGCCCTGCGGCTGCTCGGGAAGGAACGCGGCAGCAAAGTAAGCGTCCGACGCGGCGATCCACTGGAAGTTTCCGGTGGTTACGCGGCCGCCACTGATCGAGGCGCCTTTCTTGTCCAGCTTCAGGCGCTTCACGTCTTCGCCATTGGCAATGTAGTCCAACCGCTGCTCGGCGTAGCTGGGCAGTCCGGTGGCATCGCCAAAGCCGGAAGGCCATGCAGGCAAGGCGGTGACGTAGCTCTGTCCGCGGCGCACGCTGGTCTTCACGCCAATCACATAGCTGTTATCGAAGTGGAATTCCTTCTTCACCGCCAGGTCGCCGTCGCCGTATTCGAACGAGAGGTCGTTCGCCGTGCTCACGTTGCCGGTTTCGCTCGGAACATAGAGAGCGTTGTTCAGCTTGCCGCTCAACTGCTCATCGCCGGTCCAAAGCGACATGGGATAGCCGAACTGCGCGGCCGCCTGCTGATGAATCAGCTCCATGCCCAACTGGCCGCTATCGTCCTTATACTTCTTCAGAATCCAGCTCTTCACCAATCCGCCGCGGTTGCTGAACGTGATGCGGTAAAGATCGTTCTCCACCACAGTAGTGCTTTCGCTCGCGGCCATCACCGCTGCTTGTGCGGGCGTCATGGCTGCACCGGGGCGGTTCGCGCCCACTGCAGGAGCGGCACTAACACTACCAGCGGGTACAGGAGTGGAAGTGGAGGCCGGGGCACTGGTGGTGGTCGGCTGCTTCTGGTTCGCTGCGGGCTGCGGCTTGACCAGGAATTGCTGGGCCAATACCAACAACACCATGGTCGCAGCGAAGACAATGATTACGCGCTTGTCGATGCCGGGCTGGTTCTGCGGATTCTGGAACTCGCTCAAGGTAGTATGCCAATCTGAGCGGACGTGGCCGCCAGTTATATTTCAACAACCTGGTACTGCGCGTCCGGCCAAGGCCAGCACGCGCGCTTCATTCTAATGAATGCGGGATGCCGCGGCGCGTTCAACGCAGCGACATCCGAAATGTTCAGGAACCGGATCAAGCCCGCGTCCACCCAGAGGGTGGCAGCGCATCAAGCGCCACAGAGTAAGCAGGCTTCCGCCCAACGCTCCATGACGCACGATTGCTTCCGCCGCGTACTCCGAGCATGTCGGCGTATACCGGCAGGCCGTGGGCAGTTGCGGAGAGATGTATTGCTTGTACGCCGTCAGCGCCATCAGCATGATTTTCTTCATGGCCGCCGTCCCTCCGGTTTTCCCCGGCTTTTTCCGGCCGTTTCGCAATTCTGCCGAATCACGCGGAAGGCACGCTCGATCTCCTGCGAGATCTGCGTGAATTCCGCGACGAGCAAACTCTTCTTCGGGTTGATCACCACGTCCACACGATTGACCATGTCTTTCAACATGTACAAATGGTGCCGGACTACTTCCCTGGTTCGCCGCCGCATGCGGTTGCGTTCCACGGAGCCGCCCAGCGCCCGGGAGACCGTGAACCCGACGCGTACCCCGCCCTCTGTCGGCGCGCACAGACCGTCGGCGCCCCCGGCCTGATCTGGCCCGGGAGCAGCTTCAGCCTGGCTCCGCAAATAGAAGACGGTCATGTTCCCGGAAAAGTGGCGCCGCCCCTGCTCGTAGACTTTTTGAAAGTCCGAGTGTTTCAGTAAATGCGCGGTCTTCGGGAAACTGCCTTTCGGTGTGTCGCTCACGCGGTCATCCACGGCGTTCGCGTTCCTGTTCGTACCGCGTTCAGCCTGCTCCAGTTTCAGGATGGCCATAGTTCAGCTTGCCTGCTTTGCCGGAATAGCTTGGTCAGGGTTGATGTGTGAGCCAGGAATGGGGCGTGGTCCTACGTTGGTTAGTCGCGGTATCGTTAATCGCGGTATCCGGGGCTCACGGAGACGCGCTTGCGTCCCTTTGCACGCCGGCGTGACAAAACCGCCTGGCCGCTCTTGGTCTTCATTCGCTGCCGGAATCCATGCACTTTGGAACGATGGCGGCGGTTGGGTTGGAATGTACGTTTAGGCATTTGACTAACTGCTCCTGCTTCAAGAAATGTCGATGAACAAAGAAAAAGTATAAATGATCGGCGCCCCTTCGGCCAAACCCGGCCGAAACAGCCCTCCACTTCCCCTGCTCCAACGGCAATCCTACATTTTCTTTAGCTTCTCTGCACCTTCGATGATGCATTGGCCAATTTCTCGCTTGACGAGTGCCATGCGATGGCGCAAAAGTGAGTACACTTCGTCGCAGAAATGTCGGAGGGACTCTGTCGGCCAGCTTTGCATTCGTGCTAGTATCCGTTTGCGGTTGATGTTTTTTCGGGCCCTGCCCGACCGCGAGTGCAAGTGGCGATTCACACTCCGCACCTCCGGCTTCACAGGTTCT
>Ga0181516_10002166_pt1 | contig 14247 bp, 9 predicted proteins | sample PEATcosm2014_Bin_25_FD_121104 | JGI IMG/M metagenome (GOLD analysis project Ga0181516, IMG submission 121104) | Peatland microbial communities from MTU Mesocosm Facility, Houghton, MI, USA - PEATcosm2014_Bin01_10_metaG | ecosystem: Environmental > Terrestrial > Soil > Wetlands > Peat | place... | reverse complement strand
GTGTTCGGGCCCAGCCCGCCGACAAAACCCACTTCGGAATCCAGATACGTCGGCGCCAGCGCCACGCGCAGCGTGAGGTTCGTGCGGAGAAAATCAGGCTGGTTGTAATAATAATACAAATAGCCCGCCACCGGTGCCCGGCCTTCCACCGGCTGGTTGTAGCCGAACTGGATCAGGTCGCGCTTGACCGGGTCAATCTGCGCCGCCGCGCCCAGCGGGAGCAGGAGCGCCAGCCAGCAAACGGCATTTCGGATTCGCCACATCACCAATTTCATAAGGCAACGCCGCCACGGCGGCAAGCGCGTTCGCGTCATACTTTCTGGACACTGCGGTAAAATTTCGGCTTAATATGCCCACTTTGACCATGCCGCTGCTCAACGCCGACAAACTCGCCCAAGCCAAGTCGCTCGGATTTTCCGACCGGCAGATCGCCCATCTCACCGGCACCACCGAGGACGCCGTCCGCGCCGAGCGCAAACGCCTCGGCCTCATTCCCAGCTACCGGCTCGTAGACACCTGCGCCGCCGAGTTTGAGGCTTACACGCCGTATTATTATTCCACTTACGATCGCGGCGATGACGAAGTGAAACCGGATTCGCCCAAGAAAAAAGTGATGATCCTCGGCGGCGGCCCGAACCGGATCGGGCAGGGGATTGAATTTGATTACTGTTGCGTCCACGCCGCGTTCGCGCTGAAGGAAGACGGTTTCGAAACCATCATGGTGAACTCGAATCCCGAAACGGTTTCGACGGATTACGACACCAGCGACAAACTGTTTTTTGAGCCGCTCACGCTGGAGGACGTGCTGCACATTTACGAACGCGAAAAATGCTGGGGCGCGATCGCCCAGTTTGGCGGGCAGACGCCGTTGAACCTCGCACTCGGCCTGCAGAAAAATGGCGTCAACATCATCGGCACCTCGCCGCAGAGCATTGAAACTGCCGAGGACCGCAAGCTCTTCGCCGCGATGCTGCGCAAGCTGGACATTCCGCAGCCGCCGAACGGTCTGGCCACGAATGCCGAAGAAGCACTCGAAGCGTCCAAGAAACTCGGCTATCCCGTGCTGGTGCGGCCGAGCTTCGTGCTCGGCGGCCGCGCGATGCAGATTGTTTATTCGGACAGCGAACTCTCGCATTACATGAAGTTCGCCGTCGAAGCGTCGCCGGAACGGCCGGTGCTGGTGGACAAATTTCTCGAAGACGCGACGGAAGTGGACGTGGACTGCATCACCGATGTCGGCTTGCCGAACGGCGGCACCATCGTCATCGGCGGAATGCTGGAGCACATTGAATTTGCCGGCGTTCATTCCGGCGACGCCGCGATGGTGCTGCCGCCGCACACGCTGTCCAAAAAAGTCATCGCCACCATCCGCGAATACACGCACGCGATGGCGCGCGAGCTGCAGGTCATCGGCCTGATGAACGTCCAATACGCCGTGAAGGGCGACACCGTTTATGTTCTCGAAGTGAATCCGCGCGCCTCGCGCACCGTGCCGTTCGTGAGCAAGGCCATCGGCTTTCCGCTGGCCAAGCTCGCCGCGAAAGTGATGGCCGGAAAAACGTTGAAGGAACTCAATTTCACCGAGGAAATCTGGCCGAAGTATTGGGCGGTGAAGGAATCCGTTTTTCCGTTCAACCGGTTTCACGGCCAGGATATTTTGCTCTCGCCGGAAATGCGTTCCACCGGCGAAGTCATGGGCCTGGATGCGGACCGCGGCATAGCCTACGCCAAATCGCAGATGGCCGCCGGCTCGCCGCTGCCGCTGAACGGAAAAGTTTTCATCAGCGTGAGCGACGTGCATAAAAAGAAAATCGGCGAGATTGCCAAACAATTTGTCGAACTCGGTTTTGAACTCTTCGCCACCGGCGGCACCGCCTCGACTTTGGAAAAAGCCGGGCTGAAAGTGGAGCGCATCCACAAATTGTCGGAAGGCCGGCCCAATGCCATTGACCTGCTCAAAAACAAGGAGCTGCAGCTCGTCATCAACACGCCCAGCGGCGCCACGCCGCGCGCGGATGAGATCAAGATCCGCACCACCGCCGTTTACACTGGCACGCCGATCATGACGACGATTTCCAGCGCGCAGGCTGCCGTGCGCGGCATCGCCGCGCTGAAGAAATCCGGCTACGAGGTGAAGACGGTGCAGGAATATCATTAAATTTGGCGTGCGGCGACAGGTCGCCGCTTTCCGACGGGGAGACATGTCTCCCCGTAAGAAAGCACGGACATGTCCGCGCACTCCCGCGCCGCGTCATTTGTAACGGCGGCGGTTTGAATTCCGTCCTTGTGTTGATGCAAGCTAAAACTCTTTTCACCGCAACTGTGTTGGTGGCGGTTCATTTCGCCTCGGCACAAACCAATCTCGCCTTCCCCGGCGCGGAGGGTTTCGGCCGGTTCGCCAGCGGCGGCAACAGCGGCGAAACCGTTCACGTCACCACGCTCGCGGATGCCGGCCCCGGCTCCTTCCGTGACGCGGTGAGCAAACCCAATCGCGTTGTCGTCTTCGATGTTGGCGGCGTCATCCGCCTAAAATCCAACGTCGCCGTCAGCAGCGACCTCACGCTCGACGGCACCGGCGCGCCCGGCGACGGCATCACGCTCTACGGCCGCTCCACTTCCTTCAGCGGGGAAAAAAATCTCATCGTCCGCTACCTGCGTTTCCGTGAGGGCATGGCCGGCGACAAGGGCAAATGTTCCGTCAACCTTTCCGGCGGCAGCGACATGATTTTTGATCATTGCAGCATCGAATGGGGCCGCTGGGATTGCCTCGGCCTCACGCAGGGCAGCCACGACATCACCTTCCAGAACTGCATCATCGGCGAGGGCGTGGACCCGCAGCGTTTCGGCTCGCTCTCCGATTCCGTGATCAACATCACTTACACGCACAATCTCTGGATCAACAACCAGAGCCGCAATCCCAAGGCCAAGGGAAAAATTCAATACATCAACAACGTCGTTTACAATTGGGGCGTCTGCGGTCTCGTCGGCGGGCATTCGGGCGCGAACCATTTCCAGGATGTCGTCGGAAATTATTTTATCGCCGGCCCGAATTCCAATCAGCACGCCGTGGGCGAGTGCGCGGCTACCGACCATATTTTTCTCAAGGGCAATTTCGTGGACGCGGACAAGGACGGAAAATTGAACGGCCGCGAGCTGGTCCCCGCCGATTTCGGCAGCGGCGATGGTATGCCGACGTTTGTGGACGCGCCCAGCAACGGCCCGCTCGACGGTCTGAAAATCGAATCCGCTGAAGCTGCGCTGAAAAATGTTTTGGCCCACGCCGGCAGTTCGCTCCACCGCGACGCCGTGGACGCCCGGCTGATTGACGCCGTGCAATCCTTCGGCACGCGCGGCAAAATCATCCACAGCGAAGCCGAAGTCGGCGGCCTCGGCGAACCGCCCGCAGCGCCGAATCCGTCCGCCAAATAACCGAACCGCCGCCGGCAGCGGCGCGATGGACGTCCGGTAAGGAGCGACGGCTGGCCGGATTCAAGAAATCCGTTCGCCGGTTCGAGCGACGCCTTTCCCGCTTCGCGAAATGCCGTCGCCCATTTCCGAAATGGCCGCGCTGGTCCGCGAAATGGCCATACCGGTCCGCGAAATGAAGCTACCGGTCCGCGAAATTCGAGCGCCGGTTCACGAAATTGACCCACCGGTTCGCGAAATGCAGTCGCCAGACCGCGAAATGGATTTGCCTGTCCGCGAAATGCCCGCGCCGGATCGCGAAACGGCTTTGCCGTTCCAAGCAATGGACACGCCGGATTGCGAAATCCCCGTCCCACTGTAGGAAATTGACCACCCATTTTTCGCAATGGCCGCGCCGAATGGAGAAATGGCTAAAACAGCGGGTTAGGCAATGGCACAGGCGTCTCGTCTGTGCGTTTCTGTTGGGAAGACAAAAACGACGGCTCCTCTCCACACCGGCGAGACGCCTGTGACCCTACCCAACGGCATGGCTTCCCTGCGCCGCAGCGGCTCGCTGCGCTGCCTCAACCTAAAGCTTGAACTCCCACGCGGCTGTCCTACTTTGTTCGCGTTGAAATCCGTTTCGCCAAACCTGCTCCCGCTACTGAAGCAATACTTCGGTTTCACGTCGTTCCGCCCGCTTCAGGAGGAGATCATCCGCGATTCGCTCGCGGGCCGGGACGTTTTCGCGCTGCTGCCGACCGGCGGTGGCAAATCGCTTTGCTTCCAGCTTCCCGCGCTCGCCCGCGACGGCCTCACCGTGGTCGTTTCGCCGCTGATTGCGCTGATGAAAGACCAGGTGGACGCGCTCCAAGCCAGCGGCATTGCGGCGACGTTTCTGAATTCCTCGCTCGCCGCCGATGAGTCGCGGAAACGCCTGCGCGGTTTGCACAACGGCGAATATCGTCTGCTCTATGCTGCACCGGAGCGGCTGATGCTCTCCGGCTTTCTCGAAGATTTGCAGCGCTGGAACGTCCGGCTCATCGCCGTGGACGAAGCGCATTGCATCAGCGAATGGGGCCACGATTTTCGTCCGGAATACCGCCAGATTTCCGACCTGCGAAAATTATTTCCCGACGTCCCGTTCATGGCGCTCACCGCCACCGCCACCGGCCGCGTGCGCGAGGACATCGTCAAGCATTTGAAATTGCGCGAGCCGAAATGCTACGTCGCCAGCTTCAACCGGCCCAATCTCACCTACCGCGTGATCCCGAAGAACAAGCCCTACGACCAGTTGCTGCAATTTCTCCGCGCGCGGCCCAAGGAAAGCGGCATCGTGTATTGCCAGTCGCGCAAATCCGCCGAGCGCGTCGCCGCCAATCTCACCGAGGACGGCGTGAAGGCGCGGCCGTATCATGCCGGCCTCACGCCCAAGGAACGCAGCGAGCATCAGGAACTTTTTCTGCGCGACGACGTGCGCGTGATCTGCGCGACCATCGCCTTCGGCATGGGCATCAACAAGCCGAACGTGCGTTTCGTGGTCCACTACGATTTGCCGAAAAACATCGAGGGCTATTACCAGGAAACCGGCCGCGCGGGCCGTGACGGATTGCCGAGCGAATGTGTTTTGCTCTTCAGCGCCGGCGACGTGGTGAAGCAAACCGGTTTTATTGACGAAAAGCCCGATCCGCAGGAGCAAAAAATTGCCCGCGAACAATTGCACCAGATGGTTCACTACGCCGAATGCGCCGGCTGCCGGCGGGTGGAACTGCTGCGCTATTTTGGCGAGGAGTTTGGTAGGGCTGTGCTGCTGCACCGCCAGACTGACCAGCAGGTCAGCCCTACCGAAGAAGGTTGCGGCGCGTGCGACAACTGCCTGTCGCCGCGCGCCACGTTCGACGGCACGCTCGCGGCGCAGAAATTCCTCTCCTGCGTCTATCGCATCCGAGAGAAAAACGGTTTTGGTGTCGGGCTGAATCACGTTGTCGAAGTCCTCACCGGCGCGGACACGGAGAAAATCCGCAAATGGGGTCACGCGCAGCTTTCCACCTACGGCATCGGCAAGGAATACAGCCGGCCCGAATGGGCGGCGATTGGCCGCGAACTGGTGCGGCTCGGTTTTGTCCGGCAGACCACGGACAAGTTCAGCGTGCTGGAACTGACGAGCGCCGGCGGCGCCGCGCTCAAGGAACGCCGGAAAATCACGCTCACCAAACCTGCCGTCGTGCCGGAAACGAAAGTCCACCACGTCGGCGAAATTTCCTGCGACGAAGTTTTGTTCGACCGCCTGCGCCAGCTCCGCAAAACGCTCGCCGACGAGCGCGATGTGCCGGCCTACATTGTTTTCTCCGACGTGGCCCTGCGGCAGATGGCACGCAATTATCCCGCCAGCGAAAGCCAATTCGCCCGCATCAGCGGCGTGGGCGAAAAAAAGCTGCGCGAATTCGGCGAGATTTTTCTTGGCGAGATCGCGGCCTATTTGCAGACGAACGCGCGCCAGATTTTTGCCGACGATTCCTTCACCGCGCCCACCGCGCCGCCGCCGTCACGCAGCAGCCTCGGCGATTCCGCCCGCGAAACGCTGCGCCGCTTCCGCGCCGGTCGGACCGTCGAGCAAATCGCCCGCGAACGCGACGTGACCACCGGCACGATTTACGGCCATCTCGCCGAGGGCATCGAGCGCGGCGAGCCGGTGGATTTGCAGACAATTTTCACGGTCGCGGAACTGACCGAAGTTGCCGCGGCCTTTAATCGCAATGGGTTTGGCGCGCTCGGCCCGGTGTTCGAATCGCTGGGCGGCAAAATTGATTACGGCCGGCTGCGGATTTTCCGCGCGGCGGCCAACGCGAGGAAATAAAGTCAACGCTGCCGCTGGCCGGATTTTTTAACCACGAAACACACGAATTACACGAAAAGCTGAACCCCCTAGGCTCGCTTGTTGATTTCGTGTGCTTGGTGTATTTCGTGGTTTTACTTTTTTTCTTCCGCCTTCCCCGCCGGCGGGTTCGTGTCGGTGCCAAAATCTATCGAGGCGGAGTTGATGCAGTAGCGCAAACCGGTCGGCGCGGGGCCGTCGTCAAAAACGTGGCCGAGATGGCTGCCGCAGTTCGCGCACAACACCTCCGTGCGATGCATCCCAAAGCTGTCGTCCACGCGCTCGACCACCGTGCCCTTCGCCGCGAGATCGGAAAAGCTCGGCCAGCCGCAGCCGGAATCAAACTTGTCCTTGGACGTGAACAGCACCGCGCCGCAGGCCGCGCAGCGATAGACGCCGGGTTCCTTCGTGTTCCAATATTTGCCGGTGAACGGCCGCTCGGTATTGGCCTGGCGCAAAATCGTGTATTGCTCGGGTGTCAGTTTCTTGCGCCACTCGGCTTCGGTGAGTTGGTAGGGAAATTTCATGGTGGTGTTGGTTGAATTGTTCATGGCCGCCGGGCTGTTCGTCGGTCCGGCATTGCAGCCGGTGACGAATGACATCGCACCGAGCGCGAGGAAAATCAAAATCTTTTTCATGATGCTTCACTGGTTTCCGTTGACCGCAACCCGCGCCATTGGTGCGTCCACGGATCAATCCGGCACGCCGCGCGGTAATCGCAATAATCACACGCCGTCGTGCTGCCCTTGCGATAGGGATCCACCGCCGCCGCGCCGGAGAAAATCTGTTCGCCGAGCGACCGCAATTGCTCCTCGACTTGGTCGAGCAGGCCGGCGAATTCCTTGCCTGCAATTGCCTCGGCGGAATTGGACGGCAATTCGCCGCCTTTGTTCAACCGGAAATTAAACTGGTCGCCTTTCAGCACATCCGTCCGCTGGTCAAACTTCCGCAGCTCGCCCGCGTCGAAACGCCCGTTGTGACGATACGCCATTTTTTTGGATTCGCCATCGCCCAAAACCTCCACGCGCGTGCCGCCGCCTTTGAACGCGCCGCGCAAGTTGACGTAAAACGCGCCGGCGGGAATGATTTTGTCCACGCCAAAAGCGGCGTGCGGATTTTTCCACTGCCGCAGCGCCGCGAGATACGCGAGCAACTGCAGTTGGATTCCGTTTTGCACGAGCAAGGAATCCAGTTTTTTGCCGCCGGATTTGTAATCCGTCACGACCGCCAGCGCTTCGCTGGTGGCAGTACGCGAGGACCGCCACAAATCCACGCGGTCAATGCGGCCTTGCAGCGCCAGCTTGTGATCGTGGCCAAGCTCAATTTCCCAGGCGGGCGCGGCGTCATCTTTGCCGCCAAAACCGAGTTCCGCCGCCGCCGGATCAAACTCATATTGTCCGCGCATCCAGCCGACGATGACCTCGACAAAATCCTGCAACGCCGCCGCCAGCGAGCGTGCGGTAAAAATGGTTTCCGCCGAATCGTGAAACAGCCCGTCGCGAAAATGTTCCATTTGCGCCGCTGCGATGGTGGCGATGCGTTCGCGCGCTTCAATCGGTTCCAGATCGCGCCAGCGCAAGCCTTCCGCCGACAACTGCTCGTGGAAAATTTTCAGGACGTCGTGCTGGAAATTGCCGCGTTCGCGGGCGTCGAGTTCAAACACCTTGCGTTCGTTTGCCCGCAGGCCGGAGCGGACAAAAAACCGGAACGGACACTGCGCAAATTCCTCCAGCCGGCTGACGGACGATTTCAAAACCAGGCCATAAAGTTTTCCCGCCAGCGCGACTGAAAGATGTTCCTGCTCGTCCGGCTCGCGCAACGCGGCGAGGTTTTCCGTGAGTGATTTCAACGCCGGCAGCTCCAGCAGGGTTTTCCAATTTCCAATTTCCAATTTCCAATTTTGAATTGTCGTCAGCGGTTTGATCAGTTCGTTCGCATGTTCCGCTGCGCGCCAATCGGGGTCGGCGGAAAATTCTTCAACCGCCAGCTGCGGGAAAATGCGCTGCAACTGCGCGATGAACGGCGAGGGATTCAGCGTGCCACCCTCGGCGGTCAGGCGCGAAAAGGCCAGCGCCAGTTTTTCATTCGCCCGCGTGCAGGCGATGTAGCCGAGATAGCGCTCGCGCGAAATCTGGTCGAACAAGCTGGCTCCGAGCGGCGCGTTTTGCGTCTCCAGTTCGTCGCGGTCGGAGCTGGTCAGAATCACCGGCGCGGCGGGCGCGGCGGGAAAAACGGATTCGTTGACGCCCAGCAGAATCGCAAATTTCAGATTTGGATTGCGCGCGCGGTCAATCGCGCCCACCAGCACCTCATCGAGCGACGGCGGAATCACGCCGACGCTCAGGTTTGCCAGACCGGCCTCCAGAATCGGCAGCCAGTCGCGCAGCGGCAGCGGCTCGTGCGCAAACGCAAGCGCGAAATTGTCCAGCCAGGCGTTCATCTGCTCCCAGACCGTTTGGTGGATAACGGATTGCGGATTGCGGATTGCGGATTTTTCCTCGGCGAGCGACCAACGTTCCAAAGTCGCCTCCACCTGCAAATCGTTCCAGAGTTCACGCAAGGCCCCGGCCAGTTGCGCGCCGTCCGGCTTGAAACCGGTTTTGGCGAACTGCGCAAAGAATTTTTCGAACGGCGGGAAAATGATTTCGCGCAGGCGCTCGCAGTATTCGTCGGGCAGCGGCTCGCGCCATTTTTTGCCGCGCCAGCCGAATGCCAGCGCCTGGTTTTCGAGGTCGTCAATTTTTCCTTCATCCACCGGGCTGAATCCGGCTTTCAAGGCCGCGAACCAATCTTCGTTGTTGCTCCAGTCGTTGGCGACGGTGCGCAGCGCGTTGCGCGTGAGTTCGGCGAGCGGGTGATGCGCGACGCTTTCGCGGCGGTCGAGAAAAAAGGGGATGTCGTAGCGCCGGAAAATCCGCGCGAGCGCCTGATGGTAGCCGTCCAGCTGGCGGACCAGCACCGCGCAATCGCGGAAACGGTTGCCGGCGCGGACGAATTTCAAAATTTCGCGCGCGGCGAACGTGGCCTCGGCTTCCGGATTGGCGCAGGCGGCGATGGAAATTTCAGATTTCAGATTTGAAATTTCAAATCCGGCCGCGTTGGGCAGCGACCAGTTTTGCTCCAGCTCCGCGAGCGCAGAATTTTCTAGAAAACGATTTTTGCCCGGCGCGCGCGGGAGAATTTCCGTCTGCACGTCGCAGCCGGGCAGGTTGGAAATTTGCGCGCGGCATTGCTGAAAGGTTTTGCCGATGGCCGACCAGATCGAAAGCCACGACGCTGCCGGCGTCGGCTCGGTTTCGAGGCAAAAGGCGAGGGTGGCGCGGTCGCACCGCGGCACCACGGCGGTGAGCAGCGCGAGTTCCTGCGGCGTCATCTCGGCAAAACCGTCGAGCCAGAGCGATTTGATTTGAAATTTGAAATTTGAAATTTGAAATTCCTGCCGCAGCGCGGCGGTGGCAAAATCCAGCACTTGGTTGGCGTCCTGCAAATCGTGTTCGCGCAGCCAGCCGGCGTATTTTTCCGAGAGCAGCGCGAGGTCGTGCAGTTTGTCGCGGAGTTCGCGGCGCAATTTTTCATCGGCGGCGAACTCGCGCAGCCGGGCCGGGGTGAATTGATGTTGCTGCAATTCGGCGAGCAGCGTGCCGAGTTCCTGCGCGAAGCCGGTGCGTCGCGCGCTGCTGCGAAACAGTTTCAATTCGTCCGCGTGCCGTTGCAGCAAGGCGCGCAGCACCATGAGCCGGCCTTCCGCAGACAGGAGTTTGGGCGGCGCGACGTTAAGTTTTTCAAAAATAAATTTTGCCAGCCGGTCGAAGGAAAAAATGTTCAGCCGCGTGAAGCCGGAAATTTCCCCGTCGGCGAGCAGCTGGCGTTCGAGCTGGAAGGTCGCCTGCTTGGGCGCGAGCAGGATGAGCGGCGCACCGGCGGGGTCGCGGGCCAGCGCGGCCCGCACTTCGGCCAGACAGCGGAAGGTCTTGCCGCTGCCGGCGGGGCCGAGGAGAAAGCGCGCTTGCACGCCGGAATTTTCACGCAAAGACGCAACGGCGCAAAGGAATTTATTTGGCGATGGAAAATTGATTCCTTCGCATTTGTGATTCAGCTAAGTTGGCCGGATTCAAATTGTCATTAAATGAAAAAACAATGCCTGATGTTCTTTGCCGCCGTTGTCGTCGCGGCCGGCGCGCGCAGCGAAGTTGTCATCGCCGATGTGTTTGCGCGGCAGACGACGAGCTTGAACGGTCAGTGGCATGTCATCGTGGACCCGTATGACACGGGCTATTTTGACTATCGTCACGTGCCGTATGACGAAACCGGGAAGGTCACGGGCGGCTTCGCGCTCGACAAGCAGGCGAAGGACAAAACCGACCTGATCGAATACAACTTCGACACTAGCCCGACACTCAATGTGCCGGGCGACTGGAATTCGCAGGACAAAAAGTTTTTTTATTACGAAGGCTCGGTCTGGTATCGCACCAAGTTTGACGTGACCAAATCCGCGCCCGACCACCGGCTCTTTGTTTATTTTGGCGCGGCGAATTACGAGGCCGACGTTTATCTCAACGGCAAAAAGCTCGGCAAACACATCGGCGGGTTTACGCCGTTCGCCTACGAAATCACGAAACTGGTGAAGGACAAAGACAATTCGCTCGTCGTGCGCGTGAACAACAACCGCCACCTCGAAGGCGTGCCGACGGTGAACACGGACTGGTGGAATTACGGCGGCCTCACGCGCGACGTGCTGCTGGTGGAGACGCCCGCGACGTTCGTTTCCAATTTCCGCGTGCGGCTGAAAGCGGGCGGCACCAACACGATTGAAGCGACGGTTCAACTCGACGGAGCGGATAAAAACCTTATTGTAAAAATCAATTTTCCTTCCTTGCAAATCGCCGCTGAAATGAAGGCGGACAAAAATGGCGTGGCGCGGTTTGAATTGTCCCCGCCGAACCTCAAGCTCTGGTCGCCGGAATCGCCGGTGTTGAACGACGTGGAAATTTCCAGCGGCGCAGACAGATTGAAAGATCGCGTCGGCTTCCGTAGCATCGCGACGAGTGGCACCGACATTTTGCTCAATGGTCACAAGGTGTTTCTGCGTGGCATCTGCATCCACGAAGAGGAACCGTTGCACGGCCGGCGCGCCTGGTCGGAGGCGGACGCAAAGGAATTGCTCGGCTGGGCGAAGGCGCTGAACTGCAATTTTGTCCGCCTCGCGCACTATCCGCACAGCGAGCACATGGCGCGGCTCGCGGATGAAATGGGCATCATGTGCTGGGAGGAAATCCCGGTCTATTGGACGATTCAGTGGACGAATCAAGCGACTTTGGCGAACGCCAAAAAACAGTTGAGCGATCTCATTGTGCGCGACCAGAATCGCGCGAGCGTTGTGGTTTGGTCCGTGGCGAATGAAACGCCCATCGGCGCGGCGCGCACGAAATTCCTGAAGGCGCTCGTGGACGAGGCGCGTGAACGCGATGGCTCGCGGCTGGTTTCCGCCGCGATGGAGTTTCATGCTGAGACGAATGATCCGCTGCACAAAATCGTGGATGATCCCTTCGGCGAATTTACGGACCTGCTGAGTTTCAATGAATACGTCGGCTGGTATGACGGGCTGCCGGAGAAAATTGACCACGTCAGTTGGAGCCTGAAATATCCCAAGCCGGTTTTCATCAGCGAATGCGGCGCGGATGCCAAAGCAGGTTTTCACTCCGATGCGCAAACGCGTTTCAGCGAGGAATATCAGGCTGATTTTTACCGGCGCACGCTGCCGATGCTGGAAAACATTCCCGGTTTCAGCGGATGCACGCCGTGGATTTTGTGCGACTTCCGTTCGCCGCGCCGCTTGTTGCCGGAAATCCAGGATGGCTGGAATCTGAAAGGCGTCATCGGCCACAACGGCGAAAAGAAAATGGCGTTTGACGTGCTGAAAAAATTCTACGACGAAAAAGTGGCGGCGGCCGCAGCAAACTAAGTTTTGAACGAATGAACATTTCCATTCAAGAGCTCATGGTCAAAAGCGGCGTGGCGTTCGGCACCAGCGGCGCGCGCGGTTTGGCCACGGCGATGACCGATCAGGTTTGTTACGCCTACGCCATAGGTTTTCTGCAATACCTTGAATCCATTGGCGAAATCAAGCGCGCGGGCGAGCGCGTCGCCGTCGGCGGCGATTTTCGCCCCAGTTCCAGCCGCGTGATGGAAGCGGTCTGCCGCGCGGCGGATGATCTTGGTTATCGCGCGGTGAATTGCGGAAAGATTCCGTCGCCCGCCGTCGCGCTGTTTGGCTTCGAGCGCAACATTCCGTCCATCATGGTCACCGGCAGCCATATTCCCGACGACCGGAACGGCATCAAATTCAACAAGTGCGCCGGCGAAGTTCTGAAGTCCGATGAGAAAGGCATGAGCAGCCAGATCGTCGAACTGGATGACGCGCTGTTCGGCGCGGATGGAAATTTTACGCAGCCAAAGGTGCCGCACGAAATTTCACCCGAAGCCGGAGAGAATTACGCGATGCGCTACCTAAATTTTTTTGGGCCTGACTCATTGCATGGTGTGCGCGTGGGCGTCTATCAACATTCCGCCGTCGGACGCGATGTGCTGGTGAAAATATTTTCGCATCTCGGCGCGGAGGTCACGCCGCTGGGCCGTTCGGAGAAATTCATTCCAGTGGACACCGAGGCGATTCGTCCGGAAGACGTGGCGCTGGCGCGCGACTGGGCGGCGACCGGCAAATTTGACGCGCTCGTTTCTGCCGACGGCGACAGCGACCGGCCGCTCGTCAGCGATGAGCACGGCAACTGGCTGCGCGGTGACATTGCCGGGATTTTGTGCGCGAAATTTCTGGCGGCGGATTCCGTCAGCACGCCGGTGAGCTGCAACACCGCCGTGGAAAAATGCGGCTGGTTCCGCGAGATCCGCCGCACGCGCATCGGCTCGCCGTTCGTGGTGGCCTCGATGATGGAAGCCACAGCTGGCGGAGCGAAACGCGTGGTCGGCTACGAGGCCAACGGCGGTTTTTTGCTGAACTCGGACATTGAAGACAGTGGAAAAATTCTTCGCGCCTTGCCGACGCGCGATGCGGTGATTGTGATGCTGGGAGTTTTGCTGCTGGCGAAATCACGGCAACAAAAAGTTTCCGAGCTGGCGGCCAGCCTGCCCGCGCGGTTCACGGCGAGCGACCGGCTGAAAAATTTTGCGACGGAAAAAAGCGCGGCGATTCTGGCGAAGTTCAATTCCGGCTCCGAGCCTGCCGACAAAATTGAAATTGAAAAAATGTTCGGCGGAATTTGCGGCAAGGTTGCCGGCTTGAACCGCACCGACGGTTTGCGCATCACCTTTGCGAACGAAGAAGTGATTCACCTGCGGCCGTCCGGCAACGCGCCGGAATTCCGCTGTTACGCCGAGGCGAAAACGGACGAGCGCGCCCGGGCGATTACCGCGGACGCGCTCGCGAAGATAAGTGGTTGATCAGCGCCAGTGCGCGCCGACCCAGACGCGGCCGTTGCCGCGATGCACCCAGCCGCCGCGCACCCAGACCGCGCCGGGACGCGGACGCGGACCCCAATGTCCGCCATACCAGACCCAGCGGCCGCGCCATTCCCAATTGCCGCCGATCCAGACGAAAGCCGGATTGGGCGCGACGGGAATGACTTCCACCTGCGGCGGCGGCGGCGCGGGGTCTTCGACCACCACGTCGGCGGTCGGCGGCGGCGCGTTGGGCGGCGGCGTGGGTTGCACATAAACCGGGCGGTCGCGATAGACCACCTGGCGTTCCACGCAGCCCGCGAACAACGGCAGGCAGGCGGTGATTAAAGCGGTTTTGATCAAGGTTGATTTTTTCATATTCAAGGCATTAGACGGCTTGGCGGCAAAAATGTTTCAAACTTTTGAAAAATCAATGCGCGGCGGCGGTGGGCTTCTTGGTGTATTGCACGCGCTTGAACATAAACACCAGCGGAATGCCGCCGAGCGCCAGCACG
>Ga0181516_10002165_pt1 | contig 14258 bp, 11 predicted proteins | sample PEATcosm2014_Bin_25_FD_121104 | JGI IMG/M metagenome (GOLD analysis project Ga0181516, IMG submission 121104) | Peatland microbial communities from MTU Mesocosm Facility, Houghton, MI, USA - PEATcosm2014_Bin01_10_metaG | ecosystem: Environmental > Terrestrial > Soil > Wetlands > Peat | place... | reverse complement strand
CGGATTGAGCGCGAGGTTTATTTTTGAATTCGAGAACAAGCCGAGCATCTTTTCTTCGGAGATCCTCCCCGCGGGCCAGCCACCGCCAAAAGCCTCAGCGTTTATTCCCTCGGTATTAAGTTTCACGATTATGACTTCTCGTGAGGCCGTCTTACCGCCAACGAACGCCACGTCAGGCGCGTTATTGCTGTGCGTCGGCTTGTAGGTCGCGGTGTTCGCGGCCCACTGCGAGCGGATGACGTTCGGTTGTCCCGCTTTTTTATAGAGCGCGGGCATCCATGAATAGGTCGTCACCGCCCACGTAAAATGCTTCGCCCAAAACTTCGAATAATTATAGAAGCGCCAGCTGTCGTCCGCGAACCACGCAATCGTCGTCGTATATTTTTTCAGTTCTTTGAGAGTTGCGATATCAAGTTCTTCGGAATACATAAAGAAAAAGACAAGGTTGGGTTGCTCTTTTTTTACTTGTTCCAGAAGCTCCTCGTTAAAACGATCCTTGCCCACATCAAGGATATGGTCGTAGGGAAAATACTTTACTTCGGCACCAGGGTACGCCGCAAGGCTGAGGTACAAATTATTGTGCTCGAAGCTCAGCCCACGCCTCTTGTCGTAATGATCATACTGGAGTCCGCTATAAAAAATCTTCATGGACTAGGATGACGCCGTAACGCGGAAGTCCCTGTACCAGTCAATGGTCTTCCTAAGCCCTTCCTCAAATTTTACCTTCGCCCGGAACCCGAATTCTTTTTCGGCGCGGGAAACATCCAATTGGCGGCGGGGCTGACCGTCCGGCTTGCTGCTATCCCATCTTATCCCACCCTGATAATCCATAAGGCGGCAGATCGTCTGAAGGAGCTCTTTAATGGTGATCTCTGCCCCGGAGCCGAGATTTACCGGAGCGGAGCCATCATACTTTTCGGTGGCAAGCACGATCCCTTCCGCCGCATCGTCGACGTATAAAAACTCTCGACTCGCACTACCTGTTCCCCAAGCCTCAACGAACGGCGCGTTGGCCTGCTTCGCTTCGTAAACCTTTTTAATAAGCGCAGGGATAACGTGCGAGCTCGCCGGATCGAAATTATCGCCCGGCCCATAAAGGTTAACCGGCAAAAGGTAGATCGCGTTGAAACCGTACTCGGCGCGATAGGCCTGCGCCTGCACCAACAGCATTTTCTTCGCCAGGCCGTACGGCGCGTTCGTCTCTTCCGGATAACCATTCCAAAGATCATCCTCCTTGAATGGAGCCGGCGTAAATTTTGGGTAAGCACATACCGTCCCGATTGCCACAAATTTTCCAACGCCGGCCAGCCGCGCAGCCTCTATAAGCTGCACCCCCATCATTAAATTATCATAAAAAAACTGCCCCGGGTGCTCTCGGTTCGCGCCGATACCACCGACCACTGCCGCAAGATGAATAACAATGTTCTGCCCGGCAACCGCCTTTACGCAGTTTTCCCATACGCGCAGATCAAGTTCACTGGCCCGCGGGGTGAAGATATTCTTTGGTGAAGCCCCGTGCGCGATAAGATCCTCGACCACCTTACCCCCTAAAAAACCATTGCCTCCCGTTACTAAAATTTTCTTATCGCCAAGCGAAGTCATGGTGCGATAACAACTAGATCTTTATTTTCGCTGCTTGATCGTGAAGCCCCTGCTTCTCCAAGTCGTACTTCACCATCCTCTTCACGAGCTCATCAAAACCCACTTTCGGCGCCCAGCCGAGCTTGGCCTTCGCCTTGCGGGCGTCGGCGATCAGATTGTCCACTTCGGAGGGCCGGTAGTAACGCGGATCGATGTCGACATATTCCTTCCAGTCGTCGATGCCGACCGTCGCGAACGCGGCCTCAACGAAATCACCGACCGAATGCGATCCGCCGGTGCCGATCACGAAATCATCCGGCTCGTCCTGCTGGAGCATCAGATACATCACCTCCACATACTCCGGCGCATACCCCCAGTCGCGCCGCGCTGCGAGATTCCCCAGGTATATTTTTTTATCCAAGCCGGCAAGAATGCGCGCAACGCCGCGCGTTATTTTTCGGGTGACGAACGTCTCACCGCGCCGCTCGGATTCGTGATTGAACAAGATGCCGTTCGTGGCGAAGATGCCGTAGGCTTCGCGATAGTTGCGCACCGTATCAAAAGCGAAAACCTTGGCGATGCCATAGGGGCTGCGCGGATGAAACCGTGTCTCCTCATTTTGCGGCGGCGGCGCGGAACCGAACATCTCCGAGCTCGATGCCTGATAGAATTTTACCTTCTTGCCCGTATCCTCCTGATAATCCTTAATGGCTTCCAGTACGCGCAGTACGCCCAGCCCCGTAACGTTCGCGGTGTACTCCGGAATATCGAACGAAACGCGCACATGCGACTGCGCGCCGAGATTGTAGATCTCGCTCGGGTGGACATGATAAAGCAACCGCCGAATGGTGTTCCCGTCCGCAAGGTCACCGAAATGAAGATGGAAACGAGAACCTGCCGCGTGGGGATCCTTATAGATGTCATCGAGCCGACCCGTGTTGAACGTGGACGCGCGGCGGATCACGCCGTGCACGTCATATCCTTTCGCCAACAAAAGCTCGGCAAGATAACTGCCGTCCTGGCCCGTAATGCCGGTAATGAGCGCCGTTTTCATAATTCCCCCTTAGTATACCACTTACTTCTTCGTCGAAGTCGCCGCTGATTCGATCTGTTGAAGCGCCTGCTGGATGCGCGTATCACTTGGCCAATTGGTGACGATCTTTTGTCCGATCGCGACGGCGTCCGTAGTATCCCCCGATGCACGATAGACATCGAACAGGCCGTAGAGCCCTTGCGGGCGGTTGGGGCCGAGCGTCTGGGCCTCTTTATACCATTGCAGCGCCGACGCAAGATACGACTGGTCGCCGGTCTCGGCAAACGCAAGCTCGTTCACCGCACCCTCAAGATAGACATCCTGACCAAAGCTCATCCCCCTGCCGCGCTCCAAGATCGGGTCATAATAACTATTGAGGTAGCTGATGAGCGCCGCCGTGGAAGAAGCGCCCGCGCCCGCCTGAACAAAAGACAAAACGCTATTTGCCAGGTTACGCACCAGCTCTTCCTGACCGACCGGCGAAGGATAGTCGAGGGGAACAGAAAGCTTGTCCTCAAGATCCTGAAGCGACGTTGCCTGGCCTCCTGGCGTCTGCAATCCCTGCAACGTTGCGATGAAGATCTGCGCTTTCCTCATGGGAAGATAGGTACCATAAACCGCGACGCCGAGGATTGCGAGTGAAACGATTATTGCCGTTACTCTTTGATAGGTCCTATCTTCCATGGTTTGTGGTGGTGTAATAGGCTCCGAACGCGAAAAGGGTGAAGAGGCAGAGATACATCGGGAATACGTCGAATATTGCGACACCCTGAATAAGGTAGGCTATCGGCAATGCGAGTAGCAAGCCATGCTGCATGTTGATCGCCGCCTTGTGATGCACTTCCACTTGGGGATCACGCGAAGCCTTGTGGTGTTTGAAGATCTTTTTGCCGAGCGTCCAATAGAAGGTCGCGAAGATTGCCAGATAGCTCAGCAACCCGATGATGCCGGTCTCGACAAGGTAATCGAAATAGATGCTGTGCGCGCGATCGAACCACGTCTCCGAGTTCTGCCCTGGCACATAGAAGCTCGGGTTGAAGAATTTATCGAACACGGTAGTGAAGTTCTCGGGGCCCCAGCCGAAGACCGGACGCTCAAGGAATCCCTTCCAGGCCTCGCCCCATACCCAGAAGCGGGTCTGCGCCGTGGTGTCCGAAAAACTGATCTGGAGCAATCTTCCCTCCGGAAGGTTCTGCACATAGTTCGTGTTGCGCACCGCATAAAGCCCGATACCGAGAATGATGAAGATGCCGAGGGCAAGCGCCGACCACTTCCGTACTTTCTTGGCGGAAGTGAAAATGAGATAGATAAGCAGAGCAAGAACGCCCACGCCAAGACCAAGGAATGCGCCGCGCGTCTGACCGAGGAGGAAGGCAAAAAGGAAAACAGCGAGGAGCACGCCGTAGACCCATCCCCATACCTTAAGCGACTTTCCGGCAATCTTCGCTGCGGTCCAAAGATAGCCAACGTAGAACATCGAGAAGATAAGATAGGGGTCGACATAGGCGGGATTGCCAAGCGTTGCCTGAAAACGACCGGAGATGAGGGTCTGCCACCAGCCCGTCGGAGCGGTTATTCCCATATAAGGACCGATAAAACCGCTCACCGAATAATTTCCCAAAAGGCCGTAGATGATCATGAGCACGGCAGAGATCAGGGAGAAATTGAAAAGGTTCTTCCAGTGTTTTTCTTCGCTGAAAAGGAACACCAGAAGCAGGAAAAAGAGGTAATAATGGAGCATCTGGAATCCTCCCTCGCCGCGCTCGAAGTTGGACCAGAAGGCTGCATGCATGTCGTACGCGAAAAGGCACGCGAGCTCGAATGCAATCGTAAAGACCGTAGTCGCGATGACGAGCGGCTGCTTGAACATCGCCGCCAGGCGCTTTTTAAGATCGCCGGACTTGGCCTCAAAGCCCCACCACAGAAGCACGCAGATAAGCGCCAACTCCACGGCAAACCGGAAGAAATAATCTTTGCCGCCGATGAACGGGAAAAATATCGAGTTCATCACAATCAGCACGGAAAACGCGCAGGCATAAACATACCAGCGGGCAATGGTTTCGAACGAGACCTTCATCAACTTACCAATGATCCCCGCAAGAAGGAACGCGGCGATAACCGCAGCGGTCACAGGATGGGAGAATAGCGTGTCAGTCATTCGAATAAGTATATATCAGGTTAGGGCTGTTTGGCTAGCGGGCGTATTCCACAGCCCGCATTTCACGGATCACGTTCACTTTTATCTCGCCGGGATATTTTAGCTCAGACTGGATGCGGTTGGCAATCTCGCGCGCAAGCTCAAGGGCGCGGAAATCGTCTACCTTCTCCGGGATGACGAACACACGGAGCTCGCGGCCGGCCGCGATCGCATAGGCGCTCTTTACGCCCTGAAATTCGCCGGCGATCTTCTCGAGATCCGCCAGACGCTTTACATAGTTCTCAAGCGTTCCGCGGCGAGCACCCGGCCGAGCCGCCGAGAGCACGTCCGCCGCCGTCACCACATAGGCCTCCGGACTCGCGTACGGATAGTCATCGTGATGCGACTGCATTGCGGTAATGACCCTTTCATCAATGTTGTATTTCTTGAGCAGCTTCATACCGAGATCCACATGCGTGCCCTCAACTTCCTGGTCAACCGCTTTACCAATGTCGTGCAAGAGAGCCCCCTTCTTCGCCACTTCGGAGTTCAAGCCGAGTTCGCGCGCCATCATCTCGGCGATATACGCCATTTCCGTTGAGTGGACGAGTACGTTCTGACCGTAGCTCGTGCGGAAGTGCAACCGGCCGATGAGCTGAAGCAATTCCTTTGGCAGATCATAGACGCCAAGATCCTGCGCCGCGGCTTCGCCAATTTCCTGGGTGCGCTTAACGAGCTCGGCCTTCGCCTCCTCCACTTTCTCTTCTATTTTCGCCGGCTGGATGCGGCCATCCTTGATAAGTTTTTCAAGCGCCAACCGCGCCGTCTCGCGGCGGTACGGATCGAACGACGAAATAATGATCGCGTCCGGCGCCTCGTCGATAATAAACTCCACGCCCGTCGCGCGTTCCAAGGCGCGGATGTTGCGGCCCTCACGGCCGATGATCTTGCCCTTGAATTCCTCGTCGCCCAACGGGAAGAGCGTCGTCGTCATTTCAGCGACGTGCGAACGGGCATAACGCTGGAGCGCAACCGTGATAATATTGTTCGCCCGCTTCTCGATATCGTCGTGATTCTCGCGATCGATCTTCTGGATGCTCTGCGCCAGGTCCTGCGAGCGGTCCTCGCGCGCGCGGCGTACGATCTCTTCTTTCGCCTCCGCCATCGTCATCGTGCCGATTTTTTCTAAGCGGCCGTCGATCTCGCTTTCTTTCTTGACCACCGACTCCTCTTTCTCTTTCAGCTGCTGACTCTGTGTTTTCAACTTCGCTTCCTCGGCCGCGATCTCCGTAAGCTTCTTATCGAGCGATTCCTCGCGATGTAATATCCGCGACTCGAGCGCCTCGATCTCCTTCCGGCGATCGCGCTCATCATTTTTTATCTCTACCAAAATCGTCGCTGCCTTTTCTTTGGCATCGATCAATATTTCTTTCGCCTTCGTCTCCGCTTCGGCGAGACTCTTCTTTACCTTTTCCTCAACCTCGCCCTGTTTCTTAGTTGCCCACGACCCCCGCGTAACGTATCCGACGGCCGCTCCGACCACCAAAAAGAGAGCGGCGATAAGCACCGTTGAGCTTTCCATAATAGTTGTTATAGGTAATCCCTAAATAGTTAGAGTTCATTTAATGACGTTTTGATTACTCCTATAGTACCGCCAAACCGCCCGGCGGTCAATGAGCCGCGCCGGCGTGCCTGAAACGGGGGTACGTACGTGCTATCTCAAAGACAAAGATTCATCTACAATAAAGAGTAATGGCAAAGAAAGTCGTCGTCCTTGTTATCCTCGATGGATGGGGCATCGGGCACAACAACGAATCAAATCCGATCTACGTCGCGAAGCCGCAGACGTTCAAGTGGATCCAGGAAAATTATCCGACCACGAGCCTCCAGGCATCGGGCATTGCGGTGGGCTTGCCGTGGGGCGAGGTCGGCAACAGCGAGGTTGGCCACTTAACCTTGGGCGCCGGCAAAGTGCTCTATCAATATTATCCGAAGATCACGATGGCGATCCATGACGGCACGTTCTTTGAGAATAACGTGCTTAAGGACGCTTGTGCCCACGCGCGCGACCATGACGGTGCGATTAATTTCGCGGGGCTGCTCACGAAGGCGAACGTCCACGCGGCGCTTGATCATCTCCAGGCGCTCATCAAAATGGCGCAGGATGAGAAGGTTCCCAAAATAAATCTCCACCTTTTCGCCGACGGCAAAGACAGCGAGCCGCGCTCGCTCGAAAGTTTTCTCAAGCAGCTTCCGCGGGAATATTTCGCCTCCCTCATCGGACGCTATTACGCGATGGACCGCGAGGGCAACTGGCAGCTTACGGAAACCGCATACCAGGCCATGACAGGACAGGTCGGACAGGTTGTTACTGATCCGGCGGCGATAATAGCGGCGACCTACAAGCAGGGCCAAACCGAGGAATATCTTCCGCCGATGCGCTTTGCGGCGAACGGCACCGATAATGGAGAGAGAAAAATAAAAGACGGCGACGCGCTGTTCTTCTTTAACTATCGCGAGGACAGCATCCAACAGCTCGCGTCGGCGTTCATCACGCCGGGATTCGATAAATTCCACACGCTCCCCTTCAAAGATCTTTTTGTCGCAACGATGACGCACTACAACGACGCGTTCACCGTTCCCGTCGCTTTCCCGGCGGACGTCGTAGAAAATCCCATCGGGAAGGTTTTGAGCGATAAGGGGCTGACCCAGCTCCGCGTCGCCGAAAGTTATAAATATGCGCACGTCACGTATTTCTTCAACGGGCTCCGCGAGCCGCCGTTCCCCGGAGAATTCCGTGCGCTCATCCCTTCCGCATCCGGCCTGCATCCCGAGCAGCATCCCGAAATGATGGCAAGCGCCGTCACCGACCGGCTCATCGAAGCCATCCGAAGCAGGGCCTTCGATTTCATTCTTGTTAACTATGCGAATCCCGACGCAATCGCCCACACCGCAGATTACAACGCGAGCGTCGAAGTGGTGAAGGTGATCGATCGGGAGATCGCACGGGTGGTGAAAGGCGCCGGAGGCCCCGATGTCACAATCGCGATCACCTCCGACCACGGCCACATAGAAGAGCTGATTAACGAAACGACCGGCCTCCCCGAAAGTCAGCACGTCGCGAGTCCCGTGCCGTTCTATCTTGTTGATGAGCGTCTTAAGGGGAGAAAATTCATCAACCAAAATGATTTAGCCACCGAAACTCTCGGCTCACTTGCCGACGTCGCGCCCACCCTGCTCGAGCTCATGGGAATCCCCAAACCCAACGAAATGACCGGCAGAAGCATTTTGGACGGACTGATGTAAGCGAACTAAACGAAGCTAAAAGATTTTTGCCATCCTAAAAATAGATGGTCTTTTGCTACAAACACAGCAGTGCTCAACTGTTCACCTTTTTGAGTATCGGAGTGATAATGGTTCCCAAAGCATCAAGCACTGCGAAGACGCCAAGCCATCGGAAATAAGACGACCCCAAGAGTACACTGTCTTGAGCTAAGACCAAATAAATAATCATCAGAGCCACAAGCGCAATAAAAATGATGGTGGCGCCCAAAGATACTTTCACGGCATGTTTTTCTGGGGCCAATAGCATAAGCAGAGAAATATGAGCTATAGAAATCGCCAAAACGGCAAAGATAGCTACCGCATTCCCCAATGTTTCTGATGTGCTATTCCCCCATATCGCAACGAACGTGGATAAGGGGCCGAGGATGGAAACGAATGCTCCCAAGAAAACAATAGGAAAATATTTTTTGTTTGCGTATAAAACCGAATCACATAGACCCGTTAAGCTGTAGCCACCGATAGTGAGGGTGGTAAGTAAGATTTTGAAATCTATATCATTAAAACTTCCCACAATAAATATAAAAATAGCTACGAGGGCGCTGAGGCTTAGAGAACCAATAAGCAGATACAAGAATACCTTCTTAAGATTCATTTGGTAATTGTAGCATATCCCAGTATATGCATTCATGTACCAGAGAGAATTCCGATAAATCCAAATCGATTCCCTGTTTAGGCTTATTTATAGTGGCGCCCGTCTTTTCCACCCGAGCACACCTCTTTGAAGGTACGGCGTTCGGTTTGCTGACGGGCCGCCTCGGTTCTCCGCCGCCTTCGCGGCTCCGAGACGCCCTTCAAAGAGGTGTGCTCGGGTGGAAAAGAAACGAATCTGCTATAATAAACCCATGCACTGGCTCGGACGCGTCATTCTCATCATAGCCGGCAACGCCCTCGCGCTGTGGCTTGCAAACATGTATGTACCCGGGTTCGCGCTGAACGGCACCTGGGTGGCGATCGTTCTTGTGGCGCTCATCCTTTCGTTGCTCAACTTCCTTCTGAAGCCCATCCTCACGCTCGTGCTCGGCCCGGTCATCATTCTCACGCTCGGGTTGGGCATCATCATTGTGAACGCGCTCATCCTCTACCTCCTCCCGATCGTCGCGGATCACATTGACTTCCTGCGCGGAAGTATTATGATACAGAACATTCCGGCGCTCTTCTTCGCAACCCTTATCGTAAGCGTCATCAACTTCATCATTCACCTCGCCACATGATCGTCCCCATCATCCAAGTCATCCTTTCCGCGGTCATTATCACGCTCATTCTTCTCCAGGAGCGCTCGTCCGGCATGTCCGGGCTCTTGGGCGGCGATAATAGCGGCTATTACCAGGCGCGGCGCGGCATGGAAAAGACGATATTCTACTCGACGATCGTGCTCTGCGTGATATTCGTCGCACTTGCCGTGTATCAGTTGTACGCGCAGGTTCACTAAATCAGTCTTCGGTTTTTTGTTTATCCCATGTGGTTTAAAAAAATATTCGGCGCGTTCACCAAGCAAGAACGCATAACGTTCCTTTGTGCCGCCGCGGGAGCGGTGGTCAGTTTTATTGTGGTGATGGGGATCGTGATCGCGCAGATCACCACGGCGGTTCCCGCCGCGGGCGGGGAATACACCGAGGGCGTGGTGGGACAGCCGGAATATATCAACCCCGTCATCGCCTCTTCGGAGACCGATCTCGGAATCGTGAAGCTCGTCTATCAAAACCTTTCCGATATTTCCGACAGCATCACGGCGTCGCCGGACCTCAAAACGTGGACGGTCCATCTTAAAGACAATCTCCACTGGCAGGACGGCGCGCAATTGACCGCCGACGACGTGGTCTTTACGGTTATGTCCATCCAGAATCCCGATACCGAATCCCCCAGTTACCAGGCGTGGCAGGGCGTGACCGTGAGCCGTTCGAGCGAACTCGAGGTACAATTCACCCTCGCGGCGCCGTACGCCTTTTTCGGCAACAACCTCCAAAATCTCTATATCTTGCCCAAGCATATTTTTGCGGACGCCGCACCGGCCAATTGGCGGCTCTCCGATTACAACCTGGAGCCGGTCGGCAGCGGACCCTACAAATTCGCCTCCTACAATAAAGATTCGGACGGTTTCATCTCTTCGTATGATCTCACGGCGTGGGACGGCACAAGCAATGCGCATCCGCTCATCCAAAATTTCGATTTCAAATTCTTCAACAGCGAAAATGCGCTCGTAAAAAGCTTCAACGCCGGAACGGTTGACGGCTTCGGCAGCGCTTCGCCGGAAGACCTCGCCCTCATCGAACGGCCGTACAATATTTTTTCGTGGCGGACGGCGGGCTACTACGCGGTCTTTTACAACCAGAGTACGAATATCGCGCTGCAGGATCCGGCGGTGCGCGAAGCGCTTTCGGCGGCGGTCGACAGGGACGACCTGATCGATCAGGTGTTCGGCAATGACACGAGCACCGAGAAGGCAACGCCGGAGTACGGCCCGATCCCCGAAGGCGCCGCCTATTATGTACCAACGCCCACCACGTCATCGGTACAATTTTCCGAAACTCTTTTGGATGACGCCGGTTGGACCGTCGGCAGCTCCACCCCCTTCCGATCAAAGACCATCAAGGGAGTCGTCATTCCCCTCACGATCACCCTCACCGTCCCCGAGATCGATTTTTTGGAAACAACCGCCAATGTGCTGAACGCCGACTGGCAGGCGATCGGCGTACAGGTGAATCTCGCGCCGGACGCGCCGGACGACATCGTCGCAAACGCCATCAAGAATCGCGATTATGATGCCCTCCTCTTTGGTAACGTCCTCGGCCCGAGCTCCGACCTCTATTCGTTCTGGGATTCGTCGCAGCGATTCTCTCCCGGCCTCAATCTTTCTATCTTGGACGACAGCTCCGCCGACGCGCTGATCGAATCCGCGCGCGCGGTGAGCAGTAGCGCGGCGACCGCGCAAGACATGGCAAGCGCACAAGCCGACATTGTTTCCGATTATCCCGCGACCTTCCTTTACTCGCCCGACTATCTCTACGTCGCCGGCGCTGGCGTGCAAGGCGTCGCCACGGGAAGCGTTCTTATCGATCCCTCTGATCGTTTCCGCACTGTGAGCAGCTGGTATGTAAATACCGCCCGGGTATTGAAATAATTCGCGAGTGTTGACGGATGCGGATGTGGTATGCTATAGTGTAGGCACTAAGACGGTTACTCTTTTTCACCTACATGACGGAGCAAGATACAGTGTTCTGCCCTCCTGGCGAAACTGGCAGACGCGCAGCGTTCAGGTCGCTGTGGGAGCAATCCCGTGGAGGTTCAAATCCTCTGGAGGGCACTGATAAAAATTGAAAGAAGAAATTATAAAACGCCCGGCCTCCGTTTTATAATTTCTTAACAAAAAAATAAATAATAAATTAAAGATAATAGTGTTAGGAGAAAAGTAGGAGTAAAAATAAAAAAAATTAATTAATCATTAAAAGATACATGGTAAAAAAAGAAGAAAATCAAAAACCTTCCGAGCGGCCGAGGATAAGGCCGCCAGAGATCCATCGCCGGCCTGCGCCTGCGGCACCGTCGCACTCGACACCAACACAGGTGCCTCATCCGGCGCCGGCGTCACCCCGCGAACACCGCGAACAGCACGGCGACCGGCCGCGTCCGTCGCGCGGAAACTCGATGCGCGCGATGGGCCCGCGCCCAGGTGCTATCAACGCGACGAACTCAAAGCTTGGGCCAAAGCCGCTGCTCGCGCGCGACCCGAATGAAAAATCCAATCCGGACGCGGTGCGCCTCGTGCCACTTGGAGGCCTTGAAGAGGTCGGCCGCAACTGCTCGTTCCTGGAATATAAAAACGAGATTGTGATCATCGATATGGGATTGCAGTTCCCGGAGGAAGAAACGCCGGGCATCGACTACATCATTCCGAACGTCGATTATCTCGAAAAGAAAAAACAGAACATCGCCGCGATCATCCTGACGCACGGCCACTACGACCACATCGGTGCACTGCCGCACGTGCTCGGCCGGCTGGGCAATCCCCCGATCTACGCGACCTCGATAACAAAAGCGATCATCGAAAAGCGCTCGGAGGATTTCCCGAACGCACCGAAGATGAACGTGAAGATCATCAAGGAGGGCGATGAGATAAAACTTTCGAACAATTTCACCGCGCTGTTCTTCGGCGTACCGCACACGATCCCGGAGACGACCGGCGTGATGATGAAGACGCCGATCGGCAACATCGTCCACTTCGCGGACTTCCGTCTCGATTACGACGACGAAGGCAATCCGCACGGGCTCGAGGAATTCGAAAGGCTCGGTAAGATGGGGGTGCACACCTTCATGGTGGACAGCACGAATGCGGAAAAGCCCGGCCACTCCGTTTCAGAAAAGACCGTCGAGAAAAACCTCGAGGAAATATTCAAAGTTGCCGAAGGGCGCATCGTCGTAGCGACATTCTCGTCGCTCATCACGCGCATCGCGGAGATCATCAAGATCGCCGAGAAGTTAGGCCGCAAGGTCGCGCTGAACGGCTACTCCATGAAGACGAACATCGCCATCGCACAAAACCTCGGCTTCGTGAAAGCGAAGGAGGGCACACTCATTTCGGTCGAGGAGGTCAGTAAATTCAAGGATAATAAGGTGATGATCCTCTCCACTGGCGCGCAGGGCGAATCGAACGCCGGACTTATGAAGATTATCAACGGCGAACACCGCCATATCAAAATCAAAGCGGGCGACACGTTTGTGCTCTCGTCGTCCGTCATCCCGGGCAACGAGAAAAGTGTGCAAACCGTGAAGGATAACTTGGCACGCCAGGGCGCGATCGTCTTCCACTCCGCGCTTGTGGATATCCACTCGTCCGGCCACGCGCCGAAGGGTGACATCGCGCTCGTCATTAAGCTACTCAAGCCGAAATTTCTCATGCCGGTGCACGGCTACTACTTTATGCGCGCCGCAAACGGCATCACTGCACGCGACGCCGGCGTAGCAAAAGATAACGTACGACTGATGGATAACGGCGAGGTTGCCGAACTCACGAAGGATGCTTTCGTGGTGACCAAAGAAACCGTACCGGCATTTTACGTGATGGTGGACGGCCTCGGCGTCGGCGACGTCGAAGAGGTTGTTCTGCGCGATCGCCGTGCGCTTGCCCAGGAGGGTATGATCGTCATCATCCTTGCTGTCGATCGCGACAAAGGGAAGATCCTGAAAAATCCCGACATCATCTCGCGTGGGTTTATCTATCTTAAAGAAAACCAAGAGATGCTCGATGAGATCCGTAAACGCATCCGCTCGCTTATGCAGCGCCTACCGAGCTATCGCGAAATCGAACCCGACTACCTGAAGACGCTCATCCGCGATCAGGTCGGCCAGTTCCTCTATACGAAGACCAAGCGGAGGCCGATGATTCTGCCGGTGATTATAGAGATCTAGGGCGGCCAATCTCGGGAGGACGGTTGAACCCTCTTTTCTCATGAAACGTGGTACATTCTGGCACACCAAAACGCTGTTTTAACGTGTTCCAAAAAAATGGGGTTCCCGTCGATAAGCATTGAAAAATAAGGCGAAAACAACATAACAACGGCGCCGGCACAGTGTGCCAACTACATTTCTTTAATCATAGCCAATTTCCCTCACGCCATGGGCCCCACCGGAAGGAATAAGATTTCCCTTTTATTTTTATACACTGAAGAGATTAAGAGTTGAAAAGCTGCTCTGAAATTTAAAAAGGGTCGCAGGGTGGCCAAAAACCAAATTATTATATGCTGGCAACGGGAACTCGTTGCCTCTAATAGAATGAATAATCGAATGGATTTTAAGGATTTCGAGAAGATTGTTGTGGCTAAGGCGAGATGGGCGTACATCCCAGACAGAGCCTTCACGTCTGGCGACACCGAACAGGAACTCCGGATCGCGCTCTGGTCAAATCAAGGCAAGTACGATCCGAAACGCGGGTCACCGCGCACATTTGGGGAGAGGATAATGAGGAACAAGCTGATAGACCTGGTGCGACACGCCCAAAAGAGTTTGCCACGGTACCGCGTCCGGGCCGACGATCTTAGCCAAGAAGATGCCGTATGGCGTGTCCGCCAAGGTAACGCATGGGGCAATGGCGATGACAACTAGGAGGAGAAGTAGCCAGGGATAAGAAAACGATAGCCCCGTACGCATATTATCGTGAAGCGCCGTAGT
>Ga0181516_10002164_pt1 | contig 14266 bp, 15 predicted proteins | sample PEATcosm2014_Bin_25_FD_121104 | JGI IMG/M metagenome (GOLD analysis project Ga0181516, IMG submission 121104) | Peatland microbial communities from MTU Mesocosm Facility, Houghton, MI, USA - PEATcosm2014_Bin01_10_metaG | ecosystem: Environmental > Terrestrial > Soil > Wetlands > Peat | place... | reverse complement strand
GCCATCTACGACACCATGCAGTTCGTGAAGAACGACATCGTCACCTACTGCATCGGCCAGGCCGCCAGCATGGGCGCCCATCTCCTGGCGGCGGGCACCAAGGGCAAGCGCTTCGCCCTGCCCAGCTCCCGGATCATGATCCACCAGCCCTCCGGCGGCGCCCAGGGGCAGGCCTCGGACATCGAGATCTCCTACCGGGAGATCCAGCGCCTGAAGGAGAGCCTGGCCGCCGCCCTGGCCAAGCACACCGGCCAGAACCTCAAGAAGGTCATGAAGGACATGGACCGGGATTTCTTCATGAGCTCCGACGAGGCCCTGGAATACGGCATCATCGACAAGGTCCTCTCCGAACGCCCGGCCTAGCGGTCCCGCCGCCATGACCCAGCCGCCCGTGTTCGAGCATCTGCGCCGGATCCCCCTGGCCCAGCCCGGGACGTCGGTCCAGGACCTGGCCCGGGAACGCCGGGAACTGGTCATGCTGGCCGGGAACGGCAATCCCCAGGCCCCCGCCGCCGCGGTGCGGGCCCGGGTGCTCCAGGCGGCGGGCGAGCCCGGGTCGGTGGGGTCCTATCCGGACCCGGGAGGGCAGTCCCTGCGCGCCGCCATCGCCGCCCGGCACCACCTGCGGCCCGGCCAGGTGCTCCTGGGCAACGGCAGCTCCGAGCTGATCGAGCTGGCCGCCCGGGCGCTGCTCCTGGACGGCGGCAGCGGCCTGGCGGCCCGGCACAGCTTCTCCCGCTACGGGTTCGCCATCCAGGCCGCGGGGGGCCGGTTCATCCAGTGCCACGCCACCGCCTCGGAGGTGGAGGCGGACATCCTGCTGGCGGCGGTGCAGCCGGACACGCGCATCGTCTTCCTGGGCCACCCGGACAACCCCACCGGCACCCTGCTGGACCGGGACGCCCTGGTCCACGTGGTGCGCGCCCTGCGCCAGGACATCCTGCTGGTGGTGGACCAGGCCTACGCCGAGTACGTGGACCCCGACGCCTACCCGGACGCCGCCGGGCACCTGGACCAGCGGGCCAACCTCCTGGTGCTGCACACCTTCTCCAAGATCCACGGGCTGGCCGGGCTGCGCATCGGCTACGGCATCGGCAACCCCGGGCTGGTGGGCCTCCTGGAGGGGCTGCGCAGCCCCTACAACACCAACCACCTGGCCCAGGTGGCGGCGGAGGCGGCGCTCCGCGAGGAGGCCTTCGAGGCCAGCTCCCGGGCCGCGAACCTGGAGGCCCGCGCGGGGTTCCTGGCCGAGGCCGCGCGGCACCGCTGCCGGGTCTCGGGCCAGGCCGGCAACTTCCTGCTCATGGAAACCATGCTCCCGGCCCAGGTGCTGTTCCGGGAGCTGCTGAGCCGGGGCATCCTGGTCCGGCCCATGGACGACCATGGGCTGGCCAACCACGTGCGGGTCACCATGGGCTCGCCCCAGGACCTGCGCACGTTCTGGAAGGCCGCCAGCGCCATCCTGGACGCCGACTGCGGCTGTCCCTGACGCCGCCGGCCAATGCACTCGAGGAGTTTCCAGTTGGACACGTACAGCATCGCCAGCGACCATCTCCGGGCCTCCATCCGGACCCACGGGGCCGAACTGTGCCGGCTCCAGACCGGCGACGGCCTGGACCTGCTCTGGAACGGCGACCCCGCCTTCTGGCGCGGCCAGTCCCCGGTGCTGTTCCCGGTGGTGGGGGCGCTCAAGGGCGGCCGGCTGCGGCACCTGGGCCAGTCCTACCCCTTGGGCAAGCACGGCTTCGCCCGGGACCGGGCGTTCCGCCTGGTGCGGCTCACCGCCCACTCCTGCACCCTCCGGCTGCGGGACGACGAGGCCACCCGGGCCATGTACCCGTTCCCGTTCCAGCTGGACCTGACCTTCTGCGTCACCGGCCCGGAGCTGAGGGTCCAGTTCGAGCTGCACAACCCGGGGGACGCCGAGCTGCCCGCCAGCTTCGGGGCCCATCCCGCCTTCCGCTGGCCGCTGCTGCCGGGCCTCGCCAAGGAGGCCCACTGGCTGGAGTTCGAAAAGGCCGAAGGGGACCTGCTGCCGGCGGTGCGCCCCGACGGCCTCCTGGGCGGCCCGTCCCGGCCCAGCCCCCTGCAGGGGCGCCTGCTGCACCTGGCGGACCCGCTGTTCGCCGAGGACGCGCTCATCTTCCGGCCGGTGCAGAGCCGGGCGGTGCGCTTTTCCGCCCCGGGGGCCCCGGTCCTGCAGGTGGCCTGGGACGGCTTCGAGCAGATGGGCGTCTGGTCCAAGCCGGGCGCCGGCTTTCTCTGCATCGAGCCCTGGCGGGGCTATGCCAGCCCCGAGGGCTTCGACGGGGAGTTCGCCGCCAAGCCCGGGGTGTTCGCGGTGGGCCCCGGCGGCACCGTCGCCGCCCACTATGCCGTGCAGGTGCTGCCGCCCGACATCGACTGATTCAGCTATCGGAGCCGGACCCGGTTTGAGAGACTGTTCCTTTGCATCGAGGAGAAGGCATGGCAGTACAGTGCGGCATCGTGGGATTGCCCAACGTGGGGAAGTCCACGCTTTTCAATGCTCTGACCCGGGCCGGCGCCGCGTCCGCCAACTACCCGTTCTGCACCATCGAGCCCAACACCGGGGTGGTTGACGTCCCGGACGAGCGCCTGGAGCGCCTGGCGGCCATCGTCAGCCCCCAGCGGATCCTCCCCGCCTCCCAGGTGTTCGTGGACATCGCCGGCCTGGTGCGGGGCGCCAGCAAGGGCGAGGGCCTGGGCAACGCCTTCCTGGCCAACATCCGCGAGACCGACGCCATCGTCCAGGTGGTGCGCTGCTTCGAGGACGGCGACGTCACCCACGTGGAGGGTGCGGTCAACCCCGAGCGGGACCTCTCCATCATCGACACCGAGCTGATCATCAAGGACCTGGACGCGGCGGAGAAGGCCCTGGACCGGCACCGCAAGGCCGCCAAGAGCGGCAACAAGGAGTCCATCGTCCTGGCCGGGATCCTGGAGAAGGTGGCGGCCGCCCTGGACCAGGGCCAGTGGGCCACCAAGGCCAACCTGTACCGGGAGGAGCTGGCCGCCATCAAGTCGTTCGGCTTCCTCACCCTCAAGCCCATGCTGCTGGTGGGCAACATCGGCGAGGCCGACATCCCCGACCCGGCGGCCAACCCCCACTACGCCCATCTGCTGCAGGCCGCCGAGGCCAGGAACTGCCCGGTCATCCCGGTGTGCTCCAAGCTGGAGGCGGAGATCCAGGAGCTGAGCCCGGAGGAGCGGCCCCTGTTCCTGGAGGAGGCGGGCCTGACCGAACCGGGCCTGAACCGGCTCATCCACGCCTCGTTCAAGCTGCTGAACCTGCACACCTACTTCACCGCCGGGCCCAAGGAAGTGCGGGCCTGGACCATCCCCATCGGCGCCACCGGCCCCCAGGCCGCCGGCGTCATCCACACGGATTTCGAGAAGGGCTTCATCCGGGCCCAGGTCATCAGCTACGAGGACTACATCCAGTTCAAGGGCGAGGCCGGGGCCAAGGAAGCGGGCCGGATGCGCAGCGAGGGCAAGGAGTATGTGGTGCATGACGGGGATGTCATGCATTTCCTGTTCAATGTCTAGGCTTCCGGCTCATGCCCCGCTGTTTCATGGACGATTAGGTGGGCAGACGTGGTGGGCGGGCTCCGCCCGCTCACCACGTGGGGTCGAAGGGGGGGCCGGAGCGAGCCACGCGAGCGGAAGCCTCCCCTTTATTGGAACTGACGGGGACCCATGAACAGACCCAGGACCGGAAAAACGGATGGCCGCGGCTCCCCCATCGGGGATCCCCAGGTCATGCAGGATGCCCTGCAGATGCTGTTCGAGTCGGAACGGGAGTTCTCCATCCGGGTGGAGGGCACCTCCACCCTGCCCTACGCCTCCCGGGTCCAGCACCTGGACTTCGCCGAAGGCCGCTGCGTGTTCAAGCTGGTGCGGCCCCTGCCCCACGAGATGCTGGCGGGCGCGGAGTTCCGGATGCTGTTCGCGGTGGACGACCAGCGCTTCGAAGGCATCGTCAGCCTGGTGGGCCGGGAGGGCTACCTGCAGTACGGGTTCAAGCTCCCGTCCACCCTGTACCAGGCGGACCGCCGGGTCCACCCGCGCTTCCCGTTCCGGCCCCGGGAGAGCGCCTACGTCATCGCCCAGGACGCCGGCATCCCGGGGGTCGGAGTGGCCGGCACCCTGGTGAACGTCAGCATGGGCGGCGTGGCGCTGCGGGTGGACCGGGCGCTGCGCATGGACGACGGGGTGCGGGTGCCGGTGACGTCGGCGCTGTTCGAGCGGGGCAAGGGCTTTCCCCGGCTCCGGATCCAGGACCTGCCGCTGCTCAAGCTGCTGGAGGGGCGGGCGGTGAGCGCCCACGCCACCGAGCGCGGCTCGGAACTGATCCTGGGCCTGGGCTTCGTGGGCATGAAACTGGAGGAGGAGGCCGCGCTGTTCCGCTCGCTGCAGTTCCGGGAAAAGATGTACCGGGGCGGGCAGCGGCCGGACGGCGCGGCCGGCCCGGGCCGCCCCGGTCGGGGCAAGGGGGCCGGCGGCGAGGACGAGGAACCGTTCCCGGACCTGGAAGGGCACCCGGGTCCGGTGGAGGCCGCCCAGGAAGTCACGGTCATGCTCCGGCTCCAGCGGCGGACCGCCCGGGTGGTGCTGGTGATGGCCGACGGCCCGCTGCGCCCGGGCATCCTGGAGCTGCTCCGGCAGCAGGGCTACCACCGGCAGGAGGCGGTGGCGGACCTGGAGCAGCTGCGCCCGCTGTTCGCCCCGGGCCAGCGCCGCGCCATGCCGGCCCTGGTCCTGGCCGACCTGGCCCTGGCCCGCAGCGGCGACACCGAACCCCTGGCGGCGGTGCGGGTCATCGAGCGCCAGCTGGCCGAGCTGGGCGGCCCGCCCACGGTCATCCTCTGCGAAGAGGTGGATCCCACCCTGCTGCTGGCCCAGGAGTCACGGACCCGGTTCCTGCCCTATCCGGCCGGCGACGGGGACCGCTGGGTGGCGACCCTGGATGGACTGCTGAACCAGGACAGCTGAACCGGTCTCACCGCACCGGCACCACCTTCACCACCCCGCCCTCCCCGCCGGCGCGCAGCAGCGCGTCCTGGATCCGGTTGCCGCCGCCGCGCAGGATCGGATCCGCGGCGTCCTTGGCCAGCAGGATGCCGCCCCGGGCGTTGCGGTGCACCACGCACTCCTCCAGGGTCACCTCGGCGTCCTCGAACAGCAGGATCCCGGTGTCCCGGCCGTCCCGGAGATCGCAGCGCACCAGCAGCAGGCTGCCGCCGGCCTCCACCTTGGCCCCGGTCTTGGCGTTGCCGTAGATCTCGCAGCCCTCCAGCACGCCCCGCCCGCCCCGGGCGCAGACCACCCCGAACGAGCGGCCGTCGTGCACCTGGCAGCCCTTCATCTGCACCGTCGCCCCCTGCTGCACCAGCACCGCGGGTTCGGCGTTCTCCATCAGCTCGCAGAGGTCCAGGGTGAGCAGCCCCGCGCCCGCCACCGAGGCCCCCAGGCCGGCGTTGCCCGACACCCGGCAGCCGTGCAGCTGCACCGTGGCCCCCGCCACCGCGTGCAGCCCGGCCCAGGCGTGCCCGGCCAGCTCGCAGTCGTCCAGCACGGCCTGGCCGTGCTCCAGCACCAGCAGCCCCACCGACCCGCTGTCCTGCACGCGGCAGGCCTTCAGCTCGGCCCGGGCGTCGGCCTCCACTTCCACCCCCCCCGCCGCCTGCCCGGAGACCTGGCAGTCCTCCAGGCGGGCCTGGGCCCCCGGGGCCAGGGCCACGCCGATGCCCCGGGAGCCCAGGATCCGGCACCGCACCAGCTCCGCCCGGGCCCCGGGCTCCACCCGGAGCCCGGCCTGGCCCTGGCCCTCCAGCAGGCACCCTTCCAGCCGCGCCCCGGCATGGTCCCGCACCAGCACGTCCCCCGCGCCGGCGCCCCGGAAGGTGCAGTCCCGGAACACCGGCCCGGTGCCGGCGCCGGCCACCAGCGCGGCGGGACCGCACTCGGAGGCCAGCCCGCAGTTCTCCACCCGGGCCTCCCCCTGGGCCGCCAGCAGGGCCGGCGCGCCGTCCGGGGCCAGCCCCTGCAGCAGCAGGTTGCCCAGGCGGATCCCGGGGACCTGGAGGCTGAGGCAGGGGCCCCGGGAGCTTTCGATGATCACCTCCGCGCTGCCGCCCTGGCCGATGATCGACACCGCCTTGTCCACCACCAGGGATTCCCGGTAGACCCCGGGCAGCACCTGGATCTCGGTGCCCGGCTCGGCCTGGCGCAGCGCCACCCGCAGGCTCATGCACTGGCCCTTGCCGCTGCGGCCCACCACCAGGATCCCCGCCGCCGCGGGGGCCGGCCCGGCCCGCCCGGCCCGCTCCACTGCGGCCTCCTGGCGTTCCTCGCCCTGGACGCAGCCGCGGATGGCCTGGGCCAGGCTGTCGGCGCTGGGGTACCGGGCCTGGGGCTGCTTGGCCAGGGCCCGGTGCACCACCTCCAGCATGGCCGGGTGCAGCGACTGCACCTCCTCGGGGCGGAACGGCTCCGGCGGCTTCCTGAGGATGGCGGTGAGCACCGAGGTGGCGGTCTCCCCGGTGAAAGGCCGCCGGCCGCCGGAGATGATCTCGTAGAGGATCACCCCCATGGCGAAGATGTCCGAGGCCGGGCCGGCCTTGCCCGAGTCCAGGTACTCGGGGGCCATGTAGTTGACCGTGCCCATCCAGTTGCCCTGCTGGGTGAGGTCCGAGTGCCCCACCAGGGCCACCCCGAAATCCATCAGCTTGGCCACCGGCCGCTTCCCGGCCCGGCTCACCAGGATGTTGGCGGGCTTGATGTCCCGGTGGACGATGCCCCGCTCATGGGCGTAGGCCAGGCCTTCGCAGGCCTGGGCCAGCAGCTCCAGCTGCTCGGCCAGGGGACTGCGCTGGGCCCGGATCAGCACGTCCAGGTCCTCCCCCTCCACGTATTCCATGGCCATGTAGTAGAGGCCCTGGTCCTCGCCGAATTCGAACACGGTCACCACGTTGGGGTGGTTCAGCGACCCTGCGGCCCGGGCCTCCCGCTCGAACCGGGCGGTGGCCTCGGCGCCGAACGCCGAGCCCAGGCGGATGGTCTTCACCGCCACCTCCCGGCCCAGGGCCGGGTCCCGGCCCAGGAACACCTTGCCCATGGCGCCCTGGCCCAGCAGGCGGATGATTTCGAACTTGCCGATCCGCTCGCGCATCTGGCACAACCCCCTCGCCCCGGCGGCCGCCAGGATGCACACCTGTATCGGCACCCTGCGCCAGAGCTTTACCGCATCCGCACACCCATGGCGTTCAGCCGGGCGATCCGCTTGGCCGCCGGCGGGTGGGTGGCGAACAGGGAGGCGATGCCGCCGCCCCGGAGCGGGTTGATGATCATCATGTGCGCCGTGGCCGGCTCCGCGTCGCGCATGGGCACCGAGCGGTTGCAGCCTTCCAGCCGGGCCAGGGCCGAAGCCAGCTGGTCCGGACGGCCGGTGATGTGGGCCGAATAGTCGTCCGCCGCGTACTCCCGGGAGCGGCTGACCGCCATCTGCAGCAGCAGGGCGGCGATGGGGCCGAGGATCATGACCAGGATGGCGGCCACGGGGCTGCCGCCCTCGCGGTCGCCGCCGCGCCGCCCTCCGAAGAAGAAGGCCAGCCGGGACAGCAGCATGATGGCCTGGGCCAGCACCGCGCACAGGCTGCCGATGAGGATGTCCCGGTGCTTCACGTGGCCCAGCTCGTGGGCCAGGACCCCCTCCAGCTCCTGCCGGGACAGCACCGCCAGCAGGCCCTCGGTGACCGCCACCACCGCGTGGTCCGGATCCCGGCCGGTGGCGAAGGCGTTGGGGGTGGCATCGGGGATGATCGCCACCCTGGGCATGGGCAGGCCGGCCCGCTGGGCCAGGTTGGCCACCAGCGCCACCAGGTCCGGCGCCTGGGCCTGGGTCACCACCTGGGCCCGGTAGGCCGCCAGGACGATGCGGTCCGAGAAGAAATAGCTCACGCCATTGAGCAGGATGGCCAGGAACAAGGCCAGGATGGTGCCGGTCTGCCCGTACAGGGTGTTGCCGATCCAGACCAGCAGGGCCGTCATGGCCATAATGATTATGAATGTTTTAACACCATTCATGACAATCTCCCCTTCCATGCTACCCGAGACGGCCCCCCATGCCCCCCGGGCGTGGCTTAATGGAGATCGGCGGCGGAAGGAACGGATCGAAATCATGGTGGAATAGTCCCTGCCGGCCCACGCTGCCGGCGGCTCCCGAAGGATCGAAGCATGCATGCACCCGGATCAGCAGGTTCCACCAAGAGGAAGAGGACGGCCGCCGGCGCGCTCCTGGCCGGGCTGCTCGCCCTGGGCCTCGGTTCCTGCCACTCGCCCAGGTCCGCCGCCCCGGCTCCCGCCCCATCCCAGGCCATGGCGCCCGTGGCGGCCCAGCCGCCGGCGCCCCAGTTCACCTTCGCCTCCTGGCGCCAGGTGCAGCCCCTGATCAAGTCCGGGCGGGTCATCGAGACGGTGACCGGCAAGGACGGGCTGTCCCTGATCCTGGACAACCACAGCTGGGTCCACGTGGTGGCCAAGCCGGGCGAGCCGCTGCCCCGCAATCCCCTGGACTATGTGTACCGTTTCGCGCCCAACGCGAGCGCCATCAAGCACGTACGGCAGTAGGCGGCCGCCCCGGGAGTCCCCATTGAAGCCCATGCTGCTGTTCCTCCTGATCGCCGCCCTCGGCAATGTGCTCTACCACGTGAGCCAGAAGACCCTGGCGCCGGCGGCGAACCCCATGATCATGCTCATGGCGGTGTACGCGGTGGCCTTCGTAGGCGCGGCGCTGGCCGCCCCGTTCTTCCGCACCGCGGCCGGAGTGGGCTGGGTGGCCCAGGTGGCCAGCTGGCCGGTATTCGCCCTGGGCGTGAGCGTGCTGCTCATCGAGATCGGCTTCCTGCTGGCCTACCGCACCGGCGGCGCGGTCCAGTGGTCGGGGGTGGCGGTGAACGGGGTCGCCGCCGTGCTGCTGGTCCCGGTGGCGCTGAGGGTGTTCGGGGAGGCCTTCTCGCCGGTGCGGGCGGCGGGCATGGTGCTCACCCTGTCGGGCCTGGCGCTGCTGACCTGGAAGTAGCCCATGGAGCCCATGCGCAGGTGGGGCCCGCGGTCTCCTGCTCAGGCCAGGAGCCCGGTGAGGGCGAGCAGGCCCACCAGGGCGAGCACCGCCAGAAGGGACAGGATGGCTCCGGCCAGGAGGTTGGTACGGCGGGTGTGGTCCATACCCATTTATGTATAGGCAATTATTTTTCCGGCGCCCGTTTCACCACCACCAGGGTCACATCATCCTTGAACCCCCCGCCCTCCATGTGCGCGAAGGTCCGGGTCAGCAGCTGCTCGAACACCTCGTCGGCCGAGCCCAGGGGGTCCTGCCGGACCACCTCGGCCAGGGCCGCGTCGCCCAGTTCCTCGCCGGCGGCGTTTTCCGCCTCCACCAGCCCGTCGGTGAAGATCACCAGCGTGTCCCCGGGATGCATGGTGGCCCGCCCTTCGGCGAACTCCGCCGCGGGCAGCAGCCCCACCATGGGCCCGGTGGGCATGAGCCGCTGCAGCGGCCCCCCGTCCGCCGGCACCAGCAGCGGCGGGTTGTGCCCGGCGTTCACGTAGCGCAGGTCGCCGTTGGCGGGGTTCAGGCTGCCCACGAACAGGGTCGCGTAGCGGTTCCGGTCCCGGACCTCGTTCATGCGGGCGTTGAGCCGCAGCGCCAGGGCGCCCCAGTCCGCCACCCGCAGGTCGGCCATGGCCCGGAGGAAGGCGGACAGCTGGGTCATCATCAGCGAGGCCGGCAGCCCCTTGCCGGAGATGTCGCCCACGGCCAGGTGCAGCCGCGGGCTGCGGTCCACGTTGGAGGCCATCCAGAGGTCGTACAGATCGCCGCCCACCGCCTGGTACGGCAGGTTGGCCGCCGCGCAGGCCCACCCAGGCGGCTCCGGCAGGCGCTTGGGCAGGATCCGCCGCTGGATGTTCCGGGCCAGCTCCAGGTCCTTCTCCAGCTTCACCGCCTGGATCCGCCCTTCCCGCAGCTCCCGGCTGCTCAGCTGGGCGCAGGTGAGGTTCAGCAGCGTCTGGAAGAACAGCTCGTCGTCCTCGCTGAAGGGCCCCGCGGGCCCGGCGGCGTAGACGAACCCGTGGCTGTGGTCCAGGTCCTTCAATTCCATGGCGTGGTCCAGGCCCCGGGCCGTCACCAGCGCGGGCAGGGCGTCCCCGGCCAGGGCGGCCGGGAGCGGCCCCAGGCCCCGGCTGTGCATGACCTTGCCTTCGGGATCCACCACCAGCAGGCGCTGGATGTTGAACTCCACCGCCAGGGTGTCGCCCATGAAGCGGAGCAGGTCCTGGACCGTCTCCCCCTCGCCCAGGGTGCGGGTCAGGTCGAACAGGGTGCTGAGCCGGGAGATCTGCAGCGCCAGCGCGCGGTTCTGCTCGCTCCGGTTGGACTCCAGCCGCCGCCAGGCCAGCAGCGGTGCGGAGATGGAGAGCAGCAGGACCAGGGCCGCCGGCACCGCCGGGGTGCGCACCACCAGGTGGCCGTAGCGTTCCTCCCCGAACGCCCAGGGCAGGATGGCCCAGCCCGGGCCCGGGTTGGTGGGGAAGGCGGGCGCGTTGCCGCGCAGGAACAGCCAGCGGCTGCCGTCCCAGATGCCGCCCTGGGAGGCCTTGGCGATGCCCAGGGCGGTGACCCCCACCAGGTGGATCAGCGCCTCCTCGGTCACCTGTTCGGGAAAGGTCTCCAGGAAGTCGATGATCGGCAGCAGTTCCTGGGTGCCCTCGGGAATCCGCATGGACAGGTCCCGCAACCGCTGGAAGGACGCGTTGGCGTCCGGGGGAACCACGGCTGGGGGCGGCGCTAGACCACGCGCTTTATCATGAGGCACTCACTACCCTCAGCGGTTTCTATGAAACGGATCTCGTCCATGAACCGGCTCATGAGCAGCAGCCCCAGCCCGCCCTTCCGGGGGTGCTTGACGTATTCCCCGGGATCCGGAAGCACCACCTCGTTGTCCCGGATGGGCCGCCCGGTGTGGCAGATGTGCACCTCGATGGCCTGGGGCATGAAGCGCAGCTCGATGTCCACCTGGTGCTCGGCCTCGCCGCCGTACGCATGGACGATGACGTTGGTCACCGCCTCGTCCACGGCGATGGAGACCTTGGCCGAGGTGGCGTCGTCCATGCCGGCGACCGTGGCGGCGCGCTTGGCCAGGCCGGTGACCAGGTTCAGGTAGCGGGTCTGGCTCGGTATGACCAGGCGGAAGGATTCGGGTTCAGCGGGGCTGCGCACTCAGGCATTCCTGTTGAGACATTGCAAGGCTTCCCCTTCGGTATCGAACACCCGGTACAACTGGGTGAACCCCAGGGTGTCGAAGATCTCATGGACGTTTTTCTGAAGATGGCAAAGCAGGATGTCGCCCCCGTTCGCGCGAACCGTCTCGATCAGCCCCATGATCGCGCCCAGGCCGGCCGAACTGATGTAATGCAGGAACCGGCAATCCAGCAGGATGGTGAACCGGCCTTCATGGACCAGCGCCTCCAGGGCCCCTTCGAACTGCCGGACCGTGTGCGCGTTGATGAAGCCTTCCGGCTGCAACACCGCCACGCCGTCCGCATCCCGGACCTGGATCAAAAGGTCAGCCATCCACCTGCTCCATGAAGCTCGCTGAATCCTATCGCCCCTATGAAAGAATTGCCAGCCATGGGCCTACATTGGCCTTTTCGGGTAGAATCCAGGAACAGCCGAGACCGCCATGGACGCCAGCAATCAAGCAGCATTGAAGAACGTGCTCCAGCAGTGGAGTGACGACCGCCTGCAGGCCATCTGGAGTCAGGTGGGGAAAACCTGGCTGGAAAACCAGAAACAATTCATTCCGGATGATGGCCTGGTGGAGCTGCTCCTGGCCTTCGCCACCCCGGCTCCGGAACCGGAGCCCCTGCCGTCCCGGGACACGGACAGTGAACTGGGCGTCGGCCTGGACCTCATCGCCGAGGCCACCACCCAGGGCGAAGTGCTCAAGCGGCTGCTGAACGGGGCCATGGGCTTCGGCGAACGCTGCGCCCTCTACGTGATCAAGCAGGGCATCGCCAGCCTCTACGCCCAGCGCGGCTACGAGGCCGAACAGCCCAGGCTGGGGGTCCCGGTGGTGCCGCCCCCGGAACTGGAGGAGCTGATCCAGGGCCAGGCCGGGATGCTCGCCGAGCCCGGACCCGCCTACCAGGCCCTGCTGGGCCCGCTCAGCGGGTTCGAGGCCACCGCGGTGCGGATCATCCCCCTGCACCTGCGCCGGAAGACGGTGGCGCTGCTGCTGGTGGACAGCGGCCTGGACCCGGCCATCCAGTTCCCCGGCCATCTGCGGGCCCTGGCCCTGGGCGCCGAGTGCCGGCTCGCCTTCCTGGCCGTGGCCCGGGACGAGGAGCGCACCGCCACCCACGAAGTCCAGCCTTCGGTGCTCACCCAGCGGATCCCCGACCCCATCGCCGACGCCGCCGCTCCGGTGCTGGATCCCACGGTGCGCAGCAACGCCGAGCGCAGCGCCCGGGTGCTGGTGGGCGACATCGAGCTCTATTTCCCGGCCAAGGTGGCCCAGGGGCAGCAGCAGGGCAACCTCTACGCGGCCATGAGGGACGAATTGGATCGCAGCCGCGCCTCCTTCGTGGAACGCTACGGGGCGGAGCTGGAAAGCCAGCACCAGATTTTCTACAAGACCGTGGTCCAGCAGCTATGCGCTGGGGACGCCTCCCGGCTCGGGCCTGCCCCCTGGGCCAGCCGGTAGCCCAAGGGAGTCATGGAAAAAACATTTGTTCCCCCTGGTGACAACGGCAGGGAAACATGGTAAATCCTTGATCCTTTGACGGTATTGAGGGAGCCATGGCGAATCTGGGCAAAAAGTGGACATGTTTCAGCTGCGGGGCGAAGTTCTACGACTTCACCAAGACCGAGGCGCTCTGCCCCAAGTGCGGGGCGAACCAGAAGGAGGCCCCGGCCAAGCCCAAGGCCGTGAAGAAGGAGAAGGTGGTGCTGCAGATCGACGACGACTTCGTGCCCGAGCCCGACGCCGACGCCGCCGGCGAGGACACCCTGGAGGAGAGCCTCGGCATCTCCGGGGCCCGGGCCGAGGGAGTGGACCCCGGCGACCTGCAGATGGACGACTACGACGAATGAGCGCCGCCTTGCCCTGCGCCAGGATCGACCGGCATGCCCACCTGGAGGGCAGCCTGGATCCCGCCTGGGTGCGCGGCCGCGCCCAGGAGGAGGGCCTGACGCCCCCCCCGGCGCTGGAGGCGCTCTGGCGTCACGAGGCGGTGCCCTTTGAAGGCTTCATCCGGGCCTTCTTCTTCGGCTGCGGCTTCCTGCGCGGGGCCGAAGCCGTGCGCGAGGCGGTCCGGGCCGCGGTGCGCCGCCTGCCCGAGCCCGCCGGCCTGCCCAGGGGCATCGATCTCTGGGTGTCGCCGCACTTCCTGGTGCGGCAGGGGCAGTTCCTGACCCTGGACGCCCTGTGGCGCGGCCTGGACGAGGGCATTGCCGAGGCCCGCGCCCAGGGCGTGCAGATCGCCGTCATCATCGACGCGGTCAACCACTTCGGCATCGACCACGGGCACGAGGTGCTGGACCTGGTCCTGGAAGGCAAGCCCGGCTGGGTCATCGGGTTCTCCACCGGCGGCCTGGAGGGGGTGCCGTTCCGGCAGTGGGCTCCGGTGTTCGACCGGGCGCGCAAGGCCGGCCTGCGCCTGGCCGCCCACGCCGGCGAGAACGGGCCCGCCGCCAACGTGCGCGAGGCGATCCTGGACGCGGGGGTGGAACGCATCGTGCATGGCGTCCGCGCGGCCAGCCATCCGGATATCGTTGAACTGCTGGTGGAACGGAACCTACCCGTCGACATCTGCATCACCTCCAACCGGGCGCTGGTGCCGGACCTGGGCGCGCACCCCCTGCCGGCCCTGCTCCGGGCCGGGGTGCGCTGCGCCCTGGGCACCGACGACCCGGGGGTGATCCCCTGCACCCTGCCCGGAGAATGGGCCGAAGCCGAGGGCCTTGGCCTCACCCCGGCGGAGCTGGAGCGGCTGGCCGGCCTGGCCGTGGCCGATGCCTGGTGCATCGGCAGCGCCCCGGATGCCCTTCCTGTGAATGGCGCGTGAACTCCAGGCCTTTTCATGGCAAAATAGCGGTTTCGTAGTGCGCCCGTAGCTCAGCTGGATAGAGCATCAGGCTTCGAACCTGAGGGTCGGGCGTTCGAGTCGCTCCGGGCGCACCACG
>Ga0181516_10002162_pt1 | contig 14282 bp, 16 predicted proteins | sample PEATcosm2014_Bin_25_FD_121104 | JGI IMG/M metagenome (GOLD analysis project Ga0181516, IMG submission 121104) | Peatland microbial communities from MTU Mesocosm Facility, Houghton, MI, USA - PEATcosm2014_Bin01_10_metaG | ecosystem: Environmental > Terrestrial > Soil > Wetlands > Peat | place... | reverse complement strand
GCCGGCCAGCGCCTGGTGCGCGAGCTCAAGGGCCTGGGCGCCCGCGTCATCCTGGTGGACATGCACGCCGAGGCCACGGCCGAGAAGGTGGCCCTGGCCCATTACCTGGACGGCGAGGCCAGCCTGGTGGCCGGCACCCACACCCATGTGCCCACCGCCGATGCCCGCGTCAGCGCCAAGGGCACAGCCGCCATCACCGACCTGGGGATGACCGGCGGCCATGACGGCATCATCGGCATGCAGAAGGACGGCCCCTTCCGCAAGCTGCTGCTGCAGCTGCCCGCCCGCTATGAGGCGGCCGAGGGCGATGTGCAGCTGTGGGGCGCGCTGCTGGATGTGGACGAGGCCAGCGGCCGCGCCACAAGCCTCACCCAGGTGCACCGCAAGCTCTGAGGCCCCATGCCCATCCATCTCCCCCTGCAGCAGGGCAGCGACAGCCTGGCTGCCTTCCTCGCCGGCAGCGGCCTGCTCTTGGCCCTGGGCCTGTTCGCCGCCCTGGCCCTCCTTGCCCTGGGCCTGCTGGCCCTGGCGCTCTGGCTCACCTGGCTCACGGCCCGCGCCGCCGCCGCGGTGCCCAAGGAGCACCGCCGGCTGGACCCGGGCCTGGCCTGGCTGCTGCTCATCCCGGTGGCCAACCTGGCCCTCAACTTCGTGGTGCTGCCCCGCATCAGCCAGGGCCAGGCCTCGGCCGCGCGCGCTGCGGGCCTGCTCAGCCCGGGCCAAGACGCGGGCGAGAGCCTGGGCTGGTGGTTCAGCGCCGCGGACCTGGGCAAATGGGCCTTTGGCACGGCCAGCGTGGCGCCCCTGCTGGGCGGCCTGGCCGGGTTCTTGGGCACCGCTTCCCTCTTCGGCTCGCTGGTGCTGTACATCCTCTGGCTGGTCAAGGCCTGTGAGATGCGGCGCCTGCTTTTGGACCCTGGCGCTGGCAAAAAACCCCTGCCACCCGGCCCCATCGTCGGCTGAAAAGCAAAGAGCCCATCCTCGCGGATGGGCTCTTTCTCTTGAGGCAGGGCAAGGCCTTACTGGTTGTCTTCAAAGAACTGGTCCATGCGCTTGGCCGCGCTGTTGAAAGCCAGGTATTTGTCGGCCCCGAACATCTGGCCCGTGATGGGCTGGTTGATGGTGATCTTGGACACCAAAGCCTGCGTCTGGTGGTCCACCACCCGCATCTCGTAGGTCACATGGCCGTTGCCAGCCCCAGCGCCAACAAAGAACCTGGCCGCTGCGCTGCCGCCGGAATAGTCCAGCAGGTCGATCTGGACATCCGCCTTGCGCGCGCTGCTGTTCTGCCAATGCCCGGCCAGCCATTGCGTGACCTGGTTGCGCACCATGCCCGCGGCATCATTGGTGATGGTGATGTATTTCTGGCGGTCCGCATCGTCCTTGGCTTGCATGTTCTCTTTGATGAAGGTGTCATTGTTCACCGGCAGGACATTGAAGCTGCCGTAGGTGTTCAACGGCGGGTTGGGGCTCTTGTTCATGAGATAGGGCTTTTCACAGCCCGTGAAGAACAAAAGAGCGAGGACTGGCAGCAACAGCGTTGAACGGCGCATCTTCCCCCCACGATGGATGTTTGAAACAAAGTATCTTTTTTTGGCACTTAAGGATGCTACTAAAAAACCCGCCTCAGCACAAGGCGGGTTTTTTAGGCGCCATCAACCAATGCCGGGCGCTATTTGCCCTTGCTGCCCCCGCCGGCCTTCGTGCCCGGGGCGGCGATGCCGCTGTCCTGGTTGCCTCGGCCGCCCACGCCCTCTTGATGCACCTCAGGCCGCGCCAAGGTCACCTCCAGCCGGCCGCCTTGCGCCGTGATGGTGGCAGGCTGAGTGGTGGTCATGCCGCCCTGGCTGACGGTCACCTCATAATCGCCCTGATAGCCGCGCGCCCTATAAGCGCCATGGGCGTCGGTGACGCCCTCTGCCCGCGTGAGCCAGCGGCCCTGGGCCAAGTCCGTGTATTCCTTGAGCGCGGGCTTGGGGCTCCAGTCCTCATGATAGAGCGGGGCGTTGTGCTCCCAATGCGCGCCGTCCCAGAAGCCCCACATGATCATGCCAATGACTGCGGGATGGCTGTAGAGCGTGATCATCAGGTCGCGGGTGAACTGGGCGGCCAAGGGCTCATCATCGGTGACAAAGTCGTACTCGGACACCAAGAGCGGCTTGCCGAAGGCGGCATAGCGGTCCAGGATCTTCTTCATGTCCGCCGGCGAGGTGAGGCCCGCGCCAAAGTGGCCCTGCAGGCCTATCACATCCAGCGGCGCGCCGTGGTCCAGCAGATACTTGATGGTGGCCTCATAGCTCCTGCGGTGGGCGGAATCGCCGCCGCCGCTCTCCAGGATGCTGTAGTCGTTGATGCAGAGCTGGGCCTTGGGGTCGGCGGCGCGGGCGGCCTTGAACCAGTCCACCAGCGAATCCATGCCCAGGATGTCGGTCATGTCGTGGTTGTCAAAGGGCTCGTTGAGCACGTCCCACTGCGCCACGCGGCCCTGGACCATGCCCATGGTGTCGTTGATGTGGTCGATCTGGGCCTGGCGCAGGGCCTGCTTGTCGCCAGCCAGCTCCTTGACCTTGGCGGGCATCTTCTGCCAGCCGGGCCAGGCCAGCACATGGCCATGGAAGGCCATGCCGTTCTGCTCGGCGAAGTCCAGGGTGGTGAGCGGCGTGTCCTTGGTGAAGGCGAAGCCCCAATCACCAGCCAGGGCCTGCCACTTGAAGGCGTTCTCCTCGGTCACCATGTTGAAGTGCTTGGCCGCCACGCTGCGGTACTTCTCCCCCTGCGGGCTGTCGCCCCAGGCCATCAGGCGCTCGCCGGCCATGGCCGTGCCCCAATAGAAGGCGCTCTTCTTCTCCACCAGCCTCACCCGGGCATTGGGCAAGGGCTGGCCGTCGGCATCCAGCACCTGCACGGTGAGCGTGGCGCTGCGCAGGGCCTCGGCCCGCGCCAGGGCCTCGGCCCGCCAGGGCGCATCCGGCTCCATGCCCTCATAGGTCACCTTGGTGACCGGCAGCTCCCTCATGTCCACGCCCTGCCCGTAGTCCACGGCGCTGATGCCGCCGAACTCCAGGGTCTGCTCCTCGTAGCCCAGCCGCAGCACAAAGTGGGCCTCGCCGGCCTTGTAGTCCTCGGCCGCCCTCATGCGCACGTAGAAGCGCTGCCACTCGCGCGGGATGCGCAGGTCGGTCTCCGTGCTCTTGGTCCAGGGGTCGCGAGCCAGCTCCAGCACCGCCTGGCTGCGGCCATCGCCGCTCTCCTTCAGGCTGTGGGGCGCGCGGGCCCAGAAGCTGAGCAGGATGACATCGCCCTTCTTCATCGGCGCCGTGGTGTCGGCCGCCCACTGGGCATCCCAGATGAAGTCATAAGCGCCCGCGCAAGCCGCGCTCAAGGCCTGGGTGAAGGGCTGGCCCTGCACATCGGCCACTTGGCCCTGGATCTGGCTGATGCGCTTGCCCACCAGCTTCCAAGCCGAGAGGTCCGGGCTCAGCAGGGGCGCGCCCTGGGGCAGGGCCCAGGCCTGGCCGGCCAGCAGCAAGAGCCCAAGGCCCAGGGCTGGCAGTCGTCTGAAGATGGGGGGCATGCATCCTCCAAAATGGGGGTGAAAAAGGAGCTTGCCGCGCTCTCAGCGCGGCAAGCCAAAGCGGTCCAGGGGCCAGTAGCGCAAGAGCGGCGTGCCGCGCAGGGCCTCTTCGCGCACCGGGCCGAAGAAGCGCGAGTCAAAGCTGTTGTCGCGGTTGTCGCCCATCATCCAATAGCAGCCCGCGGCCAGGGTGACCGGGCCGTACCAGTCGCGGTTCCAGGCCGGCGAGGCCGGCAAAGGGCTGGCAAAGCGGTCGGCCTGGTAGAGCGGGTTGCCGGGCGCGTACATCTCAGGCTGGGGCACGCCCTTGGGGAAGGTGGGGTAGAGCCCGTGGGCCGCTGGCCAGTCGCCGGGCTGGCCATTGATGAAGACCTGCTTGGCGCGCACCTCCACCACATCGCCAGGCACGCCGATGCAGCGCTTCACAAAGGGCTGCAGGGTCTTGAGCGGCGGGATGAAGATGACGATCTCGCCGCGGTGGGGCTTGCGCCAGGACAGCACGCGGCCCTGGGTGAAGGGCACATGGTAGCCATACACCGCCTTGTTGACGAAGAGCCGGTCGTCCACCCGCAGGGTGTCGACCATGCTCTCGCTGGGGATGCTGAAATTGTCCACCGCCAGCACGCGGATGACCATGGCCACGCTGATGGCCCACAAGAAGCTCTCGCTGTAGTCGCGGAACCAGTGGGTCTTTTTGAGCTTGAGCCCGCGCGCGATGAGGGTGGCCACCAGCGAGAAGGCCAGGAACAGGTAGAGGAACTTCTGGATGGGGTCCAAGGTGGCGAGCAGGTGCAGGTTTTCCAAGTTCTCCTCAAGGTTGGGGGAGCCTAGCTGGGTTCAGAGCTCTTGTGCCGCTTCGCTGGAATGGCCCTGCTGGCTGGCCAGGATGCTGATGCCGATGCTGCTGCCCCGGCGGGCGAGCGGGGCGATGTCCACCAGCCAGGGCAGGGGCGCCTCGCCCTCGCCCGGGGGCACCCGCACCAGGGCCCGCTCGCCGGCCAGGGCCCGCTCGAGGCGCAGGCGCCACTGGGGCGGCTGGGGCTGGGCAAAGGGCCAGGGCGCCAATTCGCCGGGCGCGCAGGCGCGGCCCCGGGCCTGCGCGAACTGGCGGTGAAAGGCGCTGTTGCCCACCCGGAAGCAGGCCCCGCCGTCCAGGGCCAGCAGCAGGCCGGGCGCGGAATCGATCATGGCGCCCTGCAGCTCCTGCAGCTCCTTGAGCTGCTGCTCGGCGCGGCGCTGGCTGGTGATGTCGCGGCCAAAGCAGGCAAAGCGCACCACCTGGCCGCTGGCGCTGCGGGCCGGCACCAGGGTCACCTGCCAGCGCCGGCTGCCGCCCGGCAGCTCCAGCTCCAGCTCGCCAGCCGCGGGGCGGCCCTCCTGGGCCATGCGCAGGGCCAGCTCGCGCAGGCCCTGCGCGGCTTGGCCGGGGAAGATCTCGCCCAGCTCGCGGCCCTGGGTGGTGATGCTGCTCACCCACAAGGCCCGCTCGGCAGCCGGGTTGATGCCGCGCAGGCGGATGGCTTGGCCCTCCAAGTCGGCCAGCCAGATGGCGTCGGAGGCGTTGTGGTACACCTCCACCAGCCGGGTCTCGCTCTCGCGCAGGGCCTCTTCCATGCTGCGGCGCTGGCTGATGTCGCGCACCGAGGCCAGCACCCGCGGCTGGCCATCAATGCGGGCCAGCCGCATGTGCACCTCGGCCCAGAACAGGCTGCCATCCCGCTGCCGCGCGCGCCACTCAAAGAGCTGGGGATGCCCCTGGCCCGCGCGCTGCATCAGGTCCATGGCCTCGCGCTGGGTGTAGGGCGGCTGGTTGAGCGAGACCTCGGCCACGCTCATGCGGCACAGCTCGTCCGCCGGCCAGCCGTAGAGGTCGGCGGCGCGCTGGTTCACATCCAAGATGGCGCCCGTCTCAGGGTCGTGCACAAACAGGGCGTCGCAGCCGTGGTCAAAGAGCGCGCGGAAGCGCAGCTCGCCCTGCTCCGCAGCCTGCCGCATGCCGGACAGCTCGGCCTCGCTGCGGTCGAGCCGGCGCGCCAGCGCCTGCAGCCGCTCAGCCGCCGCGTTGTGGGCGCGGGCCAGGCCGGCGATCTCATCCTCAAAGGCCTCAGGGTTCGCCAGCGGCTCGGGCTGGCCCCGCCCCAGGGTGGCCAGGGCCTGGCTGACCTGGCTGAGCGGCAGGCCCACCAAGAGCCAGATGATGATGCCCGCGGCCAGGCCCGCCACGGCCAGGCTGCCCGCCAGCTGCCAGAGCGCGGCAGCCGCCAGGCCCGCGGAGCCATGGTCCTGCCAGGGCGCCCAGACGCAGGCCGTGGCGGAAAGCGCCACGCAGAAGGCCCATCCGGCCTCGTACTCCGCGCCGGCCCGGGGGTCGGCCAGCCCTCCGCTGGCCTGGGCGCGCATGGCCTCGCGCAGCTCGGGCGCCAGGGCCGGGGAGGCGGCCAGGGGCCGGCTGCTGAAGAGCAGCTCGCCATCCGGCGAGAGCAGCATGGCCGCGCCCTGGCGGGGGGCAGCGGCAGCCAGCCAGCGCGGCGCCGTGGCCGCCGCCAGCAGGCCCTCCTGGTCCAGGTGGCGCGCCAAGGTTGAGGCCTGCTCGGCGCGGGCCGAGCCCGCCTCCGAAGCCAGCACCTCGCGCACCGCATGGCGGGTGAGCACCACCACGGTGGCCAGGGGCAGGCAGGCCAGCAGCGCGAACCACAGTGCCAGGCGGGCCACAAGGCTGCGGAGTTGCAGATGAGGGCTCATGCCGCTCAGTAGTCCTCTTCACGGGCTATGGGGAGGTCGAAGCGGTGCCAGGCCGGGGTGTGCAGGGCCCGCATGTAGAAGCCGAGAAAGGCCAGCGCCAGGGCGGCGAACACCGCGAAGAAGAGCGCCTTGAGGGGCTCGCCGCCGAATCCGTTGATCTCGAGGATGGTGTCGCCAGCCAAAAAGGCCAGCGAGCTGGCCAGGGCCTGCACCAGCAGGATGCCGGCCATCAGGTAGCCCACGGCATGGTCCAGGGCCAGCAGCACCCCGCCGCTGATGTAGGCCGGGATGAGGAAGGCCAGGTCAAGCACATAGGCGCCCACGCTGGGGGTCTCAAACTTGATGACCGTGGGCGGCACGCGGTTGAGGGCCATGTTCCAGACGATGTCCGTGAGCCAAAGGCTGGCCATCAGCCCGCCGGTGAGCATGAGGAACCAGGCCGTGCTGCGGCGCGGGAAATGGCCCTTGAGCACCAGCTTGAAGCCGCGCGGCCGCGCGTTCACCGCCCCGCCGGCCACCGACAGGGTGGCCAGGCAGAGCAGGGCGATGTAGGGGATGAAGAAGGCGTTCTGCTTCACCTCAAAGCTGTTCATGGCATAGGTGTAGACCGCGTACGCCATCAGGCCCAGCCACAGGATGCGGCCGCGCAGGTTGCCGATGCGGGCCTTGGGCATGGCGATGGCCAGGCCGGGCACCACCAAGAAGAGCGTCACCAGGTCCTGGCCGCGCAGCTGGCAGATGACCCAGGGGCTGTCGCGGTACAGGCCGCTCCACAGCAGGCCCAGGCCGGCGGCCAGCACCATGAAGCCTTCGGCCACCCAGGTGGTGATGATGTAGGGTTTCACGGGTTTGCAGCCTCCAGTTCGCGGGTAGCGCCGCGCCGCGAGAAGTTCAGCGCAGGATGGCCCAGCGGTCCAAGGGCTTGCCGCTGGCAAAGGGGAACTCGCCGGCCAGCTCGCGCACCAGCACCTGGCCCTCGGGCAGCAGGCCCGGCCGGATGGACTGGCACACCGCCGTGCCGGACCAGACCAGGTCCAGGCTGCCATCAGCCATGGGCCGGCTCAAGAGCACGCGCACCTGCTTGGCCACCATGTCCGGCGCTCCCACGCCCGGCCGCAGGCTGGCCGAGAATTCCACCAGCAGCTGCCCGTCCTGGGGCAGCTGCGCGAGCCCGCGCTGGTCCAGCCAGCCAGCCCACAGGGAGCGCAGCTGGGCAAAGGCCAGGCTGCCATCCGCGGATGGGGCGAAGCGGTAGCTGCGGAAGGATGCCAAGTCCACGCCCGGCTCGGCCACAGCCGTGACCGTCACCGGGATGCGGATGACCTCATCCCGCACCACCACGGTGCAGGCCGGCAGCAGCAGGGACAGAAAAAGGGCATAACAGAGCGCAGGATGGCGGAGCATGGTCCCCCAGGAACAGATAGCCTGACCGTCCGAGATTGGCAGGGCCCCTATGCTAGCGCCTTCACCCCCAGAGGCCAAGCAGAAAAGACTCGCCTCAGGCGGGCAAGGGCCGATGGAAGGCCACGCCCAGGCGGTTGAAGGCGTTGATGGCCGCCACGGCATAGGCCAAGTCCACCAGCTCCTCGGGGCTGAAGTGCCGGCTGGCCAGGGCGTAAAGCTCATCTGGCACGCCCTTTTCCGCCACCCGGGTCAGAGCCTCGGCCCAAGCCAGGGCCGCGCGCTCCCGGGCGCTGAACAGGGGCGCCTCCCGCCAGGCCGCCAGCACGGCCAGTTGGCGCGGCTCCAGCCCGGCGGCCAGAGCCGCCGTATGATGATAGTCCAGGCAAAAGGCGCAGCCGTTCATCTGCGAGACCCGCACCTTCACCATCTCCACCAGCCGGGCTTCCAGGGGCCCGGACGCCACATGGCGGTCCACGGCCTGCAGGGCCTGGTAGGCCAGCGAAGCCTGCCGGTAATCCGCGCGCTGAATGCTCTCCGCTTCCATGACATCCTCCTGAGGGGCTTGCTTCCTTATATAAGCGCGCCAAGCCGGCCCCGGGTTTGGCCCGCCCGGGCCGCAAAACCGCGCTTGACGCCATGGCGCGGCTTGTGCTAATTTTCTCTGCCTTGTGGATACTTTGACCCTACAAAAGCAGCTGCAATTCAGCCCGGGCCAGTGCACCCATTGCCTGGACTGCGCTGAGGTGTGCCCCACCAGCGCCCTGCGAGTGGCATCCCGCCGGCTTGTCGGCGTGGACCACGCCGCCTGCGTGCTGTGCGGCGCCTGCATCGCTGCCTGCCCTGAAGAGGCCTTGACCCTTTGAGATGGACCCAGCCTTGCGCTGGCACAACTGAATCACCTTTATTCCCCGATAGCTCAATGGTGGAGCATTCGACTGTTAATCGAAGGGTTCCTGGTTCGAGTCCAGGTCGGGGAGCCAAACTGGACAGCTTTAACACCGCTGTCCCCAAATGAGCCTTCATCCCCCCAGGGGTGGAGGCTCAGTTTTATTTGGTGGCCTATCCCGTCGTAGCGCACCTCCCGTACCGCCAGCCTAAATAGTTGCTGCTTCTCTTCGGTTTCCAAATGGGCATATAGCCCCTGGAAGGCCATGAGGCTCTTGCGGGCAGCCTCCGGGTCCACGGCCTGGGTCTTTTGGGCATCGATGTCCATTTTTAGCCTCGCTTCCTGTTCTTGGACCGTTTTTAGTTCGGCTTCCAGTTCGTTGAGCCGTCGTACCACAAACCCGTTTCCCTGGGCTGCCGTGCCGCTGAAGCCTTGGAGCAGGCCGTTGGCTTGGTCTTCAATCTTGCGGTGCTTGGCGCTCGTCTCTACGAGTTCAGCCTTCAAAGCCGGTAGGCGGTTGGCCGAGTTGTGAACCATGGCTTTGACCGCCTTCTTCACCAGTTCAGGGTCCCCAGCCAGTTCGGCCATCCGGTCCACCACCAATTGCTCAAGCTGCCGGGCTGGTACCTGCTTCACTGGGCAGGCCTCAATGCCTTCGTGCTGGGACTTGGTGCATTTGTAGTAGTCGTAGCGCTGGTTGCCCCGGCCATTGGAATGGTATGAGGTCATGACCGAGCCGCAGGCTTCGCAGCGGACCAGTCCTTTCAATAGCAGGCCTTGCTTGTTCTTTGCCACCAGGCGGGCACTCGAGGTCCGGCTGTGGCCGTTTTGAGCGAAGAGCTTTTGGACCTTGTCAAAGGTGGCCTCATCAACGATGGCTTCGTGCTTTCCCTTCCCCCATTGGCCGCCCGAAGGAATCTGGCCCAGGTAGAGCCGGTTCTTTAAGATGTAAATCAGGGTGGTCTTCGAGAATCGCTTTCCCACAATCCTGCGGCCTTCTTGGGTGGTCCATTCCTTGGTCTGATATTTGGCGTTGATGAGCTTCAAGGCGCGGTCCAGGGACTGCTCCTTGAGGTATAAATCGAACATGGCTTTCACTTGAACAGCCTCATCCGGGTTAGGGATGAGCTCCTTCGCGTCACTGCGGTCATAGCCCAAGGGGATGTGCCCACCGCACCACATGCCCTGCTTCTTTGCCTCTCGAATCTTGTCCCTGGTGCGCTGGGCGGTCATCATTCGTTCCATCTGGGCAGCAGCGCCCAAGACCGAGGTGGTCATGAATCCACCGGGGCTGATGAAGTCCATCTCCTGGCCTTCGGCAAATAGCTTGACCCCCTTCTCGCCTAGCATGGTGGTCAGTTCCAGTTGCTGGATAAGGTTGCGGACCAGGCGGTCAATTTTGTAGATGACGATGACCTGTATCTTCCCGTCTTTAACAGCCTTGATAAGCCGCTGCACGCCTGGGCGGTTGTTCAGGTCCTTGCCGGACAAACCTGGGTCTTCAAAGCGCTCCGGATAAAGGACCCAACCTTGGGTCGCCTTAGACCGGATGAAGTCCTCACAGGTCTGACGCTGAGCATCCAAGGATGAAAAGGTCTTCTTGGCCTGCTCCTCGGTGCTAACACGGGTGTAGATGGCGCAGCGGATGGTCTTCTGCGTGATTCCAGGGACCTCAGGTTTTTCGAGTAGTGTTTGCATAGCTCACATGGACGCTCTGGCGTCCCCTGAAGTCAAGCCACCTTGGACGACCCTAAAAGGCCCCTGGACGGGCTTCTGTGCCTGGATATCCCCTCTGCTGCCGTCATTGCCCAACCCCATGGCCCTAAGCGCCCCTATGGCCAAAATCTCAGCGATAGCGTCGAGACGTTCATCGGGCGTCAGCTCGTCTTCAGCCATGAAGGGGCGGGAGGCGGGCATGAGCTATTCCTGGCTTTCAAGCAGGTGTTTCAGGACTGCGCGGGTACCGGAGACCTGGCAGTGGGCCTCAAGGGCCTTGAGCAGGGCTATCTCGTCGGGGGAATAGAGGTTGCCAGGGGTACGCGACCGGGAGGTCAGCCTCGCCTGCTTGGACGGCTTCACGCCGAGGAAACGAGCCAGGACCAAGAATTGTGGCCGCCTGAGGCCAAGGGCAGAAGCAGCTTCGAAGGTGGGAATCAGATTTAAGCCATTAGGGTCCATCACATTATTCCTCCGCCAACGCGACAGGCCCCAAACGGAACTCGCTAGCCTTCCCGCCTCGAATTACGCCTGGCGTCCCCTTTGAAACCACTTCAAGGAAGTGGGCACCATAAAGTGCTGTAATGAGCTGATGGGCTTTGTGGTGATCTTTAAACCCAAGTTGAACGGCTGCCTTTCGGCAAGAGAGATGGAATCGGTCAGGCCAAGGACTTATAACCTGCAATTCAAAACAAGCCATCGCCAGCCTTTTCAAATTTGGATCGAGAAATCCTTCAACGCATTTTGGTGGATTCGGCAGTTTTTCATCAGCCCGCCGAAAAGCCTCTGCCAACAAATCTCCGACAATCGGACTGCGTGCCAACCCGAGGGCAGCGAAAAAGGATGTTTGAATAAAGCTCGGGTCGAGTGGTTTGAGAAGGCGCTTTTCGGCTGCTTGCCGCCATTGCTCACACAACTCCATCTGCTTTCCCTGAAGTAGGGCTTCCTCTCCCCCAAAACCGATAACTCCCTTAAGCGCACGCGCAAAAAGGAAAATGGCCTGTTTTAAGGCATCCTCCGCGTCCGAATCAGGCAGCGAGTAAAAAATGGCGTCTTGATAAGATTCAATCTTGATGGTTTTTTTAGTGCCCATTGCAAACTCCCCCCAGTTGCCTAAGACAACACAAGGACACAAGAGACAGAGGAACCCAAGGGATACAAGTACCCTAAATATCTAGGGTGTAAACTACTGCAACCCTTAGTGGCCACACTTGTGTCGGGCGGTGTGACTGAGCGGTGTGCCTGGGAGAAATATAATGCGGGGGTTAAAGCAAAGCGAGGATTGCGAGGGGAGTGAATTACTTCAAAAAAGGGATGTTCTATAATTCGGGCTGAATTTACTTGGGTTTTTACTACCCCAAGTATTCAGAAGAGCTTTTTTTGCGCCCTTGCCTTCTCAAGTATTGAGCGACGCTCCTTGTAATGCTGCGCCGTCATTGGCCCCATTATTTCTTCAAAAATATTTAGGGCCATTTTGTCTTCGGGATTCTTCCGAGTCTGGCGGAATATATCGGCCAGTTCCAATATCAACCCATCACTCGGTCCCAAGCCAATACAAACTCTTGGTTCTACCTTTCCACTTGTGGCTGGATATACAGGGCGAATGATGTAACCAGAACCATCGCCAGGCCTACCGGATTTCTTTTCAAGCAATAAATCCGCTTCCCTAAATGCCTTCGCAAGACCAGGAAATCGAGCCGCGAAGGATTTAACAACTTTCTTTTTGATGCGAGGCACCGACCTTGAATCGAATCCGGAAATTTCTTTTGCTAAATCAAAGCTAATTTTCAGGAGAGCGTCAAGCTCCGTCCTATAACAATACTGCGCCCATTCCGATAATGTCCACTGCATATCGGATGCACAACGACCTTGGCCGAAATCAACAGTACGCTTGATGCGGTATTCATCCACCAATCCGCTTAAAATGGCCTGAGCCTTGTCGAGTTTTATGGCGTTTGAACGATGAGCACGAGTCGATAAAGCTTTCTTGCCTTTATCTAAAATTTTGGAAATATGGCGGAAGGCAGATTTGTCTTCTGCCGATGGCAAATGTAAACCTGCGCCACCCGCGTCACTTTTGGAAGCATCTAGCAGACTGAAAGCTACACATGCTTTTACTATGAGCCCCTTCTCTAAATCCGTGATTTTCCATTCAGCTTGTTTGCTAATATACCCATCAAACTTGGCTTCAAGTTCCGACACCTGTGGCTGAGTACCCAAAACCATTTCAAAATTGACATTGTATTGGATCAAGTCATCAGGACCCGGTAACTTTGAAACCAAAATAACCATTTTGAATCTCCGGATTGGTATGCCTAAAAATTGAAGCGCCATTTCCCTCACGGGCAATGGCGCTTCTTCTTACTGCTCCGACTTTACCTCAGCGCTTGTATCAATGCCTTCTTCACCGCCTTGTCGACTATCTTGGTGATGAGCGCCTTCTGCTCCTTCTTCTGCGCCTTGATGGCCTTGGCGACCTGCCTGGCGATGACTCCGGCCTTCAGCGTCGCTCCTGGCTTCCTGCCGGGCTTCCCCGCAGGACGGCCAGGCTTGCGGCCACGCTTGCCGCTGCCCTTAGGACGCCCAGGCTTTCCCTTCTTGGCATTCTTGCTGCCCTTGGGGCGTCCCGGCTTACCTTTGGGGCGTCCTACTTTCTTGCCTGTGCCCTTGGGCCGACCAGGCTTCTTCTTGGCGGGAGTAGCTTCGGACTTGGCTTCAACAACAGCAAGTGAAGCTTCAGCAGCAGGGGCGTCTTTCTTGAATAATGCCATCGTGTTTTCCTCCTCGTGTGAGTTTCAAATATTGTATCATCGAAAATAGGCCGCTACTGTAATGCCTTGATAATTTCATCAATACCCGTCTTCCTAGTGCGACTGTCGGCCTTGGAGTTTACATACCGATTGGTTAAAAATGGCGCAAACACTATGGTAAGCCCTTTCCGTTCCACCACCTTCAAATTATCCGCAGCTGTTCCTGGCAGTTCCACACCTAAAAGTTCGGCTTGATATCCATGCAAGCTCTCACCGAAACAAACTACCTTGGTACTTTCATTTTTATTGAGTAGTCCCCTGAAAAAATCCCCTCGCTGTTCTTTAATCGCCTGCCAATACTTATCGGCTTCATAAATCCCATGGTCCTTTAAAAACGCCGCATAGGGTCCTTCAATCTGGCCGTATTTCGGCCTTGGTAGCGGTAATGCATTATTCCAATAGACTTCATCCCCAAGTTTTTTCCAATGAGCTACCCAAGTACTTGCCCATTCTTCACCTTTTAAACCCGCAACAATTTTTGCCGCAATTTTCCATGTCGGGGTTCGTATTTTTTTTGTCCCATCATAAGGATAAAACTGCTCTCCTGTTGGCTTCCAGGATTCAATCCAATCCCCACCAGGTTCCATTCCAATAAACCAAATACCCGAAGAAGGCTTACCCCACCCCTCCGCTCTTGCAATATCGTCAATTTTGAATTTCATGCGGCCTCCATCTAAGAACCAAAAAAACTCTTTCCAGCCCCTCCTTTATAAAACCGTCTTGATCAGCTTCACAACAACCGCCGCGCCCACCAGTACAGCCAATGCCCCAATCACGAACACCAACCCACACCCAACCGAAGTCCGGTTATAAATGCGGTTATACGCGGCCCTCTTGGGGTTGGTCAGCCAGCCCATCCCCCGTGGGGCTTTCAAGCCCATAGAGTGCCTGACAACTCGCTTCCATGAAGTGCGAGCCGCAATCCGTTTCTTTAACGAAGGTATTCTAAATCCAATCTTCATTGGTTTACCCTCCGGTGTTCTACTTCTTCTTTTTCGCCAAATACCGCTCCATCAGCCAGTCCATCAAGTAGGCCGCTGCTTGCTCGTCATCATTGAACCGCTGGTAAAACTTCGAGCGCCAACAAGCGTATTTCAAGAGGCGGATGGCGAGAAGTTCGAAGAGGATGCTGCCGGGGCACCTGGCGGGG